>Ga0208546_1000264_pt1 | contig 21401 bp, 38 predicted proteins | sample DEB19_08_DNA_4_FD_184528 | JGI IMG/M metagenome (GOLD analysis project Ga0208546, IMG submission 184528) | Aqueous microbial communities from the Delaware River and Bay under freshwater to marine salinity gradient to study organic matter... | ecosystem: Environmental > Aquatic > Marine > Coastal...
TGGCAAGTAATTCTTCCCTACCATCGATAACCATGTAAACATCAGGTGATGTCACAAGTTCATGCAACCATTCGGATTCTTCTTCGGTTAACCAATCGGATTTAATAACTATCTGGTCTTTGTATATCGTGTTGTATTGAGTTGTACCTCGCTGATATGGTTTGTATTCATACTTATTTGAAATCCATTCACCGAATTTCTTCTTGAACATATCACGAGTGGTGATTTGATAACTCTTATCCGATGGTGCAGTAAAACTGAAGGTATCATATCCTCCTAACTTATTTTGAAATATCAATTGGTAAGTGTCACCAACATTGCATTCATTTCCAACCACAAAAGTTCTAATTTCAGTTAATGCCTGATTACTTGAATCAAATAACTGAACAGTATATTTAGCTACACTTTGAGATGTGAAAAATGGAACAGTTCCCAACGATGCAGAATATCCGGGTAAACTATTTGTGATTAGTTCAACATTTTTATATCCTACACCTACAAACTGAATGCGTTGATTTTCATTGTATGCTGTATCAAATTGAACACTAACAGTTGCGACATTATTAGAATCATATCCGGTATAAACAACATAACTTGCTGCATTGGATGCTGCTGTATTATTTAAAAAGTATAAGTAAGCTCTTGTATCAGTATAAACTTTTTGACTTGTAGGAGCATTAGTTAAAAACTTCTTCGTTGAATTTAAAATTGTGTAATCATCCATTGTTCTAAAATCACCTGCCCATTCATCAAAGTCAAGAGTTGCATTAATAACACCATAAAAGTTAGTAGTTAAACTCGTAAGGTTTGGATAAACAACAACTGCTGATGATGCTCCATATTCTTCGCCAAACTTTAAAGTATAGTTTTTGTAACTATTTGAAGCATGATAAAATTCAATTCTTGTTCCATCACTTGGAGGATTAGATGACACAAATGATTTAAGTATACCGCTTACATCAAACACACAATATCCATTTGTTGGATGAGGTGACTGCTTCATTCGGTAGTAGGTAGGTTCACCATCCACATAAACATCGCAGACATATTTAAAGTTAGATTGGTTTACATTCGTTGAACTTACCGAAAACTCGGTAGGTATCGTAATCGGATTGAATCTATTCTCTGGTGTTTCGTTAACTGTTATCGCCATATTAAAATATTTTTTGAAACGCTACTTGAGCAACCTGCCCGGTCAATTCAAATATCGCTGTTTTTATTTCTGCTGTGAATCCTGTAATCTCTGATGAAAACCAATTAGTACCTTTAAAACCTTTTTGATGAATCTTACGAGCGATTAGAAATGACAATTGTTTATTCCATTGCGCTGCTGTAAGTTTACGAGTGTATGTTTTAATTGTCCCATCTTTTAACTTATATGTTCCTGTGATTGTCTTTCCGCTTCTACCGATTAATCCTTTATTAGCAATCCATCCGTTTGATCCTTGTAATTTTTTCCTAACTACACCTGACCCATTTTTACTTGTTGGTTCTCTGCCTGTATCGGTATAAGAATAATAATCAGGCAACATTAAAACTATTCGAGTAATTCCTTGACCTGTTTTCTCAACTTTAAATCCATAAGCACCTTTATCCGAACCTAATGATTGCCATAGGTTATCAGTTGCTCTGTGATTATTTTTAGTTAAATTATCCTGCCATTTCTTAATGTACTTCTGCAATACAACATCAATTAAATCAGTTGATAGTTCAACTTGAGATTTTTCAACCCCAAATCCATCAATCAACGAATCAATCAAATCTTTATCTACTGCCATATCGCATTAACCTTCTTTGATGATCTAAATGTTTTTCTTTTATCCGATAGTATTGAAGCGTATTTAAAAACGCTATCACATTCATATTTAAAAAGTAATCCCACTTTGTTCTGTCGTTGTTCGATAGGTTGTCCAATACTTGAAACCACATTAATTCTTTTGGGAATTCGACAGGACTAACTCTTGAGCTTCCTTCATCAGTTGCTGCGACTGTTGTTGTAAATAGTCCGGCATACTTTCGATTAAGTTGCTGAAGAGATTGCAAAAAAAAACCGCCAATGGATAAGCAACGGACACTGGAACATTTTTAAGTATTTCAAACTTCTGCTCATCAGTTAACTTTTTGTATTTACGCAACCACCTAAATGGCTGACAAAAGATTGAAAGTATTTTATGTGAATTATTTAAAATCTCATCCGGATTCTTCACCCACATATCCATGTCAATGTAATTCCCTGCTGAAAGTTTCGTTATATCATAGTTAACTTTCCACCAATAACCTCCGCATTTAAACCATTCAACCTTTTTGTCCGAAGGCAGTGTGTCGAGAAATGCCAACTTTTTAATATCCTCTTTTATTTCAGCCAATGGCATCTGCTCCAATTTTTCAAATGGAATTCCATTGAACACCGATAATTTAAGTAATGCCCTTGTTAATTCAGGTGCAGGTTCATTGTCGATTGACTTATCTTCATCAATTGCTTTTATCTCAATCAGTTGAGAGATTGTTACCTCGCTGTAATTCTTTGGAAGTTTTCCCATACATTCTAAAGTGCTATTATGTTTGTTTTTGTTGTTATCGTAAAACTGGAGCGCGTAGATTAGTTTTATATTGTTTAAGTGCTTGATATGCAATTGCTAAACTCATAACACCATCATCATGGAATCCGGAAGGTGCTGAATACTTTAGTGTCCTTGACTTTGGATTATATTGATATGTAAACACTTCGAGTTCTTTTATTAACCATTCGTGACCAAGTATTGATAAAGTTTTTTCCTGATTGGCAACCATTAGGTTTTCGATTATATCCTGTTTGCTTTTTGAAGTTGTAACAAATGGATCAATGTAAATGGTTGGATTAACATTTGAAAGCATTTCATAAACTGCATCACCTATTGAGTTAACCTCGATTAAAGTTTCAGGTCGATAATCTTGAAGAATGGTTGATATTGATTTAACTATATTATTCCATTCGGTTTGCCTCCAGCGTTCACAAAGTATCATGTGGCCATGCTCATTTAAAATAGTTAAAACGGTATAGTCATCTGCTCGACCAACATCAATCCCGGCAAAATATCTTGTAGTTGGTTCAGGTGAATTGTTTATAGTTAAATTATTAAATAAAGAAACACCCCCATCAATGAACTCCGCCATGTACTCTTGCCTGAAAACATGGTCAGGAAGCGTTGCCTTTGCATCATCAATCTCGGATGGTACAATCAATGGGTTATCATACGAAGTCATTGTAAACGCTTTGTATTGCAGATTATAGCCATCTAACTGATGCAGTTGATAAAAATGGTTCTTGCCTTTTGGTGTTGAGATAAGTAAAACCTTTTTTCCTTTAACGAGTACAGTTGCTCTTAATACTTCAGTCCAAGCTTTCTCATCCATAAAAGCGAACTCATCGCAAACCAAATAATCAAAAGTAAAACCACGAATGTTATCGTATCGTTCAGCTGAAAAGAATTGAATGGTTGAACCGGTTACATACTCAAGTAATAAATCGGATTGGTTTACTGTTTTGTAAATCTCCTGCCTTTTAGCAAAAGCTTTGTAAACTTCTTGAAATACTTTTTTAGATTGTTTGTATACAGGTGAAACCCAAGCGCATTTTGCTCCCTTATTATTCAATGCCCAATAAAGTAATTGGTTTGCTGCTAATAAAGTTTTTCCGAACTGGCGCCCGATGTTTAGGATGTAATACTTTTGGTGACCATTATTAATCGCCTGATGTATTTTCTCCTGATTCTTGTGTGGTGTGTATAGTATCGCTTTTGCCAAAGTCCGCTGTAAATTTCATATTACCCATTATCTTAACATCGTTTTGCTCAATGTAACCTCTTTTCTTTGCTTTGCATTTTAAAAAGAATATAGTTGACAATGGATTACCTTTTGCAATTTGTTTATGAAGTTGTGATTCCACAAAGTCGATAGCGACGTTTTCTAATTCTCTAACTTTACGTTTAAATTCTTTATCCTTCTTCAACCATTCGTAATAAGTATCACGATGGATTCCAACTTGCTTACAAGCTGTTGTAACTATACCAAGCGACTTTTCCAGTGCTTCAAGTAAATCTCTTTTTTTATTGTCGGTTTTGTCGTTCATTATTTAAATTTATTTTAATTCAAAACTTGCTGTTATTCTTGTTGCATTTCCTTTTTTTCCCATATCATTTTTACCACAATTATGTCTACCAAAATGATGGCAATTCCATTTATTTGATTTTTTTAAAGCATTTATTAAACTTGGTGCTGTTGTATTAATTCTAAATATCCATTTATCTTTTTTAAATAAATAACCTACTTCATTTAAAAATTTAATTCCTATTCCTGCACCTTGATAATCCGGTAAAATTACTAATCTATGTACTCTTTTTTGTCTTTGTAATTTTCCGGGTTGTGGTAATACGCTTAAAAATCCTGCTATTTCATCGTTAACAGTTGCTATAAATACATTTGCAGCGTTATTATGTGAATGACTTAAATAATGGTGTTTAGCAAACATTTTCCAAATTGACTTATCTGCTGTTTGGTATATTTCAAATTTAATTTCTGGTCTATTTTTTTTTTGCCCTTCAAATAATTGAAAGGTCATTGAATCGGTATCAAATATCCAATCAGGTAATAGCCAATCTTTAACATCAAAATGACAAGTAACTGCTATAAATTGTTTATCAGTTTTTCTTATTGCTTTTTGCATTGCAAATGATCCAATTTGAGCAACATTACGATCAACAACACTTGTAAATTCATCAAATACAAATAATTTTTGTTGTTCTAAAATTGCTCTTGCTAAATCAACACGCATTTTTTGACCATTACTTAAAACAGAATAAGGTTTTAACCAACTTGGAGGACTTGAAAAACCTACTGAATTAAATGCAGATGTTATTTGTTCAACACTACATTCTTTTGGCATATCATCTAAAACTGTTTCAGCATTATATTTATATGCAGTAATATAAGCATCTTCAAATAATTGTTTTGCTATAGTAGTTTTTCCAGTTCCGCTTTTTCCTACAATTAAACCTATTTGCCATTTATCAGGTAAATTAATATCACCTTTAAAATGTTCTATTATATTTTCAGATTGTAAATCAAATTTACCAATAACTGATGCCACTCTAAATGTTTTAGTTGGCTTTACTTCTTTTACAATGTCAAAAGTCGGCATTCGTAACCTTGTTCTAAAAGTTTATTATATGTATTTTCTTGATGTTCTTCATCTTTACACAAAATTTCAATTCTATAAAGATTATTTATTGTATCTGATAAATCTTTTAATTCTTTTTCTTCATTTAAAAAATTAGGTATATCAAGTCCCCATTCAACAAGTTGTTCATTATCCCATTCGTTGGCTAACATATCCCAATCCCATTCACCAAATCCTACGTTATCTTTTATGATAAATTCTCGTTGTTGTTCTTCAGTAAGTTCAGATGCTTTAATAACTGGTATTTCTTTTAATCCGGCTTCTTTACAAGCTTTTAATCTCATATTACCTCCGAGTACAATCATATCATCATTTACAACGATTGGTCGAAGTTCAAGCATCTTTGGAAATTCTTTAATAGATTTAACTAATTTATGAAACTTATCATCTTTAATAATTCTTGGATTATTAGGATTGCTTTTAATTTTATTAATACTTAAAAGTTCAGTTTTCATTTAGTTTTCTTTATTGTAAAGGTTTTCTTTTGAGCGTTCATGTTATTACGCCATGTCTCATAGCAAATGGCTGCTGCTTGGCTTTGGTCTTTTCCTTCAGATATAAGTTTACCGATACATTCCGAGATGTATTCATTTTCGGATTGTCCAGATGAAGGTTTAGGTATTGGCATAGTATAAAATTAGTAAATTTATTAATGTTAATAAAATTGTTTAAAACTTTAAAGTAACATCATTCAATATAAAGTGTCATTTAAGTTATTTTTGTATCCGACTACTCGTAAATGAAAACATTAAAAAATACCAAGTCCAGCATTGCCAATCGAAGTTGACACTTCATCGGGTAGTCCTTTGTTGGCTTGGTTATTTTAAATCATGAAAAAATTAAGATTAGCAATGATTGAATGCTTTGAGTTAGCGTTCAAGTATGGAATTTCATCTCACTTATTATGGGATAGGAAAAATCAAAAGTGGATAGTATCAATAATAATTATTCCAAAGGTATACGAATGGTATGATGTTGTTAAATCATTTGAAGTTAAATAGTTATGAGTAAAGATCCTGCATTTTTATTTTATAGTTCTGATTTTCTAACCGGTACAAGTTTTTTGTCAAATGAACAGGTTGGAATGTATATCAGGATATTGTGTTATCAACATCAAAAAGGTCATTTAACTGAAAAAGATATGAGAAAGATATGTAATGGATATGATGAAGATGTGTTTTCAAAGTTTCTGATTGATGCTGATGGTAATTTTTTTAACAAAAGATTGGATGAGGAAATTGTTAAAAGAAAGAATTATTCAGAAAGTCGTAGACAGAACAGAATCAAAAAAGATATGATTAACATATCTTCATCATATGTCAAACATATGGAAAATGAAAATGAAAATGAAAATATAAATAAAAATATAAAGAAGAATAAAAGGGACTTATTTCAAAAACCAACGCTTGATGAGGTTTTAAGTTATTGCAAGGAAAGGAATGGAGGGGTTGATGGACATAAGTTTTTTAACTATTACGAAAGCAATGGGTGGAAAGTTGGAAAAAATACAATGAAGAACTGGAAAGCAGCAGTGCATACATGGGAAAAGAATACGGATCAAAAAGAAATTAAAACAATGAAACCAAATAACTTATTATGATTGAACAAGCAGAACAGATAGTTTTAGGGATTTGTATTACAAACCCATTGGATTCGGTTGTAGCGTTCGAATCACTCAAACCTGAACATTTCTACCTACGAAGCCATGAAATCGTCTATAAAGGGTTACTAAATCGATTTAGGAAGGGTTTGTTTATCGATGTGAATACAATCATTAAAGAAATCAGGTCATCGGGTGACATGAACGAATTGCCCGGAGGTAAGATGTTTATTGCTCAATTATGCAACCTTAACTGCAAAACGATTGACCTCGTTACAAATGTTAAATTGATTTTAGAAGAAAACATGAGAAGGCGGTTGACATTGATTGGAGGTAAAGTATTGAATCAAAGCCAGTCAGAGGTTGCCGATCCTTTTAAGATTATTGCTGACCTCAACAAAGAAATCAATGAAATTATTAACGACATACCAAGTAATAACATTTTTGAACTTAAATATATTAAAGATGTAGTGATATGGGAATTAAAGAAAGCTTTGGAAAATCCTTTAACATTTGGAATACCTACAGGCATAAGCAAATTAGATAGGCAGATAAATGGATGGAACAAAACCGATTTAGTTATCCTTGCAGGTAGACCGGGAATGGGTAAGTCAACTGCAGCGATGAACTTTGCGGTATCTGCTATTTTAAATAATTATCCTGTTGCTTTCTTTAGTTTGGAAATGTCAAAGGAGCAATTAGTAGGAAGGTTAATGAGTATTGTTTCGGATGTCAATAGTCAAGACATTATCATGAAGCGGTTAACTGATTGGCAGATAAAACAATTGGAATTGTCAACGGAAGGATTAAACAATTTACCGCTTTGGATTGATGAGTCGGCAGGATTGAATGTATTTGAGTTTAAAAGCAAAGCAAGAAAGCTTGTCAGAGAAAAAAACATTAAACTAATCATAATTGATTATTTGCAGTTGATGGAAAGCGATGATAAAAGAAAAAGCAGAGAGCAACAGATTAGCGAGATAAGCAGAAACCTTAAGATGATAGCAAAGGAGTTAAATGTAACTATCATCGCATTGAGTCAAATGAGTAGGGATATTGAAAAGCGAGTAGATAAAAAACCTCAACTGTCTGACCTTCGAGAATCGGGAGCAATTGAACAGGATGCAGATATGGTCATATTTTGTTATCGTCCTGACATGATGGGAATGCAAGATTTTGAAATAAACGGAAGGAATGTATCAGCATCTGATTTATTTATTCTTGACATTAAAAAGTTTAGAAATGGTCAGCCGGGAGAAATAGTTACAAAAATAATTCCATCACTTACGAAAATAGTTAACTACGATTATTAAAATGGATGCAAATAAACTAACAGTATCAATAATTAGATTTTTACAAACAAATGGATGCCAAGCAGAAAGAGTAAATAACATTGCTCGAAAGATTGGTGGAAGATTTGTAAAATCAAATATGACAAGAGGCACAGCTGACATTCATGCAATTGTCAAAGGCAAAGCAGTAAAGATTGAAGTAAAGATTGGTAAGGACAGGCAATCTGAATTTCAAAAGCAATATCAAAAAGAAGTTGAAAAAGCTGGTGGTATTTATTACATCGCAAAAGATTTCGATTCGTTTTATGAATGGTATAATAAAAACTTTAAATAATATGAAAGTATTACTTGCCTGTGAAGAAAGTCAAGCAGTAACAATTGAATTCAGAAAATTAGGATTTGAAGCATATAGTTGTGATATTTTAGAATGTTCTGGGGGTTATCCAAAATGGCATATAAAAGGTGATGTTATTGAACAACTTAATAAAGATTGGGATTTAATGATAGCTTTTCCTCCTTGTACACATTTAGCTGTTAGTGGTGCTGCATGGTTTGAAGAGAAAAAAAAAGATGGTAGACAAAAAGAAGGAATAGATTTTTTTATGAAAATTGTAAATGCACCAATTGATAAAATAGCTATTGAAAATCCAATTGGAATAATGAGTAAAATTTACAGAAAACCTGATCAAATAATACAACCTTATTATTTTGGTGATGAAGCACAAAAAACAACTTGTTTGTGGTTAAAAAATTTACCAAAGCTATATCATAATGATAAACCAACTTTATTTAATGATGAAATAACTCATGTTAACAAAGGAGATTTTTATACATGGATTGATAGTAAAACAGGTAAAATAAAAAAACAACCTTTATGGTATGCAAATGCATTTATGAATAATAAGGATAAATCAAAAGTTGGTCATGAACGTTCAAAAACATTTAAGGGTATAGCTAAAGCAATGGCTGAACAATGGGGAAATTATTTAAAAAATAAAATATGAAACAAACAAAAGAATACAAGCAATTCTCAAATAAGGAATATAAGGAGCATTTTAAACGAATGGCTTTAGAAGATGAACGATTGATGGTGCGGAGAATAATTGATGAAATCCCCGCACAAAGTAATGAGAATATCTACAAGATTGCAAAAGCTTTTAAACATAATCATGATGTGTTGGCTGTTATTAATTACGAAATGTATCTCCGTTCTTTTATTTAATTGTTGAAAAATAATTTAAACATATAAAGATGTTTAGTTATATTTGTATTAAATAAATAAAATGGAAACACTTAAAGAAAACAAAGATTATCTCAAAGTAAACGAATACGCATTGACAAAAGACATTTCATTGGTATCTGTTTACAACCGAATTAAAAAAGGTTATATCACAACCAAGATTGAAAATGGAATCATGTACATTGATTTAACTGCTGGAGATAACACTCCTCGTCGTGGAAGAAAACCAAAAACTGCTTGAAATACTTTACTGCTCGAAAGAGTTCAAAGAAATCACAAATAATCTGTGTGTTAAGATAGGTACGCACTATTCTCAAGATTTGCATTCGGAAATAATTTTAAAAATAATAGAGAATGGTGATGACCTTACTGAAATTAAGTCATTGAAGTATTATTTTTTTGCATGGGGTTACAGAGTGGTAAAAGGTTACACAATGTCAAAGAAGTATGGATATAACTTAAATCGTTTAGATGTACCAAAAGAAATAGTTCCGGAAAGCATTAACGAAGATGAATATAATGCAATCTTTGATTATGTCGATAAAGCACTGGAGCCATGTGAAAACGATTCATGGAGTGATGACTATAAAAAAAAGTTATTTAAAATGTATTTAAAGGTCGGTAACTATCGTGATTTGGCTAAAGTAACCAATATACCTTTGAGATCGATTTCAACCACATTAAAGGAGTTTAAAGAAGAATTAAAAATCAAAGTAACGCAATGAAAGTTTTACTAATTGTTACTGGAGATACCGGGTTGCAGTACCACCGACAAATTACTCCGCATAAAGTAATGGCAAGGGTTTGTGGTGATGAGGTTCGTGTAGTTTCAAACTTTGATGCGGTTACTGATTTAGAATTGCAATACTTTGACATAGTACAATTTATTCGGCAAATATCAATTAATGGTCACACAAAGGATGTAATTGACCGATGCCATCGGAATGGATGCAAGGTGGTGTTTGATATTGATGATAACTACGCTTTAAACTCCGATCATGGAATCTTTGTAGAAAAAGCATTGGTAAACCGATGCAAACAATTTAAGATTGATAGAGGCATTCAGTTAAGCGAGCATGAAGCAAAGCAGATACCTTATGGACAATATGTGTCCAATGTTAAAGATGCTATTAAGTATGCTGACCTTGTAACTGTTACAACTGAATCTTTGAGAAACTTTATAGGTCGTGGTGAGATAATTCCTAACTGCATAGATACAACTGAAGAACAATGGCAAACGAAAGCAAAGGAAAGTAATTTAATGCGCTTTGGATGGATTGGTGGACTTTGGCACGAAAAGGATTTACAGCTAATGGATTTATCAATAAGTTATGTTTATTCGGATAAGTCGCTAAAGAATTATCAATTTGTTCTGGGTGGCTTTAATGTTGAACCGCAGATTCAATTTAAGATTGCAGAGTTTCACAAAAACAATCCTGCTTATATGTATGGAAATAATCCATGCTACAAAGCAAGATTAAACGAGATTGAAAACCGAACTCAGTATTTAAGATATGAGGATATTATGTCCGACAACAAACGGATGTTAAGTTCGGAGTATAGAATATCATTGAGCAATTACATAGACAGACAATATGAAACTAAAGAACCATACAAACGAGTATGGGGTAAATCAATAAACGAATACGCTACAATTTATGATGAAATTGATGTTTCACTTGTGCCTCTTCGGAATAGTCAGTTTAACAATTGTAAATCTGAACTTAAGCTTATCGAAGCAGGTACAAAGAAAAAAGCTGTTATTGCTTCTAATTGCTTACCTTATTCACCTTTTCCTGATAATACTATCATTAAGATAGATAATGATAAAAAAGGTTGGTATAAGGCGATTAAAAGGTTTTTAAATAATCCGGAAATGGTTAAGGATTACGCTGAAAGATTAAGCGAGTATGTTGCAGAACATTATGATATAGTTAAATGGTCAAAGGTTCGTCATGATATGTATAATAAATTATGAAAGTAGGAATCGGAATAACAACAACTCCAAATAGACATCATTTATTGCATAAAGCAGTAAATCAAATTCAAACCTATACCAATGATGCAGACATTTACATTCACAATGATGAGAAATTTAAAGGAGTGGCTTATTCAAAAAATATGTGCATTAAGCATCTTAACCATTGTGATTTTGTTTTCTTGTTTGATGATGATTGTTTTCCTACTAATCCAAATTGGGTTAAGTATTGTACGTCTGTTTTTAATGAAACACAGGAGGCACATTTCCTTTTGCTTAATAAAGTTATTCATGCTCCCTATTATCAATATGCTTTAGGAATGTATTATTTTGATAATTGCGGTGGGGTTTTTATGGCTTTTGATAATCGCAAAGGTTTATTTAAAAAGGTAGGCTATATGGACACAAGATATAAAGGATGGGGATTCGAACACGCTGGATATTCCAACAGGATTCACAAGATGGGATTTACCACTCATGCTTATATCATGCCACAATACTTACATGAATATATTTACTCCATGGATTATTCAGGTGGTGTTCAATCAAGTATTAGCAACGAAGAAAAGCAGTCAAACTATTATGATAATTACCAAGTGTTTTTAAGTGAATTAAACGATAAACCTAAATACAAACCATTCAAACAATGAAACTATTATTTAAACTTACAACAAGAAGCAGACCTCACCGAGCGATTAAAACTTTGGAAAGTATTTTCAATAATGTTACAACCGATAACTTTCATGTCTTAATCAGTTTAGACCATGATGATTTAACTACTACTGCAATTTACGATTGGTGCGATGGTAAGTTTGACAAGATAACCATTGCTTCTGGAACATCAAAGAATAAGATTGATGCTATTAACCGAGATTTAAATAATTTTCTTGTAAAATGGGATGTGCTGTTGAATGTATCGGATGACCAAGTATTCACAAAGAAAGGATTTGATAAAATAATTATTGATTCTTTAAATGGCAATTTAGACCAGTTTTTGCATTTTCCGGATGGAAATCGAAATGACCTTGCAACCATGTCAATCATTGGTTTTGATTATTACCAAAGGGATAAATACGTTTACCATCCATCTTATCAGTCGGTTTATTGCGATAATGAAGCACAGGAAGTTGCAGTTATTCGAGGTTGCTATAAGTTTGTAAATGATAACATATTATCTCATGAGCATCCTGCTTATAGTAAAGGAACTTATGATTCTTTATATTCAAAAAATGATAAATTTTATTTTGATGATGAATCAAATTATATTAAAAGGAAAAAACTTAATTTTGAATTATGAAGTTATCAATACTGATTTTAACTATACCCGGTAGGCATAGAAGTTTAGATAAACTTTTAAGTCAACTAAATAAACAATTTAACGATAATAAATTAATAGCATTTGAGGATTATGAGATTTTGATTCAGTCGGATGTAGAAAAAACAATTGGCGAGAAACGAAATGATTTATTAAATAGAGCAAGAGGAGAATATATTGCATTCATTGATGATGACGATATGATTTCTGATTATTACATTAAGTCATTTATTGAAGGTTATGATTACTCACCTGACTGCTATTCACTTCGTGGTATCATTACTTGGGATGGTCAAAATCCTGAATTGTTTGAGCATTCAATAAGATATTCTGCATGGGCAACTACTGAAAATCAAATTAAATATGAAAGGTTTCCAAATCATTTAAACTTTATTAAAGCATCAATTGCTAAACAATTTAGTTTTCAAACTATTAATCATGGTGAAGATAGAGACTGGTCATATCAATTACATGAAGCACAAGCTTTAAAAAAGGAATACTTTATAGATAAAATAATTTACAACTATCAATACATACAAAACAAATGAAAGTAATCAGTTATGCTTTATTTGGATATGGAAAGGCAACACCAGATAATTGCTTTGAGTTTAATTCATATTTAAGAGGTTTATGGATTAATATAAGATTGGCAAGGGTACTTTATCCTGATTGGAAAATTATCGTAAACACTGACCAAGATACGTGGAATAAGTTTAAAGATTTATTTCAAATGATGGAAAATTTTAATGTTCAATTTTATGGAAATCCACCTGCACCATTATGTGAAGCAATGTTATGGAGAATGAAGCCAATTTGGTTAGATCATGTAAGTTATACAATTTGCCGAGATTTAGATTCACCTTTAACTTATCGTGAAGCACAAATGGTTAAAGAATGGTTAGAAACTGAAAAAATATGTCACGCAATAACTGATTCAATTAGTCATAATCTTCCTCTAATGGGTGGTATGATTGGATTTACTAAACATTTAAAAGATAAAATAGGTAATTGGGATGCGCTAATATCAGGTAGAAATTTAACCTATAAAGGATCGGATCAAGATTTATTGGTTGATAAAGTTTATCCTTTAATTGCTAAACCCGGAGTTGATTCAATTTTACAACATTATATTTTAGGAATGCCAAATACTTTTTTAATGGCATATAAAAATACATGGAAAGATGAACCATTGCCAAATGTTAATGAAAAATACAGACAAACAAATGATACCTGTGGACATATTGGAGCAGCAGGATGGTATGAAGCACCAATGCTTAAATTTTTAAAAACAATTGATCAATATCGTGATGAATATCAAGAAATAGAAAAACAATATAAACATATATTTTACTGGTATGAATAAACTAATAGCACACCATCTTGGAATGGGAGACATGATTGTCCTTAATGGACTTGTAAGATTCATTTACAAAAGGGATAAAAATAAATATGATAAAATTTATCTGCTTTGTTATGAACATAATAAAAATAATGTTGAACGAATGTATAATGATTTAAACAATTTAGAATTATTTATTATACAAAATGAAAATCAAATAGGTAATGCAATTGATAATTTTAATGGTGACGTTGAAAATTTACATTTAGATGGAGATGGATATAATTTATACAATGAAATCGGTGATGATGCTTTTTTTATTACAAAAGGATATGATAAAGCATTGAGAAAAAAGTTTAAAATTAAAAGAGATAAAAATAAAGAAGAAGAAATTTACAATCAATATGTAACATCTGAAAAATATATTTTTGTTCATGATGATTCGGAAAGAGGATATATCATAAATGATTTTAAATTACCTGATTTGCCAAAAGTAAGAATTCCAAAAAGTGTAAAATTATTTGATGCTTTAAAAATTATGGAAAATGCAGTTGAATGTCATGTAATTAGTTCTTCTTTTGTTTGTATTTTACAATCAATGCCAAAATTAAATAATAACATTACTGTACACACTTCAGTGAGAAATGCCTATTTAGAAAAATACTTTTTAAATGATGGTTTAAAAACAATGTAAAATGGAAACACCCGGAACTTTAGTAGATAAATTAATAACTGTTGATCTTAAAATGTGGAATAATCAAGAAGCATTGTATGAAATAAGAAGAATGTCATTTGATGAATTTCATGTTAAATATCAAGGTAATGAAAAACTTTACAATATATTAAAAAAAGCCTGTGATTTAAATGTTCAAAGAAATAGTTTAATGAATGAACTTGATGAAAAGTTTTTGGAAATGTTTAAATCATTTGCCGAGTTTAGTGGAATGAATGATGGTGTTAAAAATAATACTATTGCCAGATTAAACACAATTTACAATATAAAACCTCATAAAACTTATTAATATGAGTGATTCTGAAATTTTTGAAATCTTTTTTAATGAATATGATGAAAAAGAAACTGTTGAAGAATATATTCAAAAATTAAAAAAAATTCTAAATGAAGTTTATTATCATTTAAAAAATAGATAATGACCACAATCATTTTAATCAGCATTGCATCATTTACGTGGTGTCATTTAACCGGAATACCTCAACGCATTAAATGGGCATATAAGATTAAATCTTTAAAGCCATTGGATTGTGAATTATGCTTGGCTTTTTGGCTTCAGTTATGTTTTTCATATTTTAATGGATGTCCTTTGCTATGGTCGTTTATTTATGGCTTATGCGGAGGGTTCATTTCAAACACAATATATTTAATCTTTAGACGATGCAACCTGATTTAAAAGCCAAATTAAGCGTCTTTAAGGAAGTTTTAAGCCACTATAAGCATTACCAAATAGCTCCTATCCATTCGGTTGCAATGGAGTTAAAACAGCTTTACGTTGATATTGGGCATCAGCCAACAGGCAACTGCTCATCCTGTTACGATAAAATCTTTCTTACCCTTTGGGATCATATAATAGAGGAAGGAATTTAACAATTTAATGTTAATAACTTTAATAACTTTATTTTGTTATATGTGTGGATATTTGCGTATATTTGCGTATCAATTAAAACAAACAATATGAGAACATTTAAAAAGTACAAAAAAAATCTTAGAATCGTAACAACTTCAGAAGGTGATTACATTCAAAGTTATTCAACTAATGTTGCTAAAATTGATTACGAAACAAAAACATCAAAAGTTTTACGTTATTGGTCAATGACTACATCTAAACATATTAATTATGCTTCTAAAGAATTAGGATTAACATTAATAAAATAATAAATAAACAATATGAAAAAAGTAAATTTTAAACAAACAGGTTTTGGGCAATGGTTAGCAATAACTACTTATTATGGTAAAGAAATTTCAATGCACTTTACTGATGCACCAACTATTGACTTAATTAATTCTCAAGAAAGAGGATGGAAAACAGTTGAAAAACTTTTAAGATTAAGAATAATTGAAATAAATAAATAAACAAATAACATGAGCAAACAACAAGAAATCAAAGATGCAATTATGCATCTGCAAATTAAAAAGGTATTGACAGAGCCATTCAACCCGGCTTTGTACGAATACTGCGAAACAATGATTAATTACTTAAAAACTAAACTAAATGAAAAACCTAAAAAAAACACGATTCGAGTTAAGGATTAGTGACATTCCTGAAGATATTTACAAACGCATTAAGCAAGATGCCCGAAACAATGTCCGAACAATGAGCAAAGAAATCATTTTTAAACTTAAAACACTTTACAAATTATGAACCATATGCTTTACGATTTTGGAGGTATGTATGTCTTATCGGATGATGAAAGATTCTACAATGATGATGACGAGTACATCTATTATCAATGTGCTGACTGCGAAATTTTAGTACCTGACCACGATGTAATTCACATCAATGACGATGAACATTTATGTAACTATTGTAAAAACCAAAGAATAAAAAAACAAAAATGAAAACAACAATTAAAAAAGAAATCACGCAAGAGGTTGAAATAGCATTGCCTTATTACTCAACCAATGGAACTCAATACTACAAAATTGTTAGCAATGAGCCAACCGAAAACCTGTCAATAGGCATCTATGACAATTCAGGTAATTACTCAATTGATAATCATGTATATCCTGATAGGGCATTACACTATGCTTGTAAACAAATAACAGCGCAAGAATTTAATAAAGTTTTTCTACACGCTTTTAATAAATTAAACGATATTTGTACAAACAACCAATAACAACAACAATGACAACAAACAACCAAATGACAATTAAAGGATTTTTCCATCGGGATGATGTGAAGTCCAAATTTAATGAATTAATGGGAAATCGTTCCGCTCAATTCATTACATCGGTATTATCCGTAGTGAATAACAACAGCTATCTTAAAAACGCATCGCCTGAATCTGTGTTTAGTTCGGCTTTAATGGCTGCTACGCTTGACTTGCCGGTCAACCCAAATCTTGGATTTGCTTACATAATCCCTTATGGTCAACAGGCGCAGTTTCAGGTTGGCTACAAAGGACTTATTCAATTAGCTTTGCGTTCAGGACAATTCAAAACAATATCGGTTACTCCGGTTTACGAAGGTCAAATAAAGCAACAAAATCCATTAACTGGCTTTGAATTTGATTGGTCGAATAAGCAATCGGATAAGGTGGTAGGTTATGCATCCTATTTTAGCTTAATAAATGGCTTTGAAAAGACGATGTACATGACAGTTGATGAAATACAGGCACATGGCAAAAGGTTCTCTAAAACGTACGGAAATGGCGTTTGGAAGACGGACTTTGATGCGATGGCTCAAAAGACCTGTTTAAAGTTATTATTAAGCAAATATGCTCCGCTTTCAATTGAGATGCAGAAAGCTGTGATTGCTGACCAATCAATCATTCGAGATGTTGAAAATATGGATGTTGAATATATCGATGCAGGTCAGGATGTAAGTGAAGCAAAAGCTTTGGCATCGCAAAATGCGACAGCACGAATTGAAAAACTTAAAGCATCTACCAATGATTGAGCCATATATCTATCCGGAAGGAGAATGGATGAATAAAAGAGCAGGTTCGTTTACGAGCTCCCAAATTGGGAGCTTGTTTACCGAGCCACGAAGCAAAGCCGACAAGGAAGCAGGAAACCTATCGGAAACCGCTAAATCTTACATCATGCAAAAAGTTAGTGAATTGCTTACAGGAACAATTAGAAACTCATACCAAACACCAGAGATGCAATGGGGGTTACAGCAAGAACCATACGCAATCGAGTTACTAAAGGAAAACTACACCGATTTAGTTTATTATGGAGCAGAGAATCCTAAATTCTTTCAATATAGTGATTTTAGCGGTGGTTCACCGGATGCAGTTGCTCACAATGTTGTCTTTGAAATCAAATGCCCTAACCCAGCAACTCATATTGAATACCTACTTTGCGAAGGAGACATCAAGTCAATGAACAAGGATTATTGGTATCAATTACAAATGAACATGGCTTGTGTGGCTAAAGAGATAGGAATGGATGTAATGAAGATGCAAGGTATATTCGCATCATATTGCCCACTAATGATTGAACAAAAGCTTCGGTTGGTTACTTATGTGGTTGCACCTGATGAAGAGTTTCAATCAAAGTTTCCTAATGTAATAAGCAAAGCAGAGCAACATTTAAGAAGTATAATCGATAAATTCAATTTATGACACCAAAAGAAAAAGCAAAAGAATTAGTAGAAAAATATTATCAATATGGTTTTCCTATTGAAATTGATAGAACAATATATTTTGAAGTTGATTATCAAAATGCCAAACAATGTGCTTTAATATGTTGTGATGAAGTATTAAAAGCAAATCATATTTGGTACGAAGGAACTATACCATATATTTATTGGAATAATGTAAAAAAACAAATAGAAAAAATATGATACCATCAGCATATAACCAATTTTGGGATAGCTTTAACTGGGAGTTGTATATTAGAATACAACAGGCAAAGCTTAATAAATAATTAGTCAGGTTGGTGTAACCAGAAATGAATACTGGCAGCCGCATAGGTTTGAGGAAACATCCGTTTTGAGCGGAGATGCAGGTTCGAATCCTGCACCTGACACTAATCCTTTTCGTTCATTAATTTCTCAATCTGTTTCTGCTTATCGGCAGATCCCATTGATGAACCGAAAAAGAATGATACTATCATAACCAAACATGAGGTATTAAGCACTCCTGCTATCATGTTTAAAAGGTCTTTGTTTTCTAAAGGAAACTTGACAAAGAAAAAACAAAAGTCATATCCAATGGTAAGAAGCACCATAAGCATGGCAAAGTAATACACAAACCGCTTACTGAAGTTATCATTCTGTTTTAATGCTTCCACTTGCATTGCCCTTGCATCTGCAACGTCTTTAAGATAAAGTTCAGTTACTTTATTAGCGTGTTCAGACATTACCTCAACGTGGCGGTTGATTTCCTTTTCAGCTTCAAGTTTAAACTTGGCTGCTTCTTCCTTTGAAGTGAAAAGATTATCGGCAACCTTACCGATTGATTCAATAAGATTTGAACTTCCGTTGCTAAAGATATTAGCTAAAAATTTAGGTACTGGCATTTTCTATTGGATTATGTAAAATTAATTTATTGTATAAAGGTAAATAAACTTCATTTAAGAACTTATCGAAGGAATCTGCACTATAAGCAGCGTAAACCGATGAAAAGTCATGGAAGGTCACTTTGATACATTTAGTGCCTGTGTCTTCCGCATCTTCAAATAAAACGTATTCAGTAAAATCAATAATTACTGCGTAGTTAATATCAAATGTATTATTAAACTTTTTCCAACCTGCATCTCTTAATTCAAGTTTTTCCTTTCCTTTAAAATAGGTTTGAATCTCATGCCTTCCGTAGCATTTCAATGAGTAAAATGGATTAATAGATTTTTCCATTTTCAATCGATATATTACGCACCTTAAAGTTATCTCCAGTCATTTCAACTACGCAGAATCCATGTGCATGGTTATTTACTTCAAAGTATTCAGGTTCAAGTTCACAAAGGCACCCGGTTGAGAAAGTGCTTACAATGTTACCATCATAAATCTTTTCCAAATGCTCACTCTTACGATGAAAGTGACCACAAAGTACATGACGTTTATATTTTAAAAACAAACTACGAGCAGGATTAACTCCACCACTTTTCATCCTGTCACCATGTTCAACCAATAGATGTCCGAAATAAGTTTTTGTTCTCCTGTCAATGTAAATAATTTTAAATTCTTCCAACCGCAATAATACTTTTAATTGAAACTCTTCGCAGTCCAAAAGTTCAGGTGCTTTAAGTATTAAATATCTTTCAAGGCGATGCTCGTGATTACCCGGCTTAAAGTAAATGGCTACATTAGGAAACTCTTGTCTTAAATAAGCAAAAAACTCACGAGCAAGTTCCAATTCCTGTTTCATTGTTGGTCTTAACCTTGCATCCTTTTGATGTTGGCTAATCGCATAAAAATCTAATGTATCACCATTTAAGTATATCGTATCAATGCCTACCTGTTTACCATAACTTAAAGCTGCATCAAGCGCATCATTGTCATGATATGGAATATGAATATCGGATAAAACTAAAACCTTTGTACTTGACTTTGGAAGATTCCAGACATTCGGATATTCAGTATATGAACGTGGAAGATTTAAGTATTTAGATTCAGTTTGTATCGGTTTAAATAATGATTTATCAGCAACTTTTTTTCGTAATATATTACCTCGATGTCCTCTTCTTACTCTTACAGCACTATAAGTTTGTTCAAAATCTTTGAACTGTTGTTTGTTTTCGTTATAGATTTTACGAGCTAATGGTCTGTCACCAATTAATGGATATTTGGCGCAGTATTCCTTAACTATTTTATTTCTTGTTTTATTATCGGTAGACACAATTGTCTTTTGCTTTTTCGTAAGTAATCCAAACTTTGCCCTTCTTACAAGCTTCTTCTAATAACTTGTAAAGTTTATTGAAAGCATCTGTGCTATTACTAATCTTGTCAACTGATTTTTTCATACCAACCAAAAGACATCCCAATGTATCAACTTCGGAGTTTCCTTTGTGAATGCGAATACCTAAATAACCCGGAACATTGTTAACCAATGGCATAATGCATTTGAATTTATTACTCCATGTCATTACAACCTCATACTTTCCATAAGGTATTGCAGTTTTTCCGTAAACTTTGTTAGTTTCAATCTCTTGCTTTGTCATTGTGGCGTAAAGATTCCTATCTACATCTTCCAATGTATAGCAAAAGAAAACATCATTGATAAACAACTCACCAATGGTTGTTTTACCACTAAATTCTCTGCGTAATACTTTTAATTCCATGATTATTTATATTTTAACTCGTGAACAGTATCGTTCAACAAATCAATTTTATCAGTCAACTTATTAAGCGATTCAGTTAACTTTTCCATCTGCTTTCCTAAATTATCGTGCTTTAGTTCAAATGTACGCTCAAGCATTTGTAATTCATTTGCAGTTTGGTATGTTTTTGAAGTTACTTTGTCGAGTTGATCCATAGTTCGTTTTAAAAAATATGAAATTAATGCGACTACGCATCCAATAACTAATTCAATGATATAATTACTCATGGCAATGGTGGTGATGGTGGTGCAATATATTCTTCCAATGGTAAATCTAAAAGATATGCCCATTCAGTTTTAGCAACCTCAATCTCATCTTGTTCGGATAGTATTAAAAACCATTCGCCATTAATATCCTGCACAAAGTGAAAGAAAGTATCACTATCGATAAATGTACCTTCCAATTCTTGCGCTTTTTCTTCAATT
>Ga0208546_1000265_pt1 | contig 21389 bp, 19 predicted proteins | sample DEB19_08_DNA_4_FD_184528 | JGI IMG/M metagenome (GOLD analysis project Ga0208546, IMG submission 184528) | Aqueous microbial communities from the Delaware River and Bay under freshwater to marine salinity gradient to study organic matter... | ecosystem: Environmental > Aquatic > Marine > Coastal...
TCCATGAATATGGAATCAGTGTCTTCGCGCGCAACGGTGTGGATCGTGACGGTTACTACGCGCACATCAATGCTGCTCTTGATGTAGCGCCCCATCAAGTATTTGATGATGGTTGCGATCTTGTAAATACTCTTCACACCACTCGTACCGAACTGCTACCAAACATCGTTGGAGGCTGTGAGGAAACAACCACAGGAGTTATTCGACTTCAGCAGATGGCAAAAGATGGTGCACTTACTTTCCCGATGATTGCTGTAAACGATACTGACACAAAACATATGTTTGATAATCGTTACGGAACTGGTCAGTCAACCATTGACGCAATCTTCCGGGCTACTAATCAACTTATTGGTGGCAAGATTTTTGTTGTCGCAGGCTTTGGCTATTGCGGCAAAGGAGTTGCAGAACGCGCTCGAGGTATGGGCGCTGATGTCATAATTACGGAAATTGATCCAACGAAAGCGCTAGATGCAATGATGCAGGGCTATCGAGTCATGCCAATGCTTGAAGCAGCAAAAGTTGGGGATTTCTTTATCACCGTAACTGGAAATCGAACGGTATTAAGTTCTGATCATTTCAATGCCATGAAAGATGGAGCGATTCTGGCAAATGCTGGTCATTTTGATATTGAAATCGATGTTGCTTGGCTAGAAAAAAATGCCAAGAAGAATTCACGCATTCGCCATCAGACCGATGAATATGTACTAGCTAACGGTCGTAGACTTTTGCTTATTGCTGAAGGAAGACTCGTGAATCTAGGCGCTGCCGAAGGACATCCTGCTGTAGTGATGGATATGTCATTTGCTGATCAGGCTCTCACTGCAGAGTGGCTTGTGAAGACTGCAAAGTCGTTGACCCCTGGAGTTCACTATGTTCCAGCGGATATTGATAAAGAAGTTGCTCGATTGAAGCTGAAGAGCATGGGCGCCACTATTGATACGCTCACTTCAATTCAAGATGAGTACCTCAACTCCTGGAAGCACGGTAGCTAATGACTTCGGTAATGGTCGTTGATGATGATCAAGACCTTGCCGAAATGCTTGGGATTGTCCTCAATGGCGTTGGTATCGAAGTTGATCTAGTCAGTCGTGGCGATGAAGTAATCGATGTCTTTCGCAACAATCCCCCCGATTTAGTATTGCTCGACATCATGCTCCCTGGGCTTGATGGCATTGAAGTATGTAAGCAGATAAGAAAACATTCAATGCGCGTGCCCATAGTTATGTTGACTGCCAAGAGCGATACGCATGACATCGTCAAAGGATTAGAAGCCGGTGCAGATGATTACATGGTGAAGCCCTTTAAACCCTCGGAACTTGTGGCGCGCATAAGAACGCGTTTGCGTCGCGTCGGTGGTGAGATTTCTAGTAATTTAACAATTGGAGATTTATCAATTGATATTGTCGAACACACGGTCATGCGTGGCGGTAAAGAAATACCTCTCACGCGTCTGGAATTTGATCTGCTCGTTGCTCTGGCAAAGGAACCGGGACGCGTATTCACACGCGAGGCCTTGCTAGGAGAAGTGTGGGGCTATAGGCACTCCACAGATACTCGCCTTGTTAATGTGCACGTTCAGCGTTTAAGAGCGAAGATTGAACACGATCCTGAGAATCCAACAATTGTAAATACCGTCCGTGGGATTGGTTACAAGGCAGGCGCAACAGGCACGCGAGGGTAATCGCGCAATGAATGTGCTTAGTATTTTCAGTCGTTCACTTTTCTTAAAAGTCTTTACTTTTTCCAGCATTACTTCTATCGCTTTGATCTATTTTCTGGGATCAAATCTATACACTCGAATTTCAGACGGAATTATCAATGACAAGATTGCTGCCTCAATTTCGGAAGGCGAATCTGCCATTCAATATGCCAACTATCGATTTGTTATTGCAGAACTCAACAGGACAAAAGACTTAGCGCCGTTAGTACAAGAGATTGTTAACTCATCGAATGTGAGCGCAAAAGACTCTGGTCGTGAAGTGGTTTTTATCAATTCTGCTAATAGCAAAAGAGGAGATATACCTGCGGTCTCGACCTCCAACTTCCTAAAAGAAGAATCAGTTCCATTTAAATTCCGAGAGAGAGTTCAGAAGAGCGATGAGCTTCTTTGGCGTGAAACCAAACTTCGCTACATCAATGGTGAAGTTCTCGACGGAGTAGTGATTGGCAAACTCCTTAGTCTTTCTAATCTTGGAACATATGAGATGTATGTGTTGTTTGGTTTTGACGCTCAGCAACAGAATATTGATCTAATTGGACAATCAATGTGGGGCACGGGACTTCTTCTCATCGCTCTGATCATGATTGTTGCATCAGTGGTTCTCCAGCAAGTGATTCGACCAGTTAAGAATGCTGCAGAGGTAGCAGAGCAACTCTCTTCAGGAGATCTCGTGAAGAGAATGGAGGTTAGAGGGCAAGATGAGATTGCCCGCCTAGGGAATGCCTTTAATGACATGGCTGACACGCTGGAGCAGCAAATTACTCGTCTAGAGAATCTCTCGAGAGTTCAACAAAGGTTCGTTTCGGATGTGTCGCACGAGCTTCGTACTCCATTAACAACAATCCGAATGGCATCAGATGTTATCTATGCGGCGCGTGACAGTTTCGATCCTGTCATTGCAAGGAGCGCCGAACTTCTACTGTCGCAGATAGAGCGATTTGAAAATCTACTTGCTGATCTGTTGGAGGTAAGCCGTTTTGATGCTGAAGTAGCTTCACTCTCACTGGATCGAGTGGATGTCAGCGCGCTTGTGAAGCGTTGTGCAGACGATCTTGGAATTGCCTCTAAAGAGAGAGATTCGGTTCTTCGCATTCACGCTCCCGAAGAGAAGCTCATCATTGATGCAGATCCTCGACGATTAGAGCGAATCATGCGCAATCTTCTAGCAAATGCGATTGATCACTCTGAGGGGCAACCCATTGATGTCACCATTAAAACTAATGACAGCGCAGTATCAATCTCGGTCAAGGATTATGGAGTCGGACTTACCCCATCACATATCGAACGGGTCTTTGATCGCTTTTGGCGTGCAGATCCATCTCGCTCACGTATTCGAGGTGGCACAGGACTTGGCCTTTCTATCGCACGTGAAGATGCACAGTTACACGGCGGTGAAATACGAGTGTGGGGTGAAATTGGAAAGGGATCGAATTTCGTTGTAACACTTCCCATCGCTCATGGACGGGCATACACAGAACCTGCGCTCTCGGAAATTCCCACGTTCTGATTTTCACAACTTCACGTAGAGCAAACCTATCTGCGAATTGAATGCATCACTATTCAGGCGTGGCCGAAAGAATTCGCACCATCATATCTAGTGCTCTTTATGGCGCACGAACACTGGTTTTTCCAGAACTCTGCATTATGTGTCGACGAGAATTTGTGGAGATTTGTCTCTCTTGTAAATCTCGATGGTTCGCACCAGCTGAGCAACTGAGATTTAGTGTGGCGCCCACTTACTCAGTCATCCCTTATAGCGAGGATGTCTCAGCAATTGTCTTACTTGCAAAAGAGGAGCGCAATAAAGTGGCACAAAGTCTGATCGCTCAAGCCCTTCATCAATCAATTACACAACTTCTTGAGCGGACAGCGACAGAGTCATGTTTGCTCATTCCCGTTCCATCTTCTCGACAGGCGATTCGCAAGCGAGGAGAATCCTTTTTGCATCCAATATTGAATCGAGTTATTTCTTTGCAGAGAGCTACTCGCAAGAGTTCCAATCCACAGTGGATCTGGCAAGAACTTTTGCGGCACACACGCCGAGTTCGTGACCAAGCAAGCCTTTCGCCCGTGGCGCGTGCAAGCAATATGGAATCCGTATTTAGTGTAATTGCGCAAACCGAGAGCCACTCAAAGGGATTGAGCAGTGGAATCTTTGATCTCCCTATTGTTGTAGTGGACGATGTCATTACGACCGGTGCAACTTTAAAGAATGCTATTGAGGCCCTAAGAGAGAGAAAAATGACAGTTTTAGGCGCTGCGACCGCATGTGCGTCCACCCACCAATTCCTAATACGATAGCCCTCTCGTTTTCGATGGAAGGTTGATTCGTGGCAGCAATTCTCGACAAGATTCTTCGCGCCGGTGAAGGTCGTGCCTTAAAGCAGCTTGAGAAATTGGCATCAGAAGTTAATTCCTACGAAGCGACTTTTCTCTCGATGAGCGATGACGAACTTCGCGCCATGACAGGCAAGTTCAAGGAACGTTTGGCCCAGGGCGAGGATCTCGACGAACTGTTACCGGAAGCATTTGCGGTAGTTCGCGAAGCGTCAAAGAGAACCCTCGGACAGCGACACTACGATGTTCAAATCATGGGTGGCGCTGCCCTTCATCGCGGAAATATTGCTGAAATGCGCACTGGTGAAGGAAAGACTCTCGTCGCAACACTTCCTTCATACCTCAACGCGTTGACAGGTCAAGGCGTACACATAGTTACCACAAACGATTATCTAGCAGAGCGTGACAGTGAATGGATGGGACGTATCCATCGCTTCCTCGGTCTAAAAGTTGGAGTCATTCTCGCTTCCATGACTCCTGCAGAACGTCGCATTCAATATGCGGCGGACATTACATATGGAACAAATAACGAATTTGGATTCGATTATCTACGTGACAACATGGCGTGGAATCTTGTTGACTGCGTACAGCGCGAACATAACTTTGCAATTGTGGATGAAGTTGACTCTATTCTCATCGACGAAGCTCGCACTCCTTTGATTATTAGCGGGCCAGCTGATAAAGCCACAAAGTGGTACGTCGAATTTGCCAACATCGCAGGGCGATTAACTCGTGGCGAGCATTATGAAGTTGATGAAAAGAAGCGCAATGTGGGAATTCTTGATGAGGGCGTAACTAAAGTCGAAGAGATGTTGAAGATAGATAATCTCTATGAGGCAGTCAATACTCCAATGATTGGCTACCTCAATAATGCCCTGAAAGCTAAGGAGCTATTTAAACGCGATCGCGATTATGTGATCATGAATGGAGAGCTACTAATTGTTGATGAGCACACAGGGCGCGTGCTATCAGGTCGCCGTTATAGCGAGGGCCTACACCAGGCGCTGGAAGCAAAAGAGCGAGTAGAAATTAAGGATGAGAATCAAACTCTCGCCACTATCACGCTTCAGAATTACTTCCGCCTCTACGACAAGTTGGCGGGAATGACTGGTACTGCGATGACTGAAGCTTCTGAATTCATGCAGATTTATAAGTTGGGTGTTATCCCAATTCCTACGAACAAAACCATGCAACGTATCGATCAATCAGATCTTGTATATAAGACCGAGGAAGCGAAATTTGAAGCTGTTGCTCAGGACATCATGGAGCGCCATCGCAAGGGACAACCAGTCCTTGTAGGAACAGTAAGTGTTGAAAAATCAGAAGTTCTCTCACAAGCATTACGACGTAAAGGCATTCCACACGAAGTCCTCAATGCAAAACAACATGAGCGCGAAGCAGCGATTATTGCCCGTGCTGGAACTATTGGCGCAGTCACTGTCTCAACAAATATGGCAGGCCGTGGTACAGACATCATGCTTGGCGGAAACCCAGAATTTATGGCTGATTACGAATTACAACGTCAAGGAATTTCCCCTGTTGATAATGCCGAGGAATACGAAGCAAAGTGGCCGGCAGAACTTGCTCGTCAGAAAGATGCAGTCGTGAAGGGCCATGATGAAGTTGTCGCATTAGGTGGCTTATATGTTCTTGGAACAGAGCGCCATGAATCACGTCGCATCGATAATCAGTTGCGAGGTCGTTCTGGTCGCCAAGGTGATCCAGGAGAATCGCGTTTCTATCTCTCACTTCAAGATGAGTTGATGCGCCGCTTTAACTCAGCGCTTGTCGAACGCTTCCTTACTGCCGCTGGAATTCCTGAGGACACGCCCATCGAATCGAAGATGGTTTCGAATGCCATCAAATCTGCTCAGACTCAAGTTGAATCTCAGAACTTTGAAATGCGCAAAAATGTCTTGAAGTATGACGATGTCATGAACCGTCAGCGTGAAGTTATCTATCGCGAACGTCGCGAAGTTCTTGAAGGTGTAGATATTAAAGATCAAGTCAGCACATTTATTGAAGACACTATCCGCGGATATGTCGCATCGGCAACGAGTGAGGGTTTCCCAGAAGAGTGGGATCTTGATCAACTTTGGACCGTGTTGAAGTCGACTTACCCAATCTCTCTAAAGATTGAAGATCTAGAGAATGAAGTGGGAGGCCGCACTGGGCTTGATAACGACTTCTTGGCTCAACGCGTCATCGATGACATCTTTTCTGCTTACGAGAAGCGTGAAAGTGAATTAGGCGCTGAAGTAACCCGGGAATTGGAACGAAAGATTTTGCTCTCAGTTCTTGACCGCAAATGGCGAGAACACCTCTATGAAATGGACTATCTACAAGAAGGCATTGGCTTGCGTGCGATGGCACAACGTGATCCGCTTGTCGAATATCAAAAAGAAGGTTATGACCTTTTCTCTGCGATGATGGATGCAATAAAAGAGGAGATGGTTGGATTCTTATTCAACGTTGAAGTCAAAGTAGAAGATAATCATGTAGAAGCCAAGGGCGTAACTCCTGCAGCCCCAACGCAGAAGCTTCAATACTCGGCGCCAAGTGAATCTGGTTCAGTCGCGACTTCAAAGAGCGATGGAGTCTCTCGCAATGCACCATGCCCTTGCGGCTCAGGAAAGAAATTTAAACGTTGTCACGGAGCTTCATAACAAATCAAGCTCAGTGCAGAGCCATTTGCGATCGACGCCTTCAAAGCGGGCGACAAGAGCGCGCACTCGATCTTTGAAGGTGAGTGTCACGGTTACTTCAATGACTCCCTCTATGGGTTGATGCCGGTGAATCTTCTTTATTTTTGGGAGCTCGGTAAGAGTTCCAACTTTCTGGAGAATCGTGTTGTAAGTGAATCGATGAGTTGATCTTGCAACCTGCTGTGGGGAGCGTCGCCCGGCAAGAATTTCTAAAGCGCTAACTATGTACATCAATGTCCATCTTTCAATATTGGGTAGTTCTGATAGTGGTGATGGATTAGGAGCAAAATCAGGATCAAACGAATCACCATGCGTGCTTGGTATTAAGTAAAGTTTTTTACCTGCACTCACGCTACTTGACGTTTCATCCAGGTTGGGTCGATTGAAGAGATCGAGCATGGGATGCGCTGTTAATCTGACAAATTCCATAGGCGAAGATTTCCCAAAAATCAAAGTATTGATCTCATACGAAAGTATGAGATTGATAGCGACATTTTCCACAGCTTGTAAGCCATGTAGAGGTGCTGTGGATAAAACTCAACATCACTCACAAAAGAGATATTCATCTCCCATGAATGAAGAGAAGAAAAACCTACGAGAGGCTCGGCAGAAAAACAAATTGATTCGATTTCAGATAAATTCCCGCATTATTCTGGGTGGCACATTGATTGCCATCTCATTTATTTCTGCATACATTATTTCCGATACAAACAACCGTATGACGACTGTATGGAGCGCCACCACAGACTTAGCTCCTGGAGAGATTATCGAAGCGGGTGATGTGATCGAGTCACGCGTATTACTTCCCAATAACGCTTCTTCGTATCTTGATGGGTCCAACTCCATTGTTGGAAGTTATGTCGTAAGAGCCCTTGGATCTTCAGAATTAATCCCTGCCTATGCACTCTCGACTGAGAGTGGAGCACATCTGAGAAGAATTCCAATTTCGATACCTCGATCACGAGTACCAACTGGCATCGGGAGCGGAAGTCAGATAGATATCTACGGCTTGCCTAGAGATCAATTGAACTCAAACTTCAATCTTCACAAAGGATTGAGATCTCGAGCTCTTCTCATCAACATTTCGGTCGATGCTATCGATATCGAAGCGAGCAAAATGGGTGGAGATATTGGAATAACGATTCTGGTTCCCCAGGAACTTGTCGCCGGATTCATCTCATCAATGACGGACTTTGACTTTATAGTGGTGAAGCGCATTTGAGCATTTCGTTAATTACAGCGCTCAATAACGCGGAGCTAGAAGATGTGATTATCTCGTGCCTTACTCCACAAGGATTTACGCTCAAGAAACGTTGCTATTCTCAAGAATCGCTCATGGATGCTATTTCGACTCTCGAATCCGATACCCGCGCGGTGATATTTTTCATGTCTGGTTATCACATCACTCGAGAACAGCGTGCTGCAACAGGGGCTGAAAGCATTGCTTATGTAGAAATCTCCTCAGATTCGCGAATCTCCGCCGATGAAATTCAATCCCGGGCCATGGAGGCCTTGAGAAAGCCAGAATTGGCAATCGCGTCACGAACTTCACGTAAACAAGAGCGCAACTGGTTGACCTTTACCGGCTCTACTTCAGCTCCAGGAATTTCGACTGTAACACTAAATGTGGCATCTGAGCTTTCTCAAAAACGAGTGGTGACGTTGTTGGATGTCGATTCACATCGCAAGGATCAACATTTCATGCTCGGTATGCAGTACGAGGTTAAATCGAAGGTTTCATCAAATCTATCGCTATTCAACATCGAGTCTGAAGTAATGGCTTCAGAACTCGACAACACTTCTTCGCATGTGAACTGCATTGATCTCGGAGCGGCTCCCAGTCTTGATTCGCTCTTGACCGATAGGCGCTTATCTGGCAGAAGGTTTCTCGAAGTAATTGAGCAGAGCACTCACATCATCTATGTGCTCCAGGCTGAGCGACATGGCATTGCTGCAATGGATAAATTTCAGCGCTTCATCGCTGCCGAGATAAAGAGCGCTTCAGTTATCTATATTCTGAATAAGATGGGAAATTCCAGTCGACACAATGCGTTGCGCAAGAGTTTTCAAGCCCAACTCGGTGATCATCGAGGATTCATCCTGCCTAGAGATAATGACGTGCTCGATCGAGCCCAAGGGCATTACTCCGCTCTCAGTGAGGTAGGTCAGAGAACTCCATTACGCAGGGCTTTACGTGAGCTCTCCCTTTATTTGGATGAATTGATCTGAAGTACGCTTTCGCCTATGCCTTTTCGTCACCTCGTAGCAGGATCCACATCGCTTTCAGAAGCTGATGTTGCTCGTTTGGGTGAATTGGTCGCCGAGTGGCAATTGTTGGCTGACATTTCCTTTGCTGATCTCGTGCTCTGGGTACCTCGACGGACCAGTGAAAAGAGTTGGCCAGAGGGCCATCTTGCGATCGCGCAAATTCGCCCCATGACAGCAGCGACAGTCTTCACTCAAGATGTAATCGGCGATGAAGTTCACTGGGGAGCACGAGTACATATAGATCATGCTCTTTCTACCGGAGAAATCGTGCGCGATACACAACCAGAGCAAGTAGGGGAGTTGAGAATCAAGGAAGAGACAATTCCAGTATTTTTCCAAGGTCGAGTCATTGCGGTCATATCTCGTCACCGAAATATAGAAACGATGCGCACGCCTTCTCGACTCGAACTCAACTATCGTGAGATCGCAAATCATATTTATCGGATGATCGCAGAAGGAAGCTTTCCTGTTAAAGACTCTGTATATCTTGCAGAAGCAGCGCCGAGAGTTGGCGATGGACTAGTGCGATTGAATGTTGATGGCGAGGTAATGTTCGCAAGTCCGAATGCGCGATCCGCTTTCAGCAGATTGGGTTGGGAGCGAGATCTTGAAGGGCACAATCTTGGCGATGTTCTAGATTTCCTCGCCAGAAAGAGTGAGGGACTTACTCCACGGGAAGAGAATTGGCGCGTTTCAATGAGCGGTCGTACTTTGCGTCGAGATGAGTTTGAAAATGCCAACGGCGTCGTTGATTTTCTAGCAATTCCGCTTACTGAAGGTGAAAATCGTATTGGTGCCGTTGTCCTCGTCCATAACGTTACAGAATTACGACGTAAAGACCGAGCTTTGATAAGCAAAGATGCCACTATTCGCGAGATTCATCATCGAGTAAAGAACAACCTACAAACAGTCTCAGCACTACTCCGTCTCCAATCGCGACGCATTGAGGACCCTAATGCCAGCGCAGCTATAGAAGAGGCAGTTCGCCGCGTTGCATCCATCGCTTTAGTTCATGAAACGCTCTCGACTAGTGCTCAAGATTCAGTGCAATTCGATGAAGTTATCTCCAAGATTATTCAAAGCGCTGTCGAGTTAAGCACTCGCCCCAATGAGATAACCATTAGCAAGGAGGGCGAGTTTGGTGCGATTCCTTCACTCGTTGCCACTCCACTTGCGCTTGTCATAACTGAATTAGTTCATAATGCGTTAGAGCATGGAGTGTCCGAGACGGGTTCTGTTGTACGAGTTTCTGTCACGCGTGAAGGAAGCATGATGACTGCTTCTGTGATTGATGATGGAACAGGAATACCATCTGATTTCTCTTTAGAGAAAAATACTAACCTTGGTCTTCAAATCGTCCATACCCTTACTCTCAATGAGCTAGCTGGAGAAATTGAATTCATCAAACCCAGCACTGGAACTGAAGTCAGGATTACTTTCCCGATCTCAAGATAGATTATTCGGGAAGTTGATTTTCCATAAGACGTGCTCGATTTCGAGCGGCTCGACGCTTCATGGCACGACGTTCATCTTCGGAGAGTCCACCCCACACACCTGAATCTTGACCGCTCTCGAGGGCCCACTGCAAACAAGGTTCGCGCACCTCACAACGTACACAAACTTTCTTAGCCTCTTCGATCTGCGCGATAGCAGGACCAGTATTTCCTACCGGAAAAAACAATTCTGGATCGACATCACGACATGCTGCACGATGGCGCCAATCCATAGTCATTGCTTTCTCTCCTCATAGATCTTCTCGATAGATCTTCTTGCTTTCAGGCGCTCACCAATAAGCGCAGGCTTCTGTGGTGGAGCTTGTTGCCCGAATAGGCGTGATTACGTGGCGTGATTACGTGGCTAATTCTCCCGTGTGAGAGTTCTTTACTCAAGAGTTTGTGACGGTAATTTGATGAAAATTATTGAAAATGAGGTGAATTACACCATTGAAAGCGGCGTGAAGATTTCTGGTGCCCCCGACAGGATTCGAACCTGTGCACCCGCCTCCGGAGGGCGGTGCTCTATCCCCTGAGCTACGGGGGCGCTTTCGGCAAGATTATCAGTGAATGTTCATGCCAAGATGCGCTGGTGAATCAACGCGCATTCTTTGCTACCGGCTGCTTCTGGGGAGCCGAGAGGCGATTTTGGAAGTTACCAGGAGTTGTATCGACTTCAGTCGGTTATATGGGTGGTACAACTTCTGAACCTACTTATAAAGAAGTGTGCACAGGGCGTACCAATCATGCAGAGACCGTTGAAGTTGTTTTTGATCCCACCAAGATTTCTTACCAAAGATTGCTCGAAGAATTCTGGATAATGCACGATCCCACATCATTGAATAAGCAAGGTGGCGATGTCGGAACTCAATATCGCAGCGCCATTTTTACAACGAATCAAGAACAGATGATTGCTGCTGTAAATACCAGGGAACTTTACAATGATGTTTTGCTAAAGAATGGCTATGGTGAAATAGTCACTGAGATTAACGATGCTTCGCCGCACACTTACTGGCTTGCCGAGGAGTATCACCAGAAGTATCTCGAGAAGAATCCTGACGGATACGACTGTCATTCCACGACGGGGGTTGCCTTCCCCGTGATGAAGTAGAGAGAGTCGATATATGCAATCAGGTGCTGAGCTACCAAAAATTAATCCTCGAACAGGAAAACCTTTTCCCGTTCAAGTTGATGACCAAAAGTTGAAAGAGGAACTCGATCCACTCTCCTTTGATGTACTTCGAAAAGCTGGCACTGAAGTTGCCTTCACTGGAAAGTACTATGAAGCAGAGACAATTGGAGTTTACAAATGTAAAGCGTGCAATGCGGAGTTGTTTCGAAGCGAGGCTAAATTTCATTCTGGCTGTGGTTGGCCTTCTTTCTATGCGCCAACAGAAGCCGATGCTGTGATTCTCCTTGAGGATCGCTCTTTAGCTCCACGCATTAGAACTGAAGTGAGATGTGCATCCTGCGGCTCCCACTTAGGTCATGTCTTTGAAGGCGAGGGATATGCCGTACCTACGGATCAACGGTGGTGCATCAATTCTGTTGCGCTAGTTCTAGAACCGAAGCACACATAGTTCGCTTCATCAATTCTGATGCAGGTCGTGAAGCAGTTGTCTTACAAAACTTCCAGCGCTCTCCAGCAGTACCAAGCTAGATGGCTCCGATAAGGCGAATAAACCGCTCCCAGCTTATGTAAAGTCTTTGGTTCAATCTCATTTCGCATGCGATGAACTTTCTCCCAACCGCGCCGCACACCAAGATCTCCTACAGGCCAGACATCCTGTCGTCCCAATTGGAACATCAAGAACATTTCAACGGTCCACTTACCAATACCGAATTGGGGTAGTAAGTGCGACATGATCTCTTCATCATCCAAGCGATGAAGAGATTGCATGGGAATTTCACGATTAACCGTAGCAAGAGCTAATTGACGAAGTGCACGAGTTTTGGCCTCCGAGCATCCAGCTTTTCTCAGCGTCGAGGCTGGAAGCAGCGCCAACTTCTTAGCTTGCAGGGTGCCGCCAGATAACTCCTCCACGCGGCGAATAATCGTTGCCGCTGCTTTTGTAGAGAGTTGTTGAGAGATGATGGATGAAGCAAGTGAGGCGAAGTTACTCTCGCGCTGATGTGTCGGACGCGCCATGCCGATCCGGCAAAATCCAGCGCGCTCTATAACAGTTTGGAAACGAGGATTGATCTGGATGATCTCTCGAGCAGCAGATTTCGATTCTGCGAGGGTCATCACCACAGAAGGGACGTTAGCAGCAAAAAACACCTAGCCATTTTCGGATTTGCAGTCTATTTTTAGCCGCTTACAGGTTTTTACATCAGCAACTGGGCCATTTCCAGAATCGGGGTTATAGCGATACATGAACGCTGGGAGCAAAGTTGGAATCAAAGAGGTTGCCACGGAAGCTGGCGTCTCCATTGCAACAGTTTCGCGTGCGCTCCGCGGACTTCATCACGTTAATCCAGAGACTCGTAAGAAGATTCTCGACGCTGCTGAGAAACTCAATTATCCAATTCCTCAAACTTCTGCCAAAGCGCTCTATGGAAGAACGAATTCGGTTGGAGTAGTTGCGCCCTACATTTCTCGTTGGTACTTCGCGCAAGTCATCAATGGAGCAGAACAAGCGCTCCGTGAAGCAGGCCTAGATCTACTTCTCTATAACTTCTCGCAGATGAAGGGTCGAGAACGTCTTTTTCAACACCAACTCCTGAAGGGTCGCGTTGACGCACTTGTTGTTATCAGCCTTCCTCCAACTGAAGAGGAATTTGAATCGATGCTTGGACTTGGAATTCCCATTGCGCTAGTGGGAATGCATCATGCGCAATGTTCGAGTGTTGCGATTGATGACGTTGCGGGTGCACGCACAGCAACGCAGCATCTTGTGAACTTAGGACATAAAAAAATTGGTTTGCTATCTGGTCGACCTGATGATCCATTTGGTTTTAGCGTGCCTCAAGATCGTCGTAATGGTTTTATGCAAGTTCTCGCAGAAAGCGGCTTGGAATGGAAACCGTCGCGAGAAGTTTATGGAGATTTCACAATGTATGGCGCAAGTCGCGCGATGGATGATCTCCTTGCTCGGCCTGATCGACCTACTGCAATCTTTGCTCAATCCGATGAAATGGCGCTAGGTGCGCTCCAGGCAATTCGCCGAAATGGACTAAAAGTTCCGGATGATATTTCTATTATCGGTTTTGATGGGCATGAAATGGCAGAGTTCTCGGATCTCACAACGATTGAACAGCCTGTGCCATTGATGGGCGAGATGGCCGCATGGTCAATCATGGAAAGACTCAAAGCGCCCAAGAGTGAGTCGCATTCACTCACTCTTCCAACGACGCTTGTTGTGCGTGATTCGACAAGGCGGCTCGAGTAACACCCATGTCGTCATCCAAAGTAAGTTCGTTAGCTTCATCTAAATCAAGATCTCCTTGGTGGCGTGAATCTGCCATTTATCAGGTGTATCCAAGATCCTTCAAAGATTCGAATGGAGATGGCGAAGGGGATCTAGCAGGGGTTATTTCCCAATTAGATTATGTGAAAGCTCTGGGAGTCGATGCGATTTGGCTCAGCCCCTTTTACACATCACCCAATAATGACGGTGGATATGACGTAGCTAATCCACGCGATGTTGATCCAAGATTCGGTTCTATCAGCGATGCAGAAGCTTTGATTGAAGCGACACATGCTCGAGGTTTACGAATTATTGTTGATATTGTCCCGAACCATTTTTCGACGGAACATCAATGGTTTAAAGAGGCCATAAATTCTCTTCCAGGTTCAAAGGCGAGAAATCGGTTCCACTTTTATGATGGCCGTGGAGCCAACGGAGAAATTCCACCAAATAACTGGTGTTCGATTTTTGGTGGCTCGGCGTGGACTCGAATTAAAGAACTAGATGGAACGGCCGGTCAGTGGTACCTCCATTTATTTGACTCGACTCAAGCTGATCTCAACTGGGAGAACAACGAGGTAAGACTTGACTTCGAGAAAACGTTGCGGTTTTGGCTGGATAAAGGTGTTGATGGTTTTCGAATCGATGTAGCACATGGATTGGTAAAAGAAGAGATTCTTACAGACCACCGTGATCCAGAAGGATTAACTCGAGCACTCCGACTCGATGTAAGCGATATGTCGCGCGTAGATCGCGAATCATTGTTATCGGATGTTCCTTTCTTTGATCGGGAAGGTGTTCATGAGATTTATCGTCACTGGCGCAAGATCTTTGATTCATATCCTGGTCAACGGATGAGCGTTGCAGAAGCTTGGGTTCACCCCAGCTCTCGTGCCACAAGATATGTCAGAAGCGATGAGTTACATCAGATTTTTAATTTTGATTTCCTCATAGCAGAGTGGGATGCAGATTTTCTAAAAACTGCAATCAATAAGACGCTCCGAGAGGTGAGTGCTGTCGATGCTCCTGCAACATGGGTGCTCTGCAACCATGACTCGCCGCGACTGGTGACCCGACTTGGTGGGGGAGAGCAGGGGCGCAGAAAAGCTCGGGCTATGGCGCTACTCACGCATGCGCTACCCGGCGGCATTTACATTTTTCAAGGTGAAGAGTTGGGGCTTGAGGATGCAGCAATCCCCGATGAACGCCGCCAAGATCCCGTTTTTTTTCGAACACATGGCGCCGATAAGGGTCGTGACGGTGCGAGAGTGCCCATACCTTGGAGCGCCGGATTGCCTCATTTTGGATTCACATCCGGAGAACCGTGGCTCCCGATGCCCGCGGCATGGGAATCTTTAGCTGTGAGCTCGCAGGACACCTCCGATAGCTACCTTGCCCTGTATCGGAAATCTATTGCGATGCGACGCGACTTGTTCAACACTCACAGCAATACGTCGAAAGACGATACGTCGAAAGACGATACGCCGAAAGACGATACGCCGAAAGACGATACGCCGAAAGACGATACGCCGAAAGACGATACGCCGAAAGACGATACGCCGAAAGACGATGTGCCGAAAGAATTGGAGATTTCTTGGATCGAAACACCCCACGGTGTTCTGGCATTTCGCCGCGGAGACCACTTCATTCTGTATTCCAACGTCACCGACAACGAGCTCGATATTGCCTTATCCGAGGCGGATAGCGACTTTGCCCAAGTTTTAGCATCCAGCCCTGAGGCAAGAGTGCAGGGCAACGCCGTGCACCTACCCGCTCACTCAACGCTCTGGTTAAGCCGCACAAAATTCACTTCTTGATTACGGTCTCGTAATCAAACTGTTAATGATTTGCAGAGCATTTACAGTGGCATATCTATTGCTCCGGACGCAGGTCCGGAGAAGGATGTGCTCAATTCCTTAAGTTCTACTGAGAATGTTGGCTTAAGGAAATTCTATGGTCCTTTCGAAAGGGGAAACTATATGACCGCATTCTTGCGGCGTCGTCAGCTCATGTTGGCGACATCGGTATTTGCGGCGCTTTCATTGGTCATTAGCGGATGTTCATCTTCAGATGACTCTGCTGGTGGCGCTAATTGCGACGCTTATTCCGCTTATCAAGGTCACGAAGGAACAGAAGTAGAAATCTACTCATCCATTCGTAGCCCAGAAGCTGAGATCTATCAGGAATCCTTTGCAGAGTTTGAAGAGTGCACTGGAATAACGATTAACTGGAACGGAACTGCTGAATTCGAAGCACAACTTCCAGTACGAGTTGAGGGTGGAACCGCTCCCGACCTCGCTGTCTTCCCACAACCAGGCCTTCTCAAGGCAATGGTTGCCACAGGCAAGATGTTCCCAGCTACTGATGCAGTTTCTGCAGCAGCAGATGAGTTCTACGGCGCTGACTGGAAAGCATATGGAACTGTTGATGGCAAGTTCTATGCCGCTCCACTTGGTGCAAACGTCAAGTCATTCGTCTGGTATTCACCTAAAACTTTCTCAGACAATGGTTGGACTATCCCAACTACATGGAGCGAATTACTTGCACTCTCAGACAAGATTGCATCTGAAGGCAAAGTTCAGCCATGGTGCGTTGGTTTTGGATCCGGAGATGCAACAGGCTGGGTCGGAACAGACTGGATGGAAGACATCATGTTGCGCGTCAATGATGCTGCAACATACGATGCATGGGTAAATCACACCATTCCATTTAACGATCCAAAAGTCGCTGCAGTTCTTAAGGAAGCAGGAAAGATCCTTAAGAATCCTAAGTACGTCGGAAACGTCTCTGCAATTGCTACAACAACCTTCCAAGAAGGTGGAGCTGGTCTAGTAGACGGCTCATGTGCAATGCACCGTCAAGCCTCATTTATCGGTGGAATTCTCTCCGCTGACTACGGCGCGACAATCGTTACTCCAGAAGACACAGATGTTGAAGGTGGAATCACAACCTTCTACTTCCCAGGCGTCTCTGCAGATCAACGTCCTGCACTAGGTGGCGGCGAATTCGTCGGCGCATTTGCAGATCGTGGAGAAGTACAAGCAGTTCAGTTGTACCTCACCTCACCAGAATGGAATAACAAGAAGGCTGCTCTTGGTGGCTGGTTCTCAGCCAACAAGGGACTCGACACTGCCAACGTTGCAGATCCAGTAAACAAGAATGCGGTTGAGATTCTCAAGAATGCAACCATCTTCCGTTTCGATGGATCTGATGCAATGCCTGCAGCAGTTGGTGCTGGTTCGTTCTGGAAGGAAATGACCGCTTGGGTCGCGGAGAACAAGTCTGACAAGGCTGTTCTTGATGCGATTGAGAAGTCATGGCCAAAGTCATAACTCTCTCGCAATCCGAGTGAAAACATCAGTAGCTCTACGGAGTAACTGATGAAAGTAGTAGTAAGGGGTGTAGTACTAAAACAGTACTGCACCCCTTACCTAATCAAGGTCCCCGTAATATCATCAAGGAATTCGTATCTACAGTTTTGAAAATTGAGTCAAGGAGTTGAATGACGATGCTTGAGATTGCAGCACGTCAGAGTCAGCTTGAGCAAGCTGTCTCAAAACTTAGCAGTCTGTTAATCACCATAATCGTTTTCGCACTGCTTGTTACATTCGCATTCTGGATAGCGGAAAGAACTTCAGAGCGGATACAGCGGTATGTAAAGTTTCTGATTTTTCTCGCTCCTGCTTTGGTTTTCTTATTTATTGGTCTGATTGCACCTGCCTTCCGAACCCTTTATCTCTCGTTCCGTGATGCGCGGGGTGAAAATTTTGTGGGTTGGGAAAATTATCATTGGGCTTTTACCCAACCTGAAATTCTCGATGTGTTGAAGAACACTGGTATTTGGATGGTCGTCGCACCGCTTGCATCAACTGGATTTGGACTGACGATTGCAGTCCTCACCGATCGTATGCGAAGACCAGGAATTGTTAAATCTCTTATCTTCATGCCTATGGCAATTTCTTTCGTTGGTGCAGGAATAATCTGGAAGTTTGTCTATCAGTTCCAGCCTAATGATCGTGTTGCCGAGATTGGTTTACTGAGTCAAATTGCCGAATGGTTGGGATTTGTACCGACGAATTGGATTCTCACGACCCCACTGAATACTTTCCTATTGATTATTGTTTTTGTATGGATTCAAACTGGCTTTGCCATGGTGGTTTTATCGGCGGCTATCAAAGCAATTCCAGATGAGATTTTAGAAGCATCAATGCTTGATGGAGCAAGTGGATGGAAGCGCTTTAGCAAAGTAACTGTCCCGATGATTCGAGGAACAATAATCGTTGTTCTTAGCACAATTACGATTGGCGCCCTCAAAGTCTTCGACATTATTCGAACAATGACAGGTGGAAATTTCAAAACGAGTGTCATTGCCAACGAGATGTATAACCAATCATTTAGAGCGCTAAATTATGGTACAGGTAGTGCGCTAGCCATAATCTTATTCCTTGGCGTACTTCCGCTAGTTGCTTACAATGTTATGCATTTGCGCCGCGAGAGAGCAGAGCGGTAATGATCTCTAAATTTATTGCGAAGGGTTCAAGACGCACTCGTGAACTTGAGACCGTGAAAGTGCATCTATCAAGCCCTTGGGCGAGCTCTGCGGCAATTCTCTTGGCTGTGCTTTGGACAATTCCAACGTTTGGCCTATTTGTCACATCATTTAGGCCTAGCACAGGAATTAACTCGTCTGGATGGTGGAATGTCTTTAGGAATCCAGAGTTTACCTTTGAGAATTACTCTCGAGTCCTTTTTGAGGGCCGGGGAGCAACGCCACCGCTAAGTCAATACTTCCTCAATACCTTTGCCATCGTAATTCCATCAACAATCATTCCAATCACCATCGCGATCTTTGCAGCGTATGCAATCGCATGGTTTGACTTTAGAGGAAGAAATTTCATCTTCTTCGCTATTTTTGCTCTTCAAGTTATTCCTCTCCAGATGTCCTTGATTCCCCTCTTACAGTTATTCTCTGGGGGATTGCATATCGGCTCCGTCACGCTTATTCCGAGTTTTGGAATTACAGGAACGTTTATTCCTATCTGGCTAGCACATACTATGTTTGGTCTGCCGCTTGCTATCTTTTTGCTCCACAACTTTATTGCACAACTCCCGCGAGAGCTCATTGAGGCTGCCCGTGTTGATGGCGCCGATTACTTCAAACTTTTCCGACAAATAGTGCTCCCGCTTAGTATTCCTGCAATTGCATCTTTTGCTATTTTTCAATTCTTGTGGGTTTGGAATGACTTGCTTGTTGCACTGACTTTTGGAGGCGGAAAGCGCGAAATCGCACCACTCATGGTCCGCTTAGCAGAAATGACTGGAACGCGTGGCGGCGATTGGGAACTTCTCACTGCTGGGGCATTCGTTTCAATATTAGTTCCTGTTGCAGTGTTTTTTGCTCTACAGCGCTATTTTGTAAGGGGCCTTCTGGCGGGATCTGTTAAGGGTTAGCGTTTCACAAAACTCTTCTGATTCAAGGTTTGTGATGGCATACTGCTCGTTATGACTGAGGTTCACGCTCTACCTCTGCACGAATTGAGAAGAAGAAAGAGCGTCAAATGGCGCCAATTTCCTAGCGATGTTTTACCGCTGCCGGTCGCCGAAATGGACTTTCCGATTGCTGAGCCAATCAAGAGCGCACTTCACGATATGGTCGATCGATCAGACACTGGTTATCTCGGTCCTTTTCCAGAAATGTTCGAAGCATTTGCTCATTTCTCGCAGTTGCGATGGAAGTGGAGCGTTGATGTGTCACATATGCGTATTGCAACAGATGTTGGCGTTGGAACCGTTGAAGTATTACGCACTCTTATCGGTCGAGGCGAAAAAGTGATGCTGAATTCTCCGGTATACGACAACATGTGGCGCTGGGTTGCAGAAGTTGAGGCCACTTTGGTTGATGTGCCACTGACTAACGAGAATGGAGAGTATTCGTTAGATCTCAACAACATCGAAAGAGAATATAGAGATGGAGTAAAAGTCCATATTCTCTGTCATCCTCATAATCCAGTCGGAGCAATTTTTACAAGTGATTCATTGAGCCAGCTTGCCTCACTAGCCAAACGTTATGGCGTACACATCATTAGCGATGAGATTCATGGACCGTTGGTATTTGAGAGGCGCGACTTCACTCCATTCCTAGCGGTCAGTGACGATGCAAAAGATGTAGGTGTGACTGTCACAAGTGCAAGCAAAGGTTTTAACCTAGCTGGCCTGAAGTGTGCCGTTATTGTCACCAGCTCTGCTGCAATAAGGGAAAAAATCAATTCGATGCCAATTTCTGTAGCATTTCGCGCCTCTCTCTTCGGAGCAGTGGCTGCTACTGCAGCATTTCGGGATTCAGATTCCTGGCTTGATGGTGTTGTATCTACACTTAATCAGAATCGTGAGCTCATTAGAAATCTGATTGACACCAAGATTCCTGCCATCAAGTATCGCGCACCCGACTTTGGCTATTTGGCATGGCTAGATCTTTCAGCCCTCCAATTAGGTGATGACCCAGCAAAGACAATATTGGAGCGCGGAAAACTAGCGCTCAATGGCGGACATATGTACGGCCCACGTAATGCTCAGTATGTTCGAATGAATTTTGGAACAAGTCCTGAGATTATTACCGAAGCTTTCGACCGAATCATGAAAAGTTTATAGCTCGAAACGAGTTAACTATGGCAACCTCTTACGATGCAGTCATTATCGGCAGTGGGCATAACGGACTAGTTGCAGCGTGCTATCTAGCTTTGGCAGGAAAGAAAGTTTTGATTCTGGAGAAAAACGAAGTGATTGGTGGCGCCACTACGAGTGTGCAAGCTTTTGATGGTGTTCCAGCTCGCCTATCACGATACTCATATCTAGTTGCGTTACTGCCAGATCAGATTATCCAAGATTTGTCTTTGAACTTTAAAACATTGAGCAGAACCGTCTCATCATATACACCCTACTTCGATGATGATGGCGATAAAGGAGTTCTGATTAATCGTAGTCTTGATGAAGAGACCCTCTCATCTTTGCGAACTCTTACTGGTAGCGATGATGAGAGTATTGCTTGGAAGAACTTTTATGAATCCGTTTTAGAGTTTGCCCGCGTAGTTGCGCCAACAATGTTGAGTCCATTGCCGACAGAATCTGAAATTCGAGAACTTGTTGATCCGTTAACGTGGGTTGAGTTGGTCGAAAATACATTAGCTGAAACTCTTCATGATAATTTCTTCGATGACTTGATAAAAGGCGTGGTCTTGACAGATGGGCTCATCGGAACCTTTACCAGCGCCAACGATCACGCAGCAAATATCTGCTTTATTTACCATCTCATAGGAAATGGAACGGGGGAGTGGAAAGTCCCAGAAGGTGGAATGGGGACTCTTGTTGATGAGTTGCACCGTCGCTGCCAGGAATTAGGCGTTGACATCAAGACTGGAATTGAAGCCGAAGAGCTTGTTGAGGAGAACGATGGGGTTTG
>Ga0208546_1000266_pt1 | contig 21281 bp, 28 predicted proteins | sample DEB19_08_DNA_4_FD_184528 | JGI IMG/M metagenome (GOLD analysis project Ga0208546, IMG submission 184528) | Aqueous microbial communities from the Delaware River and Bay under freshwater to marine salinity gradient to study organic matter... | ecosystem: Environmental > Aquatic > Marine > Coastal...
GTCACGAACTCCGCGTTGCCGCGAAGATCTTCGACTCCAGCACCTTCACCTCGACCAACTCCGGCACCGCGTACACGACCGCCAATCTGGCGACGTTCGACGTCGGCGCTGACGTGCAGGAGGCGATTGACCGCCTGCTCGCGAAGGGCGAGGCGACCAGCAACCTCCGCGTTGTAATGAGCGCGCCGGTCTGGACCCGCATCCGTGCCAGCACGAAGTTCCAGAACCGCCTGCGCGGCGCTGGTCTCTCGAGCGACACGATCCTCAACGCCAGCACGCAGGCCGCTGCCGAAGTGTTCGGCGTGTCCGAGGTGCTGATCGGCCGTTCGAGCTACGACAGCGCGCCGGAAGGTGTCGCCTTCTCTAGTTCGCAGGTCTGGTCGAACACCTACATCTGGGTCGGTTCCGTGACCGAGGCTTCCACCGGCTTCTTCGGTGGTGGCGCTGGCTTTACGCTGAACTGGTCCGAGTACGGTCCCGCCGTGGGCGTGTTCACCTATCGCGACGAGAGCGTGAAGTCGAACATCGTTCGCGCTTCGCAGTACACCGCCGAGAAGGTTGTGAACAGCAATGCCGGCCAGCTGATCGCTACGCAGTACAGCTAACACCTGACGAGGTAGAACCTAGAAACCTGACCCGCGCTCCTTGATTGGGGCGCGGGTTTTGTTTTTACAGTTAGCGCAGCGCCATGCGCCTATCGCTTTGCGTCATCTGCGGCAACGAGTCGCAGCATATCGAATCCATGCTCGCGGCGTTCGCGCCGGCGTTCGACGAGTTTTCGCTCGTTCGCGCTATCGGAAAGCGCGAGCCGGATGACACCGTCATCAAGGCCGAGCAATGGTGCCGGCAGAACGGCAAGGACTTCGTTTTCTCCGAGCATCTCAACGATCCGACCGCGAAGGACTGGGACCACGTTGATTCGTTCGCACGCGCCCGCAATGCGGCGTTCCGGCAGGCGTCCGGCGAGTGGCTATTCTGGGCCGACTGCGACGATGTCGTTCGCGGTGCCGAGAATCTGCGCGGAATCCTCGAAGGTCTGCCGGAGGCGGTAAAGCTGGCGCGCTTCACCTACGACGTGAAGGGATCGGGCAAGTGCTTGTTCCGCGAGCGAGCCATCCGGCGCGACGCCTTCCACGCCGGCCGCGTCTGGCATCACGACGTTCACGAGAACCTTCTTCTGCTCGACGGCGACAAGCATCTCGATCTCGACGGCGTGGTATGGGTCCACGCTCCAAAGGAGGTCAAGCGCGAGAATCGCCGGCGAAATCTGCGCATCCTTGCAAACTCGGTACGCGAGTGCGCGACGCAGTACTTTTACATTCACCAAGAACATTACTGCAACCAAAGCCGAGAGCCGGCGCTTGAGTTCGGAAAGCTCGCATTACAGTTCCCGAACCTGCAACCGGCTTTCCGCTACGAAGCACTCATCAACTGCGCCCGGCTGACTAACTCAAGCCGCGAGGCGAAGTCGCTCCTGCTCGAAGCGCACGGCGTTTTCCCGTGGTGCCGCGAGGCGCTGGTCGGTCTCGTGCTCCATGCCTTTGAGCGGAAGGAATACGCGATGGCCGTCTGGTGGGCGGCGCGGATGATGGAACTGCGCGAGCCGTTGCCGGAAAAGCGTCCGTGGACGCACGAGGCGAAATGGTACGGCTGGGCCGGCTACGATATCGCAGCCCGCGCTTACCGTGCCGAAGGGAACAAGGCGATGGCCGCGGTCTTGCAGGCGCAATTCCACGCCGGACTGACGCCGAAGATCTCGCTCCTGCACGCGACGCGAGGCCGATCCTCAATGGCAGTTGCAACGCGGGATGCTTGGCTGAACGCCGCGAGCGATCCGACGCGCATTGAGCATATCTTCGCCGTGGACTCCGACGACCTCGTCTCGGTCGAGATGGCGAAGCAATTCGTTTCCGTGATCTCGCCGGCGAAGTCTTGCGTGACCGCTTGGAACCTCTCCGCGGCGAAGGCGCAAGGCGACATCCTCGTTCAGCTGTCCGACGACTGGGTGCCGTGCATGGGATGGGACGAGCATCTGCTGCAAGCCGCGGCGGGACGAGATCCGCGCACCGATCAATTCGTCATCGCGCCGAGCGACGGAAGTCGGAAGGACGACCTACTATGCATGGCGATTCTATCGCGGGCGCGCTACGAGAAGCAGGGACACCTTTTCTTCGACGGCTACGAGTCGGTCTTCTCGGACAACGAGTTCACGCATCGAGCGCACAAGGACGGAATCGTCATCGACGCACGCGAGCGGCTGCGCTTCGAGCACCGGCACCCGGCGTTCGGCAAGGGAAAGATGGACGAGACCTACGCGCACAACAACACGACCGAGCGGTACAAGCGCGGCGAGGCGCTGTTCAAGGAGCGCAACCCATGACCTTCAACGGCTACGAAACGGACAAACGGACGGGCGCGTGCTACTCAATCGACCGGACCATCCGGGCGAATTACGACCACGCCTACGTTGCAAGGTACGAGAAATACCCGCAGCAACTTCTCTCGAAGATCCGCGTCGAGCTTGCGCTTCAAGTCTGCGGCGATGTCGAGAGCGTCTGCGATGTCGGCTTCGGAACCGGCGCGTTCCTCGAGATGCTCCACCGCTACCGACCGGAAGCGCGCATCGCCGGCTTCGATGTTTCGCCCTACGCGCCGCCGCCTTTCGTTGAGGTCTGCGCGGATTGGAACAAGCGCAAATGGTCGCTCGTGACGTTCTTCGATTCGCTCGAGCACTTCGACAAGCTGCCAATCTCAAGCGAGTGGCAGGCCGAGACGGTCATGGTTTCGGTTCCTTGGTTTCATCCGCATCTCGGCGAAGAATGGTTCGCGAATTGGAAGCACCGGAGACCCGGCGAACACCTATGGCACTTCACGCCTGACGCGCTTTGCGCTACATTTGCGGAGCACAACTACAAGCCGGTCTATCTCGGCAACCCGGAAGACGCTGTCCGCAATGGTGACGGTAAGCACCCGAACATTCTGACGATGATTTTCCAGCGGTGAAAATCTGCCTCGCATACTCGCAGCGGCTCGGAGACATCGTGCGGATCTTGCCGATTGCGCGGCACCTTGCGGGACAAGGTCACGAGGTATTGATCGAGTGCCTGCCGCAGTACCACGGTATCTTCGGCGCGGTATCCTACGTCAAGCCGAGCCTGCCGGCGCAACGCGAGTACCAGAACTACGATCGGATCTACGAACTCGAGATCTGGCCGAATCGGTACGACGACTTCCGGCGCAGCGGCAAAACGTGGGACGACTACGTCTTCGGCATTTACCCCGAGTTCGCCGGAATCTATCGGAAGCCGGTCTTCGATCTGATCGAGGAAAACGGCCGGCTCGAGGACTACGGCCTGACCTCGGACGTCTGCATCTTCGCGCCGTTCGGGTACTCGCAGATGCGGCATTTCCGGTTCTCGGATTTGCTCAAGGAGTGCCGGCGTCTGGCATCCCGGCGAATCGTCATTCTGGCCGACGCAGCGCAGGCAACGCGGTTGATCGAGGCGGGTGTCGATCCGTCTGATATCCTGCGCGCTCGGTCGCAGGGCGATCTCCCGCGCCTTCTGCGCGATGCGGCCGAGGTCTTCGCGATCAACTCCGCGCCGTGCGTGATTGCCGGAGCCGTTCGGGATTGGTTCTGGCACGTTCCCTCCGGCTGCGCGCAGGATGACCACTTCACTCCGGCTTCTCGAGTTGTGACAATCGACGTTTAAGTATGGCAACTGTCAGAGATTTTGACCCGGCGCAGCTGGCTTACGATTACGCCGGCATCCTCGAGCAAGCCGGCATCACGTTCTCCTACCTTGGCGCGACCGTGACGGGAGTCTGGGCGGCGTCGCGAAATATGTTCGCCGACTTCGAGGACCAGCGCCGGGACGACGTTCGCTTCACGGTATTCTTCACGACCTCGCAGGTGACTGGAACTCCGGCGCAAACGCAGACCTGCGTGCGGGCGGGCATGACATACTTCGTTGAGCAAGTGCGGTTCGACGCCGAAGGAACGGGCTGCGAGATGGACGTCACCAAGGTGATATGATCGCGGTTACGCTTAACAGCAGCAAGCTCGACTACGCCTTGCAGCGGCTAGCGAGTGCGGCTCGCGTTGAGCTTGGAAAGGTCATCAAGCAGGAGGGCGGCAACGTGGCGAAGTCGATTATGATGATTCTGCCGCCGACACCTTCTCCGGGTACGACGAAGCCGCGAGGCTCCGGTCTTTCGCTCAAGGCGAAGCAACAAGGCGAGAACGCGATCAAGTCCGACCTTTTCGGAGGGCGTCGTCGCAGCGGTGCGCGGTATGCGTCAATCGGTCTTTTTCAGCGTATCGGAGGTTCGACGCTCCAGCCGCCAAAGCGTGCGCGAACAGAGACCGCGGCGGTCCGGCTTGGCTGGGAGCGATCAAAGACAATCCGAATCTATTTCAAATTTTGGCAGCCAAGTGCATCGGTTCCAGAGATGAATACGTTTCACTTGAAGTTCAGAAATAAATATGGGCGCGTGCCTTTCGTTTCTCAAAGCACGATTGGGCGGTGGAAAGTGCAGGATCAAATGTGGATTTCCGATGATAGTGCTGATCGGTATCTGCGCTGGGTGCAATCTTCAGTCGGATTTTCAAAGGCCGGTTTCGCTGCCGCGGCGCTCGCGTGCGGGATTCGTTTGCCAGCGTGGGTCCGTCGTCACTCGCAGCAGGCTGGAATCGCCAGCGTCAACTTTGGTTCGAATCCTTACGTCACCGGAACGGCGACGAACATCAAGATTCCGAACGCGAGTCGATACGTTGATTCCGGTCTCAAATTCCGCGAGAAGATCACGCTCAAGAAGGTTGACGCAATCCTCGCCAATCGCGCCGTGAATCTCGGCTTCGCCAAGGTGGATGGAGCCGGCCGCGTGCAGGAGAATATGCCAGCATGAGCACAAGAACTGATATCCGCAACGCCATCGCGACCGCACTCACGACGCAAGGCGTCGTCGTTACGGCGAACATTCTCAAGGGCCGCAACAACACGCTCGCTTCGGTATCGTTCCCGTCCTGCGCGGTGTATGCCGTCCACGAGGACATTGAGGTTCGCACGCTCGCGCCGGCGAATCGCGATCAATACCGCGTGCTGCAAGTCGTCGTGGAATACTTTACCGCGCAGACCTCAACGACTTTGATCGACGACCTCTTCGACACGGGATCGGCCGCCGTCGAGGCGGCGGTTTTGTCAGATGTTACACTCGGCGGCGTTTGCCGCGATACCCATTTGACGAGCGTCGATTATGTGATCGAACCCGACGAGAATCTTCGTTGGGGCGTCGCCCGTCACAACTTCAACTGCATCTATTTAACCACCGACTAACATGGCAAACCATCTCGGCCGCGAGGGCGTCGTCAAGGTCTCCTCGACCACCATCGGCGAACTCCGCAACTACGCTCTCGCTCACTCCTCCGACGTCGTCGAGGATTCCGTAATCGGCGATATCTACCGCACCCGCCGCGCCACTATGAAAACGTGGAGCGTCAACGGCGACCTCTACTGGGACGAGACCGACGCCGGTCAGATCGCGCTGACCATCGGCTCCGCGGTCACGGTCAACCTCTACCCGGAAGGCATCGCCAGCACCTCGACCTATTACTCCGGCGCGGGCATCGTGACGAAGTTCGACATCTCGGCCGCGTTCGACGGCATGGTCGAAGGGTCGATCTCAATCGAAGGCAACGGCACCTTGTCCACTTTGACGGTTTGAGGTGACGCATGGATGCAATCGACCTTGTCCGAGAACACTTCGCCTCACTAGGCACGCGCAAGATTGAGGTTCCCGAGTGGAAGCTCACCATTTACGCGACGCCCGTCACCCTCGCCGAAAAGTCTCGGCTCTACAAAAAGAGCCGGGAGAACGACATGGATCTCCTCGTGGATCTGCTCGTGATGAAAGCGCAAAACGAGAAGGGCGAGAAGCTGTTCACGATAGAGCACAAGGCGACGCTGCTCAACAAGGCCGACTCAAATGTCATCGGGCGTGTCGCAAATGCCATTTTGGCCGACGATGCGCCAAAGGCTGACGAACTAAAAAACTGATTCACGGCGGGGAAGCCGCCGACTTCCTCGCCGTCTATGCGCTCGCGGATCGTCTCGGCAAATTTGCTCACGAGGTTCTCGCCATGCCGGAGCAGGAACTAGTTGGCTGGCTAGCGTACATCGAATACCAGAACCGAACCTCCAAGAAACATGGCTAGCGCAACATTCACCCTCCGGGCGGTTGACCAGACGCGGGCTGCGTTTGCCAGCGTGCAGAACTCGCTGCAAAGACTGGAGAACCAGACGAAGGGAATCGCGAAGATCACGAAGCTGGCGTTCGGCGGCGAGGCGGTGCTCGGCGCGCTGAACATGATGAAGCAGCGGCTCGACAAGGTCGCGACGGCCGGAGAAGACATGGGGTTCGACGATCAGCAAATCGCGAGCGCAATCCAGATGGAGCGTGCGATTGATGGGATCTTGAACCTGCTGATGCAGATCCCGTTGATTCTCTCCAAAGTCGGGATTCGGATCGCATCTGTTTTCGATCCGTCAAAGCTACGTCCAGCAGCCGAAATCATCCGCGAGTTCAAGTTTGAGAAGGCGAAGAAAGAGATCGCCGGGATGAACGACGAGATGGTGAGACTTCAGTTTGAGTTCGCCAAAGTCAATATGACCGAGCGCGAACTTGCGGATGCGCTACTTCGTCAAGCTACCTCTGGATTTTTGGCGGCGGTAAAAGCGTTCGAGAAAGATCCAGCCGAGGGATTTAGACTTCAGAAGGAGGCGCTACAAATTCTACTTCAGCGCGAGCAAGTTCTCAAGGGAATCAGCAAGGAGGAAAAGGAAATCAATCAACAATTCCTCAACGTCACGAGTGATCTCAACAAGGCGAGATCCGAACTAGATGTTGCGACTGGTCATTCAATAGATCTCGAACGCGATCTGCTTTTGCTGAAACGCCAAGCTGCACTCGAGGAGCAGACTTTAGCGCAAGACAAGGGCAAGGTTACTGTTGACGCATTAGGCCGTCAGACCGATTCAGCAAAAAAGCTCACCGTCATTTACCGCGAGATCGCTGCAATCGAACGCGAGCGCCGCGCCTTCGGGATGGAGTTCGGCAACGCAATCGCGCAGTCGTTCGAGGATGCAATCGTTTCAGGAAATAAGCTCCGCGAGGTAATTCGCGCTCTTGCTCAAGATCTTTTGCGAATGATTTTCCGCGAGCAAGTCACGAAACCGCTTGCCGGCGGTCTCGGCAATTTCTTTGCCGATCTATTTACCGGAAAGGCAATGGGAGGTCCGGTTGCCGGCGGCACTCCTTATCTGGTCGGCGAGCGCGGTCCCGAGCTTTTTGTTCCGTCTGGCTCCGGCTCAATCGTTCCAAACAACCGACTGCAATCCTCCGGTGCGACCGGTGGAGGCGTCACGATTAACTACCATATCGCCGCAGGAGTCTCCCGCTCCGAGCTTGCTCCGATCCTCGAGTCCGAACGTCGCCGCCTCAAGGCCGAGATTCCAGACATGGTGCGCCGCGGCGGCGCGTACCGCGCAGCCTTCGCCTGACGATCATGGCAATTACTTATCCGCTCACGCCGCCGTCGCCGTTCCGCATCTCGAAGCTCTCGCTCTCGGGCTTGTCGGTTACGTCGCGCAACGTCTCGCCGTTCACGCTCCAGACGCAACAGTACAACTGGCCGGGCCAAGGCTGGTTCGGCTCGGTCGAATGTCCTCCGATGGTGCGGGCTGACGCCGAGGCGGTGATCGGATTCCTGCTGGCGGCGCACCGCGGCACGTTCTATTTTCAAGACTACGCGAACACCTCGCCGCGTGGGAATATCAGCGGGACGCTGACCGTCTCAAGCGCGACGGCGAACACGAGCACGCTCACGTTCGCGAATAGCGGAGGCAGCGGATCGTTTGCGGTCGGCGACTGGCTGCAAATCTCGACGTCGTTGTACAAGGTCGTGCAGGTCAATAGCGCGACCAGCGTCGATCTGTTCCCGGTGCTGCGGTCCAGCTATTCCGGCAACGCGATTACCTATACGAACGCGAAAGGCGTCTTCCGTCTCGCCGAGCCGAAGACTGATTGGTCAATCGACCTCGCGAATATCTACGGCATTTCTTTCTCCATCGTCGAGGACGTCGCGCAATGAGTATCACGACCGCAGGCCGCGGCCTTTCGGCCGGCATGGTGACCGAGGTCACGACCGCGCAGTTGGCTCCGATCCTGCTCGCGTCGTTGAGCTTCTCGACGCCGGTACATCTCTGGACGGGCTACGGAAACCTCGTCTACAACTCGACGACTTATCTCGGACTCGGCACGCTCGGAACGATCTCTCCGGTGCAGGAGACGACCGATCTTGCGGCACGCGGTCTGACGATGCGGCTATCGGGAGTTCCAACCGCAAACGTCGCGATCGCGCTGACCGAGAATTACCAAGGCCGCGAGTGCTCGATCATGTTCGGCGCGCTCTCACCTACGGCCGGCACGCTGATCGCTTCGCCCGTGACAGTCTTCTCCGGTCGCATGGACGTGATGCAGGTGACCGACGATGGTCAGTCAGCCGAGATCACGATGACCGCGGAGTCGAAGCTGATGGACTTCAAGCGGCCGCGTGAGACGCGGTACACGCACGAAGATCAGCAGACGCTTTTCCCGACGAATGGCTCGATCACCGCGCCAGATCTCGGTCTCGAGTTCGTCAACGACATACAGGAAAAACCGATTTACTGGGGCAACCCGAACGCGACGCAGGCGACGAACTGGGACAGCGGCGACAAGACCGGGCCGCAGAACTACGAATGAGAAGGCACGACAACTGGCCGACGCTGCTTGTCGCGTTCATCGAGGAACGCAGGCACGCGCCGTTTGCATGGGGATCGAACGACTGCTGCTTGTTCGCGGCCGATTGGATTCGGCGCGCTTGCGGTGTGGACTTTGCCGAGGGCTTGCGCGGAACCTACGCGAGCGCACTTTCCGCGGCTCGAGTCCTTCGCAATCAAGGCGGCGTCTTTGATTTGGCCGCGCTTCGTGCTGGGCTTGAGCGCAAGCCGGTCGAGCTTGTCCAACGCGGCGACGTTGTCGGTTTTGAGGTTCCGGGAGGCGTTGCTCTGGGCGTTTGCCTCGGATCAGTCGGAGCCGTTGTCGGCGCGACCGGCCTTGAATTTCCAGACATGACCCGCGCTTGCGCGGCTTGGAAGGTTTAACGCCATGCCTCAAGCACTCTTCACGCAAGCTGCAATCCAAGTCGTCGCCTTCTTTGCAGGCGTCCCGGCTGGTGCCGTTGCGACTGCGACGACCGTCTATGGTTCTTACGTCGCGGCAACCGCGGCGATCCTGCAATTCGTCACGCTAACTGCGGCGTCGATGGGAGCGAACAAGCTGCTCGCTCCGAAGATGCCGGGCTTCTCCGACGCTTCGCTGGCCGACCGCACGCAGATGGTGCGCTCGCCGATCGCGGCGCGGCAGATCGTCTACGGCGAAACCAAGGTCTCGGGCGTGCTCGTGTACATCTCGACGACAGGAACGAAAAACGAATATCTGCACATGGTGATCGCGCTTGCCGGTCACGAGGTGCAGGGCATCGGCGATATCTATTTTAACGACGAGCTTGCGCTTTCCGATCCGAACTATCTCGCGCTTGGTAGTGCTGCAACTGGGCGCTTCAGCGGATACGCCGATATCTACAAAAAATACGGCGGCGACACGCAGGTAGCCGAATCGAATCTTATCACCGCGACCGCGGGACTGACAAACGGAAAGTGGACGGACGCGCATCGCCTGCGCGGCATCGCTTATATTTACGTTCGACTCAAATGGAGCGACCAAGTCTGGGCCGGCGGCATCCCGAACGTGTCCGCGATGGTCAAGGGCAAAAAGGTCTATGACCCGCGCACGACGACGACTGCTTACTCCGCGAACGCTGCGCTCTGCCTGCGCGACTATCTGACCGATTCGACCTACGGTCTCGGACTGACCTCGAGCGAGATCGACGACACCGCGTTCACAGCCGCGGCGAATATCTGCGACGAGCAGGTGCAAGTTCTGCCAGCGTCTCCGACGACTTACGAAAACCGCTACGAATCAAACGGCGTGCTCTACACGAGCGCCTCGCCCGACGACAACATCGGCAAGCTCTTGTCCGCTATGGGCGGCTTGATCGCGTACTCGGGCGGCAAGGTGATTCCCTACGCGGCCGGCTACCGCATCCCGACCGTGACGCTGACCGACACCGATTTCGCCGGACCGATCTCGGTGCAGACGAAGACGAGTTCCCGCGACCGAGTGAACGCGGTCAAAGGCGTGTTCGTCTCCGAGAAAAGCGAGTGGCAACCGACCGACTTCCCGCCGCAGACCTCGACGACCTATTACACGCAGGACAATTCGATCCGGTACTGGCGCGACGTCGTTCTCCCGATGACGACATCGAGCAGCGCGGCGCAGCGGATCGCTCGCATCGAACTTCAACGCGCCCGGCAGGAGGTCACGTTCACGGCACGCTTCCGCTTGGACGCGATGCAGGTACGCGCCGGCGACACGGTGATGGTGACGCTCTCGAAGTTCGGCTGGTCGTCGAAGGTCTTCGAGGTTCTTGAGTGGCACTTCGTCGCGGACGGCGAGCCGCCGCAGCTGGCAATCGAGATGACGCTCCGCGAGACCGCTTCGTCAGTCTATGACTGGAACGCTTCCGACGAGGTGCCGGTTGACGACACGCCGACAACGACGCTCCCGAACCCGTTCACGTTGGGCGCTCCGACCAATCTTGCGCTTACCGCGGACGGCACGACCCAGTTGATTCAAGCGGACGGAACCGCGCTGCCGCGGATCAAGGTCGCATGGTCTGCGCCGAGCGACGAGTTTATCCAGTCCGGCGGCACCATCGGCATCGAGTACAAGGACAAGACCGCGACGACGTACCTGACATGGTCAACGGTGCCGGGCGATCAGACGCTCGACTTCATCTCGAGCGACATCCGCATCGGGAACGGCTACGACATCCGCATATTCGGGCAATCGTACTTTCAGATCGCGACGAGCTACGTCAGCGCGAGCATCACCGTTGCCAAGGACACGACCGCGCCGGCGACTCCGACATCGCTCACGGCGAGCGTCGGCACGGGCAAAGCAGTCTCGCTCGACTGGGCCGACAACACCGAGCCGGATCTCTCCGAGTACGGCATCTACCGCAACACGACCGGCGTCACGCCGGCGAGCGCAGCGACCGACAAGATCGCCGAGGTCCGCGCTTCGCGGTTCGTCGATACCGAGGTCGCCATCGGCACGACGTATTTCTACTGGGTCAACGCTTACGATATGCTCGAGAATGTCTCGGGCTTTAGCAACCGAGCGACCGCGGTTCCAACCTATGTCAGCGGAGGAAGCGTTGATCCAAGCGCACCGGGAACTCCGGCAGCGCCGACGCTTGTCTCGACTACCGTCTACCTTGCAAGCGATGGGACTGCACTTGCTCGCGCTTCAGTTACAGCGCCACCGTTGACGACTAACGCCGTTGCAATCGACATCATCTATCGCAAGCAGGGCAGCGCGGATTTCATTTTAGGAAATCAAATCAGTTCCGCGGTTTCCTACTTGGTCGCCATTGATGATCTTTCGCTCGGCGTAACCTACGAGATCGCGGCGCGTGCGATCTCATCCTTCGGTTTCGCGTCCGCGAATTCGGCGTCGCTTATCGTCGCCTCATCCGCAACTTCACCGGCTCCGGCTGCGTTGACTGGCGTGACGCGCATCAACGGATCAACTGCCAATCGTGGTCCGATTGTGAATGGCGGCGCGGAGTTCTACACCGCGGTCGTCGAGTGGAACAAGCCGAGCGCAAAGGACGTCGCGTACTATCAATGGGTCATCACGACGGTTGATACCGATGCCGCAGCCGATGCGATCATCGCGGGAGGCGGCGGTTTTGAGACGACTGAAGAGTTCGCAATCGTCGCACTCGGAACTCCTGCGGTTCGCTACTTCCGTGTCCGCTCGGTGAATCGTTCGGGAGCAGCTGGAGCGTGGACCTCTGCTGGCGATCTCTTCACCTACTTTGCGACGCAACTCGGAAACGCTGCGGTTAAGAATACCGGAACCGCATCCGGCACCGTCGCAGCCGGCGACGACTCGCGCATCACCGGAGCCGCGCAGAAGTCGAATAACCTGTCCGATCTCACAAACACCGGAACGGCGCGCAGCAATCTCGGTCTCGGAACGCTCGCTACGCAGAACAGTACCGCCGCGCAGGTGACCGGGCTCGACGTCGGCAACGGCGCGAGCAACACGACGCTGCAAGTCATCTTCTCCGACACGGACACGAAGACATTTACCGGAGGAGCGGCAACGGAGGTCTTCACATTCTCGCTCGCGAATCGCGGCTTTTCGGTCACGCCGAACGTCGGTCTTGTGCAATGCTACGACCCTCTCTACGTCGTCGCCTACGAGTACGACAACAGCACCGCAAGCAACGCGCAATGTATCATTCGAGCGGTCGATGGCTCGAACATTCCGAACGCGACGGCGCGCTTTTACTTCTTCTTCGCCCAGACCGCGTGACGTTTTTCTTCCTGCGTAACCCGCGCTAAATAAGCGACTTACGAAACCGCAGGAAAGTTTTTCTCTTTTGATCTTGTCGAAGCGGTTCGGTTGTGATTCGTTCTGCGTCGTTCAGCAACGACAACCCAACAACGACAATGATTACCCAGTACATCAGCCCTTGGATCAACGGCGAGCGCACCACGCTCCAGTTCTTCGATCACCTTCGTCAGCTTTGGATCATTCGCCGCGACAATAGCGGCGCGCTCCTTTCCCGCTGCGAGCACGACTTGGGCGAAGCATACGAAACGACGCAGGCCGCTGCGGAAAAGCTCGGGTGGGAGAAGGCGCAGCAGGAGGTGACGTCGTGATCGCGACCAAGCGCACGATCAACGCCGCGCTGCGGCGCGCAGGCCTTGCGGTTGAGATTCAGAACAACCGCGACGGCTACTCGTACTTCACCTCAACGCTGACGGGCGCGCAGGTCGGTCAGTCGGTTCTCGTCTGCTACCTCAACCAACAAACGGTCGAAGGCTGGGTCGCTGACGCCCGCCACGCTCTCAAGCAGGAGGTCGCGTCGTGAAGCGCCTCGCTCTCCTCCTCGCGCTCGCTGCGACCGCGCACGCAGCGCCGCCGGAATCATTCTGGCGCGCCTTGCACCTTGTCGAGACCTCCGGCCAGCACGGTCCGATCCTCGGCGACAACGGCCGCAGCCTCGGGCCGCTTCAGATCTCGCGGGCCTACTTCAGCGACTCGCGGGTAGGCGGGACTTACGAGCAGGTCGTTGACCTCGGCTTCGCTCGCCGCGTCGTTTCGGCTTACCTCAAGCGGTACGCTCCGCAGGCGTGGGCCGCGGGCGATGTCGTCACGCTGGCAAGGGTTCACAACGGCGGGCCGGCCGGCGCACGCAAGGCGGCGACGGTCAACTACGGGGCAAAGGTTCAACGACTCTGCAAATGACAACCGAACAGTTCAACGAACTCCTGCTTGAGGTCCGCGCCATCCGCTCGGCTCTCACGCAAAACAAGCCGGCCGCGCCTGCGGTCGCTTCCAAGCCGGCACCGACCGGACCGAAGGACATCCCGCTGCCATCCGAAGTGATTGAGAACGCGGGCGACATCGCGGTGCATTTCGGGAAGAACAAAGGCACGCCGCTCGGATCACTCTCCGCGAAGAGCGTCGAGTGGTATGCGCAGGAGCCGGAGCCGCGCCTCCGCAACGACGGCACGCCGTTCCCGCCGCGGCTGGAGGACGTTCTGCTGCGCAACGCAGCGCGAACGATTGTTCACCGCAACCGCGGGACGCTACCTTCGCCGCCGGTCAAGCTCGAGTCGGCCGCGCCGATCTCCGAGGACGTTCCCTTCTGATTTTAAACCCGACGCGCCGCCTCATCCGCGACGCGCCGGGAAAACACAACACAACACAACCATGCAAGACGACAAATCGACAGACCTCGCGGTGGCGAATAAGCCGACCGTTTCCTCGCCGATCAGCTTCGGCGCTTCCGGCGTTCAACTGACCTCACTCGAAGACGCATTCCGATTCGCCAAGGCAATCGTGAGCAGCGGCTTCGCGCCTCGCGGGATGGAGAAACCCGAAAGCGTGCTGGTGGCGCTGCAATGGGGCGCGGAACTCGGGCTCACTCCGATGGCCGCTTTATCGAACATCGCCGTGGTCAACGGTCGGCCGAGCTTGTTCGGCGACGCTGCGCTCGCACTCGTGCGGTCCTCCGGTCAGCTTGAAAGCTACGCGGAGGAGGAGGTCGGCGAGGCCGGCAAGGACTCGCACGGCTACAAGGTCACGGTCAAGCGACGCGGGTGCGAGCCGCAGTCCGAGACGTTCACCGTTGCCGACGCGAAGACCGCGAAGCTCTGGGGCAAGAATGGGCCGTGGACCGATTACCCGCGCCGGATGCTCAAGTTCCGCGCCCGCGGCTTCGTGCTGCGCGACACGTTCGGCGACGTCCTCAAGGGACTTCGCACGACCGAGGAAGTCCGCGATATGCCGGCAGAAATCAACGTGACGCCCGCCGACAAGGTGGCCGCAGGACTAACCGCGCAACTCTGACCACGATGAGCACCAACGAAATCAAAACCGCTGTTCTCAACTCCGCGGCCGAGCAACTGCGCGGCCTGCTCGAATCAAACTACGACGCGATCCGCAAGGCGGCGTCGGACTCGTTCGTCGATGACGAATCGCAAGCCGAGCCGGTCGCGAAGGTCTCCGCGTCAATCGAGTGGGACGCGCTAGCGCAGGCTCCGACCGTGATCGTAAAGCTCGGCTGGTCGGCGCGGTTCAAGGACGAGAGCGAGGCGACGGTCGATCCGTTGCAGTCGAAGCTCGCAATCGAGGAGGAACCATGATGGTCGCGTTCAAGAAAAGCGCAGCCGAAACAATCGACACGCTCGAGCGCGCCGTGCTCATGCAGCAACTCGGCGAGACGCTCAACGCGATCTCGACGGGCGCGGACCAGATCGCGGCGCGTGAGTACTGGCAGGCGTATCGCACAATCAGCGCGGCCGAACTAATCCTTTCGGAGATCGCGATGAAGCTGCACGAACTCGACCTCAAGGACGGAGGTGCTCCGTGATCGTGGAGAGCAACGCGCAGTACCACGCGAACGCCGCCGTCTCGCACTCGAAGCTCGAGGTCTTCCGTCGCCGGCCGCAACTGTATTACCGGCGCTACATCGCGAAGACGATTGACGTCGAGCCGCCGACCGCGGCGCTTCGTATCGGCTCCGCGGTGCATTGCTCGGTCCTAGAGCCGCTCGAGATGCCGCAACGCTTCGCCGTTCGCCCGGACGGCATCGACCGCCGGACCAAGGAGGGCAAGGAACGATTCGCTGCCTTCGAGCAAGCGAACGTCGGCAAGGAGATACTCGACATGGACGAGGCCGCGCAGGTCATCGCGATGACGGACGCCGTCCGGCAGAACGATCTCGCCGCGCAACTGCTCGCGCACGGTCAGCCGGAGCTTTCGTGGCGAACCGGCGGGTCGATGACGCTGCAATGCCGCACCGACTGGTTCAATCGCGACGGCTGCGCGCTGACGGAGGGCCGGCCGTACGTCGTTGACCTCAAGACCACCGAGAGCCTATCCGGCGAGGACTTCGGATCGTTCGAGCGCGTTGTCTTCAAATACGGCTACCACCGGCAGGCGGGCTTTTACCTTCCGCTCGTGACCGAGCTTCTCGGCCGTCCGGTCTTCGACTTCTTTTTCATCGCCGTGGAAAAGGTCGAGCCGTTCGGCGTCGCGGTGTATCGCATGACGGACGCGGCTTGCGCGCTCGGGCAGGACGAGACGCTCGACGATTTGCGCCGGCTCAAGCGGTGCATCGACTCGAACGAGTGGCCGAACATCGACGCGACGGTCCGCGAGTTAGGCGTGCCGGCGTGGTACAAGAACGGAGGTGCAACGTGAGCAGCACAAGTTGGCAATGGGCAAAGGCCAATCCAGATTCAGCAGCACGCCGCATCCGCGAATTGGAGCGCGAGAACGCCGAGCTGCGTAGCCGCTGTGACGAACTTGAAGCCGAGCGCACGCAGTTTGCGAATCGCGCCGCTAGACTCTTTGCAGTTGAGCACGAACTTGAACAAAGCCGAAAGGCTGAACGTCTGGCGCGGGTGCAACTTCAAGCCGAAAGAGAGGCGCGCAAATGAAATGGAATCCAAAGACTAAAACACCTCGGCGCAAAGGTTGGTACATCACAATGCGCGTCGAGGATGGTTACATTTCGTGGCGTGCGTGGGGCGACAGTCAGTGGTGGAAGCAACGCAGTGGCGGCTGGATTTGCTGGTACGACGGCGACGGAAATCCTTACCGATGCTTGTGGGCATCAAAGCCGCACTTCTCGATTGAGATGAATCAAAACGAACTCCCTCCGGTCGAGGACTACACAAAACCAAAGAAAGGCGCAGCCGTAAGCACTGAAATCAGCGACGGTTTCGGTAACAGCTGGACAAAGTGCAAACTCGCAGGCGATTGCGGGCTCCATATCGTGCGCTCGGGCGAGGCTGACTGCTGGTGCTATGACTGCGACGCAAGCAGGGCTCGTGTTGGCGAACTGACCGCGGACATTGATCAGCTGGAATCATACATCGCAGCACTCGAAGAGGTCTGCACAATCCATCAACTGCGCGAGGCGCGCAAGGAGGAGAAGCCATGAATCCACGCAGCAAATACGCAACGACCACGACCAAGCGCCTGCCGCGGATGAAGCGACGCAAAGGCGAAGGCGATGTTCCGATGCCGCAACTGTACCGCGACATCGAGGCTGGCTACCGATATTTCCTCGCACGCCGCACGCAGGCGATGGCGCTTGGGATCAAACTCATCGACCTCAAAAAAACATGAAACGACCAAACCAACAAAAGTGCTCCCAGATCGACGTGATGTTGCAAAACTGGCAGCAGCCGAAGCACGTTGCCGGAGCGCTCGGGCTCGAGCTTGGAACGGTCTACAAGTACGCCGCGCACCTCGGCTACCGGAAGACCTACCTCAACGCGGACGAGATCGAACTCGTGAACAAATATCGAGCGAGCCGCAATCAAGCGAGGACCGTCCTATGACGATCACCTTCGAGGTCTTCGGAACACCGAAGGGACAACCGCGGGCGCGGGCGTTCGCGCAACGCTTCGGGAATAAGTTCTCCGCGAGAATGTATGATCCGGGAACCGCGGACGAGTGGAAGGAATCGGTCTACTTCGGACTCCGCACGGCGCTGCGGACGTTCAGCGACCAGCCTTCGCTCGGCGCGTTCAAGGTTTCGATGCGCTTCGTGATGCCGCGGCCAAAGTCGCATTACGGTGCGAGAGGACTCAAGCCGAGCGCGCCGCGGTATGTCTTCGGCAAGCCTGACATCGACAACCTCACGAAGCTCGTCCTCGACGTCGTGACAAAGGACGGCCGCGTCTGGCGTGACGACTCGCAGGTTGTGACGCTGCTTGCGTACAAGGAATACGCGGAGGGCAACGACAAGCCGGGCGCGTGGATCTCGATTGCGTCGCAGGATGAACCGCTCGCGACGGGAAAAGACTTGCGCGAAGAACCGCCGGAAGTTTGATGCGCGAAAAGAGGCGAGGTGAGACTCGTCGATCATGTCAGCCAACAATTCATTTTCCCCGGCCGTCTGCGCCTGCTTCGCGTTCGTCGTTGTCGCGAGGCAAGTCTCACCGCAGGCGGGCCGGGGTCTTCTTTTCCGCAAGTGAACAAGGAACAACTTGAGCAGGTGACGCGCTATCTCTCCGAGACGCGCTGGATTGAGTACGCGAAGGAGTGGTCGGAGCATCGCGTTTTCGTCGAGGCCGTTCTCGGTCGCAAAATAGATTGGAACCCACTATGACGCCGCAACATCAACTCGCGCTCGCGCTACGGGCGCAAGGCGTCGCGACAATTCCGGTCAAGCCGGACAAGCGTCCGCTCGTGTCGTGGAAGAAATATATGAGCGAGCTTCCGACCGAGAAGGAACTCGCGACATGGTACGCCAAACCGGACATGGCGCTCGGTCTTGTCGCCGGCACGATCCAAGCAATCGACTTCGACGAGAAGTACGCGAAGGGAATCCTTGAGCGATTCGCAAAGCGCGCCGAGGAGTTCGGCCTCGATCACTTGCTGGGCGAACTTGTGCGTCAGCGAACGAAGAACGGCGGCTTCCACTTGGTCTTCCGCTGCGATGGCGAGCCGGTTGGCAACGAGAAGCTCGCGAGCCGATTGCCAACCGCGCAGGAGAACGCGAGCGATCCGAACGTCAGCGAGTTCGTGATGATTGAGACCCGCGGCGCGGGCGGATACTTCGTGATCGCGCCTTCGCCGGGCTACGCGCTCGAGCAAGGCGACTGGACGGCGATTCCGCTCATCTCAACGGATGACCGCGATGCGCTGCTCAATCTCGCTCGAACATTCGACGAGGTCCGCGGGCGTGAGGTCGTTGTGCCGGATGTCGCGACGAAGCCGCCGAGCGGCTACGATATCTCTCCCGGCGACGACTACGATCAGCGCGCCGACCTGCCTTCGCTGCTCAAGCGGCACGGATGGAAACCGACCAGCGACTCCAACCGCTACTGGATCAGACCGGGCAAGGAGCGCGACGCGGGCGCGACTTGGAACATTATCCCCGGCCGGTTCTACGTCTTCACGACCTCGACCAAGTTCGAGCCGGAGCACGTCTATCGTCCTTGGCACGTCTACGCGATTCTCGAGTGCGGCGGCGACTTCTCGGCGGCTGCGCGGGAGTTGCAGCGTCAAGGATTCGGGCGCAGGGCGCTGAAGACCGCGCCGTCAATCTTGCCGAGCACGGTCACGCCAGAGGGCAAAGATCCGCTCCAAGCCGCACCGACGAAAGAGACCGAGCAGGACAAGCTGCGGAGACTCTGGCAGGCTCGCGTGTTCGATCCAGCGAAGGAACCGCCTCCGACGCGGACCATCTTCGAGCTTGGCGGCGTGACAATCTGCACGCCGGGAAACCTGACCGCGATTACGGCGCAGGCGAAGACTGGCAAGAGTTCGCTTGTCGCTGCGATGATTGCGGCGGCGATGACGAACGACTACGACGACGTCGATACGCTTTCCGCTCGAGGATTCAACGAGGCCGGCAAGGCGCTGATGTACGTCGATACCGAGCAATCGCCCGACGACTTCTGGCATCTCGTGGCGCGGGCAAAGCGGCGCGCACGAATTGAAGAGGTTCCAGCGTGGCTGCACGCGGCGACGCTGGCCGATTTGCCATCGCATACCGCCAAGGCGGTGCTCGCGGTCGTGATGGCAGACCTTGCGGCGCAGCACGGCGGGATTCATTCGATCATCATCGACGGAATTGCCGACCTTGTCGTGGACGTCAACGACTCGGCCGAGTGCAATCAGATCGTCGCTGAACTTCACACGCTCGCGATCCGCTACGACTGCGCAATCATTTGCGTCATTCACAAGAATCCCGGCACCGACAAGGTGCGCGGTCATCTTGGCTCGCAGATCGAACGCAAGGCCGAGACGAACCTATCCCTCGACAAGGAGGACGAGGTGACAATCGTCTGGTCGCAGAAGCAAAGGCGGTCTCCGATTCTGAAGAAGAGCGGGCCTCGGTTCCGCTGGTCCGACGACATGAAGATGCACGTCACGGTCGCGACTACTGCGACGGAAGACCGCAAGACCGCCGAGTTCCGCGAGCTTGCCGAGACGGTCCTCGCGCCGAACGAGCGCAAGACTTGGCCGGAGTTACTCAAGGCCGCGACGGATGCGCGAAGCACGCCGGGGTACGTTCCGAGCCGCGGCGCTGTCGGGAAGTGGATCACCAAGATGACCGAACTGGGCGTAATTAAGCGCGAGTTTGGCGCTTATTCCCTCGCAAAGTCTCCAGTCTCCAAGTAGTCTCCAATCAGTCTCCCGAAGACTATGTCTCCAAGTCTCCAACCCCCCCTATATATATAGGGGGGGTGAAGGAGACTAAATCCGAACCAAAGAACCAAAGTCAGTCTCCAACCCATGAACAACGACCAGAAAATCATCGACCTGCTCAAGTCCCGCGCCGTCGTGCAGCGCCGCCTGCGCGACAACCTCGAAGACCTCGAAGCGGTCACGAACGAGATCGAGAACGAGATCGCCCGCGTCGAGGGACGCGAAGCGGTTCGGAAAATGATTGACCTGCGCGTGCGGGATGTCACGGCCTTCTGCCGTGGCGAGTAGACCAAAAAACATCACGGCTCACGCGTGGGCCAAGCATCTCCGGTTGACGGCGAAGCTGCTTGCGCGAGGGTCAAGGAGGACAACTTGGAAAACGCAGAAACACGGGAACTAGAGGCGCTGCGGTTTGCAGCGAAGGCGTCGCGGGCAATCGCGACCTTGGAATCACGACAGAAATCCGTCGTGGCCGAGATCAGCGAACGGAAAAAGCGGCTGCGGCGAATCATTGCCGGCATCGAGTCGCAGGAGCAGATGGGGACGCTCCCGCTGCAAGGACTGGCCGCGGTCTCGGTCTCCGACGACGACATGGGCCTCGTCCTCGATCCGCTCCGGCGGCTGTAAGCCGTGGTCACCTACACGCTCGCGCAGACTCCGGTCGCGCCAGTCCGCAAGGTGGACGGCGCATCGGAGGAAGCGCGCATCTTCGCGGAAGTCTGCGAGCGCCTGCTCGAGATCGAGGGCGAGAAGTTCGGCGAGGCGAAGGCTTTGGTTCGCAGGTTGGCGACGCTGGCCGACATCTCCGAGCGTGGGTTCCTGCTTGTCCTGCGCTTCGGTGCGGGCGACACCGGCGCGCTCCTCGCGAGTTACGAGGAGCAGGTTGAGAAACGCGGGGTGACTCGGCAGGCCGCGCATTGGCAATGGCAGCAAGACCTGAAAGCAATCCGGCTCACCTTCCCGGCGGTAGCCGGGCTGCTGGCCGAGTACCGCGAATCAGTTCGACACAAGGAAGACGGGGTCAGCGCCGCGGATGGGCTCCGGGCTGCGTTAGAACGAACGGACGCGGAACCAACCGACCCGCTACCATGACCCTCACCGGATCATCGGACAGTCAGAAATCGCAAGGAATGGCCGTTTCCGGGCATCGTGGCGAGCCGTCAGGCGGGCTTTGCGGCTTGTTCGACCAAGTCTACGGGCCGGAGGGCATCGCGGCAGGCATTGCGCTTCGACGGAGGATCAACGACTTGCGCAGCGTTCCGTGCGACACCCTACGACATCGACGAGTCACGCAAGTCGTTGGTGGGGGTGGGGGTAAGGAATCTTTTGGGGAAAAATCCCCGAAACGGGTTGCAAGACCA
>Ga0208546_1000270_pt1 | contig 21216 bp, 34 predicted proteins | sample DEB19_08_DNA_4_FD_184528 | JGI IMG/M metagenome (GOLD analysis project Ga0208546, IMG submission 184528) | Aqueous microbial communities from the Delaware River and Bay under freshwater to marine salinity gradient to study organic matter... | ecosystem: Environmental > Aquatic > Marine > Coastal...
AATTCCTCTAGTTATCCAGTTATGCACTCTCTGACTAGATGGGAAACCCAATCGCTTAGACAGGGCTGTTGGCCCACCAAGCAAGGCAATTAGTTCTTTGTCGGTTAGTTTGTTCATAGTTGCATCATAACAACATTTTGTAAAATTTCAACACTTTGTGAAAATATTTTAAACATTTCGTTGATTTGCGTTATACTTACGTCAGCCCACAACAGTTCGTAAGTGGGTAATTTTAAGGAAAAGCAAATGAAAGAAAAGTTAATTGAATGGACACTCGCTGTCATCATATTTGGCGGTATCGGTGTAATGTTGGCATGGAGAGGCTAATGCAAACAGAACAACTAAGACGCAAGGCTCGTCAACTGTACAACAACAGTTTAGTGCCACAAGAAGTCAATCAATACAATCAACGTAAGTGGGTCAGGGCAGTTCTTAAACTTGGTGACAAGTGGCTCATTGCTAAACAGATTGGCAGAATCCAATGACCAGAGAAGACGCAATCAAGGACTTATCACACGGCTTGTATTGTGTTTACTGTACTGAACCTAAGACCTACGGCTCTTGCTGTGGAGAAAACCACTTTGTAGAGTTTTCAGACCTCTATGAAGAAGACAAAGAAGAAATGATTAAAGAATATTTAAAGGAAGAATGAAATGGTACATTTAAAGTTAATGCGTGCGAGATTGATGTTGCAAGACAAACAACTCAAGAAGTCTGGTCACAATAAGTTTGCTGGTTATCAATACTTTGAACTTGGTGATTTCATTCCAACTATCAATGAAATCTTTTTTGAAGTTGGATTGTGTGGTGTAGTCTCCTATGATGCTGAAATAGCAAGTCTGACAATCACAGATGTTGAAGACGGAACTAACATCGTTATCACCTCACCAATGGCAGATGCTAACCTAAAGGGCTGTCATCCTATCCAGAACCTCGGTGCAGTCGAAACATACACTAGACGCTACCTGTGGGTCACAGCTATGGAAATCGTTGAGCATGATGCTCTGGATTCATCTGCGCCAATTAAGGACGCTGTAATCATCACGCCAGCACAAGGCATCAAAGATGAATTACCTATTGAAATATTAAGGTATCTTGACGAATTAGCAGTTGAACTAATTGCTATTTGTGAGAAAGACCCCAAGGCAGCTTGGGTAAGGTTGGAGCAAGAGAACTTAGAGGCTGACCAAAAAGTCGCTCTTTGGACTTTGATGCCAAGTAACGTAAGAAGCGCAATTAAGAAAGCGAAAGGTTAATATGGAATACGACAATACTAATCGAGGCTCACTCTTTAAGAATGACCGAAAAGATGATGCTAAATTTCCTGATTACAAAGGAAGCATTAACGTAGATGGAACAGACTACTGGCTATCTGCTTGGATTAAGGTCAGCAAAGATGGTGCTAAGTTCATGTCTTTGTCTGTCAAGAACAAGAACGCAGATGTGCAGCCTAAGAAAAAGGTCAAGCAAGAAGAATTTGAGGACGATGCGCCTTTCTGAGTTTTGGGCGAAAGTGGCTAGAAATAGCGGACGAACATGAGTAGCCCACCTAATGAAATGCGGAATTCTCTGGCTAGTCATACTGACTTCCGAGATTTCCGAGGCTTGATTCCCGAAAACTCGCATTTCTTGCCTAGCAACATAGACATGATATGTGAGAGAAAGGGACACTTCTTAATTGGCGAATGGAAAAAGCCAAATGAGAAAATGGCAAAAGGTCAAGAGTTGCTGTTAAGGGCTTTTGCTCAAGTGCCTAAATTTACTGTGATTATCATTATTGGTGACACAGATACGCAGTACACAACTGTCGGTAATGTTTTCCAAGTTCCGACATTTGGTAATTGTAAAAAGATTGGCGAGGGTCTTGATTTCTTGAAAGACTTTTATGTAATGTGGTACGAATTTGCAAACTCAAAAGGATAAATATGTTTGGTGTATAATGATTTATCATTTAACACCATAGGACTTATATGATTACGCAAGAACGTCTAAAAGAATTGTTTGAATACAAAGATGGATGCTTAATAAGAAAGTTTAGTAGAGGTAGAGGAAATTCAAGTTTGCGATGGAAAGCTGGGACATCTATTGGTCATACAACAAAATCTGGATATTGCTTGGCAAGTGTAGATTACACAACATATAAACTTCATAGATTGATATGGCTATGGCATTATGGAAAGTTTCCAGAAAAACATTTAGACCATATTGATGGGAATCCATCAAACAATAAGATTGAAAATCTAAGAGAAGCAACAGATGCTCAAAATATACAAAACCAAAGAAGACCAAGAGCAAACAATAAACTTGGATTCCAAGGTGTTTACAAAGTTAAAAATCGTTATCGAGCAGTTGTGACTACTAATGGAAAAGGAAAACATATTGGGTATTTTTCTACACCAGAACAAGCACATCAAGCATATGTTTTAGCAAAACGAAAAGTTCATGAATTTTCAACAATTTGAAAGGTGAAATATGTCATACGCAGCAATAGAAAATAACATAATTATTTGGGCACAACAAAGGAAAATTATTCCTAACAGCACACCAGAAGTTCAGCTTCTCAAAGCAATGTCAGAACTAGGTGAACTAGCAGACGCAACCATTAAAAAAGATAAAGAAGCTGTTATTGATGCTGTCGGTGACGTAATGGTCTGCTTAGTAAATTACTGCGCACTACAAGACATCAATCTGGTAGACTGTATGGAAGTAGCATACGACCAGATAAAGAATCGTAGGGGTACGCTTTTGTCTAACGGATTGTTCGTTAAAGAAACTACTTAGCAAGTAAGTAAAGACCCACATTCGAAAAGGCGTAGCCAGCGTACACTATCGCCATGTGTGGGTTATCTTTAAATAGCTGTTCACCAGCTATGTAAGCGTATATTGCCCCTGTGAGAATGATGAGCCAAGAACTCATAACGCACTCACATCAATCACTTCACCACGAAACTCAATAAGTCCATCATCAAACTTGTGTACGAGTTCAGGCCACAATAGCTGACCATTAAAGAAGTTCAGCACAGCAAAGCCTGAACGATGGTTACTAGGGTTTAATTCACCATAAGTAAACTGTGGGCCATCTGGCTCTGCTAGTGTTCCAGTATCAACACCATACCTTGTGCCGTTGTAGTCGCTAAATGGCATGACTTTAAGGCTATGCAAGTGACCAGTTACGATTGACACACCAGCGTTAACTGTGTTGTTGTGAGTGGCATGAATACCACCTTTATATCTGTGCTTGATAATCACGTTCTCACTAGGCCAACAAGTCCAGCAGAATTCCCAATTTGTAATGTGGTCTGTCAGCTTAAACCCATCTACATCTTTAAACTGTGGTGCGTGTTGAGCCAGTCGATTACCAAACCGAATGTCGTGATTACCCCATGTAAAGATTAGCTTTACATTGTGTCTAGCGTCTTTTGCTGTTTCCTCAATCTCATCAAGTGCTGCCTGACAAGCCTTTAGTTCTTGAATAACTGAAGTCTGTGGTTGGTCAGTTACATCGTGACGAGATATAGAAGCACCATCAAACGCATCACCATTACAAATGATAGCTTTAGGCTTGAACTCCTGAATAGCCCACAGAAGCCCTTTAAAGGCCGTAGAACGCTGATTAGGAATGAAGTGAGCATCAGAGAACACTAATACTGTGCCGTTCTCTATGCCAAGGTTTATTTGCTTGAGTGGTGAATGAGACTTAGGACGCTTTTTATCGTAAGCAGCACCACGAAAATCACTAGAACCTAGCTTGATGTTGTAGTTGTCCTCAATCCATCGTCTGCGTAAGAATACTGCTCTGGTTGCAATCTTTAGGTGAGTAGCCATCTTGGAAGCAGAGCCTAATTCGCCCCATAGTTTGATGAACTCAACATCAGAGCAAGATTCATTATGTGCGCCCATTGGAATCCTTAGTCAATAAGTTTTCTAGCAAGTTGATAACCCTATGCTCTTGCATTTCAATATCCTCGTCTGAGGACTTAGGGTCTGTAGCTACCATCATCAAGTCATAAAGAAAGATGTGCAGTAACTCGTGTAATGCTGTCTTATCCAGACTTTCAGGTGTGATTTTCTCAGCACCAAAGTCTCCAAGTCGATAGGTTGCCAGTCTAGCAGTCTGATTAAACTCCACAGATGCCATAGCCTGTTTTGCTGGCTTAGTGCCTTTTTCTATGCGCCAATCTCCAAGGCTCAATATTTCTTGCCATTTCTTGACACTCTTAGCAAATACTTCAGCATCTTCTTTGGTAGGTATCATAATTAGCTTAAAAAAACTGCTTGCTCGTCTTTTCTTCTATTGAGTAATCCATTGAGAACTTTACCGCCAGCCATGCAGTATTTTAAAAGTTCTTCAGACGCACCTTGCATATCTCCTCTAAGAACCTTTTGACGGAGTGTGCTTCTCTGTAGTGTTCCAAGACCAACATTAAAGCTAAAGCTGACCAAAGCATCAAATTGGCCTTGGGTAAGAGCAACAGGGCAAAACTTCTCCACTCCTCGCTCAAACCTATCCAAGTCAGTTCTAAGAATTGCATCTACTTCCTCCATCGAAAAAGTACGGAAATCTTCTATCTTCAAAGCAAAGCCATCACGCTCATCCAGTTTGAGTTTGCCTTGCTCTGGATATAGTACATGACCCACACCTATCGTCCATAGCTTTGCAGGGCATCTATAGGGATTCTGACGCACACCTTCATGGTGCTTAATCATGTGAATGGCTTTGGCAGAGACTTTCATCACTTACCGCCAAATGCCCGACCACCAAAGTGAAAAGCAATGATGCTGGCAAACAATGCTTGTGTATCAGAATCCCAAAGCATATTGAGCAAGTCATCAAATGGAACGCTCATGTAATAGCCGTACCAGAATCCTGCAACATCAACAAAGACGAGCAAGAAAAAGAAACCATAGGTAATGACAGGACGAACACTAGCCCTTAGATTCTTCATCCATTGGCTTGTGCCTTCGTTAAGAGCAGTATCGTGAGCATAGATAGCTTGCATTTCAGCTTGTTGGGCAGCAACAATAGTTTGTGTGGTCTGCGCTGAAGTTTCCATAGCCAACTGTTCAGACTTGATATGCTCTACTCGTTCTTGAGCCTCAAACCCTAGCTTACGCATTTCCAGTTCACGCTGAATCTGGAGTTGAGCAAGTTCTAGTTCATGCTTTTTATCTGCTCTATCTTGGAAGAATTCTAGAAACTTTGGAACTCCACCCATTAGGAATGAAATAAGTGTTGATAGTAGGGTTAGCATATTTTTCCTTTATACATACAAGTCAAGTTTTCTGTTAGTGAATATCTCAAGTCTGAGTTTCTGTTGCTCTGCTCTTTTGTTATACAGTTCTAGCAAAATATCATCTATTTTGCGTTCTGCTTTTGCTGACTTAACAGCCATTCGATATTCTTCTTGGTGCTTTTCAATACGTCTTTGAGTCGCATCTGTCTTGTCCGGATAGCCAGTAGCATCGACCATAGGAAACCAACGGATTTTATCAATCATTTCTTGTCTTCCCTTTCTCTTGCTCTGGCGTAAAAGTAAAGAACTTTTGCTCTGAGTTCAGCAGAATCAGCAGCACCTGCCCACTCTGCCAATCTATTCCAAAGAACAACTAATTGTTCTACTGTGCAACTGTCTCCATTGGTAGTTAACCACCTAGACAATTGCATATGCCTAAGTGTTGGGTCATTTAACCAACTAATCGCATAAAAGTCTGTTAGTAAGCATTGTTTAGGTTGTGCTGAAACCAGTAACCAAACGGAAAACAGGCACAGCACTAACCATCTCATTTAGCCATTTCCGTAGAAGCTAAGTTCATACGAGTCTTAACTACAGTTAAATCAGATGGCTCTTTAGAAAAACCTAGAGAAAAATAACCTTCAAACTCACCAATTTCAGGAGGAACAGATGCCCAACAAGCATAAGTAGAGCCTTGTTTAGCTTCCCATTCAGAAGTCTTACCAGTTATTTCTTGCTTGGCACAATAGACTTCACCATTCATCATTGCAATCATCGCTGCATTACGAACAGGGTCTTTGTTAAACAGGGTTGAGTTATAGCCATCAAATGCAGTTTCACGACCTTTAGGGCCATACGCAAGTAATGTAGTTCTTCCATTGACTACAAGATTAGCTTTATGGACAACAATAGTGTCAGCTTCTAAGTCTTTCATAACGCTTTGAGCAATCTTTTCTAAGACTGGTACTTCACGCAATGATGACTTATGTGTGTTACTTGTAATAGCACCAAGAATTACTTGACGAGAATCCCATGCAAAGTAACCAGCAAAAGCTAGAAACGATAGGAGAATTACAGTAAACAGCTTGAATGGGTTATCTACCCACTTGATAAGTTCAATGACTTTATCAGTAGTAGATTCGTTTTTCTTGCTATGCGTAACGGCTACTTTTGGAATAGACCTTTTAACAGGTGCTACCTTTGCTGGCGTTTTAGTAGCTGTCTTAACTGTTTTCTTAGCGGTCACCATGTCATTGCCCAAAGGATAGTGTAAAAACACCAAATGATAGTTGCACAAAGGAGGACTGCCGCAATAAATGCTTCAGCCCAATCCCTCATTTTTTAACCCATGTTTGCCAGATAGCACCAGCCGCCATGATTAACCCACCAACCCATAACAATGGTTTGGCAATAGAAGCAACCCATCCAAGCACCTTAAAAGCCCCATCCAAGGCGTTTATAGCCTCTACAAGACCTTTTGTGTTCTTGTCGATAGAATCTACCTTGGCCTCAACTGCAACGAGCCTAGCGTAGATTTGTTCGTGGGTTACTTCTTCCATGATTATTCTCAGAAAGTAATTGAGCCAGAGGCTGTGAATTTGTAGATTCTAAAGCCACCGCTTGTTGTGATTGTGGGTGAGCCTGTTGTAGATGTTGCAAGTCTGTATGAGGATGGATAACGAATGATGACGATACCGCTACCGCCGTTAGCCGCCGCAGACCCATCATAAATACCCCCTGCACCGCCAGTGTTTGCTGTGCCTGCTACATGGGACGCGCCAGCGCCCCCAACACCGGGAGAACCATACGCAGTAGCACCATAGCCACCAGAACCACCAGCATACGTAGTTACAGTACCTGATATTGCACTTGCTATACCAGCACCGCCATTACCACCATAATTAGATGAGGCATTTAAACCAACAGTTCCCGCGCCGCCTCCACCGCCAGCCGCATTGTTGGCATAAGAAGCACCGCCAGCATTACCCTGACCAGATGTTCCACTTCCGGGATTGGTAATTCCAACGCTAGGATTAACACTACCGCCACCACCCGAACCACCTGATGCACCGCCAGACGTATTTAAATAACCGCCGCCACCGCCACCAAGCGCAACTATGTTTCCAGTAATTGCGCCAGAAGATGTAGCAATTAAAACTGAATTACCACCTGATGCGCCAACACCAGCACTAGAAGCCGCCGCACCGCCGCCTCCAACAGTTACCCACAACTGAGTTCCAGCCGTAACACCAGAAAAGCCAGCAAGCAATCCACCGCCACCGCCACCGCCAGCACCAGCATAAGAGCCACCTGCGCCGCCAGCAACAACCAAATACTCCACATTAGGTGGAGCAATCCCAGTCCAGTTGTTGTCTTTAATGGCTTGGGACGCTTGGCTTAGTGTCCACATCCCAGAATATTGGCCCATGTTAAGCCCCTTGAGTTACTTCAACCCATGATGTTGTTGATTCTTCCCATGTGTACATCTTGCCATCAGTAGGCATAGGTGTTGGTGCATCCCATAAATATGTTTCAGCGTTCTTAGTCCATGATGCAAATGGTTGTGGTGGGGCAAAACCTACACCATCCCATGTGTAACCAATGCCAGCATAGTTTTTATGCAATGGTGTACCGCCTTGGGTATGAACACCGCCTTGGGTGTTATAGGATGTTTGCACCCATTCAGCAGGGTCGCCCCAATGTCCTGTTGCAAGTGTTTCAGCATCGATAACAATTACTTGGTCAACAATGCCGTTAGTGATGTGCGCGAAATGTGCCATGTCTATCTCCAATTAAAAAGTTACAGTTCCTGATGAAGTCCAAGTGTAAATCTGGTAGCCATCAGCATAGTTAATTTGTGGGTTGCCAGTTGTTGCAGTTGGTGCTGAAAGAGACGCAGGGTAACGAATGATGACGATGCCAGAGCCGCCGTTGCCTCCAACAGTAGCAATGTTTATAGCACTTGAATACCCGCCAGCACCGCCACCAGAACCAGTATTAGCTGTAGCTGAATCCGCCGTACCGCCAGCAACAGAACCTGCGCCACCTCCAGCACTACCCAATCCTTGACTAGCGTAGCCAGCACCGCCACCGCCGCCAGCGTAAAAAACTCTTGCGCCTGTGATAGTTGAAACAGTCCCCGCACCACCAGAGCCTCCACCACCACTACTTGACGCATCTACACCAACAGAGCCACTTCCACCTCCACCGCCAGATGCAGAGGAAGTAGTACCAGACGCATTTCCTGACCCGCCAGCAAAACCTTGACCAGAAGTTCCTGTGCCACCAGCATAAGACCCTGTACCACCACCGCCACCAGAGCCACCATTTCCACCAACACTAGTTCTACCACCATAACCTCCGCTAGTTGCAGTTATAGAACTAAATACAGAATTTACACCTGCTGAACCAACAGCATTAGAGCCACCAGCGCCTCCAGCACCAACAGTAATAGTCAAAGCAGTGCCCGACGCAACAGCGAACCCAGCCGCAGTCAAAAGACCGCCAGCACCACCAGCACCACCCATTTGATTATTATTAGCCTGACCACCCCCGCCACCACCACCAGCGACCACTAGATATTCAACAGTCGACGGCGCACCAGATAAAGGGTTAAATGTTGCAGAAATGAAACCACCAAGATTAGCGCTCATAGCGTGATACTCCCGCTAGATGTGAATGTGTAAATTGTGTAGCCATTAGCTGTTGTCTTTGTTCCATTGGTTACGCTTGCAGCATCAGCAAATGTGCTTGGGTAGCGAATGATGACAATGCCAGAGCCTCCAGCACCACTACCACTAGCACCGCTACCACCACCTCCTCCACCGCCTGTGTTAACAGTTCCCGCAGTTCCAGTTCCAGTTCCTGCTATTCCCGCACCACCGCCACCTACACCGCCAGCACCAGCAGTTCCACTAGAATTTTCGGTACATCCACCACCGCCACCAGCGTAGGTTGTAACTGTTCCATTGATGGCTGATGCAATACCAGCACCGCCATTCCCTGCTCGTGAAGAACCCGCAGTTAATCCAACAGTCCCTGCGCCACCGCCACCGCCACCAGAACCAACGCCACCGCCTTGAAATCCAGTACCACCAGCATTACCTTGACCAGAAACACCCTGACCCCCTGCTAATGCACCATCTTGCCTACCACCGCCACCAGAGCCGCCTGATGCTGGAGGAGTGTCATCTTTAGCACCGCCTCCACCGCCTGTTGCTGAAATAGAACCAAAAACAGATGCAACACCAGAATTGCCAGTACCATTAGTTTTTGACGCACCGCCACCACCAACAGTTACTGTGATTGCAGAGCCTGTGGCAACAGGGTAAATGCCAGTTAATAAACCACCCGCACCGCCGCCACCAGAACCCGCACCAGCACCACCTGAAGCACCACCAGCAACAACTAAATATTCAACATAGTTAGTTTTTTGCGTACCACTCCATGCCTTTTGTGCAAGGGCTTGGACTTGTTGTTTAAGAGTAAATAAACCAGTTGGCATGAATCACCTCAAAAAGTAATCGTGCCAGAAGCAACGAATCTGTAAACACGCCATGGGCCTGTGACATAAGTTTCAGGTGAGCCTGTTGTTGATGTAGCAGGGGCTAAGTAAGATGGGTAGCGGATGATGACTATGCCAGAACCGCCTGTTCCTGCTTTAACGCCAGCAAAACCACCGCCATTGCTTGAGCCGCCTCCACCACCACCTGTATTAGCAAGGCCACTTGACCCTGCTCTCAAATAGCCTGTGCTTTGGCCTCCACCATTACCACCATTTACTGCAATACCACCAGCAGTAATTGATGAACCACCACCGCCACCAGCGTATTGAATTGCTGAACCTGAAATTGAAGATACCAAACCAGTACCGCCATTTCCACCACCACTTGCACTTCCCGCTACACCAACAGAGCCAGCACCACCGCCACCTCCAGATGGATAAGGTGCGCCATTAGCACCAGCACCACCAGCAAAACCTTGTCCTGATGTTCCAGACCCTGCTGTTGAACCCGTATAACCCGCACCTCCACCAGAACCGCCAGAGCCAGCATTTACGTTATAAATGCCGCCATAACCACCACCTATGGCAGTTATAGTTGTTCCACCAACAATGGTTGAATTTGAACCAGCCGAACCAACGCTAGTAGTGCCACCATTTCCTCCAGCACCAACAGTAACAGTAATTGATGAGCCAATAGTTACTGCGTATCCAGTAGCAGTTAAAAGGCCGCCAGCACCGCCAGCACCACCATCATCGCCTGTATCGCTTCCACCACCACCCCCGCCAGCAACGACAAGGTATTCCACAGTCTTGACAGGGAAGTTGATGCCGTTAAGTCCAGCACTTAAAATTCCACCTACTCGTTTGGACATGATTTAGTCCTTAAGAGAGTTCTTCGTAGCTTACTGTATAAGTAATTTTGCTAGATGTTCCGCTTGTAACAACGATAGACTTGTCTTCTTCCAAGTAAAACGCTGTTGACTTGTCAGAGACAATCAAAGAAGCATTAGGAGGAACAGATATAGTCGATGCCAAAGCAGATGATGTGCCTGAACCAGCAGCAGCAGAGTTATATGCCACAGTTGTATTCACAGCATTAGTGCCATCTACATTGGCAGCAACAATCATGTTAACCTTAAAAACTTTGCCAGATGAGGCAGAGTTAGCAAGCAAAACATTAGATGTTGTGTTTGCTGGTGTTAAAACAGCAGATTTTGCTGTAATTGTTGCAACTGAAACGATATTAGGAGCAGCCATTTTAAGTTCCTTTAATTAACCACCAAAGACCATTGCCATTGCAATAGCCTTACCTGTTGATGCGCCACCAAGTGCAGATAATGCTGCTGCGGCTGTGGATGCGCCTGTACCACCAGCAGTTATAGGGATTGTATCTCCGCTAGTACCTGCTTGTAAATCTTTAACCTGTGACATCATCTCACGGATAGCATCGTTAATGCCAGATGGCGCACAGCCCTCTGCAATGTTAATGCCATCAATGTCTGTGTTGTTTGCTGGAGTTGAACTCCACTCGCTAATTTTTGTCTTTGCCATGTTAGTCCTTATTGGATGCCTAAAAGATTACGCTGTTGTTGGTCTAAGTCTTCAATAGATAAAAGACCACGCATAGATGTTGGTGCAACAGCCCTAAATGGCCCACCAATTGTTTGTGGAATACCACCTGTACGCATAATATTAGCTAAGTCTTCTACACTAGCTCTACGCATATTGGTTGCCGCAGCACGAGAACCAGCAGCACCTAAAGCCATTGGAATACCAACAGTAGGAGCCATTACAGTTGCCCCACCAGTAAACAATCCGCTTACAGGGCCAGTTGGCGCAAAACGACCAAAAAACTTCAGCATATTTTGGACATTATCACCTTTTGCCGCTTTTTCAATAGCATCTTGTTCATCTTTTGTAAACAAGCGCATTTTTTTATCATTCTTTGCTAACTGACGTAATTGTTTAGCAAGAGAATTTTCTTCACCTGATTGTGTAAATTTACTCTTATCTAACTTTGCCTCATTAAGCATATCTTCAAAGACTTCAGACTTTTTCATCCTTGAATAAGCATTACGAGCTTCTGACCATAATTGCCCTGCGTTTTTCATATCACCAGAAGCAATTGCTTCTTTAGGCACAGTCATTAAGTAATTGTCATAGTCATCTAAAAGAATAGATGCAATTCGTCTTTCTTCTGGGTCAACACTTTTTTGACCGCCACGAATCATCTTACGCAAAGCTTGAAGTTCAGTCCAGTCTTTTGGTTGCGTAGTAGATGTAAGTTCTTCAATAGCACCAGAGATTTTTGGATATGCTTTAGGCGTATATCCTTCATCTCGCAAACCTTTTGCAATCTTATCCATTGAGTCAATAAACTCATCAGTTTTTAATTGAACACCAGATTGTTGCAATTGGTTATATCTATCAGTAGCAATTTTATCCAATGCTTGAGCAGATAAAGCCTGTTCTTTTTGTGGACGTTTAATGCTACCAACTGCTCCAGCTCCTAATGTTGTAACAGCACCATATAAAGGATTATCAGTAGCTTCTGTAACTGCTTGACCAGCCATAACAGAACTAGGAGAGACAATTGCTTGTGTCTTAGGTGCAATAGCAAGTTGTTCTGCAACACCACGAGCTACTGGAGATGCCGCTGTAGTAGATGCTTTAATTAAAGATGGAATAGTCCTAGCTACTCCAGTCATTGATTCAAGTCCAGCACCAACAACTCGTTCAGTTGGAGTTTGGGTTTCAGGCGCAGCAGGAATACCAGCTTGTGTCATTAAATTTTGAATAGCTTGAGATGCTGGAATTAATCGTTTATCAGTAAATGGCGAGGCTAAGACGTTAATTAAAGCATTTACTGCATCAGCAGCAGGAACAGCCATCGAACCAACAACAGCACCTAATGGGCCTCCGTATGAACCAATTTGTGCGCCAGTTAGTGTTGGAGCAATTGAACGATATGCTAAACCAGCACCTCGCTCAAATGATTCTTTAAGACTTGGCCCTTTAGGTTTTTCTCCAGCAAGAATAGCCAAACCTGCATCAGAGACTTTTGTTAAGTCGCCTGACTGCAAAGCCATCAAATCACTATCTGACAGTTTGGTTAAGTCCATTATTTTTTCCTACGAGCAAGTTCTGCTTGAGCAGCTTTAGCAATATCAGCCATAGATGGAGCTTCATCAACTGGTGCTGTTAACGCTTCAGCAAGAGGGTTTAGCAACAATGACCCATTACCACCCAACTGTTGAGAAATGCTTGCATAAGGTGCTTTTTGAGCCTCAAGATTACGAGCCTTTGCTTCTACAAGTTTTCCAGCTACGGAAAGCAAATCTGCACGCTCTCTTGGCAAAAGCTCTTGACCATTCAATGCACGTTGCGCATAAGCCTGAATGGATTGAGGAATAGAACGATTACCAAGAATAGTTTTCTTATCACCTTCTTGAACTGCACCAGATGGGTCATAAATCTTACCAATGGCATAAATCAATGCACCATCAGCAGCTTTATTTCCAGCATTAGCTTCTGTTACAGCAGCTTTTACCGCTTTAAATCTATCAGCAACTTCCATTGCTCCAGTATCTTTAACTACGCCACGCCAATCTTTAATAACATCAGATTGTGCCTTGGCTACTGCCGTTGGGTCTTTTAAATCGACAGCAACTTTTGGTGCGCCAGCAGCACGTTTAGCCAATTCAAATTCTTGGAATGTACCTTTATAACCTTGGTCTTGAGCAAACTTATATTCAGCAATTGCACTAGGTACTGGCTCACGTTTAGGTGCGCCAGCAGCAACAATTTCTGTTTTACCAGTAAGAGGATTTTCACGAACAAGCGTTCCACCTTCAGCCAATACATGAGTCTTTCCACCCATTGCTTGCTGTAAATCAAGAGCATTTTTCAGATATGCCTGACCAGTACCACCCATTGCAATCAATTCTGGTGCTACTTTTGAAATATCAAAACGAGCAGCTTGATATGGTTTTGCGCCTACTACGCCTTCACCAACTTGATTGCCCATAATGTCTTCGCCATAGACTTCTTTTCCAGCAACAGCTTGTTGTTCTGGTTGATAGCCACGCATAAACAATTGTTTAGCAAGTTGCTCATCTTGCTTTTTCTTCAATAATTCTTGCAATTGAGTGTTTTGCAGTTGTGTCTGTAATGCTTCTTGCATACCACCTTTATAGGCTCGTTGACCAAGTTGCAAGCCTTCAGCAATAGATTGTCCTGTATTGCCACCTTGGAACAAACGTCCTGCTAGTGCATACAAAGCCTGTGCTTGTGCGTCTTCACGATTACGCTGAATGTCAGCAGGTGACATACCGAGCAGACCCATTGTGTCTGCACCGCTAGTACCGAAAATGTCTAATAGTCCAGCCATGTTCAATCCCACCAGTTAGAGCCAAGTGCAGATGCTGTTGAATCTACAGTACCCATACCAGAATTACCTCCAAGCCAGTTGGAAGCACTATTCCACAAGTTACTAATTCCTGTAGAACCGCCTAGATTTTTATACAAACCACCACTAACAGCAGCAAGTCCTAAAAGATTTTGCAAACCAGATGTATCAGCAGTTCCGCTAGTTGTTTGGCTTGCTACTCGACCCAATGGGCTGCCATAGACCAATGACAAATAGTTTTGTAAGTTCTGCTGTGGTTGGTTTTGCAAGAAGTTAAATTTAGCAATATCTGCTTGCTGTTGCTGACCTGTATAACCCTCACGAATTTGACCAGCTTGCAACATATTCTGAATGTCTTGGTAATCTGCAGCAGACATCGCAGGAGCAGCCATCGTTGCTTGCTGTTGTCTTGCTCGCTCATCAGCATAGTTCTGGTAAGCCAACTGTCCAGCAGTATTCGCCAACTGTTGACCAAATGCGCCTGTTGCTCGGTCTTGCAACTGACCCATAGCACCAGAGCCATAACGCCCTGCCAAACTAGCCTTAGATGAAATGTCACCAATAGTTTGCTTGAATTGTTGTTCAGCAGCTTGTGCAGCAGGTTGGAACGCACCTTGGAAGAAAGGATTGCCACCTAAGAAACCACCAGAAACTGTGTTCTGAAGTTGATTCTGAGCAGATTGGAGTAATGGGTTACCCAAAGAAGCACGAGCCTCTAAAGCCTGTAAACCAGTCTGAGTAGCAGTAGATGGGCTTACAAATGTAGGGCCACCATAATACTGAGGGCCACCAGACTGATACAGTCGTTGCGCCTGTTGCAATCCATAACCTAGATAAGGTTGGATTGTTGGGTCAATTTGAGATGTGGTAGTAGTCGCCATGTTTTACTCCTAGAGTTTCGGATTCCATAGCGGGTCATCCACGGAATCCATTTTAATCAAAATTTGTTAAAAATCAACCAATAACTGCATATTTATACGTTTTTCCAGCAGTTGTATTAGCCAAATGGGTGATTGTTGCAGTTCCCTGCCCTTGTGAACTAACGTACATTTCAGGCAATGGTGAAACCAATGTGAAAGTTACTACGCTAGATGGAATTGAGGGTCTAGTAAATGGGCTTGTTGATGATGCGTAAGCCTCAATGTAAACCTGTGTAGATGTTGTTGCACAGACCAATTCAATATAGTCGTTAGCTTCTACATCTACAAAGAAGTTAGCCACAGCAATCAAATAGCCATCAACACCACCATGACTACTAATTACAGCATACTTACTAGCAGTTCCATCCACATCTGTACCATTTTTACGAATCCAAACTGTTGCCTCATTGATTTGAGTATCTGTGTTAGCAAACTGTAAGCTAAACTGAATGTTGTAAGTTCCAGCATTTACAATCGTGACTTTGTTTGATGCAAGACTAAATCCATAGGCAGAATCTGTCGTATTAAATGCAATAACTGTAGGACTATTGGCTGAATCAAATGTTTGGTCTGCTGTATTCTGAAAAGCACCACGAGGGACAATTGACCTAGATGCCTCAAATGTCGATGGAGAAAACAAGATAACGCTATCTGGGCCAATCCTTCGGTCTATCAAAGTGGTAGATGTAGCACCACCAGTTGCCAGAGTAATTGAGCCTGTGTTATTGGTTTTGCCATCCATGATGCCACGAACCACCTCTGCCACGGCTCGTTGGTCACCACCAAAAGCAGGTAGGCTTCTAAACATCAGCGAACTCCCTGCGGAGTAATGTCCACATCCACAGCCACGGCAGTCTTCCAAGCAGCACCAGTCGGTGTCAGCTTCAGTCTGTGATACCTACCTGCACTACGCAAAGAAACCCTGTTCTCTGAGTCAGCAGCAGTAGATACACCATAGTTAACAGATTGGCTTAACAAAGTCCTTGATGAAACAGCAATAGAACCAGAGCCATTGTCAACAATAGGTCTAGCTAGGGTTACTACTGAGTTAGCACCAATATCAATATCTGCTGTTGAGATAGTGCCTGTTTGACTAGCACCAGTAAACGAATAAACCCTAGTTCCTAGTGTTCCACCAAGGAAGTATTTACCACCAACATACAAAAGAGAATCTAAACTGTTCTCCAATGCATCAATGCTTTCTGACACATCGTCCAGTTCTTCCAATGTCAAAGCACCAGAAGAAGCCTCACCAAGATAGTCTGTGTTGGCATCGCCATAAGTCCATTTCTTAGTTTGGAAGTTGTAAATCATCAGTTTACGAACAGCATCTACAGAACGATAGTTCCAGATAACTAGCTTACGAACAGGGTCAATAGCAGCAGACATTGATGCGTAATCAGTCTCTAAAGCGTCAGCTAAGAAGAATCGGTCAACTTTCTCAGCACCGATTGGTATGACGTTCTGTCCATCACACATATAGAAACCATCGTCTGACAAGAAGAATGTAATGCCTTGGTACTGAGCAATAGAGCCAGCAGCCATACATCCCTTATTACGAGAGATATTGTCAAACTGGAATATGAATGGCGTACCAACATAAGTCATTCGGTGAATAGAACGCTCAAGCAGAACTAAACCAAACTCACCACCACGAATCCCCATAATCTGACCACCATCAGGAATGTCCTGATAATCAGATTGTGTGTTCACATCCTCTGTCCAGTCTGTTTCATTATTGATGGCAGACCAGCGAACTCGATATTGCTGTTGTTCGCCACTCTCATAAGTATTAGCCACAACCACAAAATCACGAACTACTGTGATGTACTTAGCAATAGGCGCATTAGCAGCCAAGTCTGTAAAAGTGCTAGAAGTCCCCAATGTCCACGATTGCAGTTTCTCTTGATTGTTTGTGCTGATAACAACATTTCCAAACTGAGTGAACCTCATGCGCTGATATGGGTTTGTTGTGTAGCCAGAGTTAACCAGCGTCAAAGTTCCTGCACCACCAACTGTGTAAATCTTTGTCAGACCAGCAGCAAACAATGTTGTGTTGCCATCAGGAGACTTGGCAGCGTAGAGAGAACTTAAATTCTCTGCTGCTGCGCTTGATAAAACTACAGGAGTGGGGAATGGGCCATAACCAATAGCTTGAGACACCACATTCTTAGCGTCTGTCAATGTTCCAGAAATACCTGATTGGTCAGGCATCCATTCGCCAAATGTTACCCTTGTCGTAGCCATGTGTTACTTCCTTCAGACTGAGTAGTCCATGTATTGTCATTAGCAGATACTGGAGTCCATGTATTTGAATCACTTGAAACAACTGTCCAAGTATTTGAATCTGCACTTACTGGTGTCCAAGTATTTGTGTCACCAGAAACAGGTGACCAATTATCACCAAGAATTACACCATTAGCCGTGATAGTTGCTATGCCATTTACCTGTGCAAAACCTGCATAAATAGCAGAAGCATTAGCAGTCACATCAGCACTACCAACAACACTAGCGACACCTTCTGCAATCAAACCACCATTAGCGGTAAATGTTGCATTAGCATCAATGGACGCAATCCCTAATTGGATTCTCTGTCCACTAGCTGTTACATCAGCACTAGCTGTAATGCTTGCGCTACCACCTTGGACAATCTGAGCAGATGCAGAAACAGTAGCATCAGCAGTTATCTCAGCACTAGCACTATTTACTTTGCTACCAATTGCAGTAACTGTAGCAAAACAAGTAATCTCAGCAGAACCACCAGCTATGCGAGTTGCATCAGCAGTAACTGTTGCATCAGCAGAAATAGACGCTGAACCCAATTGGATTCGCTGACCATCTGCTGTTACTGTTGCACTTGCAGTTATGCTTGCACTAAAGTCATAAGCAACAGAAGCGTTAGCAGTAACTGTTGCATTAGCCTCAATGTTGGCAATAGCACCAAGTATCTTTTCCCCATCAGCAGTTACAGTAGCTGTAGCACTTACATCTGCGACACCATCCCATAGGGTTGCTGTGTTCCAAACTGATGAGTCAAGGCTTGCAGGTAGAGCATCTAAGTTATTAAATGCGTCTAGCCCATCTATTGACCACGGCCCTGTCACATTCTTCTGAGTGGTAGAGTTCCAATCAGCAGAATCTAAACTTAACGCAAGGCTATCCAATGACCCAAATTGGTCAAGTTGCTCAAGCGTTAAGCTAACAGTTGTCATGCCAATGTTACTGACAGAGAGCCTGTGGCAATACGAAACACATCACCAGAAGCAATAGTTTTAGACGCATCCAAGGCTGTGTGATACAAAAGGTTTCCAGATGTAGAAGCATCCAAAATACCAATGTACGCAACAGTACCCCAAGAACCTGTAGCTTGTGGGAACTCTACAGCAGCAGAGTTAGTTGATACACCACCAGAGGGCGCACCAAAAGTAACTGCTGTACGAGCATAAGAACCACCAGATACTTCTGTACCTGAACCTGCATCTGTAGGGTCTGATGTGTACAAACCTACATAAACAGTTGTTGGAGATGTGTAGCTTGTATTACGCAATGTAGCGTTAATCAAAGCATTTTCTAGGTAGTTTGACATTTCAGCCATAGTTTCACCTTGGAGTTAATTTCATTGCCAGAGGAACACCAGAGTATTGACCTTCTTCGTCAGACTTGGTGAGTGAGGAGATTGCTCTGTCGTACATAGTTCCCCATGTGTTAATACGAGCATCATTCATAAGGTAAGGCTCTGCTTCAATCAAAGAAGCATAAAGCAAAGCATCTGGTGCTTTTGTCAAGAATACATTAGATGTATTACTGTCAGACAAATAAGGAGGCGCAGCAAAGTACAAGAGTTTTACTGTGTAAACACCATCAGGTGCAGGTGACACTTGGAACTCACTAGCAAGAATTGTGTAAGAAATAGGAACACCAACTTCTGATGCTCTTGGGTCATTAGACAATGCTGATGGGCTAGAGTAGCTAAGTGGTTGAATAGGATTTGTCATCACAACAAAATCACGCACCTGCAAAAAGTCGCTAGGCAATTCAACAGTATTGTCACCGCTTACAGTTGCTGTTGTGACAGACTTTAGCATCTGACGAATACGCAGTTCTCTACGCAGTCGATTCTCCGCAAAGGTAATGAAATCTGGAATCTGGCTTGTCAAGTCAGACCGAGCCAAATAGTTGGCTATTGAAGTCTGTAAATCAGAGTAAGTTGCGAAACTCATACCACTCCTGTCCTAGTGCGCCATGCACGATTCATTGGGTCATTTAGAAAAGCAGCAAAACGCTTCTCATCAAGCACAGCATAACCACGCATGATGCCTTGTTTGTTAAGGTCATCAATAACAGTCAATGGAATAGACGCAACCTTATTGCCGAACAAATTGTCAGACCATCTTGCTCGCTCATCAAAGGAGTTATATTCCTTTTTGTTCTGCTCAACAATGGCAGAAACATCTTGACGAGTTTGAATGATGATGCCACCTTCACCATCGGCATGAACAGCAGTTTCTCTAATCTTTTCCATAACCTGATTCTATCAGTTTGATTAAAAAAGAAAATGCCCCAGATGGTTAAGTCTGAGGCATTTTTCGGGGTTACCTTAAATTAAGGTGTCAAGTCAGCAATGATGCCGTGAGCAGCTTGGTTTTTAACTTCCAAGGTGTACTCGCACAGCAATTGTGTGCTTTCGTTGTCACCAGTCACAGCCAACTCATTGGTCTGGAAAGGACGCAAGTAAGCAACAGCAGCCATGTCGGGGTCAAGGATAAACGCTGTCTCATCGCATGAGTTAGTAGAAGTCATAAAGCGGTTGGGAACAACAGAAATTGTACCGAAGTCGCTCATATAAACATCGGCAGCGGCCACGATTGTGGTTGGGCTGTTAGATGGGGCCATGAAACGCTGTGCAGCGATACCAGCAAAAGCTGAAACAACTTGCTTGTGTGCAGGGTTGACCATCAACACTTTAGGATTGCCACCAGAAGCGTAAACTTCTTTGATAACAGTCTTCAAAATGTCTTCTGTGAAAGTGCGGTTTGTGCCGTTGGTACGAGCAGTAGTACCGCCAGAACCTGCAACACCATCAGTACCAAAATCACCATTTGTGGACAACCATGCTTGCAGACCACCCAATTTACGAGCAGTAGTAGAGTCACCATTGGAGGCAACTTGGTTGCTCAACAATGTGGTTTCCATGTCACGCTTGATTTCAGCAGAGGCTTTAGCCAACTGGTAAGCCTTTTCAGACTTACGACCAGCCTTGTCAACAGCTTGCAAAGTGCCAGAAATCTTAACAGTTTTCTGAGCAATCTGAGTGCGGTTGCCAACACGAGTTGTTGGAGACATAGTAGCGTCAGATGCCGTTGCACCCTCGACTGCGTAGTTCGTCAAAACGCTTGCGGAAAGGCTATCCGTTTGCCATTCGTGGTAAACAGCAGTAGCTTTGGTTTTACCGATACTGCTCATCATGGGCGTGTCGGTTGGTGAGATGTTATAGATAACATCAGACAGGTCTTCACGCTGACCAATAGCGGTATAGGTTTGATATGTAGCCATTTTAAAACTCCAAAATTAAAAGAATCGTTCAAATGCTTTAGCAGCGTCTTGGACTTTGCCAGTTTCACGCAACCTTTGCATTACCTGTTTATCTTGTGACGATTTTGTAGGAGGCGCAGAAGTTCCAGAACGCATCATCTTAGGAGCAGCCTGAAGTTTCTTGGTTACTTCTGGCTTACTCTTTTGAAGTTGCTCATACTTCATTGCTTTATACAAACTCACCACAGCACGAGAGTCATATACGGAACTGAGTTCTTGGTCAGTCCAGCCTACAGATTTCGCATAATCACGGATTTGTTTCCGAATCGCATCACCCTGTGGCGTAGCCAACTCAGGAATCAGACTAACTAGCTTCTCAGATTCTTGACGGAGATGGTTTTGCAGAGAGGCTTGTTGCTCGGCTTGTTGCTGTTGGGCAATGCGTTGCTGTTCGGCTCTAACTACTGCTAACTGCTTCTCACGCTGATTCTGTTCAGCTACCGCTACCGCATAACCGATAGGGTCTGTTTCCTTTAGAACATCTAAGTCCACACCCTGATTTTGCTGCGTAAGGAAGCTATCCAACGCTTGCAACTTCTGGGCATATGCCTGTCGCTC
>Ga0208546_1000273_pt1 | contig 21181 bp, 20 predicted proteins | sample DEB19_08_DNA_4_FD_184528 | JGI IMG/M metagenome (GOLD analysis project Ga0208546, IMG submission 184528) | Aqueous microbial communities from the Delaware River and Bay under freshwater to marine salinity gradient to study organic matter... | ecosystem: Environmental > Aquatic > Marine > Coastal...
AGGCATCGAATCCGATGGGAATTCGATATCAACGACCGGTCCAATTACGCGTGCTACGCGTCCGGTTGCTGTCTTAGTTGTCATCATTCGCTCCCTGCGCTTGCTGAGGCGAGCGCGTCTGCGCCGCCGACGATTTCACTGATTTCTTGCGTAATTTCGGCCTGACGGGCCGCATTTGCAAGTCTGGTCAACGACTTGATTAATTCATCAGCGTTATCAGTCGCTGATTTCATCGCACGACGACGCGCTGCGTGTTCGGACGCTGCCGATTGCAGTAACGCGTTGTAGACGCGAGATTCGATATAGCGTGGAAGAAGTGCGTTGAGGACTTCTCCAGCATTTGGTTCGAATTCATACATAGGCAGTAATCCAGCAGGAGCTGGACCATCTGATTCAACTACTTCTAGTGGAAGCATCCGCTTATTCATAGCGATTTGCGTGATCATTGATTTGAATTCTGTGTAGACAATATGGAGTTCATCGACGCCATTGAGATCCACCTGTGCATCTGCGATAAATGCCGAAATCAATTCATCTGAGATCATTTTTGCATGTGCATAGGTTGGATTGTCTGAGAAGCCAGTCCATGAGTTCTTGATGGGACGATTACGGAACTTGAAGTAGTTCACCGCTTTTCGTCCTACCAAATATGTATGAACGTCGAGACCGCGAGCCTTCAACGTCACTACAAGTCCATCGGCCTCTTTGATCGCACTTGATGAATAAGCGCCGGCCATACCGCGATCTGCAGTGATGATAAGGACTGCAGCGCGCTTTGGATTTGAGGATTCAGTAGTTAATGGGTGGTTTGTGTTAGAGAAAGTGGCAACTGCGCTCACCGCACGCGTCAATTCATTTGCGTACGGGGTCGATGCAGAGACTCGTTGTTGCGCTTTGACGATACGCGAAGCGGAGATGAGCTCCATTGCACGCGTAATCTTCTTAGTCGCTTTGACCGAGCGAATGCGTCGACGATAGATGCGAAGTTGTGCGCCCATGGCCTACTTCTTGTACTTCGTAATCTGCTCGGAGCCGTCGCTGCCTTCAGCTTGAGTAGGAGCCTCGTTTACCGCTTTCGCGATAGATGAGACGAACTGTTGCTTGAAAGCGTTAATGGCAGAACCCATTTTTGCAACTGTGTCATCGCTGAGCTCCTTGGTTTCAGCAATAACATCAAAGATGCCCTTATGTTCACGAGCGACGTAATCCAAGAATTCTGATTCGAAGCGACGAATATCTTGAACCGCAACTGAATCGAGTTGTCCAGTAGTACCCGCCCAGATTGAAACGATCATTCGCTCGAGTGAATATGGGGTGTACTGCTGTTGCTTGAGAAGTTCAACGAGACGCGCACCGCGCTCGAGCTGCGCCTTCGAAGCTGCATCAAGATCGGAACCGAAAGCAGCGAATGCTTCAAGTTCGCGGAACTGAGCAAGATCAAGACGTAGACGTCCAGCAATCTTCTTCATGGCTTTCGTTTGTGCTGATCCACCAACGCGCGATACCGAGATACCGACGTTGATAGCAGGACGAACACCAGAGTTGAAAAGATCTGTCTCAAGGAAGCACTGTCCATCAGTAATAGAAATTACGTTTGTAGGAATGAAGGCAGAGACGTCATTACCTTTTGTTTCGATAATTGGAAGTCCAGTCATCGAACCGCCACCCATATCGTCAGAAAGTTTGGCGCAACGCTCAAGAAGACGTGAATGTAAATAGAAGACGTCGCCAGGATAAGCCTCGCGTCCTGGTGGACGACGGAGCAAGAGCGAAACTGAACGATAAGCCTCTGCTTGCTTGGAAAGATCATCGAAAACGATCAAGACATGACCACCGTTGTACATCCAGTGCTGACCAATTGCAGAACCGGTATACGGAGCGAGGTACTTGAAGCCCGCAGGATCCGACGCAGGTGCTGCAACGATAGTTGTGTATTCCATCGCGCCAGCTTCTTCGAGAGCTGCCTTTACTGATGCGATGGTTGAGCCTTTCTGACCAATCGCAACATAAATACATTTCACTTGCTTCTTCTTATCGCCACTCTTCCAGTTATCGCGCTGGTTGATGATGGTGTCGATTGCGACTGCTGTTTTACCAGTCTGGCGGTCACCGATGATGAGCTGACGCTGTCCGCGGCCGATTGCGGTCATGGCGTCGATAGCTTTGATACCGGTTGCGAGTGGTTCTTTAACAGGTTGGCGTTGAACAACGGATGGCGCCTGAAGTTCGAGCGCACGAGTTGCTTCTGCCTTGATTTCACCTTTGCCGTCGATGGGACGACCAAGTGCGTCAACGACGCGTCCAAGGAATGCATCGCCGACTGGGACAGAGAGAATTTCTCCAGTACGACGAACTGTTGTTCCTTCTTCAATTCCAGTGAACTGACCGAGGATAACGACACCGATTTCGCGAACATCGAGGTTCAGCGCCAAACCGAGTGTGCCATTCTCGAATTTCAACAACTCATTTGTCATCGTTGAAGGAAGTCCTTCAACGCGCGCAATTCCATCGCCCGCTTCAACAACGGTTCCGATTTCATCGCGAGCCGCGACACCTGGATCGTATGACTTAACGAAGCTCGCTAAGGCATCACGAATCTCTTCGGGTCGGATCGTGAGTTCCGCCATGATTTCTCTCCCTATACTGCGAGCGCTCTGCCCGCGTCGGCCAATCGACTGACGATTGTGGCGTCAATCAATTCATCTGCAAATCGGATGGAAATACCACCCAAAACTGTGCGATCAATCTCGATGTTCAAACGAACAGGTTGACCAATCTTTTTTGACAAAGTGCTGGTTAATTTTTCTTTCTGTACATCGCTGAGTTCTACCGCAGTACGAACATGAGCAATAACACGTTCGCGACGAGCTGCAACGGCTGCGGAATAAAAAACGATTGTGCTCTCGATATTTCTTCCGCGAAGTCCGCTCACAAGGTGTCCAACCACGCGAGTGGTGGTTGCCGCGATCTTGGAGCCAAGAAGTTTGGCCACAAGCACTCGCTTACCTTCGCTGGAATACTTTGATGAATTCAAAGCTTGGCGAAGATCTCCATCACTCACGACAATTCGTGAGAATGAGAAGAGTTCTTCTTCTAAACGCTCAAGTTCATTTGCCATATTCGCAGCAGATGCTTCAGCTTCAACAGCGAGTTGTTCTAGAACATCACCGAGGTTCGATGGGCTCGACCAACGAAGTGCGGCGAGTTCAGCAACCAGCTTCAACGCGCTTGCTGAGATGGATTTTCCGAATAGATCGGTAGCAAGTTTGGACTTCGACACTGCATCACGTGAACCATCAGTGATTGCACGTCGAAGCGGCGTAGATGAATCAAGGGCAGCAACAACCGCAAAGAGATCACTTGCGAGCGCAGACGAATCAGCAGCCGAAAGAGTCTTCAAGACGCTATCGAGCGATGTGCGTGCAGTCGCGAGAGACTGGCGGCTTGCGCCACCAAGTGCGGACAATGCTGTTGTCATATCTACTTGCTCTTCTCCAGATCCTCTAGGAAACGATCGACGATACGAGATTGACGGACCTGGTCATCAAGAGCTTCTCCGACAATCTTCGATGCCAATTCAGTAGCAAGTGCTCCCACTTCATTGCGAAGTGAGTTCACTGCTTGCTGGCGTTCAGCTTCAATCGCAACTTGAGCAGTCGCAGTGATGCGCGCTGCCTCTTCTTGGGCTTTGCTTCTCATCTCTTCAATGATTGCAGCGCCTTGGACTCGTGCCTCTTCCCGAATAGTCTGGGCTTCACCACGAGCATCTGCGAGTTGAGCTTTATATTGGTTCAACGCTGCTTCAGCTTCTCGTTGCGCACGTTCGGCGCGCTCCATTCCACCTTGGATCGCATCGGTACGTTCTGCGAACGCTTTTTCAAAACGCGGCACAACAGCGCGACGGAGCACGATGTAAAGAAGTGAGAAGGCAATAAAGCCAACGATGATTTCAGCGGTATGCGGGATAAGAGGATTGAGCTCTTCTCCTGCTGCCAATTCAAACGAATTCATTATGAACTCTTATCTAAAGTCTGCGGATAGGAATCGACTAGAGAACGAACGCTAGAACGAGACCGAAGAGCGCAAGCGCTTCAGCAAGAGCGAAGCCAAGAAATGCGATTGGCTGTAGGACGCTACGTGCTTCTGGCTGGCGTGCAACGCCGTTGATGTAAGCGGCGAAGATCAAGCCGGTTGCAATACCCGGTCCAATCGCTGCGAGGCCAAAACCGACCAGGTTGAGTGTGCCTTCCATGTTTCTTACCTTTCCTTCTTCTTTAGCTACACGATAACCGAGCGTTATCGAGAGTAAACCTTTTAGTGCTCGTCTGCGAGCGCTCCTGCGATGTATAGCGCCGTCAAGAGAGTGAAGATGTAGGCCTGTAGGCACTGCACCATAAACTCAAAGAATGTGAGGGCGATACCAATCACGAATGAGAACGGGCTAACGAGTTTGAGACCTATCACGCCTTGAAGTAAATGTTCTCCCCCAAGGATGAATACCAACAAGAGCAAGTGACCAGCGAACATATTTGCGAAGAGACGCAAGCTCAAAGTCATGGGGCGAACCAAGAAATATGTCGCTAATTCCAATGGAGTAATCAATATGTAGGCAGGCTTTGGGATACCAGGAAGAAACATAATTTCTTTCAGGTATTTCACCAATCCTTGTTTGCGAATTCCTACATAGTGAAAAATGAAGAATGTGAATGCAGCCAACACGTATGGGAATGAGATACGAGACATCGTCGGGAATTGGATGAATGGCACAATGCCAAAGATGTTGTTGACCAAAATGAACGTGAAGAGCGTGAAGAGATATGGAACGAAGCGCATGAACTCATGGCCGATGACTTCGCGACCGAGATCGTTTCGGACGAATGAGTAGACCGATTCGCCAGCGAATTGAAGCTTTGAAGGCACGATCGCCGCTTTACGAGAAGAGATAATGAAGAATATTGAGATCAGCGCGACTGAGAGAAAAACTAGGAGGATTGGTTTTGTTGCGAATTCATTGCCTTCGATAAATGGAGGGAGGTTGAAGTCGCCGGCATCGGGAGGATTGAAACCCTCATCCTTTGCCTCAAACAGCTTCGTTGCGTTACTAACGAACACCACAACTCCTTGAGATCGACTTCGTGAGCGTCTGCCACTGCGAAGTCTGACGAACGTATCGAGCGGGGAAAGACGGCGTAACCCTATGGGTTAAGGCGTATCCATGAGAAATCGAAAGCCGTTAATCGGCCGTTAGATGGGTTACTTGCGGCCGAAGCGGAGCCAGATCAAATACAGGGCCGAACCCATGCCAAGCAGAAGGCCGCCAAGAAGGAAATACCCGGTGCCCAGCCAGTTATCTAAACCCCATCCAATGCCGCCCCAAATCAAAAGCCCCGAAAGCATGTAACCAAAGATGGTCCAGAAAGCGTTATCTTCACTTGGGCCTTTTGGCAGATTTTCGCTCATTGAAACACCGTCCTTTGGGTGCGATTACTTCGTCTCAGGCGTCGAATCAGAAGTCTTACTCGGCAAGGGTAACTGTAGCCGTAGCTTGAAGAAAGCCCGAACCTCACCCGCGAGCCATCCGGCAGCGATAACAAGCGCACTAATTCCGAAACTGAGGCGATCAACATCAGATTCTTCTGTCAAACGGGTGACTGCAATCAGAAAACCTGCAATCAGCAAGAGCTTGGTGAAGTAGGAGAACATGGCAAGAGCCAGAGTTGCGATCGGATCGGCGCTCTTCGTTAATCGAGCGACCAACAGCGAAACAGAGAAGAAAATAACCACTGTGAACGATGCAAGAACACTTCCGAAAAGTCCTGAGGTTCCACGCGTGATAGTCGATACAACAATTGAAAAGAAACTCAGAATCGTTGAAGGAATCAAAGCTCCGCGCCACATTGCTTTATTTGATTCAGCAATCTCCATCAGATTCGAACCTTCTTATCTTTCTTGGTGACAATAATCGCAATTGAAAGTAGCGCAAATCCAACGCTAATCGCGCCCCATAAAGGAATAAAAGCTGAGAGCATCGCGGGGAGGGCTAACATCGCAGTCATTAAGTAAAGAATGAAAGCGGTTCGTTCTTGAGAGTTTCCCCATGACATCAACTTGTGATGTAGGTGCTCTTGATCAGGAGCGAAAGGCGATTTCCCTCGACGAAGTCTTCGCACAACCGCAGATGCAAAATCAAGAAGCGGAATGGCAAGAACTGCGAATGGTAAAAGAAGAGGTAACGCAGCTGGACCGATGTTCTCCGAGAAAACTGCGTTTGCGTCAATCTGTCCCATTAACGTGATTGCTGCGGCGGCAAGGACTAATCCAAGGAACATGGAACCTGAATCCCCCATGAAGATCTTTGCTGGGTGAATGTTGTATGGAAGAAAACCAATGCACGTTCCGATCACAATCGCTGTAACCAATGAGGGCGCACCGGCACGACTAAAACCATTTTCAACCGCTAATAAGTAAGAAAAGCCAAAGAAAGACGCTGCCGAAATTGCCACAATACCGGCGGCTAAGCCATCGAGGCCATCAATAAAATTGACCGCATTGATAATCACGAGCACAACAAGGACTGTAAGTAGTTGTCCGATATTTGTGGGCAGAATAATGATTCCGTCGATCGGCAACCAGAGAATTTGTATTCCGAACAACAGCAAGATCGCTGCAGCTAATCCTTGACCAGCAAGTTTTGTGACGGCATCGAGTTCATAACGATCGTCCAACATTCCTATCACTAGTACAAATGTGGCGGCCAGAAAGATTCCAAGTAGTTCTCGACTAAAGGATTTTCCGACCAGCTCCAAACCATTAACCATTACCAGAGTAGCTGCCATGGAAAGCCACATAGCGACCCCACCCCAGCGCGGAGTTATCTCGGTGTGAATGTCTCTTTCACGGACATTGGCGACTGCTTTGTTGCGCAGCGCGAAATTTCTTACCAGTGGAGTCAACATGTAGGTTAAAGCAGCTGCGACAAATAAAGTGAGTAAATACTCGCGCATTACAGTGAGCTACCGTGGATAAACCGGAAATTTTGAGGTTAGGTTATAAACCTCGTTACGAATTGATGCCGCTTTCGCTTCGTCTTCGCCATCACGAATTGCTCGCGCAATAAGAGATGCAATCTCAGTCATCTCGGTTAAGCCCATTCCTTGCGTGGTGATGGCCGGAGTGCCAACCCGTATCCCGCTCGTGACTGCAGGAGTTTCTGGATCATAAGGAATCGCATTTTTATTGAGAGATATGCCTGCGCGACCACACCGTTCATCTGCAACTTTGCCATTCACGCCGGTGCTGCGAATATCAATGAGTGCGAGGTGAGTTTCGGTGCCACCAGAAACTGCGCGCATACCTTCTTTTTCTAATGATGCTGCCAGTGCTTTCGCGTTAACAATGACTTTCTTTGCGTAATCCTGATATTCCTTTGTGGCGCATTCCTTGAGAGCGACTGCTTTTCCAGCTACCGCACTCATGATTGGCCCTCCCTGCATTCCGGGGAAAACTGCCTTATCAATCGCTGCAGCGTGAGGAGCTTTGGAGAGAATCATTCCACCACGAGGTCCGCGTAAGACTTTATGAGTTGTGAATGAAACAACATCTGCGTACGGGACTGGAGATGGAATGGCTTTGCCTGCAACAAGTCCAATGAAGTGCGCTGCATCAACCCACATAATCGCGCCAACCTCATCACAGATCTCACGAATCGTTTTAAAATCAATCAGACTCGGATAAGCAGTCGCTCCAGAACAAATCATCTTTGGTCTAACCCGTTTTGCGATATCTCGTAGTTCGTCATAATCAATTAATTCATTATCTTGACGAACGCCATATGACTCGACGTTGAACCACTTACCGGAAAAATTAACTTTGGATCCATGCGTCAGATGGCCGCCATGTGGAAGTGACATTGCAAGAACCGTGTCACCAGGTTTAGTGAAAGCTTGATAAACCGCAACGTTTGCACTTGCTCCAGAATGCGGTTGCAAGTTTGCGTGCTCGGCCCCAAATAGTTCTTTTGCGCGCTCGATGCCAATGACTTCGACTTTATCAACCTCTTCACAGCCGCCGTAATATCGCTTGCCTGGGTAACCTTCAGCATATTTATTGGAAAGAGTTGAACCAAGAGTTGCCAGCACAGCAGGTGAAGTGAAATTCTCACTTGCAATTAATTGCAGGCTCTTGCGTTGGCGTTCTAATTCAGAGAGCACAACCGCCGCGATATCAGGATCTTGTTTCTGAAGTTGATTGAAATCGGGGCCAAAGAAGGTTTCAGACATGTCTGAAATCCTAGGCTGGAACTGCAATATTAGGCGTAACTGAGCGCAAATCGGCGAGTGATATTGCTCCTGGACGCTTGAGAAATACTCCATCATCTTTCACCGAAATCACGGTTGATGTTGGCCCTTCAGGTAATTCACCCGCATCAAAGATTGCGGCGTAATCGCTATCAAGGCAGGGAAAGAAGGATGATTTGCGGACCGGAGGACGTCCAGCCAACGTTGCCGATGCAATTGCTAGTGGCCCTGATGCAAGTGCAACTTCGCGCAGGAAATCTGAAGCAGGAATTCGAACTGAGATTTCCTCTAGAGTCCGCTCGTCGCCAAGATCCCAGACCAATCCTCGGGCTGGAGCAATATTCACAGTCAATAAACCTGGCCAAAATTTCTCGCAGAGTGAATTAGTTGTTGGGCCAAATTCAAGAGTTATTCCTTTAACTGTAGGAATGTCTCCGACAATTACTTGAGCTGCAGTACCGCGTGGATCTTGACGGAGAATATGAATCTTTTTCACGGCTGCATGATTAAAAGCATCAACTACAAAGACGTAAGCGTGTTCTAGAGGTGCAATAATCATGCGACCATCACGCAAAGCCGCTACTGCTCGTTCGACAAGTTCAGCGCGCTCGATGTTGTTATCGGAAAGCGAAAGGCGATCTCCCATTAGCGCTCCTTCCGTCGAGCCATTAACCAACGCGGACGTTGATTCAAATCAGTGTAATGAGAAATATCAGAGTAGTCAGAGGTAAGAATCTGCTCAAGGGCTTGGGTTTGATTTTCATAATGTTCCAGTACGAGTAAGCCTGAGCCTTTCAAGATTCTGGTTGCGGTGGCAATGAAGTTTCGAGGAATCTCGAGTCCATTTTCTCCTCCCCCAAGAAGCGCAATCTCGGGTTCATGTTCACTCACAAGCTTAGGGAGTTCAGAATTATCTGGAATATATGGTGGATTAGCGACCACTACGTCACATTTGACATCAACTAAGGCGTCCCGAACATCGTCATTAATAACTCGAACATCTACCTCATGTCGAGCAATATTCTTCTTTAACCATTCCACAGCGGCTTCTGATTTCTCAACCGCAACAACATGAACGGGAAGATTACGTTGACGAGCTTCATGGGCGATGGAGATGGAAATAGCTCCGGAGCCTGCACCAAGATCAACAACGCTCACAGTAGAAGGGATGGAATGTGGCGACGATTGCAATCTTTCAATCTCGACCATAGCGGCATCCACAAGTAATTCGGTTTCAGGTCGTGGGATTAAAACTCCGGGTCCGACAGAAAAAGTGAGATATCGAAATGGCGCTTCGCCAACAAGATATTGGGTTGGGGTGCCTGCGATCCGCGCCGCGATTAATTCTTCGAATAATTCATGTTGCTCAGGTGAAAGTTGGAACTGGCGAGCATGAAGTTCCATCCGTTCGATTCCTAACACATGGGCTAGAACTAACTCAGCATCAACTCTTTCAATGCTCGCCGAATCGAAACGTTGTCGCGCACTTCGTAATACTTCTTTTATTTCTGGGACGAATTGCGTCATGGAGATTCTTAAGCTTCAGCAGCGGCTAGTTTTTCTGCTTTATCCGCTTCAAGGAGTGAATTTATGACATCATCAAGTTCTCCGTTGAGAACTGCATTTAAATTATTTGCTTTGAAATTGACGCGGTGATCGCTCAATCTATTCTCGGGAAAGTTATACGTCCTAATGCGTTCGGAGCGATCCACAGTGCGTACTTGAGACTTACGAGTTGCAGAAGCTTCAGCATCAGCAGCTTCTTGAGCAGCCGCAAGCAAACGTGCACGCAAAATACGGAGCGCAGATTCCTTATTCTGTAATTGGCTCTTCTCGTTCTGGCAGGACACAACAATGCCCGTCGGTAAATGCGTGATTCGAACGGCGGAATCGGTGGTGTTAACGCTCTGACCGCCTGGACCAGAAGAGCGATATACATCGATACGAAGTTCATTCATATTTACTTGAACATCGATTTCTTCAGCTTCTGGAAGTACCAGCACGCCCGCAGCAGAGGTATGAATTCGACCTTGTGATTCAGTCTCAGGAACGCGTTGAACGCGATGTACTCCACCTTCAAATTTCAGTTTCGCAAAGGGCGCCCGTCCGGCTTCTGGAGTACCCCGTGACTTTACTGCGACTGAAATATCTTTATATCCACCAAGATCACTTTCAGTCGCGTCGATAATCTCAGTTTTCCATCCTTGCTTTTCGGCGTAGCGCAGATACATACGCAGTAGATCACCAGCAAAGAGCGCCGACTCTTCTCCGCCAGCACCTGCTTTGATTTCAAGAATTACATCGCGGTCATCATTTGGATCACGTGGCAAGAGCAATTCTTCAAGAATTGTTGCGGCCTGGTCATATGCTTTCTCGAGCGCTGGAACTTCTGCGGCAAATGATTCATCAACTTCAGCGAGTTCTTTTGCTGCTGCTAAATCATCTTCACACTTTTTAAAAGCCCGATATCCAGCAATGACAGGACCTAACTGGGCATATCGTTTTCCAAGTTGGCGCGCTTTTCCTTGGTCGGAATGAATCGAAGCATCGGCCATTTGCGCTTCGAGCACTTCGTACTCTTTCAAAATGTCAGGCATCGTTGCAAAACGTTGGGTACTTTTCTCGGCCATCGATTTCACTCCTTTCCTTAGCTCGTTTCCAGATTAATGGATGACGAAAATACAAAAGACCGCGCCCCTGCTAACGCAGAGAGCAACGGTCTTAAGTAAGAAAGCTACTTTTTGGTTTGTTGTTTCTTGAAACGCTCTTCGAACTTAGCTACGCGTCCACCAGTATCAAGGATGCGTTGCTTGCCGGTATAGAACGGGTGACATACGGAGCAAACTTCAACGAAGAGTGATCCAGATGGGATTGTGGAGCGAGTAGTGAAGCTCTCGCCGCAACCACAGGTAACCGTGGTTTCCTTATATTCGGGATGAATATCTTTCTTCATTGCTGTGCTCCTTGGTGTCGTGCTGGGTCCGATCAATTCGGTGAACTGATGGCGGTGAACCAGCCCTAAAGGTGAGGGCGAAAGATTACCTATCTACCCACATTTTGAGCCAATCTGCCCGTTATGTACGCGGGATTACTCGCCCTTCGGCGATTGATCCGGACCGACGGTGGTCTTTTGTACCTGCATCAAGAACTCGACGTTGGACTTGGTGCCCTTCATCTTCTCAAGTAAGAGTTCTAGCGCTTGTTGAGAATCGAGAGCATGAAGTACGCGACGGAGTTTCCAGACAATATTGAGTTCTTCTGGTCCCATGAGAATTTCTTCTTTACGTGTTCCAGAAGCGTCGACATCAACCGCTGGGAAGATTCGCTTATCTGCGAATTTACGATCCAGCTTCAATTCCATATTTCCAGTTCCTTTGAACTCTTCAAAGATAACTTCATCCATCTTCGAACCAGTCTCAACGAGAGCGGTTGCAAGAATTGTTAGCGAGCCGCCATCTTCGATGTTTCGAGCAGCGCCGAAGAATTTCTTCGGCGGATACAAGGCAGCGGAATCAACACCACCGGAAAGAATTCGACCTGATGCTGGAGCGGCAATGTTGTAAGCGCGGCCAAGACGAGTAATTGAATCAAGGAGCACGACTACATCATGTCCAAGTTCGACTAGTCGTTTTGCACGTTCGATGGCGAGTTCTGCAACCGTAGTGTGGTCATCTGCAGGACGATCAAATGTCGAGGCAATTACTTCTCCCTTAACAGAACGCTGCATATCGGTAACTTCTTCAGGGCGCTCATCGACGAGAACGACCATCAAGTGACACTCTGGATTGTTGGTTGTGATCGCATTTGCAATTGCTTGTAGCACCATAGTTTTACCAGCTTTTGGCGGCGAAACAATGAGACCACGTTGTCCTTTACCAATCGGTGCAATCAAATCAATGACGCGAGTAGTCAAGACATTTGGTTGGGTTTCAAGTCTTAAACGCTCTTGCGGATACAGCGGAACTAACTTGGAAAATTCCACGCGATCGCGTGAGGTTTCTGGATCCATTCCGTTGACGGTATCGAGACGAACGAGGGCGTTAAATTTCTCGCGACGTTCACCTTCGCGAGGTTGGCGAACTTGTCCTGTGATCACGTCACCTTTGCGAAGTCCGTATCGACGAACTTGTTGGAGGGAGACATACACATCGTTAGGGCCAGGTAAGTACCCACCCGTGCGAAGGAATGCATAATTTTCGAGAATATCGAGAAGTCCTCCAACAGGAAGCAATACATCATCTTCAGAAAGAACTATTTCGCGTTCGCGTCCACCGCGATCTCGATCGCGCCCACGATTGCGATCTCGGTGGCGATCACGACGCCACTCACGATCATTGCGGTCATAACCACGATCATTTCGAGATTCGTTTGATTCATTCGAATTGGAGTTGTTGATTGATGGGCTATCTGAATCTTCGCTTTCATCCTCAGATGCGTTGTCATCGTTATCGGAATTCTGGTTGTCGTTACCGCGTTGGCGACGTTGATTGCGTGCAGCACGGCGGGCTTCGCGTTCAGCTTTAGCAGCTTCGCGGTTTGCGGCTTGAAGGTCGGTGATTGCAGTGACGAGGTCTGGCTTCTTCATATCTCCAGCGCCTTCGATTCCAAGATTGGATGCGATTTTTCTTAACTCAGGGAGGAGCAATGCAGATAGATCGCCAGAATCTCTCCGAGCACGTGTGGTTGTTTCTGCCATGTATGTTTCTTTTCTAGACCTAGTGATGGTCCTGTGGTGTGAATTGGTTTGGGGATTTAGCGCGGTTTTGTTTTTTTAAGATTGTGGGCTCACTTACCGCCCGACGAGCCTGAAATCTACCAGCCACCTCTCATGAGGCACAAATCGGGAAAATTTCCGCGTAAATCAGGCGTTTGAGACGTTGGCGCCCGAGGTAGCAACCTCTAGATCCATCGGAGTGAAGTGCTCTCCTGCGCTCTTCACAATGTCATCGTGTTCAGCGTTCGTTCCTGAGTGCAATACCAATACCGACGGCCCTGCACCGGAAATCATCGCGGCGACTCCTGCGCCACGAAGTTTTCTCACCAAATCAACTGACCGAGGCATCGCTTCGCGTCGATACTGCTGGTGTAAGTGATCCTCTGTCGCTGCAAAAAGTAACTCCGGACGAACTGAGAGCGCATGAACGAGAAGTGCAGCGCGACCTGCGTTGATCGCGGCATCTTTGTGGGGAACAGAATCAGGCAGCATGCGCCGTGCTTTACCCGTTGATAGTTGTGTGTGCGGCATGAAAACTAATGCGCGGATTGAAGGGTCGACCGAGAATCGTGACGCGCAACCAGTTGCGACGCTTGCACGATCTTCCATCCATGAAATTGTTGCGCCGCCCAGCGCCGCAGCAGCAACGTTGTCGGGGTGACCTTCCATATCCGTTGCAAGTGCGATCAAATCGTCATCGCTCATCAGATTATTTCCAGAAAGTACCAAACTTCGAGCCAATGAAAGTCCGCCCACAATTGCAGCTGCTGAAGATCCGAGTCCACGACCGTGAGGGATTGCATTGAGAGCGCGTAGCGCAATACCACGAGGTTTGCCGCCCATGAATTCGAAACCAGTCATCATTGCTTTGATAACCAGATGTTTTCCATCTTTCTTAATCTCATCTGCGCCTTCACCGGTTACATCAACATCAAAGACTTCTTCATCCAGGATTTGTGCGACGTAAATATCGCGCAATTCAAGTGCTAATCCCAAAGCATCAAAACCAGGACCTAAATTTGCAGCGCTGGCTGGAACATTTACCTGAATCGGCGTTGCTTTATAAGTCAAACGATCTTTGAATCCTCGAGACATCATCACGCTAAACCAATCACTTCGGCAGCTTTGCGAACATCCACCGGAATAACGGTGGGCTTATCTGCTCCATCGAGAACCCATTGCACATCTTTTAATCCGTTACCAGTGACAGTAATGACGATCTTCTTGTCTTTCGGCAATTTTCCGAGCGCCTTATATTTGATTAAGCCTGCAATTCCTGCAGCACTAGATGGCTCGACAAATACTCCTTCTTTTGCGGCGACCAATCGATAAGCGCTGAGTATCTCTTCGTCGGTGACTGAATCAATAACTCCGCCTGAATTATCGCGAGCTTCAACGGCTTGAGACCATGAGGCTGGATTGCCAATACGAATCGCAGTGGCGATTGTTTCTGGATTCTTTACAACTTCGCCACGAACAATCGGGGCTGCGCCAGCAGCTTGAAATCCCCACATCTGTGGAAGCGATCGTGAAATCCCATCCGCTTTATATTCTTTATATCCCTTCCAATATGCAGTGATATTTCCCGCGTTGCCGACCGGAAGAGCGTGGATATCTGGGGCGAAGCCCAATCCATCTATAACTTCAAATGAGGCGGTTTTTTGACCTTCAATTCGAAATGGATTAACTGAGTTAACAAGTGAGACTGGATATTTCTCAGATAGTTCGCGCGCTAAGTTCAAACAATCATCAAAGTTTCCATCTACTTGGAGAAGTTTGGAGCCATGTGCAATCGCTTGAGCAAGTTTGCCCATCGCAATCTTTCCTTCGGGTACCAATACAACGGGAGTCATGCCGGCCTTCGTTGCATATGCGGCGGCACTTGCACTTGTGTTTCCGGTGGACGCGCAAATTACGGCCCGCGCACCTTCTTCAGCTGCTTTCGAAATTGCCATGGTCATTCCACGATCTTTAAAAGATCCAGTTGGATTAGCGCCTTCAAATTTCAACCAAATCTCGTTATCCAACATCTCGGAGAGCACACAGGCATAAATCAGTGGGGTTCCACCTTCACATAATGTGACTACAGGAGTCTTCTTCGAAACGGGTAATCGATGGCGATATTCCTCAATGACTCCGCGCCATTGATGTGCGCCGCGCTTTGAGAACACATTCTTAAGTGGTGTCACTTAGAGCTGCTTTCGATATGTAGAACGCTCTCAACGCTCTTCACAACATCACTCTTGGATAATGATGCAACAGTCTTCTTCAGCGATGATTCAGGTGCTGAGTGAGTAGCAACGATAAGTTCAGCGCTGTTTCCGCGACCTGATTGGCGAACTGTCTCAATCGAAACATTATTGGACGCAAATAGCTGGGCGACGGTAGCGAGCACGCCAGGCTTGTCAGCCACATCTAGACGGATTAAATAGCGGGAATTCACATTGTCTATAGGAGCGATAGAAATATCTGCGTAATCACTTTCGCCATGTCCTTCGCCACCGCGAGTTTTATTGCGCGCAATTGCGATCACATCACCCAAAATCGCACTTGCAGTGGGTGCGCCACCAGCGCCACGTCCGTAGAACATGAGTTCACCTGCTGATTCAGCTTCAACAAATACCGCATTAAATGCGTTGCGGACCGAGGCAAGTGGGTGCTGCCTAGAAATCAAGGTTGGGTGAACGCGAACTGAAACTTTGTGGTCAGAAGTTAATTCTGCGATTGCAAGTAATTTAATGACGTGATCCATTTCGCGAGCAACTGCGACATCGCGCGCAGAAATCTTGGATATTCCCTCGCAATTAACATCATGTGATGTAACTCGAGTATGAAATGCGAGCCCCGCCAAGATCGCCGCTTTTGCCGCCGCATCATGGCCCTCAATATCTGCAGTGGGATCTGCCTCAGCAAATCCAAGTGATTGGGCCTCTTTGAGAACATCTGCAAAGGCGCTTCCTTCTTCATCCATCTTGGTAAGAATGTAATTTGTGGTTCCGTTAACAATTCCCATCACGCGGTGGACATGGTCGCCAACAATTGATTCACGCATGGGTCGCAAAATTGGGATTGCTCCACCTACTGCGGCTTCGTAATAGAGATCCACGCCATTCTTATCGGCAGCTTCAAATAGTTCAGCCCCATGAAGTGCTAGGAGCGCCTTATTCGCAGTAACCACAGATTTCTTATTTTTTATTGCGGTCAAAAGTAATTCCCGGGCTGGTTCAATTCCGCCCATAACTTCGACGATGATGTCGATTGATGGATCATTGACAACAGTACTTGCATCAGTCGTAACAATCGAAGCTGGAACGTGGTCGCGTTTAGTTGAGATATTCCGTACCGCAACTTTGGTGAGCTCAAGGGTTGCGCCAGAACGAGCTGCGAAATCACCAGAATCTTCATGCAATAAGCGTGCGACGTTAGAACCGACTACGCCACAACCGAGCATGCCGATTCTCAAAGTCTTTGCGTTACTCATCATCAATCTCCAAGGCTAGAAGGTCAGCATAGGTTTCGCGTCGAACCATGATGCGCGCCTCTTTATTGTGGACTGAAATCACTGGTGGGCGGACCATGTGGTTGTAATTGCTCGCCATGCTTCGACCATAAGCGCCGGTCGAAGGAACCGCGAGTAAATCTCCAGGAACGATATCGCTCGGTAGTTCGACATCCTTAATGACGATATCTCCAGTTTCGCAATGTTTTCCTACGATACGTGAGCGACGAGGTTCGGCTCGGCTTTCACGATTAGCAAGTGCAATGGAGTACTCAGCATCATAAAGTCCAGGACGAATATTGTCGCTCATGCCGCCATCGACGGAGATGTACCACCGAGAAGTTCCATCTTCCAATCGAACTTCCTTGGTTGTTCCCACTTCATACAGCGTTGTCATCGAAGGTCCGACAATGGCGCGCCCCGGTTCGATTGATGTTTTTGGTATTTCCAGATTCATTTCCGCGCACGCTTGTCGTACATATTTGGAAAGATTCTGCATCGCAAGATCTGGTGAAATTGGATCATCACCATCGACGTATGCGATGCCGTATCCACCGCCCAGGTCTAATTCGGGAAGTTCAGTACCGAATTCCGATTTGAAGCGTGCCAACATCTCAACTAAGCGATGCGTGGCTTTGCTAAAACCTTCCGAGGAAAAAATCTGTGAGCCGATATGTGCATGGAAGCCTTTGAGTAGAAGACTTTCATGTCGAGTTGTTGCAAGAACTGCATCCCATGCCGCGCCAGAGGCGATTGAAAAACCAAATTTCACATCTTCATGTGCGGTCGATATTGCTTCATGAGTATGTGCTTCCACACCTGGGGTAAGTCGCAACAAAACTTTTTGGACAACACCTTTTGCATGTGCAATGCGAGCTACACGATCAATTTCTTGAAGTGAGTCCAGCACGATTGTTCCGACCCGGTAGTCAATTGCTTCAGTAATCTCTTTCTCAGACTTGTTATTTCCATGCACTTCGATTCGAGAGGGTGGAAAATCAGTCGCAATCGCTACAGCCAACTCACCGCCAGTGCACACATCAAGTCCTAGTCCTGCGGCCTCAACCCATCGTGTGACTTCCTTGGAAATAAATGCTTTTGCAGCGTAATAAACGGTTCCTGCGTGATCTCCGAAATGTCGCTCAAGGCTTTCTCGCCATTGGATGGCTCGATCTTTGAAATCCGATTCATCGAGAATAAATGCTGGTGTTTCAAATTTCTCTGCAAGATCTTTCGTTGAACATCCACCAATTGTTAGTACGCCGTTATTGCGTCGAGAAGTTTTCGACCAAATCTTTGGATTGAGATCGTGGCTCATCTTCACATCCGCTCCGGTGCGCTAACGCCAAGGAGAGTTAGTCCATTCTTGATGACTTGTCTCGTAGCTAGACATAAAGTGGCACGCGCTGAATGAATGTCATTCGGCTTTTCTTCTCCCATAGGAAGAACGCGACAGTCATTGTAGAAGCCGTGATACAACGTCGCGATCTCTTCAATGAAGCGCGCAATTCGATGGGGCTGTCTCAATTCTGCGGCGGATGAAACAATTCGCGGATATTCTGCTAATCCACCTAAAAGTTCACGTTCGCGATCATGAGTGAGAAGTTCTGGGTTGTAATCTTCTTTTCCGTATTTCAATCCAAGTTCATCAGCGTTCCGCAAAACAGCGCTAATGCGGGCATGGGCATACTGAACATAGAAAACTGGGTTGTCGTTCGTACGCTTCTTTAATAGATCTATATCCAGAACCATCGGAGTATCGACGGGATAGCGAATCAATGTGTATCTCGCTGCATCTACCCCCACTTTTTCTACCAACTCCTCCAAAGTAATGATGGTGCCTGCTCGTTTAGAGAGTTTGAGTTCTTGGCCACCTTCCATGATTTTTACCAGCTGGCCAATGAGTACGTGAATGTTGTACTCAGGATCATCGCCAGCGCAGGCCGCAGTAGCTTTCAATCGTCCTACATATCCATGATGATCGGCGCCCAACATATAAATACAGATATCAAAGCCACGTCGACGTTTATCGAGGTAATAGGCCGTATCTGAAGAGAAATATGTGAGTTCTCCCCCGGATTTCACTAACACGCGATCTTTATCATCGCCAAAGTCTGTGGTGCGTAGCCAAGTAGCGCCTTCAGATTCAAAAACATGCCCTTGTGATTGTAGTTTCGCTAGCGCTGCGGAAAGTGCATCGCCAGAATGTAAAGATCGTTCAGAGAACCAGATATCAAAATGAGTGCCGAAGTTATCCAGTACATCTTTCTGCTGTTGTAATTGAAGGGCATACCCTGCTTCTCGGAAAGCTGGAATACCATCAACCTCATCTAAATTCTTGTATTCAGGATGTTGAGCAATAATCAAAGCCGCAAGCTCGTTGATGTATTCACCTTGATAGCCCTCTTCAGGTCTTGCTTCGCCGCGAGCAGCTGCACGTAACGATGCTCCGAAGAGATCCATTTGGGTTCCACGATCGTTGATATAGAACTCGCGCGTTACTTCAGCTCCTCCTGCTTCCAGAACGCTTGCTAGCGCATCCCCCACAGCCGCCCATCGCGTATGTCCTAAATGAAGCGGTCCAGTTGGATTTGCACTAATGAATTCCAGATTAATTTTTTTGCCACGTAGAAGTGAGACTCGACCAAACTTGTCACCGTCAACAAGAATGGTACGAACAATGGCGCCTTGCGAAGATTTAGCGAGCGTAAAATTAATAAAGCCGGGACCTGCAATTTCAACTTTTTCGATTATGGAATTTCCAAAAATCCCTCTTTGTACAACTTCGGCAATCTCGCGCGGGGATTTATTTGCAACTTTTGCTAACGCTAAAGCGATTGAAGTTGCGTAATCACCATGATCACGATTCTTCGGTCGCTCTAAAGTAATCTCAGAAAGCGCTGACGCCTCAAGTACCTGTGGCGGGAGCGAACCCTCGGCAACAGAGGCGTGGATGGTCGATCGAATCGCGGCGACAAGTAGCTCGTGGGGGGCAGCCCCCTTCACGGAAGCGCTCGGTGAGCTGGGAGAAGAATTCGATGCCGACACCTAGGAAAGGCTACCGACCCGAGCCTTCCTCACGGGTTAACGGTCTAGCGACCCATATTTCATGCTCGTTTTTCACCTCAAACGATTGATCTGTTATCAAGTTGTTATGACCAGATAGCCCAAATAATGGGAAAACCCTTCCATATAGTGGAGCTAAGAAAGTAGGTTCTGACGCGGTGAACCGCCCTCGCGGTTCATTTATGAACTACTTTCGAAAGGTATCTAATAAATATGTCAAAGCGCCGTCTCGCGATATCTGCACTTGTTGCAGCATTCGCTCTCATTCTCACCGGCTGCTCAAGTTCATCAGATGAAGGTTCAGCTGATGGCTTTGTTGGCGTCATTCTTCCAGATGCTGCTTCGTCTGCTCGTTGGGAAACTGCTGACCGCGGATTCCTACAAGCTGCATTCGATGCTGCTGGTGTGAAGGCTGATATCCAGAATGCAAATGGTGATAAGGCTGCATTCCAGACAATCGCAGATCAGATGTTGTCTGCTGGTGCCAAGGTTCTCATTCTTGTAAACCTTGACTCAGAATCTGCAAAGGCTGTTCAAGATAAGGCAGCTGCACAAGGTGTTCCAACAATTGACTACGACCGTCTCACATTGAACGGTTCCGCGTCATATTACGTTTCATTTGATAACGAAGCCGTTGGACGTCTACAAGGTGAAGGAATCAAGGCTTGCCTTGATGCCGCAGGAAAGACAAAGGCACGTATCGTCTACCTCAACGGATCACCTACAGATAACAACGCAACCCTCTTCAAGAAGGGTTATGACTCAGTTCTACGTCCATTGATCGACGCTGGTAATTACACCCTCGTTGATGATCAGGCTGTTCCCGATTGGGATAACGCCAAGGGCGGAGTTATTTTCGAACAGCAACTATCCAAGGCAAAGGGCAAGCTCGATGCTGTTGTATCAGCTAACGAAGGCCTCGGCCTCGCAGCTGTTGCTGTGTTGAAGAAGAACGGACTCAACGGAAAGGTTTGCGTATCCGGACAGGATGCAACCGTTGATGGTCTCCGTGCAATCTTGACTGGTGATCTTTCAAACACTGTTTACAAGGCAATCAAGGCTGAAGCTGAAGCTGCAGCTGCTCTTGCTGTCGCACTCCTCAAGGGTGAGAAGGCAACAACAGCGACTGGTTCAGTAAACAACGGAACAGCTGATGTTCCTTCAGTTCTCCTTGTTCCAGTTTCAATCACCAAGGCAAACGTTAAGGATGTCATCGCAGATGGCTTCCAGAAGCGTGAAGATGTCTGTAAGGACATTGAAGATCTCTGCACCGCAAACGGAATCTAAGAAACCTTAGATACCGAGTGATCGGTAAGCAGAAATAGCAGTACAGCTCAGCCCGAGTATTGAATTACTCGGGCTGAGTTATTAATGTCCAGATTGAGCGATAGCTCCCACTAGCGAGGACAGTTCATGGCAACACCGATTCTCTCTTTACGCAAAGTTAATAAATCTTTTGGACCAGTTCATGTTCTTAAAGATGTCGACTTTGATGCCTATGCTGGAAAAGTAACAGCGCTGGTTGGTGACAATGGCGCAGGAAAAAGCACGCTCATTAAATGTATTGCCGGAATTTACACTCCTGAAACCGGCGAATTTGTCTTT
>Ga0208546_1000274_pt1 | contig 21162 bp, 16 predicted proteins | sample DEB19_08_DNA_4_FD_184528 | JGI IMG/M metagenome (GOLD analysis project Ga0208546, IMG submission 184528) | Aqueous microbial communities from the Delaware River and Bay under freshwater to marine salinity gradient to study organic matter... | ecosystem: Environmental > Aquatic > Marine > Coastal...
GAGCGTCATGCCGTGTGGTTCGAATGCGTACGCGACTGCGATGCCGACAAGAACGAACGGGATGGTGGTGAGCGCCGGGACGAGCAGGTGCTGCGTCAGCAGGAGACCGCGTTCGATGGGCAGGGCGTCGGTGCGGTCCGGTTGGTCGACCTCCTGGCTGAGCGGTTCGATCACGTCGAGTCCGAGCATGAACAACGCGAGTCCGCTGACGACGAGCGCGGGCGTGGTGCCGCGCCACACGGCCACCAGGCTGACCGCCGACGTGACCGCGAGCAGTGCCATGCGGGCCATCCTGCGCGCGGGGAAGTGGGCAAGGCTGCGCAGGCAACGCGTGACGGCAATGTTGCGGCGCAGGAACGACGGCACCGCGAACCAGGGCTTCTCCCGCATGTGCTCCTGGCTGAGCTGGCGGCGCAGCAGCACGACCGTGCGGATGTCCTGCAGGGTCACCGCGAACTTCAGCTGCGACACGAGCGCGCTGCGCCGGGCGAGCGCCTCGATGCTGAGGTGACCGGCCCGCCACACGGCGAGTACCGCGAGGAGGATGAGTGCGGCGATTGCGATGAGATTCGTGGCATGAGAGACGGCGAGCATGAACTCGCCGAACTCGTTGAACACTGCCCACGGATGCGAGCCGAGGAATGCCGACGCTGCGTGCCACGCGACGATTGCTGTTGCTGCGACTGTCACGATGCGGCGGTCGATGCGGAAGGAGTGGACGAGGAGCGCGGCGATGACGAATGAGGTGCCGATGAGGGCGCCGGCAACGGCACCGCAGACGATCCACTGGTTCGGTCCGCGCCCCCATTCCTTGGGGACGCGCTTCGAGAGGACGAGCCCGGTGACCCCGCCCGCGAGTGTTCCCGTGAAGGCCATGGTGCGCAGGCGCTGGACTGCGGGGTGACGCAGCACCGCCGCGCGGTTCACGGGCGCGAGCAGGACGTGGCGCACCTCTGCCTCCTCCACGCTGACGGGGCCGCCGTTGGACCCGCTGCGCATCCCCAGGAACCACACGACGGACATGACGAACCCGACGTAGCGGGGACCGTCATGGATGAGGGTGTCGAACTGTGACTGTGTGAACGGCGAGTCGGTGACGAGCGACGACAGCCAGACGAGGAGGAAACCACCGATGAGCGCGGTGATGTACACGCGGTACAGCAACTCGAACCATTCCATGTCGGCCACGCGGCGCCTGCGCCGGTCGGTGCGCATCTGCTTCAGGGCATCGATGCCGACTGATGTAGCGGTTGTCACGGCATCAATCCTGCCAGCAACGGGGCGGTTCGCCACAGTGCGTGCGGCCCGCGCGGGAAGGGGCAATCGCACGTGCTGGGGCAGAATGGGTGCATGAACACACAGGCCGTGCAGATGTTCAGTGCGCTGCTTGCCGTGGCTGCCATCGGCTGGTCGTTGCTGCTGGTGTGGGCGTTGTCGGTCGGCTCCCGCGGCGAGACCGGGCGCGCCGTGCTGCAGGTGGCACGGGACAACGCCATGCGGTTCGTGTTGCTGCTGGCCGGCGTGTCGATGCTCGGCAGCCTGTACTTCAGTGAGATCGCGCACTATGCGCCGTGCAAACTGTGCTGGTACCAGCGCGTGTGCATGTACTCGGTGGCGATCATCTCGTTGGTCGCGGTCATCCGTCGCGAGCGTTCCGCTGCACCGTACGTGCTGACGCTGTCCCTCGTCGGGTTCGTCGTCTCCACGTACCACTACTTCGTGGAGTGGTTCCCGCAATTGGAATCGCAGGTGTGCGCCGTCGACGTTCCGTGCACCACAATCTGGTTCCGCGAGCTCGGTTTTCTCACGATGCCATCCATGGCCGGCATCGCATTCATCGCGATCATCCTGACCATGGTCGCCGAAAGGAAGTCATGAAACTCAGCGGAAAGACCGTGTCGGCAGTCGTCGGCGTTGTGGTTGTCGCAGCAGCAATCGTCGCCGTGTCAACGAGCGGGTCGTCACCGGCCGACACGACAGTCGCAACGACATTGCCTGCATCGGACTCGACGACGCCGGGCAATTCACCGGCACCGGACAGCGTCCCGCCGGCGGAGTACCAGCCCGTGCGCATCACCGGCGATGCGCTGCCCCCAATGCCCGAGGCCGGTGCGGATGCCGGCATCGGCGCGAAGGTGCCGGTGGTGAACGGGTACAACTTCGATGGTGACCCGGTGTCACTCGACATCGCAGCGTCAGGCAAACCCACGATGGTCGTGTTCCTCGCCCACTGGTGCCCGCACTGCAACCGGGAGATCCCGCGCATCCTCGAGTGGGCGGCAACGAACGGCGTGCCGGAAGGATTGCGCATCGTGGGAGTCGCCACCGGGTCACGCAACGACTACCCGAACTGGCCTCCGTCCGCATGGCTCACGGACATGGGGTGGAAGTGGGAGAAGATGGCCGACACGCAGGACGGCCAGGTCTTCGGTGCGTACGGCGGCACGAGCTTCCCGACCATGGTCCTTGTCGGCCCCGACGGGACCTTGAAGAACCGGTTCAGCGGTGAGGTGGAGATCGCCGACCTAGACCGTCTCGTCCGCGAGTTCGTGAACTCCGTGACGAAGGCGTAACTGCTCCTTCGCACCGTAAACAGGCGCGATTCGTCACGGGGCAGGGCGTAGCCTTGCCAACCGTGGCAACTGCACCCCAGCGCATCGGGTTCTTCGGACCGTTCGGCACGTTCACCGAGCAGGCCCTGCTGACCCAGGCCGACCTCGCGTCGGCTGAGCTCGTGCCGTACCGCACCGTCCCCGACGTTCTCGACGCTGTCGCGTCCGGTGCCGTCGACGCGGGCTTCGTGCCGATCGAGAACTCGATCGAGGGCACGGTGAACTTCACGCAGGACGCGCTGATCTTTGACTACGAGCTCCTCATCCAGCGCGAGGTGGTGCTGGACATCGAGCACTGCCTGCTGGGTGCGGCCGGTGCATCGCTCGGGTCGGTTACAGAGGTGTACTCGATCCCCGTCGCGACGGCGCAGTGCGCTGCATGGCTGCGCAACAACGTCGCGTCTGCCGAGGTCCTCGCGGCCAACAGCACGGCCGACGCAGCTCGCCTGGTGGGCGAGAAGATCTCGTCCGGTGCGACGGGAGTCGCCGCATTGGCACCCGCGAACGCCGCTGCGCTGTACGGCCTGGACGTTCTCGCGCGGAACATCGCCGACCACGCAGGCAACCAGACGAGGTTCATCCTGGTTGCTCGAGAGGGTGTCCCCGCATCGACCGGCCACGACAAGACCGGCATCGTCGTGTTCCAGCGCGCCGACGAGCCCGGCTCGTTGATCTCGATCCTGCAGGAGTTCGCCGCAAGGCGCATCAACCTGTCGTTGTTGTCGTCACGGCCGACGAAGGCCGGTGGCCTCGGTGACTACTGCTTCATCATCTACGCGGATGGCCACGTCGATGACGAGCTCGTCGCCGATGCACTGCGCGAACTGCGTGCGAAGCAGGGGGACGTGAAGTTCCTCGGTTCGTACCCGGCAGCGGGCGAGCACGCCCACACTGCCCGTGAGCACGCCGATGCCCGTTGGCAATCTGCTGATGACTGGGTGACGTCATTGCGCGCCCAGGTGCGCCGCTAGGGCACCACCCAGCCACCGCGCCGATAGCGTGTCGGACGGAACAGTGGCAGAGCGGACTAATGCACCCGCCTTGAAAGCGGACGGCCCAAAAGGCCCGGGGGTTCAAATCCCTCCTGTTCCGCCAGTGATGGCGCGGCGCCCGGGCGTTGCGGTCGTCAGGAGTTGATGAGGCGCTTCATGATGCGCCGGAACTCGACCGTGTTGCGGTCCGCGCGCGTGTGCGTCTGCGGCGGCACGGTGCCGTCGGCCGATGCGCCGGTGTCGAGGGGGATCTCGTTGTCCCACAGGTTCTCGATGATGCGCAGGTCCTCCGCGAGCACCGCCAGCTCGTAGTCGATGGCCTCCTGTTGCTTCTGCGCCGTGTCGCAGTCGTTGCGGATCATCGCGCAGTAGAGGCGCGAGTTGTCGGAGTCGAGCGGCTGCAGGAAGATGGCGAGTACGTTGGTCATCCCCGCGACCGGCAGCTCGAGCCGCAGGCTGGCGATGAACGGCGTGCCGAACTCGTAGCGCATGTTGCGCGGCTGCACCAACGGGTGCTCGCCCGTGGCCACCAGGGGGTCCTCGTTGTTCTTGATGAAGTGCGGGTACTCGACGACGAACGACCAGCCATCGGGGGACACCTGCACGTCGTAAGGAGAGATGCCGGAGTCCTCCCCGGCGCCGAACGTTCCCTTGTGGACGAAGGGGAAGTGGCCGAAGTCGAGGAAGTTGTCGATGAACTGGCCGGCTGTCGCGTTGATGTCGGTGCACGGCAGCCACATGACCTGCATCGACGGGTCGTCGAATGCGGGGATGTCGAGGATGCCGCACACCGGTTCCTCGGGGGCGATCCAGACGAGCCCGTACTTCACCTGCACGCGGGCGGGGACGAGATGGGACGTGGGCGGAACAGTGGCGCCTTCCCCGAGCGCGGGGATGAACGAGCACGAACCGGTGCCGTCGAACTCCCATCCGTGGTACGGGCACTGGATGTGCTGGGTGGACCCCGAACCGACGGCCGCGCCGCCCACACTGACGACCGTGCCGTCACTGAGGCGGGCGTTGCGGTGGGGGCAGCGGTCGGGGAACGCGACGATCTCACCGTTGATGCGGCCGATCACGTAGCCCTCACCGAGCAGATCCACCCGTTGCAGGCCGTCACCGAGCTGCGCAATCTCGAGCACCGGGTGCCACGCCCGGCGCAGACCCGGTGTGTCGTTCCGCAACACGTTCTTCACGCTTCCACGCTAGTTCCGCGGGTCATCGGAACAGGTGGTGACACATAGAATTCACGCATGGCACGCCCTCCCGCATCACTCCGCGCACTCGCAGTCGCCCGCGGTGACGAACCCGCCGACATCCTGCTGAAGGGCGGACACGTTCTCTCTCCCGTCACGCGCGAATGGGTGCGGACGGACCTTGCGATCGCCGACGGTGTCATCGCCGGGTGGGGCCACCGCGAGGCGAAGGAGATCATCGACGTCACCGGATGCTGGTTGACGCCCGGTTTTGTCGATGCGCACATGCACCTTGAGTCGTCGAAGATGTGGGTCAGCGAGTACGTGCGCGCCGTGCTGCCGATGGGCACCACCGCCGTCGCCGCCGATCCGCACGAGATCGCGAACGTCGCCGGCGTCGAGGGCATCGCCGCCCTCATCGACTCCGCCGAGAAGCTGCCGTTCACGTTCGGCGTGGCGGCGAGCAGTTGCGTGCCGGAATCACCCTTCGCGTCTGCCGGTGCGGCGTTCGGGGTGGACGATGTCCGCCGCCTCATCGAGGAGTTCGGCGCCATCGGTGTCGCCGAGGTCATGAACTACCCGGCCGTCATCAACGGTGACCCAATGTTCCGCGACATCATCGCGACAGCGGGTTGGCGCCGTGTCGATGGCCATGCGCCGGGCCTGCGAGGCAACCAACTGGATGCGTACATCGCTGCCGGTGTGGAGAGCGACCACGAGACGTTCACGCCGGAGGAGGCACACGAGAAGCGCCAGAAGGGCATGTGGGTGTTCCTGCGCCAGGGGTCCGTGTGCCAGGACCTGGTGGAACTGCTGCCGTCCGTGGTGAAGCACGGCCCGATGGGGTCGTCGTTCTGCACCGATGACCGCGAACCTGACTTGCTGCGCGATGAGGGCCACCTGAACCACTGCATCCGTCTCGCCGTCGGCGCCGGCCAGGACGTGATCGACGCGTTCAGCACCGCCAGCTACTTCCCGGCGATGTACCACAACTTCTTCCACCTCGGTCAGCTCGGGCCCGGTTACCAGGCCGACGTCGTGGTGTTCGACTCGTTCGAGGGCTTCGTGCCGAGGATGGTCTTGCAGAAGGGCCGTCTCGTCGCGCGCGAGGGCAGGATCCTCGACGGCGTGGTGCCGCAGACGTCACCACCGAAGTCTCTGTACAACCGTGTCAACCTGCACCATGTACCGACGGCCGCTGAACTCACCATCGAGCCGCCGGCGAACGGGATGGCGAACGTGATCGGTGTGAGGTCGGGGACGGTGCGCACCACCGCACTGCAGCTCGACGTGACCGACCCCGCGAACGACATCGCGCGCATCGCGGTGGTGGAGCGCCACAAGGCCACGGGCCGCATCGGCCTCGGGTACGTCTCCGGTTACGGCATGAAGCGCGGCGCGATTGCCTCCACCGTGGCGCACGACGCACACAACATCATGGTGGTGGGCTCGCGTGATGCGTCCGGCCCGTCGGACATGTCCGTGGCCATCGCTCGCGTCTCGGAGATCGGAGGCGGCCAGGTCGTGGTCGTCGACGGCAAGGTGGTGGCCGAAATGGCGCTGCCCGTGTGCGGGCTGATCAGCGACCAGCCGCTCGAGGTCGTGGCCGGCCAGGTGGACAAGGTGGTGGAGGCGGCACACGGGATCGGCATCACGCTCGATGCGCCGTTCATGTCGCTGTCCTTCCTCGGGCTGTCGGTCATCCCCGACCTGCGGATCACTGATCTCGGTCTGATCGACGTGAACAAGTTCGCACCGATCCCGGTGGCGCTGTAGCCGTTTACATCTCACGGCGCCGGCTGGGGCGCCTCCGTGCGGGTCAGCGTTCTTCGCGCTCGTACGGCACACCGAGCGACGCCGGTGCACCGATGCGCTTGTGCGCGAACCTGGTCGACACGAGGACCAGGACGATGATCGTCATCACGAACGGGATGGCATCGAGCAGATCACCCGGGATGCCGACACTGCGCGACTTCAGCTGGATGCCGAGTGCCTGCAGAGCACCGAACAGGTACGCCCCGAGGAGCGTGAGATCGGGCCGCCAGAACCCGAAGATCACGAGAGCAATCGCGATCCAGCCGGCACCCTTGGTCATGCCGTCGACCCACGTGGGCACGATTGCGAGGCTGTAGAACGCACCGCCGAGACCGGCGAGCGAGCCACCGAGCATGGTGTGCAGGTAGCGGTACTTGACCACGCTGATGCCGATGGCATCCGCGGTCTGGGGTGACTCACCGACGGCGCGAAGCTGCAGACCGATCTTCGTGCGGAACAGGTACCACGTCGCCACCGCGCACATCACCCAGGACACGTACGTGAGGATCGTGTGGTTGAACAGGAGCGGTCCGGCGATCGGTGTGTCCGCCATGCCGAGCACGTCGAGCTTCCGGATGGGGCGGTCCACCTGGCGCTCCGCGACGTGCCACACGTTCGCGAGGTAGCTGGACAGACCGACCGCTCCGGCGAAGATGGTGATGGACAGGCCTGCGACGGTTTGGTTGGCCTTCAGCGTGACGCACAGGAACGCATGGACCGCCGCAACGAGCGATGCAGCGAACATCGCAACGAGCAACGAGCCGAGAACGGTGAACCACGCCGGTCCCTCGATGTGCTGCGACGACCATGCGGCCGACACACCACCGACCAGCATCATCCCTTCGACACCGAGGTTCAGCACACCGCTTCGTTCCGTGAACACACCACCGAGTGCGGCAAAGAACAACGGCGTTCCGTAGAAGATGGCCTGCGCGGCGATGATGATGAGGAGGTTGCTGTTCATGCCGTCACCGCCGATGCGTTGGACCGGATCCTGTACTTGGTGAGGATCTCACCGGCAACCGCGCAGAAGAGGATCAGCCCCTGCAGCGTGCCGACGAGGCCGCTCGGGAAGTCCGGCCCCTGGAGCGAGTAACCGGCGTTCGTGAGCCCGCCGAGAAGGACCGCCACGAACAGCGCACCGATCGGGTTCAGTCGGGCGAGCGCCGCAACAACAATCCCTGTGTACCCGAATCCGTTCAGCTGCAGACCCTTTGCATCGAGGTAGTGGGCGAAGTCCCCCACCTGGCTTGCCCCACCAGCACCGGCCAGTGCCCCGGACATCGCCGTGACGGCGATGATCGTCCACTTGGTGCGGATCCCCACGTAGCGCGCCGCGCGGGGGGAGTCGGCGATGACCTCAACCTCGAAGCCGAGCCTGCTGCGCTTGTAGATGACCCACAACACGAAGGCGAAGAGTGCTGCGAGGACAAGACCGAATGGGATGGAGATTCCGAGAACGTCGTATGCCGGCCAGAAGTCTCGCTTCTCGAGCGGCTTGCCCGACGGGAAGCCGAAAGACCGGGGGTCACGCCAGTACGACGTGGAGTTGAAGATGAGGTAGTTGAGCAGGATGCCGGCCAGGTAGTTCATCATGAGCGAGGTGATGATCTCGCTGGTGTTGAACTGGGCCCTGAGCATCCCCACGAACCCGGCATACATTGCCCCGAACAACATGCCCGCGAGAACCATGACGACGATGGTCACGCCGACAGGTGCGGTCCCACCCATCTGGAGACCGACGAGTGACGCCCCGACGGCGCCCATGTAGAGCTGGCCCTCGCCACCGATGTTGATGACGCCGAGACGGAAGGCAGCTGTCGCGCAGAGACCGGTGAATGCGAGTGGTGTCGCCGTGCGGAGCGTGCCGGTGAGTGCGCGCTCGGAGAGGAAGCCGCGGTCCAGCATGCGCCAGTACACGTCGATGGGGTTCTTGCCGGTGGCGAGGAGAACGAGTGCGCCGACAACCAATGCCCCGAGAAGGGACACCAGGGGGATGGCCCAGTTCAGTTGCTTCGGCTGGTGGAGCCGACGTTCGAGACGGACGGGCGATTTCATTGCGCGTTCTCCAGTGTGGCCCCGCCCATGAGCATGCCGATCTGCTCACGGCTTGCGTTCGCCGCGGGGATGTCCGCAACGATCCGGCCCTCGTACATCACGGTGATGCGGTCGGCGAGGGACATGATCTCCTCTAGGTCCTCGCTGATCAGCAGGATTCCGACACCGGCGTCCGCCGCCTCGACGAGACGGTTCCTCACCGTCTCGATCGCACCGACGTCGAGCCCGCGGGTGGGGGATGCGGCGACGAGAACGAGAGGGTTCGTGGAGAACTCCCGCGAGAGCAGGACCTTCTGCACGTTCCCGCCGGAGAGAAGCCGGACAGGGGTCGCAGTGTCCGGTGTCTTCACGTCGTAGCGGGTGACGAGCTCGGTGGCCTGCTCGGTCATGGCGTTCCTGCGCAGCATGCCGAACCGCGACAGCAGTGGCGTGCGGTACGTCTTGAGTGCCATGTTGTCCTCGACGGACATCCCGGCCGCGAGTCCGGTGTGCAGTCTGTCCTCGGGCACATGCGCCAGGCCGCCCGCAATGGCTGCGCGCGCCTTGCCGTTCGGGAGTGTGTTCCCGCCGACGGAAACAGAACCGTCGGTGGCGGGGCGCATCCCCGCGATGACCTCGGCGAGTTCGCGCTGTCCGTTGCCCGCGACACCGGCGACGCCGACAATCTCGCCCCGTCCGACGGTGATGTTCACGTTGTGGAGCGCCTGGCGACCACGGTCGTCATTGCCGTTCACACCCTGCACCGAGAGAACCACATCGCGCGGGTTGCCCGGCCTGCCGCGCACCACCCGGTTGAACTCGACACTGCGGCCGACCATCATGCTGGCGAGTTCGCGCGCCGAGGTCGATTTCGTCTCCACTGTGCCGACCGTTCTCCCGCCCCGAAGGACAGTGATCCGGTCGGAGACGCTCATCACCTCGTCGAGTTTGTGGGAGATGAAGATGACGGTTCGTCCCTCCGCCGTCATCGTGCGGAGTGTGCGGAACAGTGCCTCTGCCTCGATGGGAGTGAGAACGGCCGTGGGTTCGTCGAGGATGAGAACCTGTGCCCCGCGGTGGAGAACCTTCAGGATCTCCACGCGCTGCTGCTCGCCCACGCTGAGTTGCCAGATGCGTGCGGCCGGGTCGACGGCCATGTCGAATCGCAGTGCGAGTTCTGCCACCTGCTTGTTCACGTCCCCCGCATTGATGGTGAACGGGGTCTGCGGGTTGCCGAGCACGACGTTCTCGGCAACCGTGAACGGCTGGACGAGACGGAAATGCTGGTGCACCATGCCGATACCGGCGTCAAGCGCGGCTTTCGGCGACGCGAAGCTGACCGGAACGCCATCGAGCTCGATCGTTCCCTCGTCAGGCCGGTAGAGACCGGTGAGGATGTTCGACAGGGTGGACTTGCCGGCACCGTTCTCGCCGAGAAGGGCGTGGACCTCGCCCTTGCGCACATCGAATTCCACACCGTCATTGGCAACGACACCCGGGAATCGCTTGACCACTCCGGTCATGTGCACAGCGGTGTTTGTCATCGTCGCCCCCTCGTGCCCACCGTTGTCGGCACGCCAGATAACGCTAGTGGAAAGGGTTTGCGGGAAAGCAAAAGGGGCGGGCCATCGGCCCGCCCCTTCCCCGGACATGTCCGGGACTGCTCTGTGAGATCAGCTGGCCGGGATCTCGCCGTCGACGCCTTCGACGAAGTACATCATGCCCATGAGCTCGTCATAGGTGTGCTGCTTGCCTGCGGCGAGCTGCTCCTTGCCGCTCTGGTCCTTCAGCGGTCCGGTGAACTCGCTGCCGGGCTTGGCTGCGAGTTCTGCCTTGCGGGCCTCGATGGCCGTGCGCGACTCTTCCGAGACCGAGGTGCCGAAGTCAGCGAGGCTGAGGAAACCGTCGGCAAGGTTGCCGTAGTAGTTGCCTGCGACCCACTTGCCGTCGAGCACGTGCTGGATGCGCTGGGTCTCGTAGACGTCCCAGTGGTACACCGTTGCGGTCAGCCACACATCTTCGTAGCCGGCGCTCTGGTTGCGGTTGTAGCCGGCCCACGGGATGCCCGCGGCCTTTGCTGCGTCACCGGTGGACGGCGAGTCGATGCCCTTCTGGCCGATTGCGTCAACGCCACCGGCGATCAGTGCCTCGGCTGCCTTGCGCTCTGCCGGCGGGTCGAACCAGCTGTTCACCCACACGACCTTGACGGTTGCGTCGGGGTTCGCTGCACGTGCTCCGAGTGTCCAGGCGTTGATGCCGCGGATGACCTCGGGGATCGGGAACGATGCGAGGTAACCGAGCTTGCCGGTCTTCGATGCAGCACCGGCTGCCATGCCTGCGAGGTAGTCAGTGTCCTCGGCGCCGCCGTAGAACTGCGACAGGTTCGCACCGCTCTTGTAACCGGTTGCGAACTCGAAGCAGACGTCCGGGTGCTTCTCGGCTGCTGCGACGAATGCGTCCTGGAAACCGAACGAGGTACCGAAAATAACGGTGTTGCCGTCAGCAATAAGGTCCTCGATGACCTGGCCGACCTGCTCGCCTTCCGGCACGTTCTCCTTGTAGGTGGTGACGACCTTGTCGCCGAAAGCCTCCTGGACCTTCACGCGTGCTTCGTCGTGTGCCTGTGACCAGCCACCGTCGTTGTGCGGACCGACATAGATCCATGCGGCCTTGAGTGCGCCGCCGTCCTTCGGTGCACAGTCGACCGGAGCCGCTGCTGCATCCCACGGGGTGAAGTTCTGCAGTGCCGAATCGCCACCGCCCTCTCCGCCGCTGCCGCTCGAGGCGACCGTTGTGTCTGTGCTTGCGTCGTCGCCACCACATGCGGTGACGCCCAACCCGAGCGCGAGGACTGCCAGTGCGGCGAGCCCCTTCTTGTACTTACGCTGATTCATGAAATACGTCCCTCCGCATTGGTGAGTGAATCGGAAAACACAGTAGTTCGCCCCGAACCATGCCCCCAACGGGAGCCGCCCCGCGTGGGTTAACTTTGTGTTTCCGCGTACACTGACCGCCTCCCAGGAGAGGTGCCAGAGTGGCCGAATGGGGCGCCCTGCTAAGGCGTTGCTCGGGTAAACCGGGCCGTGGGTTCAAATCCCACCCTCTCCGCCATGCGATTCACTCGCAGACTGCTGACGGCGTTGCTTGCCGTTGGACTCCTGTCCTCGGGAGTTCCGTCCCTGCAAGGGGCTGCTCTGGCGACCTCATGTGTCCGCCCGTACGTGGCTGTGGATAACGACTCTTGGAGCCGCATCGCCGACAAGACGGGAGTGACCCTGAAGGCATTGCTGGCCCAGAACAAGGCGACCACCAAGACCATGATCCTGGTGGGGGACACCGTCTGTCTGCCGAAGGGCACCACGTACAACCAGCCCTCCACCGAGGCGACCGGCCTGCGGAACCTGCCGGCGCCGCCCGTTCGCTACACCCGGGCGCAGGCCGCGGCTGTCATCCGGGAGGTCTTCCCGAAGCGACTCGAGGCAAAGGCCCTGGCACTTGCCAAACGCGAGAGCAAGCTGGTCGCCACGTCGTACACCTCTTGTTGCGTGGGTCTCTTCCAGATCAACTGGTGGGCCCACAAGTCGTGGTTGAAGAACATGGGTGTCACGAAGGCAAGCCAGCTCCTGGACGCGAAAACCAATGCCAGAGCGGCCCTGGAGATGTACAAGAGGTCGGGCGGGTGGAGCCCTTGGCACATGTAGGTACACTCGCAAGTCCTACAAAACTGCGCTCGTAGCTTAATGGATAGAGCATCTGACTACGGATCAGAAGGTTGGGGGTTCAAGTCCCTCCGAGCGCGCCAGAAGAACGACTGATTCGTTCTTGGCTTCGGGCCGCAGGACGAGTCGTGCAGTCGCCGGGGAACGCGTCCTTGACTGAGGTGACCCGATGTGCGGGGCACAATGCCGGGATTGCGAGGGTCTTGTTCCCTTGCTGCGTCCCGATTGTCAGGTTGTCTCCCGCAATTCGGACCGTTCGATGTGGCTATTGTGCGACTTGTTCGATGTCACAGTTATTGAAAGGCAGGATCCGATGTTCCAGGTCGAGCGAAATGACAATGGGTTGGTCGTGAATGGAGCTGCTGACGCAGTGATTGCCAAGCTCCGAATGGCCGATTGGGGATGGAAGACCAACTGGGGCAATACAGACGACGGTGCTGTTGCGTTCGAGGTGAAGGGTTCCTTCATGAAAGACAACGCTGCCGCAGCGGTATTCGAAGTCCGACCGATCTCTCCTGATCAGACCGCTCTCATCGTGGAGGGCTGGAAAGGAAATGCGATGTCGGCCATCGGAGGAAACGTCTTCAATGTGGGAGTCAAGAAGTTTGCCAACAAGGCAATGGACAAGGCTGTTGAGATCCTGACTCGCTGACGTAAGACCAGTCGCTCGACCCTTGCGTCGGGTGTATTTCACCCACTGAGTTGGGGTGGGCAACAAACGAGCGTGACCGAGGGCGTACAGTTCAAGTCCGTCCGAGCGCGCCAGAAGGACATTCGTTCGGCTGCGGATGACATCCGTGCCTGTCAACCCCATGGGGTGCCTGCTTACCGTGCACTTCATGAAGAAACCCCTCATCACACTCCGCCGTTCCGTCGTCGGTCTCGCGGCAGTTGCTGTCGTGGCCGGCACGTCGGCAACCGCACACGCGGTTGATGCCACCACCACAACCACGGCTGCGCCCACCACAACGGTCGCGGCCACCACAACAACGGTGTCACTCTTGCCGTCGGCACCGCTGAACATGAAGGTGCGGGTGAAAGGAACCACGGCGATCCTGAGCTGGTCGGCGCCGGCAAGCGCCGGCATGCACCCGGTCCTCGGGTACACCGTGGACTCCTCGAACGAGGAACTGTCCTGCTACACGACGAAGCTCACGTGCAACGTGTCGCCGTTGGTGCCCGGCATCCCCTACAAGTTCCGCGTCCGTGCGGACTCGAGCGAAGGTCTCGGTGCACTTTCCGAATGGTCTCGTCAGGTGACGTTGCCCTTCAATTTCGAGGGCAGGGGTCGCAAGATCACCCTCACGGATGCAAGCAAGCCATCGGTGAAGATCTCGCTGCACACCGGAATCAACGTGGTCGGTCGCACCGTCTACATCGGGGTGATGACGCCGCGAGGCCTCGGGTCGAAGCAGATCGTCTCCTACGCGTTCGAGCTGGTCGATGCGAACAAGACCACGGTCGCGAAGTTCTCGTCGGCGACGCACCGCGAGAACGTGGTGATCTGCCGGTTGGTCTCACCGGCGGGTCGCTACCAGGTGCACATCACGGCAATCATGAAGAGCGGCGCCAAGTTGACGTGGCACGGTGTCTGGGTCACGGTGAAGTGACCGTCCCCGACGGTCACTGATGGAAGAAAGCCGAGATCCAGCGGGCGACGAGGTCCTGGTCGAGCGAGGTGGCATTGAGTGTCGCTCGCGCGGCCTGGACCTCGCTCTCGCCGAACAACGCGATGCGCGTCGCAAGGAGACTGTCGGAGAGCGCCGGGGAGAACTCCGGGTGCACCTGAAGTGTCCACGCCCGTTCACCCACGAGCATCCCGCCGTTCGGGCAGTAATCACTGGATGCCCAGAGCTCCGCACCGTCGGGAAGCGTGATGACCTGGTCCTGGTGGCTGGCCGCGAGATGAATGACGTCACGTGCTGGCTGCATCCATGGTTGGGGCCGCAGAACCGAGTACTCCTTCGCCCCGATTCCCCAACCGACCTTTGCCTTCCTCACGGTGCCACCCAGGGCCTGCGCGAGCAGTTGGTGACCGAAGCAGATGCCGACGAACGGTGTCTCGGTGCGGATCATCTCGCGCAGCATCTCCTCGACGTCACGCAGCCACGCAACATCGTCGTACACCGAGAGGCGGCTCGGTGAGCAGATCCAGCCGTCCTGCTCGTCGAGCGATGCGGGCATCTGCCCCTCGTCGCACTTGTAGGGCACGACGGTGATGTCGTGCGGCCCGAGAATGTCGCGATAGAGCTCCGCGTAGTCGCCACCGACGTGCAGGCTGCCCGCATCGATGTGTCCGACGACGAGGAGACCGACTGACTTCATCGGAAGGAGAACACCTTCGTGGGTCCGGTCGTCAGTTCCGGCAGGAGCCCGCGCGAGCGCAGGATGGGCATGACGCCCTCGCCGAACCAGTACGCCTCCTCGAGATGCGGGTACCCGGACATGATGAAGGCGTCGTTGCCGAGTGCGTGGTACTCCTCGATGCGGTCCGCGACTTCCTCGTAACTGCCGACGAGTGCGGTGCCCACACCGCCGCGCACGAGGCCGATGCCGGCCCACACGTTCGGGTGGATCTCGAGCTTCGACACGTCGCCACCGTGGAGATCGAACTGGCGGCGCTGGCCGACGGACTGCGTCTTCAGGAAGTCCTCGCGTGCCGCGGCGATCGCCTCGGGCGACATGGAGGCGAGGATGTTGTCAGCGACGGCCCACGCCTCCTCGCTGGTCTTTCGGGCGATGACGTGGAACCGCACACCGAAGCGCATCTTGCGGCCGAACGACGCTGCCTTTGCCGCGACGCGGTCCATGCGTTCCTTCAGTGCCTGCGGCGTCTCGCCCCACGAGAGATACAGGTCGATGGTCTCCGCAGCGACGTTCTCTGCCTCCTCGCTGGCGCCGCCGAAGTAGATCGGCGGCACGGGATCCGGCACGTCGCGCGTTGTCGCGTCCGTGACGTCGAAAAAGTCGCCCTTGAAGGAGAACGGCTGGCCGGACCATGCACCGCGCATGATTTTCACGAACTCGGCCGTGCGCGCGTACCTCGTTGCCTTGTCCTCGGTGACACCGAACCGCGCGAGCTCGGCCTGTTCTGCTCCGGTCACGATGTTCACCAGCAGGCGACCGTTCGAGACGCGCTGGTATGTGCTCGCCATCTGGGCGGCCAGGGTGGGGGTGAGGAGAGCGGGACGGAAAGCCACGAGGAACTTCAGTCGGTCCGTGACGGCGAGAAGCGCTGCCGTGGAGATCCACGCATCCTCGCAGCCGGTGCCGCAGGGCGTGAGCACCGCCTCGAAGCCCAATTGCTCGCATGCCTGGGCGATCTGCTGCAGGTACTGAACGCTGGGTGCGCGGTTGCTGCCGGCATCGGGCAGGACATCACGCGAGTCACCGCCCGTGGGCATGAACCAATTCATCTCGATCATCCGGGGCCTCCCTGGCGCGTCTGTTCAGGCTACGAGGGAACGGCGGACCAGACCAACGGCAGCGTGTTCCCCTGGATGGACCGGCTCGTCGCCCGTTTGTTCTTCTGTACTGTGAGGGAATGACGTCACGCGTTCGTCTGGTCTGTGCCCGCATTGTGGTTGCGCTCGTCCTGGTTGCGGCGTGGTCGCTCGCGGCGGTCGCCCCGTCGCCCACCGTGAGAGTCGCCCGTGCTGCCCAGGTGAACAGTTACTCGACCCTCGGGACGGTGTCGTACAGCGCGGGGTCCTGCGGTGTCGACAACGCATCCGGGATGGTCAGTTCGCCCGGTGTCAAGAAGGTCCTCAAGGTCTCCAACTCGGAGATCTATGTCGTCGGGTGCTTCACCAATTTCGCGGGTGTGGCCGCGGCTGACTACGTGGCCAAGTGGGACGGTACGGCGTGGTCGGCAGTCGGGGCCAACGACGACTTCAATGGGATCGTCCACGATGCCGTCATCTACAAAGGTGACCTGCATGTCGTCGGCGAGTTCAACGATGCCGGCGGCGACGTCACTGCGGACATGATCGCGAGATGGAACGGCTCGGCGTGGGTGGGGTTGGCCGTAACGGGAGGAACGAACACCCAGTTCGGGCTCGGCAGCCCCAGGGATCTCGCGGGTGACTATCTCACCGCCCTGAGAGTCCAGGAGAACGGGGCCGGTACTTCCGACGACGTTCTCCTTGCCGGTGGCTACCTCTACAACGGGATCAACAACGGAACCAGCGGGTTCCAGATTTCGAACACCATGAATCTGGCGACATGGAACGGATCGAACTGGGGCAGTGTCGCTGCTTCCTCCCCGTTCACGTCGGCAGCCCGCGATTACGTGGTCCACGACATCGAGACCGTGGGCTCGAACATCTATGTCTCCGGGTTCCGGACAAACAACGTCTCGTGCTCAACGACGTACCGGTCGTATTCGTTCCACAAGTACAACGGCTCGTCCTGGTCCCGCCCGATCACAACATTGGCCTGCCCGGTCGGTTTCGGGGTGGGTGGGTTTGGTGTCTACACAATGGAGACCGTGGGCACGAGCATCTATCTGGGCGGCAACTTTGTCGGGATGTCGGGAGTGGCCGACCATCTCGCAGTCTTCAACACGACAAATGACACTGTCGCCGCGTTCAACAGTTTCACCCCCCAATTCGGCACCGGTGTAGTGGTGAGGTCGATCACGAGTGCGGGGTCGCAGTTGTTCGTCGGAGGTTCGTTCCCGGGCGTCACCGGCACATCGGGTGGGGTGGCCCGGTGGACGGGAAGCACATGGCAGGGTATCGGCCGCAACGCCCCGTCGGTCGTGAACGCTCTGCTCGCCGACATGTCGTACAGCGGATCGGACAGCAGAGTCTTCATCGGCTCGTCCAACACCGACATTGGTGGTGTGGCAGCCGCGGACGGATTGGCGGCGCTGGCCGTCAGTGCAACGTCCACTCTTGATTCGATGACCGTCAGTGTCGGAGCGTTGTCGCCGGCATTTGATCCCGTGGTGACCTCTTACACCGTGAGCATCCCGAACGGTTCTGCTTCCGTGGATTTCACGGTCCTTGCTTCCACGTCAGGCTCGTCGATCAAGCGGACGAACAGTTTCGGCACGATGGCTCTGTCCTCGGACACGGAGACACTCAGCGTCGCCGAAGGGTCAACCGAGAACATCTCCTTCGCCGTGAACGGGGTGTCGGGCGCATCGACCACGACATACTCCATCGCGGTCACCCGCGCCGCGGCAACAACGAGCTCCTCGTCAAGTTCCTCCTCCAGCAGTTCGTCGTCGAGTTCCTCGAGCAGTTCATCCGTGCCGAGCAGTTCCGAACCCGCCACGACCGTCGCGGCACAGACCACGTCGCCGGCAACGTCGCCTCCCGCCACGACACCACAAACCGCAGCAACTTCGTCAACACCGTCCTCGCCGAGCGTGAAGGTGGGGAAGACCCTGACGGGAACATCGATCCTGAAGGGTGCGCAGGTGACCGTTGTGTCGGGCGCCAAGGTGACCGTCAAGGTGGCCACGTCCAGTGCGAAGTACTGCCGTGTGCTCGGCACGGCCGTGAAGGGCGTGAAATCCGGCAGTTGCAGGGTGACCGTCACGATGACTCCCAAGAAGGGCAAGGCCGTCACCAAGACGGTCACCGTCAAGGTCACCTGACATTTCCCGTCGTCTCCCGGTGGTGGGGCGAACCCGCAGCCTGAATTACTCTCAACTGGCGTGAGCGACAATCTTGACCCGCCGGCACCCGAGGATCCTGTAAGCGCGGGCGAACCCTCCGACGCCGTGGTGGAGAGCGCAGTTTTTGCCGCGGAAGGCGAGATGGATTCCGCCGAGGAGGCGGCCGAGACGAAGCGCCGCGTGTGGTTCATGCGCATGATCCGCCGCGAGCGGCGCCGCGAGAAGATTGCCAAGGACCGCAGCATGATGATCAACGTGTTCGTCACGGTGGGCACCACTGCCATCGTTGCAGGCACGGCGATGTACGCCACGTTGAAGACTAGCTCGGACGGAAGGCTTGAGGACCGTCGTGGCGCGCGGGTCGATGCCCTCGTCGAGCACTGGTCGTCGACGATTGCCGACGCATCGACCGCAGTCGAACTTCTTGGCCAGCGGTCGAACGACCTGTGGGCGTACGGCACGGCGCTTCACGACCAGGGAGTCGTCCTCGACGAGGCACTGACCAACGAGAAGAACCGCGAAAAGGACTACCTGAACGTCCGCAAGAGTCTTGCCTCCACGACGGCGCGCGCGGGACTGGTGTCATCAATCAGCACGACTGATTGTCTCGACAAGTTCATCGGCCTCATCGACACGTGGCAGAACGCACTGAACTGGACCCGATCCAGTCTCCAGGTCGAGGACGGACTGGAAGGCGCTGTCGCCGCGGTCAACATGCAGCTCGAGCACCGCGAATCACTCAATGACGCGATCACCATCGTGCGCAGGTTGGCACGCACCGAACTGGCGAAAGCAGGGGAGGCGAACATGAAGTGCAACATCCCGGACGTCGATGAGGTGTGGGCGCAACTCGTCCCCACGGAGAGCAGCTCGAGCAGCAGTTCCTCTTCTTCATCCGATTCGTCGTCGAGCAGTTCGTCCTCCAGCAGTTCGTCGTCGAACTAGACAGGGGTTGCGGGGCGGGCGTTAGCCTCACGCCATGACCACCAGGGGCGTGCTGCGACGGTTCGCACTGTTTGCGGCACTCCTGACAGTCGGGGTGGCCCAGCCGATGCTGCAGCTCTACGGTTCGAACCTCGCGGTCTTCACGTCCGCAGACATCTCCGGGAGTGCCGTCGTGGTGTTCTCCCTGTTGGTTCTGCTGGTCCCACCGTTGCTCCTTCTCGTTCTTGACGTGACGGCTCATGCACTCCCCGGTCGCACACGCGAGGCAGCCCGCCATGTCCTGGTCGCCGTTGCCGCGTTGCCGTTCGGCATGTTGCTGGTGAGGTCGGTGGATGTTCCATGGCCGGTTGCTCTCGTGATGGCGGCAGTCCCCGCGGTCCTGGTGGCGGTCCTCCATGCCCGGATGAATGCGGTGCGCGCGTGGATCTCGTGGATGTCCGTCCTCTCGCCGGTGGTGCTGGTGATGTTCGTCTTCTCGTCGCAGTCGGTCATCTGGGAGCCTGCCGCCGCGATGGTGTCCGTTGCCACCACTGTCGCCCCAGAAAAGAACGTGCCCGGGTCGTCAGTTGTCGTGAAGCCGGAGGATGTCAGCGTTCTCTGGATGCAGCTGGACGAGGCCCCGTTGTGGCCACTGCTGGGCACGGACGGCACAATCAACGAACGGAGGTTCCCGGGTTTCGCTGCGCTCGCGCAGAACAGCACGTGGTTCCGCAACACGCTCGGGGTGTCGCAGACGACGGTGGACGCAGTCCCCTCCATGCTGACAGGGAAGACACCGGTGACGGGCAGGGCCCCCACATACTCGAATTACCGCAAGAACCTCTTTGCGCTCATGTACAAGAGGCGGGCGTTCGACGTGCACGAGATGGCAACCGCACTGTGCCCGAAGGAGGCGTGCGCCACCGTCTCGGTCTCCGGTGGTGACGACATCGCGAACGGCGGGGGGAACGGCGTCGAGGCCACGACGACCACTTCATCCCCGGTGCCCGACGACCAGGCAGCCCTTCCCGCCGGGCGCCGCGCCGATTACGGGGTGTTCTCGCGCGACGTCATGGTGGTGCTCGGCCACAAACTGTTGCCGAAGGGGCTGCGCAGTCGTCTCCCCGTGATCGACGAGGGGTGGGGAGGCTTCGGGGCCAACAACAACGTGGACATCGAGTCGTCGGAGTTGACATCGCCCGACACGACGTCCCCGAAACCCATCCCCACACCGACCCTGCCGGTGATCGGTGCCACCACCTTGCCGAAGAAGTTCAGCGACACGGTGGTGGAGTCGAAGAAGAACACGGTGCGCAGGTGGGAGGCCGACGGTGCCAAGTCACAGGTTCCGGTGGCGGAGGACATGATCTCCCGTGCGGCGCGCTCGAGCATCCCCACGCTGCACTTCGCCCACGTGCTGCTGCCGCACCGCCCGTGGCAGTTGACGCCCGACATGCGCACCACTCGTTTCGTCAGCACCGACAAGCGCGACGCGACGGTGGAGGACAGGGTGCGGGACGAGTACCAGGCGTTCCTCGCCCAGTACGTCGCGACCGACAGCATCGTGCTGAAGCTGGTGACCGACATGAAGAAGTCCGCCAACTGGGACCGCACCATGATCATCGTGACGGCCGACCATGGACTTGCGTTCGAGCCGGGGGAGTCGAAGCGCAAGGACATCAACCCCGAGCGCACCGACACGCTTGAGGAGATCTACCGCACGCCGTTGTTCGTGAAGTTCCCCGGTCAGCAGGGTGCTGCCGTCAATGACTGCCCGACACACGGCTACGACGTGATGCCGATGGTGGTGAACGTGACGGGCCTCGACGCCGGTTGGGATTTCGACGGCACGGACGTGACGAAGAAGTGTCCGTCGAGACCGGTGCGGACGGTCTGGTGGAACGGGGGCAAGACAAAGCTCACCTCTGACGGTGGGGCGGCTGTGACAACGGCGCGAAGGTTCGACAAGTGGGTGGATGCCGACGGTGACGTCGACTCGATCGCGAAGCCGGTGGGGTTCGGGGATTGGTTCGACGTGGTTGTTCGCGCAGGCGCGACTCGCGACACGCAGGTGAGTCGGTGGACGAACCGCGACATCACGTCGTTCCGGCTGGTGGGCGATGGCACGTTCGCGGCCACACCGATGCAGTTCGACGGAACAATCGTCGCGACGTCCCGCGTGGATGACGATGCGGTGGGGCTTGTTGTCATGGACAACCGCGTCGTCGCCGTCATTCC
>Ga0208546_1000276_pt1 | contig 21127 bp, 28 predicted proteins | sample DEB19_08_DNA_4_FD_184528 | JGI IMG/M metagenome (GOLD analysis project Ga0208546, IMG submission 184528) | Aqueous microbial communities from the Delaware River and Bay under freshwater to marine salinity gradient to study organic matter... | ecosystem: Environmental > Aquatic > Marine > Coastal...
TTACCTTATGAATACAGCCGAGAAGTCGCAGGCAAGCGAAATCGGCCTTGCAGAAGCCGCCCAGATGATCGCTGCGCTCGACACCCCAAAGGGCAAGCCGACGCAGCAAAACATCACCGAAGCGGCACCTGCCGAAGCCCAAGAGGCAGAGGCGACGGTTGAGCAGGACATTGAGACTGCACCCAACGACGAAAGCCCGGTGGAGGAGTCTGCCGCGTCTGAGGGTGAGGGTTCTGATTCAATCGTGGACGGCGAAGAAACCCAGGAGGCGGCTTCCGAAAACGATCAGCTAGTCACCGTTAAGATTGACGGCAAGGCGATGCAGATTCCGCTGAAGGAAGCCGTTGAGGGGTATCAGCGTCAGTCCGACTATTCACGCAAGATGAACACGCTTCGTGAAGAACAAAAGCGTTTCGAGCGTGACAAGCAGTCAGTGGACCAGGAGCGGAGTCAGTATTCCCAGTTGATTGGGGCGTTGGAGCAGCAGCTAACTCAACTGATGCCCCAAGAACCTGACTGGGCAAAACTCCACAAGGAAGACCCCGTTAATTTTCCGCTGATTGAGAAGCAATGGCGTGACTACAAGGAACGCCTTGGCGCGGTGCAAGCCGAAAAGGAACGCCTCGCCTACGCAACTTCTCAGCAGGAGCAGGCCAAACTCAAGGATATGGTTGCACAGGGGCGCAAGTTCCTGGCTGAACGTAACCCTGAGTGGAAGGACCAGAACAAGTGGAACGAAGCACGCGGTAAAATTGTCGAGTATGGCCGCTCTATTGGCTATTCCGACAACGAGTTGCAGCAGGCTTACGATCCGCGAGCAATCTTGGTTCTCGATAAGGCCCGCAAGTACGACGCCCTCATGGCAAACCGGCCCAAGCCCAAAGCTGGCGAGGCACCGAAACCGATGAAGGCTGGTACTCCGGTCAATGCTCCTAAGCGTGTCACCGAGATTAGTCGCGTGAAGCAGCGTCTCGCAAAAACCGGCAGCGTTGATGACGCCGCCATTCTCTTTGGCCTTTTAGATTCACGAAAGAAGTAACACCCAATGACTGAAGTTACGACGATCCAGACTTACGACACGCCCAATTCGATTCGGGAAGACCTGTCGAACATCATCTATAACATCTCGCCGGAAACGACCCCGTTCATGTCGAACATCGGTCGTGACACGGCTGACAACACCTATTTCGAGTGGCAGACGGACGTTCTTGCTGCCGCCGATACGGGTAATGCGGTTGTCGAAGGCGCGGATGCTGGTGATACCGACTTCACCCCGACCGTTCGCGTTGCCAACTACACCCAGATTTCCAACAAGGTTGTCTCGGTGACTGGTACTTCGGAAGCCGTCAACATGGCGGGCATGCGCTCGCTGATGGCCTACGAAACGGCTAAGAAGGCGAAGGAACTCAAGCGTGATATGGAGGCAATTCTGCTCTCCAATCAGGCTGGCGTTGCCGGCAACACCTCGACCGCCCGTAAGACCGCTGGTTTCCCGACTTGGCTTATCACCAACTCGGTGACGAACGGTGCGACCCTGCCGGAAATGTCTGGTTCGGGCGGCAACGGTTATCCTGACACGGCTTGGACGGGTCTTTCGACCTCGACCGATGTCGCGTTCACGGAAACCATGCTCAAGACCGCGATCCAGAACGTCTGGACCGAGGGTGGCGAGGCGAAGGTGCTGATGGTTGGCCCGTACAACAAGACGGTCGCCTCTGCATTTGCCGGTCTTGCCGAGCAGCGCGTTACCTACAATCAGGTGAAGCCGCTGAAGATCATTGCCACCGCCGATGTCTATCTTTCCGACTTCGGTGAGGTGTCGATTGTCCCGAACCGCTTCCAGCCTGAGAACTTTGCCTTCGTGATTGACCCGGAATACGCCTCGGTTGCGTACCTCCGCCCGTTCACCACGTTGGACATTGCTCGCACGGGTGACAGTCAGAAGAAGGAAATGGTGGTTGAGTACGGCCTCCGCGTTAAGACGGAACTGGCTCACGCCGCCATCGCCAACCTGACCGTCTCTGCCTAACGATAATGGGGTGGGCGAAAGCCCACCCCATTATTCCTTGAGGGTTACATGGCTAAAGAAGAATACGCGCCCGGAACCTTTGATCTTGGATACGACCCGCTGACGCGCACGCGCCAGAAGATGGTTATTACCCCTGACGGCAAACTGGCTTTTGAGAGCAAGACCAACATCGACCAGATTGCTGAGGTTAATCAGGCGATCCGTAATGAGATTGTCCGGTCAGAGAAGAACGGCGATATGATTAAGGTCGCTAGCCTTCCCATGACGGTCTATTTTGATTTGAAGAAACGCGGTATTTTGGGCGACAAAGTTGCCATGAAGCGGTGGCTTAAGTCTGACGAGGCGCTTCCGTATCGTACTCACTGGATGACCAGTTAGGGTTTATCAGATGGCTAGGATTACCGATTACGATACGTTGCAGAGCGCGATTGCAGATTGGCTAAACCGCGCCGACCTCACCTCGCAAATCCAGACATTTATTCAGCTTGCCGAAGGCGACCTGAACACCCGGCTGCGGACCCGCGATATGGTCATCCGGGCAGAGGCAACCAGCGATAACGAGTACGTCCAGCTTCCTGCTGACTGGCTTGAGGCAATTAACCTTCAGATTGTGGATGGGAAAAGCCCGCTTCGGTACGTCTCGATGGATGAGGCGGACATTGTGGTGGCGCGGCAGGAGTTCACCAACATTACTTTCTATTCAATTATGGACAACGCGATTGAGTTGGTTCCCGCACCCTCTGACGACGTTGACATTGAGATGGTGTACTACGGGAAGATTCCATCCTTGAGCGATGAGGAACCAACAAACTGGCTGCTCACTAAAGCGCCGGACGTTTACCTCTATGGTGCCCTTTCCCACGCCGCGCCGTTCATCATGGACGACCAGCGGATGCCGATGTTCGCGCAGTTGTATTTGGCCCGCACGGAAGCGTTGAACGACGAAAGTAAAATCTCAACCCATTCGGGCAGCCCGCTCGTGGCGCGTACCCGTGCTGTTTATTAGGAGTCGCTGAAATGGCTGGTTCGTTTTCTAACTTTGCCGAAGACTTGGTTCTGAACTGGCTTCTGACCACAAATTCGGCAACTCGCCCCACCGCTTGGTACGTTTCGCTCTACACTGTCGCGCCGGGTGAAGGTACGGCTGGCACTGAGGTTTCCGGCAACAACTACTCACGCACCGCAGCCACCTTTTCCGTTACCGGCACGGCCCCCACGACCGCCAGCAACACGGCAGCGGTTGAGTTTCCGACTGCCAGTGGTTCGTGGGGTACGATTGTCGCGGCAGGCATTATGACGGCCTCTACGGGTGGCTCTCTGCTTGCCTATGGCGATCTGACCGCCAGCAAGGCAATCGACACTGGCGACGTTCTGCGCTTCAACACGGGCGAGATTGACGTAACCCTCGACTAACCATGACTTGAGGTTAATCGAATGGGCACTCGCCCTTACGGTTTATGGGACTACGGCGAAGGCGTTTACGGGACAGTTGATCTCGTAGACGCCTCAGTCGTTATTGCGGGCACCTCTGCCGTAACTGCGCTTGCGGTAAAGGTTGTCACTGCCTCAGTTACCTCTACCGCGCAGTCGTCCGTTATCGCCAACGCTGCGGCCACAAAAGCTGCCGCGTTTACCTCCACCGCACAGTCGTCCGTTACTGCCAACGCTGCGGTTACTTTGGACGGGGCGTTCTCAGCCGCCGGTTCGTCCGCAGTAACGGCGACCGCAACAAGGGTTGCCCAAGGTTCGTTTGCAGCCGTCGCGGTTTCGGCATTTACGGCAAGCGCCAACCGATACAGGGAAGCCAGCTTCTCTGCGGTCGGGCAATCCAGCGCCGCTTTCAATGCGGTCCGGGTATTCAGCGGTTCGTTTGAGGCGGCGGGGGAAGCTACCGTTACCGCTGCCGCTGCGATTATCTCTACCGCTTCCGTTTCGTGCGTTGCGGAGTCCAGCGTTTCCGTTACTGGCGAACGGGTGCGGACATCCTCCATTCAATCAACGGCAACCGGGGCTGTCTCAGCAACGGCGGTTTCAGTTCTGTCTGGCGCTTTTGCGGCAACCGGGCAGTCGGCGTTCTCAGCATTTGGTGGGTTGACCCGCCCAGCCGCGTTTACTTCTACCGCGACCTCCTCCGTCACGATGACGGCTCGCTATCTGTGGGAAATGGAGCCGGTAAGCCCGGAAACCTGGACAGATACCACCACCGACCCCGCTACTTGGCAGCCACAGACGGTAACGAGCGGAACTTGGGTGGAAAGTGCAATCACCACTCAGGTATGGCAAAATCAGTCAACCCAGTCTCAGACTTGGAATAGAATTTAGGGCTTGGAGATAGAAAATGGCCGATACTTACACGACTAACCTGAACATGACCAAGCCCGAGGTCGGCGGGTCGTCTGATACTTGGGGCACAAAGCTAAACACCGACCTTGATACCGTTGACGGCGTGTTCAATGGGGCGGGCAACGGCACTTCGGTCGGTCTGAATGTGGGTAGCGGCAAGACTCTCACGGTCGCGGGCACCCTGACGGCAACCGGCACCAGCACCTTCAACGGTTACTCGGTTGACACGGCTTCCGGCGTCGATGGTCAGTGGAACACGAGCGGCCTGACGGTCTACGCGAACGGCGTAACTCCGCAGCACGATGGTCCGCTTCATGTGATGTCTGGTAGCGCGGGGGCCGTTACTGCGTCCACGGCGGCAGACGAATTGATTGTCGAGGGTCCGGGTAACGCCGCTGGTGGTATTTCGATTCTCAATGCTGACGCCAACGACTGCAATATCTTCTTTGGCAATGCCAGCGACAATCTCGCTGCAATGGTTCAATGGAATTACACGTCAAAACTTCTTGCCTTGTCCACTCGCACTACTGGTGGATATCTGAGGTTTGGAGTTGAGGATGAAGGCTATCGCGGCGAATGGAACACCACCGGCCTGACTTGCTATGCCTCCGGCGTCACGCCGCAGCACGACTCGGTGTTGCATGTTATGAAGGCATCCGCCGGCACTGTAACGGCTGGGTCGCAGCATCCACTTGTAGTCGAAATGAACAGCGGCGGAACCGGGGCTGGCATTAACCTACTGAACGCCGATGCCGGATACAGCCAGATCGCAATGGGCTCTCCCACCAACTCTGAGGGATTTGAGATTCTCTATCGTTACAATGACAGCGCGGCATACATCAGAACGAAATTTGCCGGAGCAAGTCTTGTATTCGCTTCGGGAAATTCAACCACCGCACTCACGCTGAACAGCAGCCAGCAAATGGTTGCGCTCCCAACCTATAGCGTTACCGTTGGCGCAACCAACCGTGACCTCTACATCGACAACACTGGCCTCATTGGTTACGTCTCGTCTCTGCGCGCATCAAAGACGGAAATCGACCCGATCACCGATACCTCTTGGTTGCACGCGCTCACCCCGGTCAGCTTCAAGTATCGCAAGAAGGCGGAGGACGGCTCGTACACGAACGAGATTGATGGCGATATCCAGTACGGCATGATCGCGGAAGATGTGGCTGCGGTTCGCCCAGACCTGTGCTTCTACGATGATGTTGCCGCTGAGGATGGCACCGTTACCCGTGAAGTGCGGGGCATTCAGTACAGCAAATTGGTCCCGGTTATGCTGAAGGAAATTCAGTCCATCCGGGCCGAAGTAAATGCAATGAGGGGCAACTAATGACCACCAACGACAAGCCACTTCTTTCTATCGTTGAACTTCAGGAGCAACTCGCGTTCTTCCAGCAGCGTTGCGTTGTGCTTCGCGGCGAGGTGGAGAAGCGAGACGCTGAGATTGCGAAACTGAAGGAACCCAAGGTGGAGTAACCCAATGGCTATCAACGCGCTCACTGGAGTGGCCGCTGCGGCTACTGTTGCGCTTAGTCCGATTGGTTCGATTAACGGTAGCTTTGATTGCTACAACACTCGGGAACTTCTCTCCGGGTTTGAATCGACTGGGTTTAAGCCGGTGCGCGTTGGTGAAGCTGGGGGTGCGGAACGCTTTACTCTTTACGAAGACCCCAACGGGCAATTTGTAATCACCATGGAGATGCCGGGTATGGCCGCTGTCTGTATCGTTTCGCAGGGTAAATACAAGAAGCCGGTGGGCGTGTAATGGAATCCCTAGCATCAGCTATCGCGGCAATCGTTGTGGCGGTCGGCGTGTTCGACTGTGACTCGACTAACAAAAGCCTTGCAGCCGGTAATGTAGAGCGCAACCCGCTGATGGCCTACCTACAGCGCACTCTTGGCCGCTATTGGGTTGTGCCAAAGATGGCGGTTCACTTTGTCGCAGCCGTAATTGTTCTGGCCTTCCCCATCATTCCGGTAATGGGCGCTGTTACTGCTTTCGCTTTGATTATCGGAGTTATTGCGTACAACAACTATCTTTTGGCTGGGCGTTAATCATGGACGAGCACGGCAAGGCGGTTGTGGATGCACTCTCCATCGCGGTGGTTGGTGCAACAATTATGAAGTGGCTTCCGGCAATCGCAGCCGTGTTCTCCATTATCTGGACGGTAATCCGCATTTACGAAAGCAAGACCGTTCAGGATTGGGTTAATCGCAACAAGGCGGATGACGAGGACATCTATGGTTGAGTATCGAGGGGAAAAGTTTGCTGGCTATAACAAACCTAAGCGCACCCCGTCGCACGCCCAAAAGAGCCACGCGGTTCTGGCAAAAGAGGACGGCGATGTTCGCTTGATCCGGTTTGGGCAGCAGGGCGTTAAGGGCGCGGGGGCTCACCCAAAGACGGAAGCAGAGAAGGCCCGCAGACGCTCCTTTAAGGCTCGTCACGCGCAGAACATCGCTAGGGGGAAGATGTCGGCAGCGTATTGGGCGGATAAGGTGAAGTGGTGATGAATCTCGAAAAGCTGCAATCCGAAATCGAGTCCGACGAAGGGTTTATGCAATACCCCTACAAGGACACTCGCGGTTATCTGACCATTGGGTTCGGCATCAACTTGACCACTACCGGGATCACCAAAGAGGAAGCCCGCTGGATCACCAAGAACCGGCTGCTGGCTGTCCACGATTCTCTGGTTGACCGGCTCCCAGTGTTCAAGACCTTGGATGAGAACCGGCAGCGGGCGTTGGTCAACATGGCCTACAACATGGGGATCGACGGCCTGCTGAAGTTCAAGAAGATGATCGCGGCCCTAGAGGTAGGCGACTACGAGACAGCCGCAGACGAAGCCAAGAACTCTTTGTGGGCAACCCAGGTTGGGGACAGGGCTAAGCGTTTGATTGGGGTTATCCGTGGCATTTGACTGGAAGAAGGTGGTGGGAACGGTAGCCCCGGCTATTGGCACGGTGCTGGGCGGCCCTCTGGCGGGTGTAGCAACGCAGGCTGTGGTCGCCGCTCTAGGCTTGCCCCAAAACTCACCCGATGACGCCATTGCCGCCGCCGTTCAGAACGCATCCCCGGAAACCCTGTTGGCCCTAAAGAATGCCGACAAGGATTTTGCCTTGAAGATGCGCGCTCTGGATGTGGACCTTGAGCGGATTGCCGCAGATGACCGCAATTCCGCCCGCATCCGTGAGGCCCAGGTTCGTGACTGGATGCCCCGCGTTCTTGGCGCAGTTGTGGTTTCCGGGTTCCTGGGGACCGTGTTTATGGTTCTGGGCGGTTACGTTGAGGGTTTGAAAGACCCCCTGATGGCGACAACCGTAGGTACTCTGATCGGTTATGTATCAAGTAAGGCAGATCAGATCGTTAGCTATTATTATGGCTCCTCTGCCGGTAGCCGCTCAAAGGACGAAGCCCTGAATAGTGCCCTGCGAAATAAGGTATAATGTGGCATGGCCTACGTTGAACTCGAAATCCCTCCTGGTGTAGTTCGCCCCGCCACCCCGTTGCAGGCTAAGAACCGCTACTGGGATGCAAACCTTATCCGTTGGCGGTCTGGGAAACTCCTTCCGGTGGGCGGGTGGCAGCGCATTAGTGAAGACCCGCTGGCGTCTACATGCCGCTCTATCTTCACTTGGCTCTCCACCGATGACGTTCCGTATGGTGCGTTTGGTTGCGACGGGAATCTGTATGCGCTTTCTGTCCCCGACTCAACGCTTACCGAAATCACCCCCACCGGGTTCGTCCCTGCCGATAGCGGGTTGGAGGGAGGGTACGGCGCCTCTACTTACGGGGATTATCTGTACGGCGATCCTACTGGGCGTCCGGTTTCCCCATTCGACTTGCCGACCTTCTCTTGGACATTCGATAACTGGGGAACAAGCCTCTTGGCGGTTGCCTCCAGTGATGGGCGCTTTCTGCAATGGGTTGTTGGTGACGATAACGCTCACGTTGTAGGAACCGCCATCATTTCCTCAATCCAGCGGCAGTCCAACACAGTTACCGTTACCTGCGCCGAGAGCCATGACTTTAACGTTGGCGATAGCGTTGTAATTGCGGGAGTAACCACGACTTCATTCAACGGAACTTTTACGATTGTCTCTGTCCCCACCGCAGATACATTCACATATTCGCAGGCTGGCGCTAACGCTACTTCATCTGGCGGTACCGCAACCTCTGGCAGCGTCCCCACCAATAATCTCGGGGTAATCGCCACAGAGGAACGTCACGTTGTTCTGTTTGGCGCTGGCGGTAATCCCCGTCGCGTGGCGTGGTCCGATCAAGAAAATTACGTCAACTGGGATTTTGCCGACCCCCTTTCGCAGGCCGGTTACTTCGACCTCGACACAAACTCAAAGATCATCATGGCGGTGGCTGTTCGTGACGGCACGCTAATTCTCACCGATGGTGAGGCTTGGCTGATGCGTTATATTGGCCTGCCGTACATATACAGTTTCGAGCGCGTTGGGCACGAGTGCGGAATTATCGCGCCGATGGCCTTTGCAACCTTCGCCGGTCGCTGCGTGTGGATGGGGCGCGAGGGGTTCTGGCTGTACGAGGGTGGTTTCGTTCGCCAGCTTCCGTGCGATGTCGGCTCGTATGTGTTCGACAACATTGATGCCACAGCGGGGCGCGTCTACACGAACGGCGCAAACAACGGCATTTTTCCGGAAGTCTGGTTCTGGTATCCGAGCGACGGCAGTTCCGTTCCCGACCGCTATGTGATTTACAACTATTCCGAGAATTGGTGGTCGGTTGGGCAACTCACGCGCACGGCTGCGGCAAACAACGGCGTGACGCTCTACCCGCTCGCCACCGACGAAAACAACGAAATCTACTATCAGGAGAACGGCTGGACGGCTGCGGGAACCCCGATCACCACGCAGCGTTACGCGGAAACCGGCTCGCTTGATGTTAGCCGCGGCGCTGTTACTAGCATGGTCCGGCAGGCAATCACCGATAGCGGGTACGGGTACGACTCGACCGCGCTTACCTTCTACTCGACCTATACGCCAGACGGTTCAGAGACGACCTTTGGCCCGTACTCCCCGCGCTCAAACGGTTACACGGATGTCCGGTTCAGCGGGCGCGATTATCGCATGAAGGTGGAGTCCACCGAGGATGCGGAGTGGAGTATCGGCAACATCCGGCTTGATCTAATTCCCAGGGGCGGACGATGAGGGTAACGATTCCGTCCCCGCCCCAGACCTATTCGGCTGGCGGTATCTCGCAGGCCCTTGATGCGATTAAACGGGCTTTCCTTTTCACCGTATCAAAGAACGAAGCTGTGGAGTCCATTCTCTTGCAGGATTCTGACGGCGTGGTTTGGAAGGTAACGGTAGATACTTCGGGAAATCTTCAGACAGCGAGCGTCCCCCTTGGCTCTAACTGATAAAAAATTCGAACAACTGCTCCGTAAGGGGCTTCGGTTCGCAAAGAAAACCCATTCCGTCGAAGACGTTAAACGGCTTCTGGCTAATGGAATGATGCAGGCTGTATTTAGCGACAGCGCGTGTATAATTACTCAGATTGTGGATTTCCCGCAGAAGCGCGTTCTCGATGTCTTTATGTGCGTCGGTGACGACCTGATGGCGGTAAAGGCGCTAAAGCCCCAGTTGATGGCACTCGCTAAACAGCACCGGGTTGATCTTGGCCGCGCGTTTGTTCGCGGTGGCTTGGTTCGCCCTTGGATGGCGATGGGGTGGGAGAAGCGCGGCGTGGTTATGTTTTTCGATATGGAACCAGATAAACCGGAAGCGGAAGACGCTCCGGTGGAGGAGTAAAAAGATGGCGGGCGGCGGCGGCGGAACTCCAGTTACCACTTCCAAGCAGGAAATCCCCGGTTGGCTCCAGCAGCCTCTTCAGGAAAACATCCAGCTTGCCGGTCAACTTGCTGCCCGCCCCTACGAGGGGTATCAGGGCCAGACGGTCGCAGGGTTTAGCCCCGCCCAGATGGCGGCCCAGCAGTACGGCACGCAGGCGGTTGGGTATTCCCTTCCGGCTTACGCGCAGGCCCAGCAGACGGCAGCAGAGGCTACGGGGTATCAGGCTCCTCAGTTCCTCGGCAGCGATATCTCCGGCTACATGAACCCGTACACGCAGAACGTGATGGACGTAGCCCAGCAACAGTTGCAGCGACAGACCCAGCAGCAGTTGCAGAACATCGGGCAGCAGGCGCGTGCGGCGCGGGCGTTTGGCGGCTCGCGTCAGGCCCTTCAGGAAGGCGTGCTTCGTGGCGAGGCTGCGCGGTCTGCCGGCGAACTGGCTGCCAATCTTCAGCAGCAGGCATTCGGGCAGGCCACGGCTTTGCAGGCAGCGGACTTCGCACGACAGCAGCAGGCCCTTGGCACTCGTTTGGGTGCGGCTCAACAGCTTGCCGGTCTTGGTGCTGCGGGGCAGGCGGCGATCGGGCAGGATGTTGCGATGCTGGGTCAGATCGGCGCGCAGCAGCAGGCCCTTCAGCAGGCGCAGTTGCAGGATGCTTACTCGCGCTGGCAGCAGGCGCAACAATACCCGCTACAGATGCTTGCACTGCGTCAGTCGGTAATTCCGGGCAACGTAGGCATGAACACCACCGCAACCACGGCAGGCGGGACTTCTGCAAGCCCGTTCTTGAGCGGGTTGGGCGGTGCTCTTACGGGAGCGCAGCTTGGGTCTTTGGTGCCGGGAATCGGGACTGGGCTTGGGGCTATTGGTGGCGGCTTGCTCGGACTCTTCGCTTAAGGAACTAACATGGTTTGGAATCCGTTCTCCGGCATCTCTGGGCTTCTTTCTTCCCCGACAGAGGAGGAGGGGAATAAGATCGACCCACGTTACGGAATCCCCCGCGCTGATGTTTATCAGGCTCAAATGGGATTGCTCGGAAATATTGGTGCGACCCTGCTCGCAGCCGGTCAGCGTATTAGCCCAGCGGATCGGGCGCGGTTGTTCTCGCAGCTTGGTCCCCAGACGGCGCAGTTCAGCACGGACATCTACAACGCAGCGCAGCGCCGGTACCAGCAAGGTTTGTTGGACGAGGCGAAGGCTAAGCGTTTGGAGGAGGCTAAACAGCAGGCGCAGACTCAGGAGGAACGCGCGCGGCTTGGGGCCATGATGGAGGACACTTACGAAAAGGACGCGGACGGCAACTGGGTAAAGATGCAGTCCGCTTACGGACCCGAAGCACTTATGGCTCAGGCAGCAAAGGTTTCCCCGGATATTGCGGCACGGTTGCTGGAGAAAAAACTGTTTCCGCAGAAAACACCAGCCGAACTAAAAGCGGAAGAGGTAGCCCGCCAACAGGAAGCACTTCGGGTGTATCGCGCGCAAAAAGAGCCAAGCTATGAAGGTGCTAAGTATCAAAACGGGGTTCCGACAGAGTGGGTAAGGCGCGCCCCCGTTGCGTCAAGGTCTGAAATGGTTGGTGGGCTGCTGACTGCTGGGTTTACCCCGGCTGAGATTGAAGCCCTTGAGCCATCGCCAAAATCTGTGAAGCCGGAATTCAATATATTGCCTGACGGTACTACCGTTTGGACCAACCCGGAAACTGGGCACCAGGAAATTACACAACCGGGGGGTTCCCTCACTGACGAGCAAAAATTCCGGCTGGGGATGGTTCCTGCTGGGGGCGGTCCGGCTGGGGCAGCACCACCTCCAACTCAAGGCCAGACAACCCTCACGCCGACAGACAGGCAAGAGGTAACTAATGATCAGATTATGTCTGCGGCTAAGGGTTTTGTCGGCGCAGTCTCACTTGCGTTGGGTGGACTTGAGGGAACCCTGGGTCAGTTGGCGAACTTGGCTGGCCGACCTGGGGAACTAAACCCAGAGGTTGGAGCGAGTGCGAGGTATCTGAATAGTATTGCCAACGCTGCGCGGCGGGCTTTTTCGGGGCCTGGGCGTGAGAATGTTCAGGAATTGAAGTGGGCACAGGACATTCTTAGCCTCCCTGATTCTTCCGCTAAACGTGCTTTCAGTAACCCAGCATCGGTGGGAAATTCCATCATCGCGGCGGCGAGGTACGCCGAAGATGGAATTGCCAGGATTAACGCCAGACTCAAAAATCAAGGTCTGCCACCGGCCGTTAACACGGAATTACAGAAAGAAAAGATCGACCTGCAAGATTTGCTTGCCGCAATTAACAGCATCCCTGGGGCCCCGCGCGTGGGAGCCCCCAACATTGAAAATGTGATGGATAAAGCACTAAACCCGGCGGGGGAGAATCCGTAATGGCGAAATCTTACACCCCCGACCAATTCAAGACTGCATACGAAAATCTCCTTTCCCAAAAGAATCAGGAGGATGCCGCCCGCGTGAAGGCTGAGTTTATCGCCAAGCACCCTAAGGAGGCTGAGGATTTTTTCTCTAAGTCCTCTGGTTGGGCGCAGTTTAAGGTCGGGGCCGCTAAAGGTTTGCTTGGACTGGGAGAGGCGCTTGATGTTGTCGATCTGGGGAAACTTTTACCTGGTGGCGCGGATTTCTCTAAAAGAATGGCAGAGGCTCGGCGTAAATCTCTTTCGCAATACGAAACCCCACTGCCCCCGGCAACAATGGGTCAGGAGTGGATGAGGTATGCCGGTGAGATTGCGGGCGGGACCGCGCCGTTTCTCCCGTTTGCACCCATCTCCGCTGCCGCCAAAGCGTCCGCTGCTGGTGCTGGGCTTCTGCGGGCTGGTGGCGCTGGCGTCAGGTCGCTGCTGGGCGAGATCATCCCGGCCGTGGGCGCAACAAGTGGCGGGGCTAGTGCCCAAACCCTATTTCCTGACAACGAACTCGCGAACATCACGGGGCAAGTACTCGGAGGAGCCCCCGGCACCCTGGCTCGTATTGCCTTGGGGGCGGGAAGAAAAGCCTTGGGTAGGGCTGGCGGGGATGTCAAAGAAGAACTTACCCGCCAAGCTGTTCAAGGAGCGGAGGCCGCATATGGGGCTGTTCCGCCAGATGCTGTTGCGCGCGGACAGACGGCGGCTGAGGCCATTGGACTACCCACAACCCTTGCCGAAAAGACTGGGAGCCAGGAACTTCTCGACATTCAGCGACGGCTCGTGCTGGGGGGTGACGTAAGCGCAACCGCCGAGCAATCACGAGCGGCTGCGGCAAGGCAGGCCCTTAGTGATTACGCCCAGGGAAAGGCCCCGGCTTTTGGGGAGGCTGAAGCCCTGATTAACGAGGCTGTAGACCGCACGCAAAAAGCAATTCAGGGGGAACGCGCCGCCCTTGCCAAGACAACCGAAGAGGCCCAGGGGGTTGCGGCTGAACTTCCAGAAATAACTCCAATCGAAACCGGCGCGCAGATCAGAACGGAAATCCTTAACGCTGAAAAGAAAGCGCGGAACGAGTTTTCAGACTTGGCGGAGAAACTGGGACTGAATAAAGCCGGGATGTTTGTCCCGTTCAAGTCTTTTAGAGATGACGTGCTTTCGGCGTTCAGCGGGCGGCAGTTTGCCGAAGCAAAGGATTTGCCAAATGAAACGCTCCGCAACATCTCCGAAGCCAAGAGCGTCACGTTTAAGGACTTGATGGACCTGCGCTCAAACATCACTGGGAATATCCGCGAGGCTGACGCAGCCAACAAGGTGAACCTTTCTGCAAGCTACAAGCTAATCCTGAGCAAGCTTGACGATATGCTCGACAACTCTAGCGGTGCATTCGGAACCCTTGCTGATCGGTACTCTCAGTTTCGCAAAGCGTACCGGCAGAATGTGATTGAACCTTTCGAGGATAAGGTTTTCAAAGCTACCCAGGAGAACGGTCGCGGCTTCTTTGTCACTAATGACGAAAAGGTTGCGTCTCTATTTCTGAAGGGTCCAACTGAGGCGCGGCAGTTTACGGCCATCGCAAAGAACTCACCCAGCATGGTCGCAGCTATGGAGAATGCAGTCCTCGATGACCTGCGCTCAAGGGTGGCGACAACTGGGGTTATCGACCAAGCCAAACTAATGAAGTGGCTGCGGGATAACAACACGGTGCTAAACGAGTTGCCGCCGTCCATTAAAAGCAAAATCCTCAACGTGCAGCAACGGAACGCCGCACTAATTGCCCGCGCCGACAGCATCACGCAGAACGTCGCAAGGATTGAGGACACCTACCTCGCGAAAGCCGGGAAGAAAATCCTTGGAGACAAACCATTCTCTTTTGACAACCTGACAGCCGAAGTGCTGGGAAACCCAAAGGCAATGTCGTCCTTGGTGGCAGACCTCACTCCAGAAGCGCGGTCCGCATTGCAGAGACACGTTTGGGATTCCGTCTACAATGGCAAGGTGAACGGAGTTGATTTTGTAGCCGCTCACAAGGAAAGCCTTTCCAAGCTATTCCCAAAAGAAAATCTTGAGGAACTTTCCATCTTGGCAGACGGCGTGGCGCAGATTAACCGGCTCCCAGATTATCTGGTTGCCGCCCGACAGGCGGAGAATACCCCACTGTGGAAAAGGGCGCTTAGGGGCGCGGGGCAGAGCGAGCGCGCGGCGATCTCTCAATGGCTGGCTGTTCAACGTGGGCGTTCCGGTACTGCTCAAGAGTTGGCTGGCGCTGTCGGCAGGTTTGCCTCTAGGTACGGAGAGAAAAAAGCAGCAGAGGCTATGAAGATTGCGCTTTACGATAAGGACGCTATGGATGCCCTGAAGAAGCTGTCATCTCCCGACAAGAAAGAGGTAGACAAGGCGTTTAACTGGTTTAGAGCATGGATGGCTGGCCTTCTACCGGGCGCTCTCTCAGATAAGGAATAACAGAAAACCCCCGACACTCAGGTGCCGGGGGTTTTCTTATCTATTCACCCGACTAACGTGACGCGGGCCTAGCTTCTTACGGTGGCGTCGGTCCTTGTTGGGGTTCCTCCGGCGCTGCGGGCGCGTCTTGGGGTTGAACCCTACGCCGGCGCCGGTCTTTTCCTTAGCCATTTAGGCAACCCTCCAAACGCGAAACTCTCTGTTATGCTTGGCCGCTCGAAACCGTTTCGGGGCATACTTCCTGTTAAGGTGCGTAACGTTTGGGCGCGCTTGTGTTACAACACTGTCCCCCACCTCCATCGTCACCGCAATCTTGGTAAGTCCAGGGTTGCGCTCCTCGCGAGGAAACGGAATTCCCTTCTCAATCTTGTACGAAACCATGCCTTCTAGCTATCTCCAGCTTGCGTTGATACCGAGACATAAACCCCTTCGCAGCAGCTTCGCTGGCCCCCATCATTAGGGCAACCTCGCGCCACGTCATTCCTGATGCGCGGCTGGAGCGCACCGTCTTGATGAAGTTAATCAGCTTGGCGGAACTATCCGGGCGGGCAACCTGAGCGTGTTTCCTGCAAGCCCTGCCCTTCGGCCCTACTGGCTCGTTGCAGATAACGCATTGCCGTTTCTTGGGCGGCTGGCTATTTGGGCGACCGGTTAAACTTATGTCCCACCGCACAAGGATTTGAGAAACGCGCTGCTTAGTGATCGGCGGGTCCATGGACGCGCCAATCTGGTCGTAGGTAAGCCCGCTACGGCGCATCTCCAGAACCTGCTTAACGCGGTCCTTCTGTATGTCAGCGCGGGGCTTCCTTTTGCGCTTGGTCACGGAACCTGATCCCCCCAATAATCAATGCTGTCGTCGCGCTTCTTCTTTGTGGAGCGGATGGCTTTGATCTTTGCCCCCGGAAACGCGGCCTTCACCGGGGCAACGTCGCCCTGTACGCTCGCGTAGACCAGCAGCAACTCCTTTAGCGTGACAGCCTTAGGGTCTTGCTGCGCCACTTTGGGTAGGTCCGCCTCGTTGTAGACAACCGTGTACGCCATGGCGTCTACAGTTGCGGTCCACACCCCAACCGGGTTTACCGGGTGCCCGTCAGCCGTAGCCATCGCATCCATCGCGCGCCACCCTTTAATGTGGTTCTGCGCGCGCTCGGTAATGGCATCCAGGCCGTTGCTCTCAATGGCGTGGTTTAGGCGTTCACCGGATGCGGCAAAACGCGCGGCCATCTCTGGGGAAACCAATCGCTGCAACCGGCCTACGCCCCACTTGCGCTCCATCTCGGTTGCCACTTCATCGAGAGACTGGATAACCGCTTGAATTGCAGCTTCCGCTTGGCCCGATACGGCCATGGTTACGTCAGTTAGTTTCTTGCGCGCCATTAGATGTGGCCTCCGGGGAAATCCTCAGCGCACCCGCCGCCCTCAAAAATCTCGGTGTCCTTACAGCGCGAGCAGATGCGGTTGCCAATGCCGATTGACTTGAACATCCGCTGACAGTGCAAACACACTCGCTCAACGAATGCTTTTTTCTTTTCCTCGTAGACCTTCTTGTACGTCTTGGCGGAGTTGGGCCGGAGGTAGGCAAACACCCCGTGGTGTTTCAGGAACTCGCGTACATCCTGTTCGCGCGCCCGATAGGTTGCCGCAATTACCTTCACGGGAACTCCGCCAGCCTTGTACATCGAGATAATGTAGACAGCGTCCCGATCTAACCGTTTAGGCCAATTAGAACCGTCCGCGCGCACTACCAGCCCCTCTTTAAAGTCTTCACCCCTGGGATTTGCGGCGGCATTCCGCCGTGGAACGGGCCGGACCTTAGCCCAAAGACCATCCCCGCAACCTTCTGCTCCTCGCTCGCAGGAACCCGCATTGCCCGGATGCTCGGTTCGCATTTGCGGCCACGTTCCAGCCAGTAATCCTTGATAATGCGCGCCAACTGCAAGCTGCCGTAGTAGCTGCTCGCGTCCTCAATCTTAACGGGCTTGCCCATTGATCCACACCATCTTGTTGTAAATCTTGACCTGATAGCTTTCTACCAACTGCTTGCGGTTGCCTCGGAAGCCGCGCTCAGCGGTTTCCTTCTCTGCACCATCCGCAATCCTCGCCGCAACGTACGCTTCCTGCCAATCCTTCACGGCTACCCCACGAATGTCCCAGCCGGCAACGGACGGGTCTTCGATGATCACTCCGCGCGCCTCGATCTCCTTACGAAGAACCTCTAGCGCGAAATCCTTGCCAGACGTTGCGGTAACCTGCGGCTTCTCTGGCGCACCCGGTTCGACAATAAGGCTTGTGGTTTCAGGGTCGTTTGGGTCTACCCACGGCAGGACGCTGAATTGCTCGCTGATACCGTCCTCGCCGTCCTTCATTTTTTGAACGTAAATCGTGCCGCCGTTTGTCTCCATATCGCGCGATAACAGCAGCACTACGTCAGCAGCGCCAAGCAAAGCAGAAGAGCCGCGCATCCCTCTGGTTTCGTCCTTGCCGCTATGGTGGATAGCCATGACAGCACAACCAAACTGCTCTTGTAGATTGCCAATCGTGTTGATGAATTGCGACATCTCGCTTGCGTCATTCTCATCCCCGCCGCCAAAGGTCCGCGCCAAAGTGTCAATCACAATCAGCCTTGGGACCGCGCTGCGCTTTTGAATTGCCGCAATCAAATCAAGATAATCCTGATCCGACTCGCGCAAATCCAAAGAGGCCTCGACAAAATACAGCGGCGCGTCGGCGGGGATTTCGTAATGGGACTGGAGCGCGTTCCACCGCTGATGCAAGCCACCACGCCCTTCTGCCGCAATGTAAACAACGTCGCCTTTCTGGGTTGCGCGGCTCGAAAGCGTAGGCCAGCCAGCGGCAACGTGCGCGGACAGGTAGATAGCAACGAATGACTTGTAAGTTCCCGGCTTGCCGTACAGCACGCACAAACCATTGGCGGGGATCAGCTTGTTGACCAGCCACGGAACCTGCACGCGCCGCAATTCGTCTGCCCGGATGAGCCGGATGCGCTCCTTCTTTTCCGGTTGCGGGCGTTCCTCGGGCGGGGCTTCCTGCGCCGGCGTCTGGTCTGGCTCATCGACCGTAAACTGTTCAGTGTGCCGCTCGACCTCGACCTCAGACAGTTTGGGCTTCTCCGCTTCCTGCTTGCGGCCAGACTCTAAGTGTTGGGCCGTAGCGCGAACATCCCCGCCAAACTGAAACGTGCAGAGCAACCCGAACGGGTCCGTCACCTTGCGGGATAGCGGGTCTTGGCCGGAATGATGGGAGTACAGGCACCAGTCGCCGTACTTCCCCTTGAACAGAATGACGCCAGCCGTGCCGGTTTCCGAATTAGGACGGATAAAGCGATAGGTGTCCCCACGCTTGTAAGCGAAGGTGTAGCCATGCCCCTCAAGGAAATAGCGAACCCACTCCGGGTTAGCGGCGCGGTTGAATTGCTCGATGACGCTCCCATCCCTGCGGCTAACGCTGGGGGTCTTAGCCATCGGGGCTTCCATCGCGCGCTTCATGCGGCGATTTTCTTCACCCCATGCCAGCGCGGTGCGAACATCTAAGGACAACCCGCCGTTCCAGACGTACTTCTCAAAGGCGGCGTCCGGGGCGCACAAGCGCGGGAGGAACCAACCCTGGCCCCACGCCATGTTCTCGCTGACGTTGGCGAGGTACACGCCGCGAACATGCAACTGCTCGATCAGGTATTCCACGCAGTCGGTAACATCCTCTGGCCTGTGCCGGTCAGCCGGAATTACGACGCGATACTTGTTCAGGGGCGGGGCGTGGGAATGCGTTGTGTAAATGATGTGATCGATGCCGGCGTCCTTCAACGCATCGGAAACCAAAGCTGGCGGGGGCGCACCCTTTAGAACCTCGCCCGTATCCTGAACAATCCGGGAGTCACCATCGAGAATGACGATGTCAGCGTAAGGGATTGATTCGTTCGCGCGCTTGTTGGTTGAGGAAGGGCCGCGCGTAAAATAGGTGCCGTCCTTATCGCCAACCGTGGGGTGCGTAAGAGCATCGACCAGCGCGTTCCAGTCCAACTCACGCGGCAGCACTTCCGCGTTGCGGATCGGTCCAGGAGAGAAGGCGAGGGTGACGGTCATGGATCATCCGGGTTGCTGGTACGAGAGACGTATCGCGTGCCGCACCATCAGGCAGAGTGGCTCAAAGCCCAACGGTGCGGCTCGCGAACCGCGTGCGGGGTTACGGTAAGGGAAAGGGAAACCCGCAACCCCGCACGCGAACCCGCCTAGAAGTCCCCGAAAGCGCCCTCGGAGGCCGGGGGCTTCGCGGCGGTTACTGCGGGGCGCTGGATGTCCGAATCCTTCACCCACTTCTCTTTGGGGGCAACAGCAAAATCAACCGTAATGCTGGAGCCCTGGCCGATCTTGATAACCTTCACGGCGTTGACCTTAATCGTCGGCCAAGTACCAGCCGGAACCGCACCGGCCTGCTGAACAACACCGCCAACAAACGCGGTCCAACCCTTACTGTTACCACGCGCCACACGAACCGGGGCGTCACCAAATGCCGGGTCGTTGCAATACAACTCAACCTCGACCCCAGCCTTGTGCTCAGGAGACGGCGGAACGCCCCACTGGTCACGCGGAACCGGCTGCCAGTCAGCACCAGAGGCATCAACCTTGAGCCAGCCCTGTGTCGCGTTCAGGGTGTTCAGCGAAATGACCTTGCCGGCAAGGTCCACCATCTTCTTGTTGCCGTCCGGGGCGCTGATCACAAGCAGGCCAGTGCGGGCATCGAGACGCGCCCAGGGCTTACCGCTGCTGCCCGTCGATTGTCCGGGAAAATACATTTCAGTTCTCCGCTTTCAGTGTTTGCGCTTTACCCAAGCGCGTGGGGTTGATGGTGAGTAAACCGCCGCACCCAAAACCAAGCAATGGCTAAGTAATGGGTGCGGCGTTCTGTCGCAGGCTAGGGGATAACTACCTTAAATGTGCCGTCATCGTTTTGTGAGATTGCGCCGCTCGGCGCGGAATTCGCGCGGGACGAAGATAGGCGAACGATTCATGACACGATCAACCCCTCAGCTTTAACGCGCCACACCTGTTGGCCGCGGAAGCGATCGCTCGGGCGAACCCACTCGACCGGCCAGCGCGGAGGGGCGCCAAAGAACCGGCGCGCTGCTTCATCACTGGTAGCGTGGACGTACAGCCACGGCTCGGGCACAAACTCTATTTCCTCGATCATGTGAATCCCCTCTCCCTAACGGTAAATGGGTTCCCTTCCCTGGAAGGCGCAGCCCCTCGCCGCGCCAACAATCAGACATTACACCACTATGAAATCAAAGTCAATAGAAATAATTGGGTGCGGCGTTCTGTCGCAGGGGTCAGGCAGCAACCGCTGAAATGCCATCTGTGATCGCGTCACCAATGGCGTTCAGTAAAAGGTCAATGCTCGCGCCGTCTTTCCATTTAGTGGAAATGCGGACCCCGCACACCTTCCCGCGACCGTCATGGTCAACATGAACGAACAGCGGGGACGCGAGGCCGGTGATTTCTTCATCGACGCGGGTGGTCAGGGTTTGGGTTCGGTTTGGAATCATGGCTTTATCACTCCCCACATTGCAATCAGCGCGGCCTCCGCCAGCCCGTCATCCTTCGCCCGTGCGAACAAATCGCGGTAAGCCGGAAACACCTCTTGGGCTTTCGTGCGGCTCGCGTTCTTGTCGGCTTTGATTAGACCGTAGTGCCTCTTCCATGTCTGCGGCGTTACCCAATCCACGTTCATGCGAAACCCAGCCGTGACACCCTCGATCACTCCAAGCGCACGCCCAAACGAAAACATGGACGTAACGCCTTGGTTGGGCATTGCCGAAACGCGCTCGATCAGCACCAACTCGGGGGTCCGCATCCGGCGCATGACTTCCGCTACGCCCGCTGGATCGACCTCGCGTTTCTTCTTGCCTCGCACCTCTCGCGTAGTGGTGGGCATCGGGAACACCTCAAGCGCGGCGAGTTCCGCGTTGAAAAACGCCAGCGCCCCGTTCGCGCCGGGGTCAATCCCGCAAACGTAGAGCGCCATCGCTAT
>Ga0208546_1000277_pt1 | contig 21054 bp, 18 predicted proteins | sample DEB19_08_DNA_4_FD_184528 | JGI IMG/M metagenome (GOLD analysis project Ga0208546, IMG submission 184528) | Aqueous microbial communities from the Delaware River and Bay under freshwater to marine salinity gradient to study organic matter... | ecosystem: Environmental > Aquatic > Marine > Coastal...
CCAGAACAACCAGCACCAACAGAGAACGATGCGGAATGGGACGAGTTGGGTTTTGAACTCCAGAAAACAGGAGACCTCTCGTCACAAACCAGACAAAAATTAAAGGCAAAGTACAAAGTACCGGATCATATCATCAATCAATATGTTGATGGTTGGAAACAGAGAAGTATTGCCTTGGTTCAAGAAGCAGCAAAGATGGTAGGAGGTAACGATGAACTTCAGAAGATCATCAAATTTGCAAGTGAAAGTCTATCAGACCAAGAAAGACAAGTGGTCAATCAGCAACTTAGTTCACCTGCTTGGAAGACTACTCTGCTTGGTCTACACGCCAGAATGTCAAGAGAAAGCACACCAAGTCCAACCGCAAAAGAACCAAAGAAATCGGTTCCAGAAAAGACTTCTGTGGTTGCAACACAAGAAATTGAACCGTTCATGAACCGTAAGGATATGACCACGCACATTCGTGACCCAAGGTATGGACGAGATAAGAAATATACCGATTGGGTACAAGCAAGGATTCGTTCGTCGGGAGATAGCAAATGGTTAAATGGATAAAGAAATACCTAGTCACTGTATTTCTCGCCTTTATAATATTCTTATCTACACTTATATTCGGGGTTAAACCTCCAAAGGAAATAACAAATGGTAAACTGGATCAAGCAAAATAAATATTCGTTAGGGTTATGGGGATTAACTGTAGCAGCATTTCTTGTTATGGGAGTAGCACAAGGTTGTAATGTACAGTCGTGGATTCCATTCACACCACCAACAGAAGTTACGCAAGCGTTAGATTTACCAGAAGGAAAACTAACCCTAGCAGAAGCAAATAAAGTATGGGCAGATTGGCAATACTATGTCTCTAGCAATACTGAAGCACTAAAGATTGCAGTAGAAGATTCTAACCGCACATATGATTTCATCGCTTCATTGCTAAATACTAGTATGGGTTTGATTCAAGGTGCTGCCCCGTCCTTCCCCGGTGGTGCTTTACTTCTTTCAGTTCTAGCAGGTGGTGGCGGATTGTTAATGAAACGACCGGGTGAAGATGCTAAGGTTGCCGCAGAGAAACAAGATAGTTATAATAAGGGCATTGAAGTAGGAAAACAAATAGCAGAAGAACTATTAAAAAGTAAACCAAATGCCGTATAAAGATCCAGAGAAACGACGGGAATGGAATCGTAAGTGGAATCAAAATAACGCAGAGAAACGACGGGAATTAAATCGTAAATGGCGAGAAGAACATCCCGAATACAATCGCCAACATTATGAAAATAATTCTGAGCAACGAAAAGAATATCAAAAAGAATGGGGGAAAAATAACCCCGCAAAAGTAAATGCAAAATCAGGACGAAGAAGAGCAAGGAAACTAAACCAAACTCCAGAACTCACCGACCGTGAGAAACTGGAGATTGATTTCCTGTATGCTGTTGCCGATGGTCTCGGTCAAATCACAGGGACTCCGTATGAGGTAGACCATATTCATCCTTTGAGTAAGGGTGGTATACATCATCCCAGAAACCTACAGGTTATTACTGAAAAAGAAAACCTTAGGAAGTCAGCGAAAATTATTATCACTTGAAATAGAGATCCATAAAATCGGGACTTACCCGACATGGAACTTCGCTAATGCTGTTTCTCTAACAGCATATTATTTCTTTCTCTTCTCTTAGTTCTCTTCTATATGAGAGTATAGGAGAGGACTTAGATGTATAGTTAGACCCGACCCCCCTTTGTGGACAAGGCACGGACAATCTGATGAAGGCATCACAATGTTCGTTTAGTTTTAATGTTTTAAACAAATTCACAAAGGATAAATTACAATGGCAAATAATGCTAATACACTGAGATTTCTGACTAACCAAGCACTTGCTACTGGTTCTCAGACTCCAACCGACTTGCTCCTACCAGTCTTTGGTGGAGAAGTTATCGCTGCTTTTGAGGAAGCAAATCAATTCCTCCCTCTCGTTAATTACAAACAAATCACTGAAGGTAAGGATGTCAAATATCCTGCCGTCTGGAAGATTGGTTCAGAGTACCACGAAGCGGGTACTGAACTCCTCGGTATGGATGTTGATACCAAAGAGTACACCATTTCTCTTGATGACCGTCCTCTAGTTGCTCACTTTGAAGTTGATGACATTGATACCTCAATGGCACACTTTGATATTCGCAATGAACTCGCTCTTGAATGCGGTCGTGAAATGGCACGCCAAATGGACCGTAAGGTTGGTTGCTTGCTCGTCAATGCAGCAAGAGTAACTGCCGATACCGGTACTAACTCATTCCCAATCGGTGGTAACGATTATGCTACTGCTGACGGTTTCTCAGACTTCTCCGCTGCAAACGGCAACACTGAGCGTGACGGTGCTGCTCTCGTTGAAGCAATGGCAAGCATTTCTCAAGCAATGGATGAGAAAGATGTTCCTGCCAACGAGCGTGCTTGCGTAGTTAGAGTTGGTCTCTATTACGCTCTCCGTCGTCTTGGTCTTCCATACTACGACGGTAGTGTTGTGAACGCCGCTGCTGGTGGTATCTGGGGTCGTAGCGATCTCGGAATCAAGGGACCAAATGCTAACGCTACTCAAGGTTATCAAGTTCCTATTGATGTGTTCGGTACTCCTGTTTATGCATCAAATCACATTCCAACAACCAACATTACTACCGGTCCTGCTAAGTACCAAGGTGACTTCACCAAGACCATGGGCGTAATGTTCCATAAGTCTGCCATCGGCGTTGTACAAATGGCAGGTATCACCACTGAAACTATGCGTGATGTTCGTCGTCAAAGCGACTTTATGGTTGCTAAGATGCTCATGGGTGGCGGAGCACTCCGTCCTTACTGCGCATACGAAATCAGTGCCGCCTGATAATGAATGGGGAGGACTGCAAACTCCCCAATATTATCTTTCATTTTCTACTACAATCAACAAAAGGATAAAATAACATGGCAGATACTACTACCAATTTGTATAAAGAAACCATTGAAGCAGTCAATCCCATCTCAACTGTAACTCTTAAAGATGCCGATTGGGGTGCTCAACACAGACTAGGACAAGTTGCCGCTGGCGACACTCTTACCTTTACAGTCAAAACCTATCCAGCAGTCTTTTCTGTTCAAGGCGTAGGCGCAACGGCAGCAAAGAACGCAAGTGGTTTCATCTTCGTAAATGCTGCTGCAAAAGCACAAGTTTCAGGTACTCACCTTGCAGTTTCAGGTACTACAGCAGATGACTTGGTTGTAACCATTTCATCTGGTGTTGTCACTCTGACTTCACCTGCTACTTCTGAAACCAAGACAGATGTATGGATTTCACGAATACTCTGAGTATTAATCACAACTCTAAGGCGGATGGATGAAATATTCCATCCGCTTATTTTTCGTTTTTTCAAGGAGAACTTATGCCATATAAAGATCCAGAAGTCAGAAGGCAAAAGTCAAAAGAAAGAAGAAATAAGTTCTTATCAAAGATGACAGAAGAGGAACGAATGGAATATCATCGTATGCATACTTCTAAATCTTACTATAAACATCTAGATAAACGACAGCAATATGGTAGAGAATACTATAGAAAGAATAAAGATAAGGCATATTATAACAAATATCCAAAAGCAACTGAGGATGATTGGAATCATTATGTCTCTTGTACTAATTGTGAATGTTGTAATATAGCATTTAAGAATGATACAGATAAATGTCAAGATCATAATCATGATACTGGAGAAATTCGTAAAGTATTATGTCAATTATGCAATAAGATAGAAGGTATGATTAGAGATCCTGAACATGCAGAAGCAATACTAAATTACAAAAGGAGTACCATACATGGGTGCGCTTTCCCGCCTTGATGCCGTCAACCGAATCCTAGTAGCATCTGGAGAATTCCCAGTTTCTTCTCTAACAGTATCTGGTGCTAACGATGTGACCATCGCAATCCAGATGTTGAATGAAGCAACTATCATGGTTCAAATGAATGGAACCAATACTAACACAATATACTCAGAAGTCCTTCCTGACAATAATGGAAAGATTTATGTCTCTGATAATATTATTCATGTTGATACCTATGGCAATAGTGCCGATAGGAATGTTGCTGCACAAGGAAGAAATCCTACTTACCTAATAGATCTTGACAATGAAGGTACTAGTGTATTTGAAACAGGTACTTCATTATTCATCAAGACAGTTGTTCAAATTGATTTTGAAGATCTTGAAACCGCAGATCAGTTCTTTGCATGCGATCAGGCAGCAAGACGATATCAAATCCTTACAGTTGGTGATAAACAAAGTGATGCAGTTCTCAATGAACAGGCAATGCTTTCTCGCATCAATGCAAGATCCAAGGATGTCCGTGCAAGAGATGCAAACTTTATGGACAACTCAAAGTCTTATTGGGCAAGCATTGGAGGACGCAGGTATTGGGGTCCACGCTAAAGGAGAAGTTGAATGCCTATTGTATCTACAATCATATCAGATCTAGTTGGTGGAGTTTCACGACAACCTGAAACCCAAAGATTTACAAATCAAATGCAGGAAATTGACAACTGCTTTACCTATATGACCACTGGTTTGGAAAAGAGAAACGGATCTACCTATGTCAAGAATATAACAGATCCGACTGGTACTTTGTTTATACATTGGCATGAGAGAAGTTCTACTCAAAGATATATCTTTATATTCAAACAAGACGGTTCTACACCTCTCCGTATATTCAAAGCAGATGGAACTACCTGTACTGTAAATTATCAATCAGGTAAGGATGGGACATTAAAAGCATACATGAATACTGCGCCTGCAAATATTCATGCAGTTTCCTTTGATGATACCACAATAGTTCTCAATACCTCAACAACCACCGCTACAGATGCTAGTACAGTTTCATATCTCTTTAATGGAACTCCCGTAGATCAAAGCGGAAATGCACACAATAAACAATCTTGGAATGATTTTCCGTTACCACCCACGACACTTAATGAATACTGGTATGCCAGAGAAGATGCATTAGGTCATCCTTCCGGTTGGTATAAATCCATTTCTATAGGTGCTCAACCGTGGTATGAGCGTGTCAGAACTCCAATGGCACACTCAACCTATGATGCTACAACAATGCCGATTAGGATTGTACAGACTTCAGATACTGTCTTTGAAGTAAAAGAAGTAGAATGGAAACCAAGATTATCTGGAGATGGTCTTACAAATCCACCCGCAACATTTGTTGGAAAACAAATAAACGATATATGTCTACACAGAAATAGATTCTGGATAGTGGCGGGAGAGAATGTTGTTGGTTCTCAGACCGGAGATTATTTTAATTTCTGGCAAGATAGTTTCTCTCAACTAATAGACTCCGATCCAATTGATGTGAAATTAGGATCTGCTCAGGTATCAAAGATCAACTATGTTCAACCTTTCAATAAAGCGTTGGTATTGTTTACAAACGGAAATCAACAATATGAACTCAGAAGTAGAGATACCCTTACTCCAACTACGGTTAGCGTCCTTGCATCTACAGCATACACTTCTCCTAACCTTGCTAGACCAATTATCGCAGGATCTCAATTATACTGGTCAACCAACAAGGGAGCGTTCAGTCAGATCTACGAATACATCTCTGACGATGCAGCAGCACAATCAATCGCACAAGACATAACTGCGCATATTGATACTTACCTACCAGATAACCTATCATATTTCTCGGCATCCGCATCAGCAGATCTTTTGGTTGCTGGTACTGGTGACGATGGTGATCTTTATATCTGTTTCATGTATTGGCAAGGACCAAAGAAATTACAGAATGCTTGGTCTAAGTTAACACCTTCGGATAATGGAACTACCGGTAAAATATTATCCGCAAGATTCTTTGGTGATGATCTATATCTTCTACAGAGAACTGATGGTGTACTAAGAATTAATAAAATTGAAACAAGAACCATTGATGATTATCCATCTTATCTGCCCCGTATAGATTCAAAGAGACAGGAGACTGGTGTTTGGACCAAAGGTCAACAGATTACAGAATGGGTAACTGATCTGTGCATGGACATAGATGCTGTGTACCTTGGTTCTGAATGGTCTCCAGACGGTTCTGAGGGCATCATACTGACACCCGATAGCGTGGTGGACAATCTAGACGGAACCTGTACAGTGACCGTTAGCGGCGAATGGGCGGATTACCCAGCGTGGTTGGGATGTAACTATACCGCTAATGTAGAACTATCAAAACAATATCTAAGAAATAGAGATAATATAGCATTGCTCGGTGTACAGAGAATTCTAAAAGCAATGGTTGCTCATAGAAATACTGGATATTATACCATTGAAATAGATCCCGGTATTAGTCCATCTGAGATAAGAGTAATGACCTATACACCCAAAGTTGTGGGTAGTTCTTTTATAGCATCACAGAATTATATTGAAGAAGACGAAGTGGTTTCATACAAAGTAATGGGATCAAACGAAACCACTAAGATAAATATTAAATCAAACCATCCTTCTCCAATGAATATTACATCAATAGAATTTGCATCAAACTTCGTACAGAGAAAGACATCGCCTGTAGACAGGTAAGGAAGGTACATATGGGAGTTGCAGAATTTACATTAGGTGCAATCATCGCATCTACTATAGCATCCGTTGGTACTTCGGTAGCAATGGCGAATCAAGCAAATAAACAACAAGCGGCAATGGCAGAATACCAGAACCGACAAAGAGAACTTGCCTATGCCAAATCCATGGCATTCAATAGGGCAAGTCAAGAAGTCAAGGCGGCGGAACTCAAGAGAAATCTACAGATGAAATATGACCTTATGCGTGGTGCAAGCGAAGCACAAGGTGCTGAGAGAAATGTTCTAGAGTCTAGGGTTCAAGAGGCAGTGCTTAATTCTCTGGGATATGCTGTTGCTAGGGAAGGCGCAAAGATTGAAACAGAAAAGGAATTAGGGTTGCTTGGACAGTCTATTAATCAGATGCCTCAATGGGTGGTCGGTTCCAGTGAATCAACATTCTTGACTGGTTTACAAGGAGGAATTCAAGGATTTATGAACGGTCTTAATATGGCAGGAGCATACTCTAATATTCAAGGAGCACAGGCAGCATCGCAAGCATATAACGCTTATGGTGGTGCTATGGGCGTTGGTAATCCATCTAGAGCATCAATCATAGGAGGACCCTAACCATGCCAAGACCGTACTCTGAGGGTATTCCCGCAGGAGATCCAACCAACATCTACGCCCTTATTACCAATGGAATAGATGTTCCTACAGTACAGTTTACTCCTCAAGATAGAGTCGCTGAACCGTATAATGAATGGGCAGCACTCAATAGAATTCTCAATACAGGAACTGCCGCTGCTGCTGAAGCAATGAATTTCAAAGCACAGCAGATTGAAAACAAGACTGCATATGTCAATCTAGTAAACAGATTAGAAGATGATGCGATTAGAACTAAAGAAGAAAATCAAAGAGAATTTGATAGGCAAGTAAAAGAAAATCAAGATAATGCTTTTCTTACAGCAAAGACCAAAGTACAAAGAGCAATACTTGATAATGATTATAATCTTGCCGCAGATGAAGCAATGAAATTTGCACAAATTCCAGAATACTCTATTGAAAATAATCCATACATGGCAGAGAAAGCAACTGACCTTGTTGGATATGTTGAGGCAAAAAAGAAGCAAGCAGAGGCAGAAACAAGAACAGAGAATAAAAGATTAAGTTCTGCTGCACAATCTACAGGTACTCTTCTCGCTGCTAAAGTAATAGAAAGTTATGAGATTCAATTTAAAGATGATGCTCAAAGACCAAGAGTTATGGGTTTATTTGAAACTGCTGAACCAGAACAAATTACCGAAAGATTACATGATCTTGTTATGAATGAAATTACTAGGAAGAATCCTGAGATAAGAGCAGTATTGGATGATCAGGATCTTAATCAACTTACCACATATATTTGGGATAGATCTGCAACTCTTAGAAATGGTATTACTGAAGAAAGAAATAGAGCAAGAATATTTTATGATATGGAAATGAAAGGAAAAGCATTACTCAATGATGCTATGCAAATCCGAGATGTTTCCGTGGATGTTCCCAATGTTCTTGAATACTTCAAAGAACTTGATGTGAATCCAGACATAACAACTAGTCAAAGAAATAAATTAAAAGATGGTGGAACTGCAATTATCGTAGATCAGGCAAAGAAAGGTGTGCCTGTACGAGGTGCTTTGGATGTTAGGGAAGAAATAAATTTACAAGCACAATCAGGAAATATCTCTATACCCGACGCAGCATCAATAGTTAGAGGATTGACAAAGCGTGCAGAAAGAGAACTTGAAGGACAGATTGCAGAGTTTGAATCTAGAGCAACAAGTCAGGCGGGAGAAGGAAATGAAAATATCGCTCTTGCAATGAGCGAAGAATTTAAAGGAAACAATCCGGCAATCGCTATTGCAGAACGATACGGTCTTGCAACAAGAAATGCGGATGGGTCATACCAACTCTCTTCCGATCCACAAGATCAGGGAATGATAAAGAAATTACAACAACTTGAACAGAGATGGATTACTCAGCAAGAAAGATTTACCAGAGAAAATAATCTCAAATCAGACATTGATGTTGTAAATATTATTGGTGTTTCTAACTTCCAATATGATAGGGTTATTACCTCAGGAGATCCAAGACTTGAAGTAGGATCTCTACAAAGACCCGGTATCAGTGCAAGGGATGAGGCAATAGATTCATTAGTCACACAGAACTTTGATGCATCATTACAATACAGTCAAGATCCGGGTAAAGCAATTGCCTATAGACTTGCTGCATATAGAAATGTTAAAGCAGAAACTGATAGATTAAAAGATGTAGAACTATCACCAGAGTATCAGTCTGCACTTGATGAACTAAGAACCGGAACCATTGCCGAGCGAGAGCAGAAAATAAATGAACTTCTCAGTGGGTATGCCGAGAAATCAGCAGATGGAAAACTAAGAGAGAGTTCTCCACAAGAAAGAAAGTTTCTTTATACTGCGCTAGATGAATTCATGGAAGCAAGTATTCCAGACAGAATGAAACAACAAGCAAACAACCCCAGTGGAAATCTGGATGAATATGATCCAGTAGAGTTTGCAAATATGGCAAATTCAAATGCTGCTCAACTGTTTAAGAATAAAGATAAGATGACACCAGAACAGAGAAGTATTGAAGAAGATAGAATGGTGTTCATGCTTAATGCAGGTGATACTCTACCAGTTGATTGGTTCAAGTATCTTGGTGAAGAATACTTCGTGGAAGGTTCTTCCAAAGAACAGATGGCAAGAGGATATGAGTTACTTGAATTATCTGCAAAGACACAATACTACAGAGATCCAAACACAGGTGCTGTTCGTAAATTGAATATGCCTACCGTTGGACAAGTCAATGCAGAGATATCAATGTTTGAAGGTAACGAAATAATGTACAATACAGTTGTCATTGCTCAAGGAATGGCAATTGGAACTGGTCAAGAAGTATCAATATTTCTTCCTCAAGCACACAACGAAGCACTTCGTATCCAACGAACTAAGGATATGACCAAGGATAGAGTGGCAAGGAATGCAGGAGAAATGCTTCCTCAACCACTGATTAATTCTATGACTGGTGAACCATATTCTTTTAATGCAGGACTTATTGAAACTCAAGCAAGAGAATTTAGAACTGTATTCTCAGAAGTATTCAATACAGTAATACCAAATCAAAGTGAAGATGATCCAACTGTTATTCTAGATCCAGAAGATTACATGCGTATGAATGCTATGTACCAAAGTTTCAAGTTGAACTGGGGCGATGAAAAATTAGCAATGAAATCTGCTGTCGCAATGATGGCAAAGATGGGTTATAAGGTCCTTACCGGCGATCCTACGACCAGTACATCTCCAAGGGTTCAGATGATATACGATCCTTTCAACATCATGCCGACCCAGCAAACAACCACAGGAGAGCGTGGAATGGCAACTGGTCTGTGGAGAAGATATCTGGAAACCAAAGTTGCTGCTGCCGCAAAAGAAGGAGTAATTAGAGGAACTGTTTCTCTAGGTAATGGTGCTATAAGTATGGATTTGAGAGCAGACATTAGCAGACCAGATTCCTTGATTCCGTTCAGGGTGGATGACTTACAAGGTAATTCAATCTATATTCCAGAAAGATTTGGAATATCAGAAGCAGATTATCAAGCATGGGTTAGAGAACAACGAAGACAAGTGGATACTCAAACTAGAGATTTAGATTTACCCGGTCCATTGGGTCCATAACAAAGAGGTATAAATGGGAAGATTACCACCATCACAGACACTAAGAGATGTTATTTCAGGCGCATCTGTTCCTGAGATGCCACAAACACCAGTTGGACCTAGTGCTCTACCAAGTAGACAATTCATTGAAAGAAGTAATGCAAGCGTTCCTTTGTACGAGGATGCACTAGGAAATCCAACATACACCAACAATCAATCATGGTTTGAAACCTTTACTGATCGTAGGTTATATGCACAGACTGGTGGAGGAGCAGGTTATTGGGGATATGGTTGGAGAACTCCTACCCGTCTGATGTACGATAGTTACATCGGATTGGAGCAAGACCCAGCACCAGATCCTCTTTGGACAAGAGAAAAAGAAAAACCAAACTTTGTTGAAGAGAGAGTTAAGTTTCTTGAAAGTCAACTTGGTGATAAAGCAACCATCCTTGCTGATGATTATGGTCCAGAGTTTCTAGCAAACCTAGCATCATCTGCTGTTTCTCTAGATGATGAAAGCGCAAGACTTACTTATGCTATGGATTCTGCATTCGCCAAACGAAGAATTGCGGACTATGATGCTGCTTCTGGTTGGGGAACTTATCTCGGTACAAAGACATTATCTGCCGTTGGTAACTACATGGCAGTTGATCCTATAACCAGTGTCACAACCATTGCTTCACTCGGTGCAGGTACATTAGTTCCTGCTATTGCAAGAAGTGCTGTTGTTGCAAATCATTTACCTTGGATAAGCACTCCTGCAAATATGGCAAGAAGTTGGATTGTTTCACATGGACCGACTCTTGCAAAGACACAATTTGCTTTAGCACCTGTTGATGGTGGGTTAAGTGGATATGCCATATGGGATGGATATAATAGGGACGCATCTCTTCTAAACGGAAACAATGCTATCCTTGATGAAAATCCATACGATGATATTGCTCTTGGTACAAGTATTGGACTTGCTGGAGGATTGATTGGATTTAGTCTGAACATCCGTCAATTAAATCGTGATGCCGCCATTGAGTCTCTTGCCACCGCAGGATTGAGTGTGCCAACCAGAGAATCATTGGATTACAGTGTTCGTTATTCTGCTTCACAAAGTAATCTATTACGCAGACTCAAAGCAGCAGGTGTTAGAGAAACAGATGACATCTATAGAGAAGTAGCAGATCCACGAAGATTACATGAATTGGGTATGAGGCGTGTAGATCAGGTTGAAGATCTTGTGAATTGGGTTGATAGATCTAAACCAACACCCGATGAACTCAGATCTTATATTGGAAATAGACATGTCGCTGAACATAATAGACTGGTAACATTTAGAGAAACTATTGATGATGTTGCTAATAGACATTCAGACGGTTGGATATTGGATGCAGCAGGAAATAGAGTAGCACCAAACTTTGAGAAATATGGTGATGAAATAAATGCTGCATTAAGACAGGCAACTGATGGCGCAATGAATGCTGCTGGTGTAACTGCAAACCAACAGAGAAGAATCTATGCATTCATGAGAACCAGAGTTGGTATGACCGAACAGGATTTCCACAGATGGGTTCAAGCAACTGATCCGGGAGAAGCAGAGTTCGGTTTGCTTACACAGTTCATTAACCAGTCATTGGATGGTGAACGAAGAGTAATTCAAAATAATGCTGGTGGTCCTCTTCGTCTAGATGAAGTGGTTCCATCCGGTGTAAATGCAAATAGAATGTTACACGATGGTGTTGATGAGACAGCAGCAAATGTAAGACGCATTATTGATGATGAAAATCAAGTAATGATTGATGGTCTTGATGCTCTTGCCGCAAGCGGTAGGAGAAATCCAGATGCAGAGAAAATCCAAGAACTTCTCATTCAATTATCAAGAGATTCCCGTGATGTGAATAGACAAGGTTTGCGTGCTACAGCAGGATCACCACAAAGAAATATTCGTAGAATGTATACTGCTGATGACACAAAGATCGTAAATAAAATTAATAGACTGCTCCGAAGAGGAGAAGCAAGAGGAGAATTCCCTCCCGGATTTGTTCTCAGTGTACAAAGAAATATGCAAGCAAGAACTCTTGAAAACAATCTACTCCGCAGAAGATTGCGTGATGGAGAACTTGGTGAGATGCTTGGTTTGATGAACACCAATACTCTTGCAAAGATGGATGATCCTCGTTTGATTGATGGTCTCTATCCTTTACGAACTGGATTCCGTGATGGATTTGATGAAGTTGAAAACATTGCTTCAGCAAATGCAAGACGAACCGATGATTATGTTCAGATCAGCAGACTTTCAAGAACACCAGAGGTTGATCTGGAAACAGAATTTAGCAAAGCAAATGCTGCTCTTGGAAGGTCATTGGAAGATCTGGATACCGCAAGCACTGCTCAAAGAATGCGTCAATTACTTGCACCGGGTGCTGGTCAAGCAAACCTTAACAGTCCTAAAATAACAGCAAGTGGTACAGCGTGGACAAGCGGAAGTAGAACATTAAGTATTTCTGTAGTTGATCCGAATACAAATCAAACAGTCAGACTGAATATCAATAACAAAGAAATGTTTGAGAATGTATTTACACCAAATTCCATTGCAGCAGCAGATGCTTCAGGTAATTGGCAAGATCTTGTATTCAAAGGAAATTTATCTGATATTGTTTCAGATGCGGACAAAGCAGCAACAGCAGCAAAATCAGCATACTCAAGAATATCAAAGTCCAGAGAACTTGGTTATGCATTAGCAGATGAAGACTGGGATTTCGCTAGAGCAAATGGTCTTATAAGATCCATGCGTGGAATACCGTTTATTGGTAATGGTATATCAGATGTTTTAAACAGAGCAATAGAAACCGGTGGTAGATATTTCTCTATTGAGCAAGGATTCCGTTGGGGAAATGATACTCTTGTAGGTACTAGATCAAGACTTTGGTTCAATCCAGAATCCATTACAGGAAGAGGACTTGCCGATAATATTATGATGTTGGCAAATCTTATAGATAGTCCTCACGCTCTTAGGAGAAATGTAGGAAACCTAAGCGATGACAGTATGCATTCTATCCAACAGATTCGTAACTTTAATGCAGTTGCTGCACAGAGAGTTATCAAGGTATTGCAGAAATATGCAAAAGAAGGTAAACCGTTTGAAGGAAAAGATCACGAAGCACTAATCAATTTCTTTAGAGCAGCATTGAATCGTGATCCTAACTTTACACAAATTGCAAATAATCTTACACCAAAACAAAAAGAATTAAGAGAAGCATTAGAGGATTTCATCCGACCATTTGTAAGAGAAGTGGAAACTGTAAGAGCAAGACAAGGATTGCCTGCCACAGCAGGAGATAATGTTTCACAGATTCTTTTGAACATGTTGACTAATCCTATTTATGAAAGAATTGTAGCACAGACCGGAAAAGTCAGAACGATTATCAATACCGAACTTACAAGATTGCATACAGAATCTTTAAGTAGATTAAGAGGTACATCTGGAACTCTGAGTATTCCGGGTCAACGAGGACCTAAACCAAGAACCTTGGATGTTGATAGAAGACTATTAAGTGGAACCTATCTTAATTTAGATGAAGTTCAATTAGCAAAAGCACTCAATAGAGATATTGGTGCAGCAACAACAAGAGATGATATATTCAGAATATTGAATAATGATATTGGTGATAACGCCCCAATAGGATTCGGTATTCAAAGATTGGTCAATGAATGTTCCGATACAGAAATAGCGAATGCCAGAACTTGGAATGATTTCGTTGATCTTCTTGAAAGCAAGAAAACCAATCAAGCATGGAATGATTGGGTTCAAGACCAGACAGATTCTGTCTACGGTAAATTTAATCCAGAGAGAAATAGATTCAATACTGGTAGAAGAAACTCTCCATTAACCGCAACTCAAATGATTGGTGCGGATCTGATGGATGATAAAATCTATACAGAAATCGCAATGTCTAATGCTATGCGTCCATTCATGATTCAAAATTTCCAAGATATAGTTGCTGAGTTTGCTAATGGTCTTGGAACCAGAATGAGATTACAAGCACAACTGGATAGAAATTTCTTGGGTGGTGCTAATAGAGAAACTGGTATATTCCAGATCTTAAGAGAAACGAGAGAAGGATTCCGTAGACAAGCACAAGAAATTGAAAGACAAACTGGTGCTTCACCCAGAACACTCATAAAACGAGTTGAAAGAGATATGGATAATCTTGAGGATATGTTGGCACACTCCTTAGGATTTAATGTAGAAACAGCAAACAGATATGGTATTTGGGAAACTACATTCAGAATATTGAACGGTACTGTTAGAGCATCTGTTGGTTCATTCTTCGGTCTACAGACTGCAATTGCTGAAGTACCCAAAGCATTTCTCTTGAATGCAAACCGCAATGGGTTTGTCAATGCGTTTATTGATACATTAGATTCATTGATTAATTCTCCTGCTGGGTTTGCTGAATTGGAAAACTTAGGTTCTGGTATAGAACAGTTTACCCGTAAGTACGCATTGGGTGTGGATAATGAAGCGTACATGGGTGGTATCCAATTAAATACTAGAAGAATATATGATCCTAGAATTTTAGTTTCTGGAAACCGTAATCCTATTAGACCTTTAGCAAGAGCGGCAGATATCCTTAAAGGTAATGTAATAGATCAACAAGGATTGACTAGACTTGCCGCAGAACGAGGTAGCGGTCGGTATACAACCGGTGCAGCAAGGGTGGTGGATGCTGGAGTGGGTCTACTGGAAAGCGTTGCTAATGCCAATACACGCATCGGTGGACAACAATACTTTACCGCACTGGCAAGAAACATTGCAGCAAAGGGAGCAAAGAAAGAACTGGTGAGAAATATAGAACTCATTAGAACTTTCTCTAGACAATACAATGCAGCAATGCGTAAACTTCCTGCTAATGCAACCTTTGAAACTAAACTTACAATTCTAAAAGATATTGCAAAGAAGAATAATCTTGAATGGGGTACGGCACTCCGTCTTGTAAAGCACGGTCTTACCGATGAAGCAGACCTAAAGATTATTTCTCAAGCATTTAGAAACAAGAGTGTAGTCAGAGATCCGGGATTTGTTACAGAGTTTAAAGAATATAATACCCAAGGTCTAAGAGATTATATTGATAATATTGCAACTAGGAGTGGTGATAGTCGTCTAGAAAGATCTGATAGGATCATGATGAAGATGACTTCATATCTTGAAGAAGAAGTCAATACCGCTGTTGTATCTGCAACCGGTATCGCCGCAATCCCAAATGCAAACTTTATTCAAAGATATGTTGGACAGTTCTCTAACTATGTCAGAGGATTCGTACATCAAGCATATCTCCGTGGTGCTCACCAATCAAATATGATGAAGATTATTGCAATGGGTCTACCAGTTCTTATTGGAGAACTTCTCTACTATGAAGGTAAGAGACTCTTGGATATCAAGGGTTATAAAGGCAAAGATACTTACTTAGAAGCGTGGGAAGAAACAAAGAAAGAATGGCGTGAACAACCAGAAATTGCTATTTACAGATTAATATCTAGAATTCCAGCAGGTGGAAACTTCCAATCTTTCCTTTTAAATCATATTGTCAACCCAATGGAGATGGAACTATTCCCAAGTATTAGTGGTGGTTATAGACCAATGGGAAGAGATAAACCACCGATAACTCAAGATCTTTCTCACAAGTTAATTTATAATGGTATTGATGCTGCTCTCAATACAGCAGCGTTGTCTCAACAAACTGAACTGCAAGCAAGCGACATTGTTACACGAAGGACTAATCCATCAGAGATGTGGAGTCCTCCACTTGCTAACTTCAAACCATTTGAGACCAGTCTAGATTTCGTAAATGATCTTACAAGTTCAAATCCATATATTGATAACTATGAGAAATGGTTCACATTCCCAAGAGGAGTTTATGGATTCATACCGGGTGTCCGTACATGGCAAATGAATACGGCACTTAAAACATTTGGATTAGCACCCGCATATGAGCAAGATCCAAGAGCATACCGTTGGGATCAGCACAATGAAAGAATGCGTAAGTTAGGTTACTAAGTACATTTCTCTATATGAGAAATTGTTTCACTTGAAATATATTTCACTCGTTTTACAAAGGAATAACATATGTCTTTATCTTCAGTCACCTACACAGGTAATGGTGTATTGGCGACATACTCGTATGCCAATATTGATCTATTAGATGATGATTTGGTTACATACGCCTCTCAACTCCGTGTGTATGTTGACAATACTCTTCAGGTTTTAAATACCGCATACACTGTATCTGTTATTAATCAGAACATCACTTTCCAAGCAGGATACATTCCTGCGTCAAACACAGTCATAAAGATTTCTCGGTTTACAAAGAGTGATGATAGGTATATCAACTATACCAATTCTACAAACATTACCGCATCAATTCTTAACACAGATGCAAAACAATTGTTCTTCCTGACCCAAGAAGCAATTGACTTGCGTGATGATGCAATGGTTCTCAATAACGAAGATAAGTGGGAAGGTAGAGGCAAGACCATTACCAATATCGGACCTGCTTCAGATGCAACCGATGCTGTCAACTTGGGACAATTAACTGCTGCTATCACCGGTACATTACCAAGTACATTGGGAACTAAAGGTTATACGACATATACAGGTGATGGTTCTACTACCGATTATACCTTACCGAGTGAAGCAATTGGTCTTGCAGCAAAAGATATTGAAATATTCGTAAGCGGTGTAAAGCAATCTCCAACATCTGCATATACCATAACAGGAGACACTGTTTCCTTTTCTCCTGCTCTTGACAATGGAGTAGTTGCTGAAGTTTATTATAATAAGGGAACTGTTCCTGCTGCCTTTGGTGCTGATGCTGTGACCGAATCAATGATTCAGGACAGAGCAGTAAATAACGAAAAGATTGATGCTACTGGAGAAACTACCAATCATGTTCTCCGTGTAACCAATTCTCCATCAGGTCAAGTTGATTGGGGAACTATTCCCGCTTCAACCATCAGCGACTTTGATACTCAAGTTCGTACCAGTCGTTTGGATCAGATGGCAACCCCAACCAGTGATATCAATCTAGGAAGTCGTAAGATAACAAACCTTGACACTCCGGCATCAAATAATGATGCTGCAAATAAAGTTTATGTTGATACAAAAGCAAAGGTTCAACAATCAACCCTTTTAACTGCGAATAGAACATATTCAGGAATAACATTTCTTTCTGGACTTGGTTCTTATCCAATTCACGGACAGAAAGGTACATTTACTTTTAGCAATTTAAGTACAATAAATTCGTGTAATATATCAATACCAATCTTTACGGGTATGAATGGTATTAATAATAATTCAACCGCTCCTAGCGGTAAAGCATCCATTGTTTATGTAAATTTTGATATTAACTTTGCTGCTGGAGTAACCTATGTGGTTCTATCTCCAGATTATGTAACCTATGGATTAGACACAAATAATAATTTTAATTCTGCTGTTTATGGTGCATTTGTATGCATTGCAACTTTAACAGGAAATCAAATAATATTTGAAATAAGGAAATGGAACTGGAATACTAATAATTATCATTTATATTGGAATGGTGCGGTATCTGGTCAATCTCCACAGAATCCTGTTTATTTGCTAACATATGGTACAGAACCCGCTTGGATTGCAACAGCAATTGGAACTTAATAAAGGAAAACAATAATGTCAAAGACACAAGTATTACCATCTTATATTGACTTTACTGGTGCATCCAGTGGACAAGTTCTATCATATAACGGGACTGAAGTAGTTTATATTACACCAAAGACCATCGCCAATGATACCACATGGGCAGCAAAAGGAGATCTGATTGTCGGTACTGCAAACGATACCGCAGTAGTTCTCTCTTCATCTGCTGTAAATAATCAAGCATTGGTTGTGGATACAACAACACAAACTGGTTTGAAATGGACAACTCTTACTACTGCTGCAAAACAGGAAACAAAAGTTGTCAATACATCTACAAGTACCACCCAAGCATTCTATGAAACATCTGCTTTCTCGTTTGTAGTAGGACAATGCTTCATTGAATATCTAAATGGTACATCCGCTACCGCAGTTCCTCTTGCTTCGGCATGGGTCAATCTGCGTTCCTATACGGGAACAAAGACAGCAAATGTTACCGATAGATATTCTGGTGTATTCGGAACATCTTCAGGTGCTGCTTGCTATTGGAAGTGTGAAAGAAATACCAACGGTACAATCGTCAGAGTCCTTAGACCTTTCTCTGATGCCAGTGGTGCAAACGGACTTATCTGTACAGGTGGTTTATGTAGTCCTACAAACCTTGACTGGAACACCTCATATCAACTCCGCATAACTGCATATGAGGATACCCAATCATGATAGCATCTGAAATACTACAGTTCACCATTCTCTGTACTGCATTCTTTGCAGCATGGAAACTGGATGCAATTAACCGTACGCTGGGTGAAGTTACCACACAGATATCATATCTCAAAGAAGAAGTCATGGAACTTAAGGAATCATTTAATGATATCAGCAAAAGAGTAGAGAAAGCAGAAGAAGATCTCAAGAAAATAATCAAACTAGAGGAGAAATAAAATGGATAATAAAGAAGATAAACTACGACTTATGTGGGATATGACTGCTGATAGCATCATAGACGCACTACAGAACCCAGAGAGAAACAGTCCGGGTTGGGTTCAATGTGCTCTTCGTTTCTTGCAAGACAATGGTGCAGAGGCATTATCTCTTCCTAATAACAAGAAGGATCAGATAAATAAATTGTTGCCTTTCCCCAAGTTAACTGAAAGGAAGATAGGTTAATGATGAATGTACAAACGATTTGTAAGAATGAAGATCTTTTATTGGGTACTTCAAAGAGTACAGTAACAAAAGTTCTCTCGTTACAGAATTGGGAACAGTCAGTAATGACCGCTCAATTCACATCTACTGATGGTCTTGCCACATGCCAATATCAAGGTAGATTACACCCAAGCGCACCATGGGTAAACCTAACTGCAATTGCGTCTGCACCCGGTATAGAATCATTACCTAAGGTTCCCGAAGTTAAATTATTATTAGATGGTACTGCGATGTCAGTAGATGCCAAAGTAGATGTATGGATATTCCCTCAATAAGAAAGGTATTTAAATGAGAACTCAACGACAAACACAAACAAGAAATAATGGTGAAACAACCACCTATACTTTCCAACTGGATCGTAATCCAAAGAATCCAAAAGTAATGATCAGTATTGATGTCAGCGGAACTGGTAGTAAAACAACCACCGGTAAAGCAATTAAGGGAAGAATGCATCCAGACGCTCCGTGGGTCACGCTTGCGTCCCCATCAAATGCAACTGCCGCAACCATAAATGTTTTCACGACTGTCTGTCCTGAATATCAAATAACGATGGTAAATGGCGGTGGCGTAGGTGTCACTCAAACCCATTCAGTAGCAGTTTGCAATTAAGGAGAAATAAATGAAAGTCAAGAAAAGTTCAGTCATATCTCACCCCACCAGTACCGGTACACTTACGACCGATGCTGTAAATATGGATCAAGCATCTTATTGTGATGCCCTCACAATCCAGTTATCTTGTAACTCAGCGTATACAGGGACCGTCACGGTACAAGGAAGATACCACCCAGAACATGATTGGGTTGCTTTAGGTTCAGCGTTAACCGTAAACAGTGCCGCCACCAGAGACCAAATATTTTCAAGGGATTATGCTCCAGAGGTTAGATTGAGTTCAACCAGATCGTCTGGTGCTGGTGCTGGAACCGTAACCGCTTGGTTCGGTCGCTAAGGAGAAATATATGGAAGAGAAGAAATGTACAAAGTGTGGAATAGAGAAACCACTAAGTGAGTTTTATAGTAAGCGTACCCAATGTAAAGAGTGTGTTAGAAAATGCGTCACTAAATACGCAAAAGAAAATCCTGAAAAGATCAAAGAAAATAATGCAAGATGGCGCAAAGAAAACTATGAAAGAAAACAAACAATGGATCAAGAATGCTATAAACGCAATCCACAAAAGTACAAAGACTCTGCAAAGAAATGGGCAAAGGAAAATCCTGAAGATAGAAAAAGAATTCTTTGGTTTAATAAATATAAAGGAACTTATGACCAGTGGGAAGATTATAGAACAGCGACCCATTGCTCTTGTTGTGGTGTAGAGTTCACGGATAAGAATAAGAAATGTCAAGATCACAATCACGACACTGGAGAAGTCCGAGATGTTATTTGTAGATTCTGCAATGACATTGAAGGTAAAGTAAAAGATCATCCAGAAAGATTAATCCACATGATGGGATACTTACTAAAATGGCAGACGAAGACTATTATAGAGAAATAAGAGACGACTTCAGGAATTTCCTCTGCGTTGTTTGGGACGCACTAAGTTTACCTCAACCCGCATTAGTACAGTACGACATTGCTGATTACCTTCAGAACGGTGGTGATAGAGTAATGGTGCAGGCAATGCGTGGGTGTGGTAAAAGTTATATCACCAGTGCCTATTGTGTGTGGTTATTATACAGAGATCCTAATACCACAATCATTTCTATGTCTGCCGTACAAAACCGTGCTCGTGAGTTCATCAGACTCTGTAGAAGAATTATAGACAGTGTAGACTTTCTCAGTCACTTGATACCAGATGTAGAAGATAGAGATGGTGCTGATCGCTTTGATGTGGGTGCAAGATCTAGACCAGACAAGAACCCATCGGTTGCTGCTTATGGAATCAAGTCTATGATCACGGGTGCTCACTGTGATATTATTGTTGCAGATGATATTGAGATTCC
>Ga0208546_1000278_pt1 | contig 20983 bp, 29 predicted proteins | sample DEB19_08_DNA_4_FD_184528 | JGI IMG/M metagenome (GOLD analysis project Ga0208546, IMG submission 184528) | Aqueous microbial communities from the Delaware River and Bay under freshwater to marine salinity gradient to study organic matter... | ecosystem: Environmental > Aquatic > Marine > Coastal...
ACCCATACAACGGGTAATAGATGAGTGTATTAAACGAGATGACCTTGAGGGATTACAGCGATACGTTGCTGAAGCTGAAGGTTTAGCAGCTCAAGAGGAGATACGCAGCTATGACGTACATTGAAGATATCAAGAAACCACGGGGATTTATTAACGTAGCCTATTTTACGGCTGAACACATCAAGACGAAGTTAGCAGGGGCAAGCGAAGCAAGTAAAAAAATAAAAGTAAACTACATTAACCAAGACAGTGTACTCGTAGAAGTAAAAGACGAGTGTAACTGTAAAACTAGAGGAGAGGACGACGGAAAAACAACCTGTTGGGAACACCACGATTGTTACTACGGCGATTGTACTCATGGAGAATAGCTTATTTGACACCGGTGTCAGACCGATCATAGACAACCACCTATTGGAACTAGCCAAAGAAAAGCGTGACTATGGTGATTACTGGAGTGCAAGCTCGGCAGGCTACTGTATGCGTAAAGTTATTTTTGACAGACTGGGTGTGGATAAGGTTGAGGAAAACCCACGCAAGCAACGAGTATTTACTGTCGGCCATATCTTCCACAGGTGGATACAAGAACTAACCGCAGGTATAGGTGCAAGCGTAGTCCAAGAACAAGAACTCATAAACAACAACCTGATGATTAAAGGCCACATAGATGACCTCATCAAAACAGACAGTGGACTTATCCTATACGATTACAAAACAGTAAACTCAATGGCTTTTAAATACAAAAAAGATAAGATGAGCCACTTCCACAAGATGCAGTTAGGAACGTATATGTATATGATGCGGAACTTTAGCCCACAAACACTAGAGTTACCAGAGGAAGTCATCGATAGCAAAAAGATTAGAGACCTAACCAAGAACATTAGAAGTGTAAACAAAGCACGCATCTTAAACATCAGTAAAGATGATTTAAGAATGAGCGAAACGCAATTAGATTGGACACCAGACCTAGAAAAAGAAGTCTTCGAATACTGGTCAACTATTAACGGCTACTGGAAAATGAAAACAATGCCAGAGTGTACCTGTGCTGACTTCGAGAATGGATTTATGGCTAAGCCAGAGTACAACGACTATTATTATCACGGAAAACCTTGCAGTATGGTGTGGTATGTAACCTGGAGAAGTAAAAAAGAAAAGGAGGCAAAGAGTGAGGGGGATAACAATAATCTCGAAAGCTCAAGTGGTGATGTGCCAGGGGTGCAATAAGCCAAAGTCTGTGTGCAAACACAAGCTAGACTTTTATAAGAAACGTAAGTAAAGGAGAATAATATGAAATATAAACTAAGCCCAATAGGATACTTCTGGTACTACGCTATTAACATATTTACTTGTGGTAGCCTGTACTTTATGAAAATAGCAGTTAAGAAAGCTCTAACTGAGCAGGAGAAATAATATGAGAAAAGCAGTTTTAATAATAAATTGGATCACAGTAGCATTTTTAATGTACACAACATTTACAATCGACCCAACGACACCAGACGCAGGGTATCAGTATTTAGGATTACTACTACTAATGCCAGCATTTACAATTAGCTTGGTGTACGCTCACAGCAACGCAGAGGAAGATAAATAATGGAAAAGAAATACACAAAACTATCTGACCTAGTAGACTCAACATTTACTATCAAGAAAGCTTGGGGATTTACTTGGAAGAAGTGGGACGCTGAAAGCAAGCGGATGCTGACATCAGATCGCTACGAACAAGGATTCAGAAAAGTCTACAGCCTAGAAACAGACAAAGGCAATCTCGATGTTGGCTCTGGTCAACTGAGTGCGTTACTAGAAGCTGTCTATCGAAATGGTGTAGCAGATATTAACAACCGCAGCTTTGCTGTTAAGTCAAACGGTAAGACTGGCATGGACATCAGATATTACTTTAACCCAGTAAAGACTGAAACAGTCCAAGCAAAGATTGAAGATGATGAGTACGACAAGCCAGTAGACCTGTCAGGCATACCATTTTAAGGATGACCAATGGAACTAGAAACCGCACTAAACGGATACACGGCTGCCAAACAAAGACTGCAGTCAAGCTGGTCAAGTCCGACCGCCTTAAGCGACCTAGCCGTAAAAATAGCAACCTACGGAACGTACATAGGTGAGCATCTGGGCGATTTTAAGGCTCTGTACGAGCTGAATAAGTCAAAGATGTACTTGGACGCTATCAAAGACGGTAAGTCCGCTACACAGGCTGAGAATGAGTCTAGGAGCGAAAATGCTGAGGTACGAGCTGAAGTATTACGATTAGAATTAGTGCACAAAGATTTATTTTCATTAGTCAGTGTTATTCAATCAAGATTAAAAGTATTAGAACAAGAAGTGAGGAACAGTGTATGAGTGAAAAGAGAAAGACAGCAGTTACCATCAAAGAAAAATATGGTAACGACTTCTACCAGAAGATTGGTAGTTTGGGTGGACAACGCAAAGTGACTAAAGGGTTTGGCAAAGCTACACCAGAGCAGCGTCGTGAATGGGGCAGACTTGGTGGCTCTGTGTCAAAGAAAAACAATGAAAACGTATTGTAGTCACTGCAAGACTGAAGACCAGACCAAAAGATATTGGATTAACTCTAGAAACTACCGTAAGGATGGTTCGTTTAAGGTGTATTATTGGTGCGAAGATTGCCGCAAAGAAAAACAGAAAAACTATTACCACAATGGCGGCAAAGCGGTTATTATTGATAACATCATGAAATCAAGAAAGAGGGTAAAAGATGGGCAAAGTAAAAGGCGTAGCACAGTTACGCCAGGAAGCCGACAAGTGGTTTAGCAAATATGTTAGATATAGAGACTCAATCTACCGTGACGGTGAGCGATACGCTGACTGTATTACTTGTGGAGTAGAGAAGAACATTAAACAGTTGCAAGCTGGTCACTTTGTATCACGGCGAGTAAACAAACTTAGGTTTGAAGAAACCAACGTTAATGCACAGTGCACTGGTTGCAATATGTTTAAACAGGGTGAGCAATATCTTTACGCCAAAGCGTTGGACTATAAGTACGGTGAGGGCACAGCCGAAAACTTAATGAGCCAACGGCATCTTACCCACAAGTTTACTAACGACGAACTGCAACAAATCATAGACGACTCTAAGACACAGATTAAGTGGTACGAGGATAACAAAGTATGAAATACTTTAGTATGTTTAGTGGAATAGGAGGTTTTGAATATGGGATACAACGTGCTTTCAATCAACAATTTACCGAGATCAAGCAAAACGGGCAAAGGTGGGACAGGGACACTAATGAAGTGGAACACCATGTTCTGCCTTCAAGCAGGACAACCCCACTATGTGTGGGTTATTCAGAAATCGACAAATACGCAATTAAAGTCTACGAAAGGCACTTTGAACATGACAACTATGGAGACGCAACAAAAATCAACCCAAAAGAATTACCAGATTTCGACCTTCTTGTCGGAGGATTTCCTTGCCAAGCTTTTTCAATCGCTGGAAAACGCAAAGGATTTGACGACACCAGAGGCACACTCTTCTTTGACATCGCTAGGATTCTTGCAGAAAAAAAACCCCAACATTTGGTACTCGAAAATGTCAAAGGTTTACTTAGTCACGACCAGGGAAGAACTTTCCAGACAATCCTTGGGGTTCTCGCCGACTTGGGGTATCGAGTTGAATGGCAGGTACTTAACAGCAAAGACTTCGGAGTTCCCCAAAACCGAGAGCGAATCATCATTGTCGGACATCTTGGAAGATGTTGTGGACGAAAAGTATTTCCTATCACCCACAGCAGTGAAAGCCATCTTAAATACAGCGGGGGAGTCATTTCGGCTAGAAAGCAATGGCTCAAGGACGGCAATAACAACTCCAGAAATTTCTCCCAAGGACAAAGAATCTACAGTACAGACGGGATAGGACAAACACTGGCTGGTCAAGCTGGCGGACAAGGTGGCAAGACAGGATTATACGAAATGGAAGATTTAAGAATTCGCAGACTAACACCCAAAGAATGTGAACGCTTACAAGGCTTTCCAGATCATTGGACAAAGTATGGTATAGAAAAAGCCCCAGACGGGGCTTCCACGCTATCTTGTCACGATGACCATATTATATCAATTTCCGACACCCAACGCTACAAGATGTGTGGTAATGCGGTTACAACTAATGTAATTACAGCAGTTATGGAGCGATTATTATGAAGCCTCGAATATGTAAATTATGTCGTAGTGAACACAGGAGGGATGAACCATGCAAATAAAGATATCAAGAGACGACTCTAAGACACAGATTAAGTGGTATGAGGACAACCATGTATAAACTTAATCATGCAAACATTAAAGATTGGATAGCTGACTATGATGGACCATTGTTTGACGGCATACTCTGTGATCCACCATACGAATTAGGATTTATGGGCAAGAGCTGGGACAGTAGTGGTATAGCTTTTGACGTAGAAATGTGGCGAGGATTGTTGATGCATTTAAAACCGGGTGGTCATCTGCTTGCATTTTCAGGTAGTAGAACCTACCACCGCATGGCAGTAGCAATAGAAGATGCAGGCTTTGAGATACGAGATATGATTGAGTGGGTATATGGTAGTGGATTCCCTAAGAGTCTAAATATAGGTAAGGCAGTCGATAAGATACAGGGGAATGAGCGAAAAGATTTAGGCTATAACGATAACTCTCGGACAAATAAGCCAGATGTTGATGTGTATGAAGCAGGCATACGAGGCAAGGAAAGCCGTATCACCAAAGGCATTTCCGAATGGGAAGGCTACGGCACAGCTCTTAAACCAGCTCACGAACCCTGTGTACTAGCTAGAAAACCAATAGAGGGAACAGTAGCTAATAATGTCTTAGAACATGGTACAGGTGGGTTGAATATAGATGGTACGAGGGTGGGGATAGATTTAGATAAAGAACCTGCTGTTGGTGATGCTTATTATCTCAAAAAAGGAATTGAATATCCAAATCAAGGTAAATCTGATTCAAAGATAATGGGTTCAGATACGGAACGAGTTGGACTTACTATGGCACAAGGTCGCTTTCCTGCCAACCTTATACACGATGGCTCTGATGAAGTATTAGAGGTGTTTCCGCAGACAGGTAAGGGCAACGGCAAGCCCTATAGTTACACAGACAGGCAGTATGAAGTAGCTGGATTTATTAAAAACAATTCGCCAGAAGCTCCGAGTAATTTTAACGACTCTGGCTCTGCCTCACGCTTCTTCTACACAGCTAAAGCTAGTAAGAGTGAGCGTAATGCAGGGTTGGAGAAGTTTGAGGAAGTAATCAGAAATGATGGTAGAGATGAAAGCCTAGCATCAGGCAATATGCCACAAAACAGAAGCAACAACCCTAAAGCCAACCACCATCCAACAGTTAAACCCCTATCACTCACTAAATACCTAGCAACCCTTATCAAACCCCCAGCAGGCGGTAGACTACTTGTTCCTTTTTCTGGTTCAGGCTCAGAAATGATAGGTGCACTACAAGCAGGTTGGGAATATGTTGAGGGTGTAGAACTTACCGAAGAATACATACCGATTGCAGAAGCTAGGATTAAACACTGGATAGATAAGATAGATAAACAGATGGAGATATTATGAAGCCACGAATATGTAAAGTCTGTCGTAGTGAACACAGGAGGGATGAGCCATGCAAATAAAGATACCAAGAGATGAAGAGTCTAAAATATTCTTTGATTACCGTAACGATTTAAAACAAATTGAAGAGCTTTACGACCAATTCAAAAGCAAGCAAGCCAGAAAAGCATTAGTCAAACTTCAGTACGCAATTATAGTCTTATACCACCAATATTATAATTGACAACCATTGACTTTTAGAGTAAACTTTGTTAGCTATTCAATTGTTAAGTGTCCTTTCGTTAGCTCTTGCTGTGAATAGTGCCTCTGGATAAATCCCCTTCGAGCCTTGTTGGGGATTTTTCTTTTGATAAAATATCTTGACATCACGAATTACTTATGCTAATATGGTAGGGTCAAATAACGAAAGGATGACATGAAAAAAGAAAATAACAACAAAACAGATGTGAAGACCTTCGTCAAAGGTGTTGGTTCTTTGCTGGTTATAGCTTCAATTGCTGCAATGGTTGCTATAATATGGCTTGGGACGGATGGATTTATTAGCCGATTGCTAACCGTCCCCGCAATGATTTTTGCTGCACTACAGCTCGTCAATCGCTTTACAAAGTAAACAGGAGTACCTTTGGCTTGAGAATGTCTGTCTTTGCAACGCCGATGTTATGAAACGTCTATTAAAAGTTCTGTCAGTTTTTACACTTATATTATTTGTCGGACTGGCAATACATTACACAGTTAAACAGAAACAAACACTACAATTTAAAACAATAGAACTCAAATCAAAAGAAGCACAGCTGATTGAACTTAATCAGAAGTATGATGACGTGCTTAAACTACAAACTAAATCCGAAGCTGAAAAGCAACAGCAACAGGAAAAGATTAAACAGCTTGAGAGCGACAGAGAGCGTCTACAACGAGAGTTACAGGCCAAAGCTAACAAATACCTTGCTGACAGCCAAAAACTCAATACAGCGGCTCTGAGTGCCCCAAAAGCATCAGCAGCTAGTAATTGTAATACTGGCAATCCGTACAAAGATTTTATCTACATGAAAGAATCTGGTTGCCGTACGACTGCAGTTAACTCGATTGGTTGTCGTGGACTCGGTCAAGCTTGTCCTGGTTCTAAGCTACCTTGCGGTGCTGACTTTGCTTGTCAAGACGCTTGGTTTTCTAACTACGCCATTACCCGCTATGGTAGCTGGGAGTCTGCGTATAACTTTTGGTTGTCTCACAGGTGGTGGTAGTGGATAACTTTGTTAAATACTACGAGCTATTGCCATCAGACTTTTCAAGAACTTCTTTAATAGTAAGAAGAAAAGTTACTTGATCGATGGCTTCTTCGATTGCCATATCTACCAATTCTTGAAGTGAATGGTCGGTGCTGAGCGTAGTCTTGTGCTCCTTGGCACCCTTGATATATTTGTTTGCAATTAAAGTATGCGATTGGTTTAAGATACGTTGTAAGTGTGCCCTCTGTTCTTGATTCATATCGTAATTTTAACACACAACACAAGCGGAATTCGTGTATAATAAAAGGTCATATGCTTACAATCTTTTCACGTCAAACCTGTGTTCCCTGTAAGGTCGTTAAACAATGGCTGACCTCTAAAAACGTGCCTTTTGTGGAGAAAGAAGCTGAAGGTCAAGAGTATTTAAGTTATGCTGAAAAGTATGGTCGAATTGTTCCGCTTATTATTAAAGGCGATGATGGTATTAGTGGTCTTGATTTTGCTCGTCTATCTCATCTTTTGGAACAATAGGATAATACTTCATCAACTGTCTGCCATACTCGATTAACTGTCGAGCTGCTTCTTCGTGTGTTAATCTGCCTTGCTCAATCTCAGTAGCAAGCTCAAAGAGCTTTCGCTCTTGTTCAACTCGTATGAAATCATTGTCCCCAGTCATCGGGAATACCTTTATCTAAGTCTAAGCCCATTACTCCAAGCACAAAACTAACGCATTGTTCCATTGGGTATTTAGAAAATATCACAGTAACTTCGTTATCTAATTTATTTAACAAGCCTTCAAATTCTTCGTTGCCTAATTGGTATCTGCACCACCAGAAGTCTGCCGAGTCATCTCTATGGTCCAGCACAACTAAAACATCGAAATCTTTATCGGTTTCATTAAGATAGAACGCACAGTTATCTTGAGATAATTGTTCGCAGAACTCACCAAAGTCATCAATGGTTTCACCCCAGACAGACCAGTTATCTTTGCCATCGTGTTGTTCCAGCCAACGCTGATGCCAATCTATCCCACCGTATGTAGGCAGAAATTCCCTTGCTGCATTTTCGTTATAACCAAACTCAAATTCCATATTATTCCCACTTCTTCGCCCTTATTATCGCTTTGGCTATTGATTCAGTAACCCACTCAGATATTTTTTCTTGTTTCTTTGGAACGAACTCTTGTATTGGAGCAAGCATAACGTGGACCAGTTCGTGTACAGCAGTATTAGCAACGTCCATATCTTCGTGTCCTTTTAGATACCAGGTTATGTCTGCTGTGTGGTATTCCCACAGTGGATTGCACTCAGCCACGACTTCAGATAATTGAGTGGTATTAAAAGAATGAGATATAGCTATATCGCCTATCCCCATCACCTGTTGATAGAAAATAGTTGTACCGATAATACGGTTCTGTAATTGTTCGTAGTTATGCTGTGTATCTTTTTCCTTCATATCTAGCTTCGTAATCATTAAAAGTATTGATGAAGATTGAGTCAATCGCAAAGTTACCTAGTTTAGATATATGCACTACGCCCAACCCTTGCTGCCAATCTTCGACATATCGCATTGGGTGTCCATCTTCGTCTACTCCTGAATGATAGCTAGGCACAGCACCGTCTATTCTTGCCAAGCAGCCAAAGCTAGCCGCTACAACGAATCTACCTGCGTCTTTGCTGCCGATAGTCCGATAGGCAATTTCCTGACGGTGTATGTGTCCATAGATTGTAGAAGTATCTTCACGTTTAAGATAAGCTGACGCGGTCATGCCGCCACTTTGTCTCGCTATATCTCCATGAATAACTTTGAGCTGGTCAGTCAGCCAGTAGGCACCCGCTGGATACCCAGATATATATTCTACATCTAAATCTGCTAGATTGAGTAAAAATGGCACTGTCATTGGTCGCTCACCAGTACCAGCTATGCGTAGTTCCCTGATTTGTGGAACGTGCTGCATTAAAGTTTTGCGAAGTCGCTCTTCGTGATTACCAGATATGTAGATAATCTCTGAGTCTGGTACAGTCGCTCGTATCTGTGCTAGTAATTGATGAACGTAATTAAATGTAGCGTTAGTAGTCTGAAAGAATGAGTTTTCTTGAGCAAACCTACCAAAGTTTGGAAAGTCGCAGTTATCTCCATTTAAGATTACTTTGTCTGGCTTAAGGTCGTTAATAACCTTGAGAGCCACTTCTATTGCTCTGGGGTCGTGTATTGGTTCTAACTCATTTGAATCATCGTATTGTCTGAAGCCAGCCTGTATGTCTGGTAACACTACTACTGTTTTATCTTTAGATACTCTACCCTTACCTCTGAATGGTTTTATGATAACTGGGTCAGCTTGAGATAAGAATGCTGTTTCATCAACAGGGTCTGGTGTAGGAACATACTGAGCCGACACTAAATCTATGGTTTCAAACTCACCATCGGGGTTTTTCATATATCCCTGATACACGTTTACCCTGTTAATTTTTTGTATATTATTTGGGTCAATTCCTGACCGTTGGAATAACTGAGATAGTTTATCCATGTCTGAATTTGGTATTGGTTCTTTTTCCATCTCAGCTACCCTCCGTGCTTTTTCTCTGTATTTGTTTCTGGTTCTTCTGAGAGTCTCCCAGTTTAACCAGTAATATTCTTTTTTTAATTCTTCGTTGGACAGAGTCAATAACTTATTGAGGTCATTTCCCGTCCAAATGACCTTACGAACCTGCATGACATATACCTATTCCCCTCTGTGATAGTCACCCAGCGAATCCCACCGATTCTGTATATTGGTGGTGTCGTAAAGTTTCCTATCAAGTTCTGCCGCTGCACCACGAAAATGCTCACTAGGAGTCTCGTGTTGTAAGTGGTCAAATATAAAATGATAGGCTTTTGCGATTTCGCCGATTGCTACTTCACCTAAACTTCGGGCTAAATCACCCCAAGTGATTATTTTTTCTGGAAGTGGATTCTTTTCCATCAGTAGTTCTGTACGTCTTTCCTAAAGTAATTAAGTACAAAACTAGCCAAAGCTGCACCGAATACTACAAATGGTACGGCTTGTGGATAAAATATATTAACTAATTCTCTGAACTCTGGCATAGCTAACATAGCTATTACTACTCCGATGAGTGCTTGCCCACCAGTCACTACACATCTCCATGCAGCTGAATCTTTACTTGGTAGTCGCATATTACCTCCTTTTGCGAGATTTACCAGCTTCGCTTAATGCGATAGCTATAGCCTGCTTGCGGCTTTTAACGATTGGAGCTTTCTTTGGTCCTTTTGGATTACGACCACCATGAAGTGTCCCCATTTTAAATTCGTGCATTACTTTTCGTACTTTATTATTACCTTTTGCCATTATTTCACTCCTCCTGACCAGAAGTAGTTGCCGTGGACCGACTTGTGCCACTGGTCATTACCATTTACGTTTTGTCCAGTTACTGTGCCAGTAGTTCTAACGACCATACCGTAAGTTAGAATTCTGGTTCCTGCTAATGGTGCAGATGTATTGGGTGCAGAACGTACAAAGAGTTTAGGTACGACTACTCTGACCCAACGCTGTGGACTAGGTAATACTTGACCGACCGAACAAGTAATTTTGTCTAAGTGTAAGTAGTACCACTGGAAACCATCAGCTTCAAGAACGACGTGGTTACCGTTCCATTTATCTGTTGCAGTCTTGATTACTTTTGCATTATTAAATTGAAATCCCTGTCCGTTGGGTGGATAGTTTTTGCTACCTATATTCTTTTGAACGTGTAAGTGCGGACCAGTGGATAAACCTGTAGTACCGACTAAACCTATTTGCACTCCGTTTACGATTACTGGTGTGCCTTTTGGACACTTTCTATCTTCACCACGATGTGGGTTATTTGGTGAATAGGGGGCAGTAGTCGCTCCGTAAGGGTAAGTTACGGGATATTGACTTGCATCTTTCATACTATTTCTCCTTTACTAGTTGAAGTATTTGCTTATTGGTTTCAGCTATCTGTTTGATAGACTTAGCAATATTCTCTAAAGGTATTTTCTTGTAGGCACTGATTTCGCCTTGTAGTTGTCCGATTGCTTGTGCGTTTTCGATGTGTTGTTTTTCTAAAAGGTCTAGGCGTTGTTTCTGAGCTTCGATAAGTTCTGATTGCTGTTTAATGATTTCTCTAGTTGTTTGACTCTTAAATGCGGCGTATACGATAGCAGCGATACCGCTTAGGAATGTTGCTGTTTGTACTCCTCGTATTAAGTCGTCAGTGTTCATAACTTACTTTAAAAATTAGCTACTTTTATTTCTAAAAATGTTTGATTTGATACAGAAGCGGCATTAGTAATAGTTCCAGTTCCTGTATCTCGTGCAACTTGTAATTTATAAGTATGAGAACCAGTTGTAGGATATAAACGTATATAACCAGTTACCTGTTCTTGGTTATTAGCATTACGAAAAACTGTATATGTTTGATGTCTATATGCACTATCTTCATATAATCTAGCTGATGCTACATCCCCCGCTACACTAGATTGTAAATTAGTTCGATAAGATATTTCTAAACAAGCATTTACTGGTACATCTAGTGTTATGGTCATACCTAATAAATCTGTTGCAGTTGTTATGCTCCCCTGACTACCCGGCGTTGCAATATAATAAGAAACATCAGCTTGAGGCGGAAAGCCGTACGGTACTTTTTGTGTCGAGTAACTAACACTTGTTACACCACCAGTTGTAGGAATAGTACAACCTTCTGGAACTTGTACGGTTGCAACAGCTGAAGCAACTTTAGTGATTATTGCGTAGTCTAATGTGCTGCTAATGGTGCCATCAGCTTGACAGCCAAATGGTGAGTCTGCGTTAGTAGCGACTGCAGAGTTCTGTGCAGTTAGGTTGTTAGCGTTTGTAGTGTTAAGGTCGGTGATTGAGTTGTTGAATGAGTAAGCAGAAATAAGTGATGTTTCAGAACCTGTAAGACCTTGTGAGATAGTAGCACGGATATTTGCTTGAGTAACTTTAGCGTTGTAGATAGCTACCTGGGCTATTTTGCCTGCAAATGGAATTAAGCCGCCGTTTTGCCCACCTATTTCTAGGTTTCCTGCCTGTACGAGAGCCGTTGGGTTTGTCCCCCCTCTTGCTACTTGTGCTGGAATATCTACACCGTCCAACATGATATAGGAGGTAGTGGTTGTAGCAGTAAATGTAGACATATCCAGTTGAGCAGCAACGTGTACCCATTTATTTAGCGGGATTGATTGGTACGACTGTACGTAGCTTGCATTGCTAGCACCAGCGTTATACCCAAGGAAAGATATTTGACCAGTTGCCTCTACTCGAAGCACCCAACCACTCGTCCCGTTGTATCGAGAAACTATTGTACCCTGTTGGTAACTACTTAATTTCACCCACGCACTAACTACAAAGTCATCAGTGAATGTCATACCCGCTGGTGAAGTTTTAGAATAATACTGGTTAGTACCGTTAAGTGAAGTACATTGTGTTGGTGCAGCTACTGTACGAGTAGTACGTACGCGCATACCTGGGCTGAATATAGCAGCAACCGTAGAAGTAAAGGTAACGTCATAACTGCGGTTTCCGTTTGCAGATACTGAAGTAACTGGATTAGTTGATGGTACTGTTGACCAAGATATATCTGCGTAGTTAGCTAGTTTTTCCTGTGTAATAGTACCGTTCTTTATGTTGGCGGCTTCTATATTGCCGTTAAACTCGTTATAGATAGTGTTAAACGGATTATTAACATCCGACGCATCAATGCTGGTTCCGTCACTTATGTTGCTGTAATTTATCAGACCCATTGTTTTTCTCCTTTTGCTATTGTAGTTATGTTTAGGTTATTTTTCAACATTATTTACTTTCCAATCTCTTTTTACGGCTCTTAAATGAACGGTCACTTGTACTAATTTTTAAATCATTTAATGTTTGTAACAACTTCGTATCAGTTTCATATTTACCGTAGGTTGTTTTATATGTCTTTTCAAAATCATCAAGTTTTTTGTTTAATTCATTAGCTAAGCTTTTTGCTTTTTGATAATCATTGTTTTTAATAGCTTCATTGATTTTATTGTTGGTTGATTCTCTTTCCTGTCTAATAGGTGCTAATCTTTCGTAAAATTTAGTACCAACAGCACCGGTAGTAGTTGGTGCTTCTTTGTAGAATCTTGAAGTAACTTGTTCTGATGTAGTTCGTTTGCCAACAGTTATATCTTGTCCTAATACATTTTTTCTTAACCAATCGACATTTTCGATCAACTGTTCTCCAGCACCAGGGAAATAGCCACGTAATACAGACTTAACTTTTTCTGGTGATACATTAAGTAAATTACCAATATCTCGATAGGCTTGCGAAGTATTTTTGTAAACTTGTTCTTCAGTAGGTAGTTTTTGATATTCTTGTCCAATAATATCTTGACCAAAATAAAAACTTCTATTCATCTGAGCTTCAACTAAAGGTTTAATGGCTTGTGGTATCAATCCACCAAACCCTTGTTTGGCAACCTCTGGTACAAAAGGTTCAATAAGCAAATCATTGGCTGTTTCCAAGAATCCTTGTCTATCGCCGACATATTCAGCTTCCACCATATTCCTAAATGGTTTAGTCAAAGACCTAAGTCCAGGTGGTAATTTGATTTTGATATAACCATCCCCATTTTCTTTAACAAAAATCATATTAGTATCTTTTTCGTATTCAGGAATTCGCTGATAGGTTAAAGCTCGTTTAGGGTCTGAATAGTTCCAATAAGTAAGACCCATTGTTGGCATTACTAATAACGAACCTACTTTAAGTGAGGTGCCGATTGGTCGTTGTCTAAATGCTTGTGCAGTTTGGGCGGCACCTTGGAAACTAGCGTTTATATAAGGGTCAAAAAATCTTAAGAACATAGTTGCTTGACCCGATTTACTAAAGTCTACTGAGTTTTTGCGTGCAGCAATATTAGCTCTGAAAGCAGATTGTTCAGCAGATAGTCCCATATCTCTGTTCAATTTATATGTACCTATCCAGTTCTCGTATCGTGTCAAAGTCTCACCAGTCGCAAATATATCTTCAGCTTTTCTAGTAACCGCCCTGGCTTTACCAAACCCTCGTGTTACACCCGCCAAATCAGCAGCTTCCTCAACTGCTTTCTTGACATTTCTACCCAAGTCAAAACTTGTCATGTTGGTATTGTCTCTGAGATATTGAGCAAAGTTATCAGAAACTTTAAATTTTTTACCAGCAGCATCGGCTGCAGTGTCTTTAAGTGCCAAGTAAAATGTCTTGGGATTCATTACCTTACGAGCGTTTTTGCCAACTATGCCTGCGTATAATTGGTCGCCGACAACATTTGGTAAGATAAATGCAGGGTTAATTGCAGTAGCAAAGTTTTTCAATATACGACCTGGAATTGCTAATACTTGCAACAATTTACTCATCTGAACGTTGTCAACTAATTTCAATGCTTTGGCTATTTCTGGCTCAACTTCTACTATTTCATTTATACCCTTGCGGAAATAATTTATTTCATTTTGTGTAACACCCTTGGCATCTTGAAGTCTGCGTGTTAAATCTACTAAGTCATTTATTTCTCTAGCTGTATTATCGTATTGTGATTTTATTTTAGTCAAATCTTCAACGGCTTTAGCCAGCTTAGGTTCTCTACGCATATATTTAGCGTTTATTTTGCTTAATGTAGCATTATCGGCTGAAAGAATATTATCTATAACGCCACGAATATTTTCAGGAGTTGGACCAGTTGCCGGTATAATTTGACCCTTAACTTCTTTATTAAGAGTTTTCTCAAGTTCTTTATATGCCTGCTTTTTCAAACCATTTAACTGAGATTCAAGTTGTTTAGTATATTTAGCTTGGCTTTTCATAGCCTTTTCTAACTGATTACGTAGAGGGCGAAGTTGTGATGCTTCACCGATTGCTGCTAATCTTTCTTGAACCACATCAGCCTGTCTTAATATTTTGCCTTGTCCACTTTCTACTAATTTACCAGCTACATATTTTGTATAGTTGCTTCGAGCTATTTCTTCGTAAACATTTCTTGTCCAATCTACAAAGGCCGCACCTGGGTCTATAGCTGCACCGCCGCCACCTTTTAATCTTTGTTGGACAGTAAGACTTTTAATTTGGAACCCTGCTGGCTTGCCAAATCGTTTTTCTAATTCTTCAGATACTTCTTTTTGCACACGAATGTAGTCATTATCAGCCATAAATTTCTTATATGTAGTTTCGTCTATTAGGCCATTATCAAACATTTCCTGGACAGGTTTTTTAGTTCCCTTGTTCCATGTATCATACATTTGTTTTTGTCTAGGTGTAAGAACTGGAATTTGAACATCTTCTCCAAGTTTACGTGCGTTTAATGCTTCTTGATATTTATTGATTGCCGCTGTATCTGCTTTGTAAGTTTTCTTATCGGCAATCTTACCTATTTGTTTTTGTACTGGTACAAATGCTTCTCTAGCTCTACCTTCAGATTTAACCACTTGTGCGCGTAATTGGTCTGCAACTTCCGATGCTTTCAATCCAGCACCGACTCCCTTTGTTTCTGTTATATCTTTTAATACTCTTTGTACTGGACCCTGTGTATCAATAACTGCATCATAAAACTTTTGACCGGGTTTAAATAACTTTTTACCGGTTTCGGTTTGAACAAGTGATTTGATACTCTGTCCAACTGTTTTCTCAATCCCAGTAGTAACGCCTTTCTTCACACCTCGTACGGCTACACCAGCAGCAGGCAAGCCTAAACCTAAGCCAGCCCCTAAAGCAGCGCCCAACCCAGCCTGTTTAACAGTGCTTTGCAAAGTAGACTCTTTTTTAGCTGCTTCTACGCCACCAAACCCTAATGCACCAGAAACTCCTTCTACAGCTCCAATTCTACCAAGTGCTTTGGCTCCGGCACCAACACCACGAGCTTTTACCAAAGCGGGCAATAATCTTGTTGCACCACCCGCTCCTATGGCATAACTAGCAAGTTCTGCACCAACCCCACCTGTTGTTTTAGCAAATCTAGCAGGTGCCAGTGGTTTTGCAAGTTCAGCGGGCGTATATTGTCCTGGCAAACCAACGCCTAATAAACCTTGTGTTGTTTGCAAGTTTTTAGTGTATTCATCATATTCTTTAATAGCACCTTCTTGAGCTGCTTTATTACCTGTTGCTTTTGCTATTGCGTATTTTTGGAGTGCTCTTGTGCCCGCACCACCAAGTAAACCAACATTAACAAGTTGTGTAGGGGTTGTGATGATTGCTTTGCCGATACCTCCACCAACTCTAGCTATTGAACCTAATGTTCTCGCTAATCTACCACCTTGTGGAGCTACTGAGGGTGTCGTAGTTGGAGCAGTTTGTGTATATGCGGCTAAGGTGCCGTATGTCGGAAATCGAGAATAACGTTGTTGAACTGCACCAAGTGCTTGTACTCTTGGATTAAGATTACTTTTAGCAGCAGAAGGTTGTTTTCCTGCGTAAGGTTTTAATGCTTCAACACGAGGGTCCATTTTTCCTCCTTAAAATAATGCAGGATACAATCTACGAACAGCTTCTAATCTGCCTTGATATGGTAAGTTTGAAATTTGGTTATATAGATTCTTTTTAACTAAATCAAATTTGCCAGTTGGCGGCCTATTTCCCAAAATAAGATTTCTAGCTTCTTGGGCATATCTTGTTGGGTCTTGTGCTAATACTTCTTCAAGTGGAACGTTATTATTATATGCCCAAGTTGCAGCGCTTACAGGTATTCCACCTGGACCCTGATATGCAAATCCACCTCCAGCACCCTTACCTGCTTGTACTTTACCCCAGGCCTTTTCCGTAGCTGCACGACCGCCACGACCGCCACGTCTACCGCCTGCACTTATCATTGCAGCTTGTAATCGTGTTTGTCGATTTAATTCTGCTTCTCTGGCTCTATTTTCTTCTTGAATTTGTTTTTGAAGTATATTTTGTGCCTGTGATTGTTGAGCTATTTTAGTTTGACCAAGTTGTTGCTCAAGTGAAAGTCTACGTTGTGCAGCGGTCTGTTCAACGCCGGCTAAAGCAGGCAAGTATTTGGTTCCTGTGTAAGTAGCTTGCTCTGCTGGAGTGAAACCAGAAAATAACATACCGCGATTTCCTGCGGCTGTTGTGATGTCTCTGAATGCGTTTTGGCGGGCTTGTTCTAGTGAAGCACGTTGTGCTGCTGCTTGTTGTTCAATCAATGGAGCTTGTTGTTGTAATACGGCTCGCTGAGGTGCGTAGACGCTTTCTAGCTGATTATAAATTTCTTGTAGTCTTTGGTCCATTACCACTCCTCATATACGTCAAGCGTATCTTCAAGTGGCACTCCCTGAAAATTCTTTAATCCCAATTCTTTTATTGTTGCTTTTTTCTCTTCTTGCTTTTCTCCGGGTTCACCTATAGAGCCGAGCACTGCTGCAATATCTTCCTTAGTAACACTTTTGTTTTTAAGGTCGTCGATATTCATACCGTTATTGTATATCTACTATTAAATCTTGACAAGTAAGCATTAGTTCGTTATTTAGGAGCTTCTTCGGAAATAAGATAATACTTCACTAGAACATCGTATGAATTGATCGTAGAACCAGTATTATTGTACAAACTTAAATCAAAAGTAATTGATGTTGCTGTTGATGTTATCTTTTGTTCTTCGAGCTTGGTAATCACTACATTACCACCACTTATGCCCGAAGATGTAACTATTGGTACGCCGAATATATTTTGTTCATCAGTAGAGTATTGAGCAAACGCTAAGACTATTGGTTTGTACCCAAGATTATGTGTAACAGTTTTAGTAGCGGTAACACTAGCACCATTGCTACAGCTACCTACAGTTAATGTAAATGAACCGCTATCAGCATATTCAAACGTTTTTAAATTACTAACCAAGATAAAGTTTTGGTTAATCATGTCAAAGCCAGTTCTTTTATCTAAGTCTGGGCTAATTGTGGTCAAAGGTATATTGAGCGCCATTAGACAGGTCTCCTGAGCTTAGTATAGGTTGTAAAGCCAAGTATCTTAACTGGATTCTCTGCACCATTTTGTACAAATCGTATTTGATGCAACCTATTCTGCCCAGGAATTGTTAGCCGTGTTGGATTGAGGATATTGCCTCCCCATAAAGTACCACCACCCCAAGTGTAACCACCTCCCCACGTAGCAAAACTGGTGGAAAATAGAGGTATTAAGTTAGTGGTCGGTTTGTTGGCATAGTCGGTATCTATTTGCACGTCGATATTGTAGTTTGACTCACCAGCCCGGAAGTATGTGTACAACCGTTTTATACGATGTTTTCTTGAGGGGTGGTCAAATGAATAGTATTTAGTGCGATATTCAAATTCTATTGGTCTCCCTAAATCTGAATACCCTTGATTGTAATAGAATAGTTGTCCTACGCGCGAACTACCAGCAATTACTTCTTGATTATCGGATTGTGATTCCCAAACATTTGCTTCGATTGTGAAACAGTTAGTATCGTGCATCCACTCTTCAAATTTTGCATCCCATAAGATACAGTTACGTTCACTTGCTTCACCTATTTTTTGGTAGTGTATATGAACTCTATCGTTGGCTACGTGTACACGAACCTTCTGATAGTCGGCAATTTGGGCAAGTATCGGTTCAATCTTTTTGCTAAGTAGTTGATCGGTACTACCATTGAATCTATAGAAACCGTCATACGATAAAAAATAGATGTAATTGTCATCAGATGCGATAGTTTTAACACCTGCAGCACCTTTTTTAGCAGTTGATTCACGCAAAACAAATGAGGATAAACTACTGCCATACAATATGAATTTGGTAGTTTTAGTAAAGAATACTAAATTGTCTTGAAAGGAAGTCATGGCTACTACTGGGTCTGCTGTTTTAGGTGATGGGACATATACAAAATTAACTGAGCCAATAGTTTCGTAATCACCCAAGTCGGTAAATTCTACTCGGTTAGTATTTGGTTGAAGATAAAACAATCTGTTTTTGTGTAGTGTAACTACTGATGCAAGTGGCGGATTTCCACCAGCTGCAACAGCTGAACTTCCATCATAGACGTGTGGTTTGTCTACGCCATTTACAAAATATACTTTGTCATTAACTGTCTGAAATATATAAGCATCTGCACTAGCACTAAAACCAGTTTTGATAGATGTAGTAGCTCCTGTTCCATCGTTTACTTTATAGAGTGTTGTGTCGTGTGCAAACAACTGTTCTGGATTTGCTGTGCTTCTGTAAAAACGAGTTTGTCCTTTTACTTTACCTGCAGTGCTTACATATACTTTGTAGTTTAATGCGTAAGATGTTGTTGCCCACGTATTGCCAGAATTAGAAGTTTTAGCTGATGTATAATCTGTTGTCGATGACCATTTGTAATTATTGGTACCCTCAGTTTGCAAGTGAGCTACTATCCAATATGTCGTACCTGTTGAAACGGTTGGTGATTCAATAAAATATGCAGTCTCGTATGCATACGTTGCACCAATATCTGCGTTTTTAATTGAACTGGTAGCTAATAATGCACCTGGTGAACCTGCGCTATCAGAATAAATCTTTACAATAAGTGGAGCAGTACCAGAACTATCATTCTTTATGTTTATTTCTACTTTTGTTAAACAACCTGACGCTGATACCGTAAAAGATTGACCTAACCAGTTAGTAGTGGTAATTGTTTGGTCCGCAGCACCCGTAGTAGAAGTTAGATTTCCTCGATCTGTTTCGCCTATCGGTACCGAATAGAATGTGTGTCCGTCTCGTTTAGATATAGCTACATGCGAACCTTCTGTTTCTGAATCATAAATTCTAAAATTAGTAGCATACGGAGAATTATTTTCGGGCATTGCTTCATCTGGCTGGTACATGTTAAGACCACGCATATTAAAGTAATTGCGTTCGTCTAAGCCTTGACCTTTAGTTGCTATAAAAGGTCGTCGTGGTGCAAATCTTGACCGCATCTTAGAATCCTCCTGGGCTTCTTCGAGTTCTCCAAGGTTGACGCATTATATGTGGTAAACCTTTTTGGCGGCTATAGCGTTCATCCATTTGATTTATCTTATCGTCTACTTGTAGTTGGATAATTTGAGCTTGATCATAATCATCATCATGTTCTAACGCTCTCTTATAACCGGCAAGTACCAATACTTCACTAAACTCTTCTGGTATATCAGGCACATCAGCATCAACAGTTAATTCTGTTGGGTTTTTGATATAACGCATTTTAATTGTGTAAGAAGAATCTGCTTTAGGATAAACTTTTGGTGTTCCATCAAATATGTACCAAGCAAATGGTATGGTAGTTCCAGCAATATTTGGATTTGGCATAACTACGTCAAAATCTTCATACTCGATGTAAGAAAGCATCGAAGAGTTATTTGTTGGACTATAGATGCGTAATGTTAGTGGCACCTGAAAATCTGTAGGGAGTGTACTCAACGCATCATCGTTACTAGATGTCGTTAATGATGTTTCACTTTCCATAAAAGAAAAACGTCGTGTGTTAAGAATATCTCTTTGACCATCATTTATGAACTGATTTAGTTTAGAGGTATCGAAATTTGTGTTGTCTAGTTTCTGTTGGATTCTCGTTCGTACTGTGCCAAGATTGTATGCCATAATTGTTTCCTATTATGGTTTTATTGTACCACAAGAAAAAGAAAATCAAGATTGCTGTAGATTATATCTTTTCATAGAAAAGTTTAGTACCAGAACGTGCTACATAAAGCAAAACTTCTCCGTCAGTCGTATAGATATATTTAGGTGGGTCACCACCCACAATATCGTATACATTTATATTTAATCCAGTGTCGGCTGATACGGTAGCGGTATCAAGAGCTACGACAGATTCGGTTACAGCAATAAAGTTTTCTAACGATAATCCAATTGCTTCAGCAGCAGTTATGTTATCTGACGCACTTGTTTCAATTAAAACATCTGCGATAGCTATATCAGTTGCCGTAACAGTATCCGATATAATAACACCGAGTAGATTTAATAGGTTTATATTTTCTGCAACAGTAATACTGTCAGATTGGTTGATAAAGTTTATAAGTTCATTAGCAACGTTTTCGCTTACACCAACACTTTCTGATTTTTGTATAAGTGTTTCTAGCTCACTTTTAACGCTCTCTGTTAATACAATAGTTTCTAATTTATTTATAAATGACTCTAACAAACGATTTGTACTTTCAGACACTGATATTGAATCCGAAGCATTTATGAC
>Ga0208546_1000283_pt1 | contig 20890 bp, 17 predicted proteins | sample DEB19_08_DNA_4_FD_184528 | JGI IMG/M metagenome (GOLD analysis project Ga0208546, IMG submission 184528) | Aqueous microbial communities from the Delaware River and Bay under freshwater to marine salinity gradient to study organic matter... | ecosystem: Environmental > Aquatic > Marine > Coastal...
TAACCGTAAAAATACGGTAAATAAAATAGTAAAAATCTCAAAATATTCTTAGAAAAATACGAGTTGTATTTTAAAGGTGGTATTATTTCATCTGTCCGAAATGCTGCCTCGAATTTTATGATAGAAAACTTTGCAATTTTGAGCATTCTTAAAATGCTGCTGTGAGGCGGTTTTATTGAACTCCAATATCCTAGGTCAGGCCATTGCTAATCAATTTTAATTTCCGAAACATACTCTCTTTCGAAGGCTATCGTAATTATACGTGATCCCGTATGCGGACTTTATCATTGGTTAAATAAAAAAATTAAAAAGAGTTAAATGGAAGCTGCAGAATCAATTAAGGTGGCCATTGCTGACGATCATAAAATTTTTAGAGATGGAATTAAAATGGCACTAGGTGGGAAGGAGTACTTGAAAATTATCTGGGAAGCAGAGGATGGAAAGGAATTGATACATAAGATGAAAATCAAGTTACCAGATGTTCTGCTGATGGATATCCGTATGCCTGAGATTGATGGTATAAATGCCATTTCAATTTTAAGGAAAGAGTATGAAGCAGTAAGAATCATTGTATTGACCATGTATGATGATCAGGAAATGATATCTAAAATGATGGAAATGGGAGCGAATGCATACCTAACCAAAACGACTGACCCGGAGGAGATTTACAATGCGATCCTGACCTGTATAAATGATGATTTTTATTTCAATGATCTGTTGAACAAGGCAGTGATGATGAAGCTTCAACAAAAGAAGCATACAAAGCAATTTTTTCCCAATCCTGCAACCTTCAATGAAAAAGAACTGAGTATTCTTAGGTTGCTTTCTCAGGATAAAACCACTGAAGAGATTTCAAAAGAGGTATACTTGTCCCCTCGAACTGTTGAAACCATTCGGCAAAATATGAAGGCCAAAGTAGGTGCAAAAACAATTGCAGGACTCGTTATGTATGGAATGAGAAATAAATTGATCAACTAAATGGGTACAATCCCATGTCTGATGGCATACATGGCCAATCCAACACGGCTTTTCACGTCCAACCGATTAAATAGATTATCTCTCATGCCATCAATTGCTCTGGGGTTCATACCAAGGTCGAATGCAATTTCCTTGTATGTCTGTTCACTACAAACATGTTTGAGAAATTCAACTTCAGCATCCGACAATGTAATTTTCTCTAAAATAGGAGTATCATCTTCGTCTCTGAATAAACCTGCAAGTTTACTGCTTGTCTGTGAAGAGTAATAATAGTCATTCTCAAATACAGATTGTATTGCATGAATAAGTTCTTTTGGATGAATATCTTTTTTCATAAACCCTTTTACACCTGCTTTCAACAAACGAATGAGCACCAATTCCGAGTCATACATGGTTAACATGAGTACCTTGATTTTTGGGTGATGCTTTTGAAGATATTGTGCGGTTTCGTGACCATCCATCACAGGCATGTTTAAGTCTAGAATGGCAATGTCTGGGTAGTTGTCTTTTTGAATAGCATCAATCAGTTCTTTTCCATTAGATGCTTCCGCAATAACCTTGCAAGAATCACTTTTGTCGATCAATGATGCCAATGCATTTCTTAGTAAAATATGGTCATCTGCCATGATTACTTTAATCATTTCTTTTTTCATGTTGATTTTGTTTAATGGGTATACGTATGTTTATGGTTGTTCCCTTAGTAGGGAAGGAGATGATGCTTAATTCCGCATTGATGAGTTTGGCCCTTGTTTCAAAATTTTTTAATCCTGCCATTCTTCTAATTTCTTTTTTATTTTTAGCTGCCTCTACATCAAACCCTTTTCCATTGTCTGTTATTTTCATTAGTAAATGGTTGTTTTTATAAATCAGGTCGAGGTCAATCCTGTCTGCCTCAGCATGTTTTATGATATTGTTACATGCTTCCTGAAATATTCTCAAAAGAATTAAATCAGTTTCTGCATCAAAGTAAACTGGGGTACCAATAATTTCCAGTGAAGCATGGTATATGCCAGATTTTCTCAAAACGCCAATCTCAGATTCAAGCGCATTGATTAGTCCGTGTGCAATCATTTGTTTTGCATCCAATGATTTTGAGATGTCATTCAAATCGACCAAAGATTTGCTGATAAGATCAATTGAGTGTATCAGATTATTTTTATCGAATTGATCTACTGTAAGTAAGTTGGTAAGTTGAAGTTTTGAAAGTGTAAGTCCTAGGCTAATGTTGTCGTGAATCTCTCTTGATATTTTTTTGAATGTGTCTTCTTGAATTTCAAGTTGAGCTGCCTGTATTTCATTTTCAAAATTTGATTTTATGTTTTCAATTTCAATTTGAGATTCAATAATCTTTTCCTTGTGTTTAGACATAAAAATTAGAATAATAAATAATAAGCACAAGATTATTATTGAACTAATCAAAATTGCAGAAATAATATTTACCTCTTGGATATGCATTTAATTTCTTTATTAATGAATGCAAATAATATTGTGTAGCCTATGTCACTTATAAAATTTAAAGATTGAATTATTGATGGGTGATTATTCTCCAATTTATTTTCAATAATGTAGTAGGGTGCGGTAAAATTTGCAAAAATGAAAAGTCCGAATGAAATGTACTTAAATGTGTTTTCTCTGTAATGATTTCTTTTAAATTCTGAAAAGAAAAATCTTATGGAAAAGAAATTAATTATAGATAGTTCAAACACAGTAAGAAATATCTCCCTTTCACTAAGCTTAAAAATAAAAAATATAATCATTGAAAAAACAATCAGAATTAACTTTGAAAAATTCAAGAATTTTGATTGTTTAATTTGTGTTATGAGATAAAAGTGAAAAATAATTATTATCTCTAAAAATTGATATAGAAACTGAGTGTACTCAGATATGTTTATAAAAAGATGCTTGTCTTGTTTTATTATAACTAAGTATATGTATGTAATTGAGTCAATTATTGAAATTATTGAGAGAGAAAATATTCCAATTATTTTATCATCTTTTTTTAATCCTTTTACACCATTATAACAACATATTATGCTCATTATGAACATTAGAATTCTTGAGAAAGATGTAATTGTTATAAGGAACTTCATATTATGTGTATATAAAAGTATAAAATATGACTACTCTTCAATGATTATTTCACCCCTCGCCAACGAGAAAATCACCAGTAATTTTGGTGTTTTCATCTTAAGGGCATTTTTCAACTTTGATGTGTCAATAATTGAAAGAGGAGATTATTGATTTCTGTTATCCTTCTTTTTCTGAGAATCTTTGCATGGTATGGCTGAAATCACCCTTGACCGTATTTTCTGCAACCAGATAAATTGGTGATTTTACGCTTTGTAGCAGCCAAGAATTGCACTAACATTGCATAGTGAAATTTCTGTTCATAACTATTTAATATTAGCCGCATGTCTGAACCTATTAAAGTAATTATCGCCGATGATCATATTTTATTCCGTGCAGGTGTTAAAACTGCACTGAGTATACACAAAGATGTAAAAGTTATTGCAGAAGCTGATAATGGTATGCAGCTCCTAACCATACTTAAACATATTCATCCGGATGTAATACTTCTTGATATTCAGATGCCCATCATGGATGGTATTGCAACATTGCCTGAAATTAAAAGCAATTATCCAGACATCAAGGTCATCATGCTTACCATGCACAACGACCACTCCATGATCACCAAATTGATGGAATTGGGAGCTAATTCTTATCTCACGAAAAATTCAGACTCTGAAATTATTCACCAAGCCATCACTACTGTATTCGAGCAGGAATTCTATTTCAACCAGCTTACAAACAAGGCTTTGATAGATGGACTTCGCATTAAACGTCAGGCTGAAGCGAATCTGCCTGTGGAAGCAAAACTTACAGACAATGAAATGACTGTATTAAGACTTATCTGCGAAGAAAAGAGCACCAAGGAAATAGCAGACGAAGTTGAATTGAGTCCCAGAACCATAGAAGCCATCCGTGACAAGCTGAAAGTAAAAACAGGCGCAAAGTCGCTAGCGGGACTCGTTATGTATGCCGTAAAATCAGGCATCATCGATAGTCGCTCCATGTCTAATTAATTTCTAAACTATTTTTCCTCGGGTTTGTTTTAGAACCATGAAAAAGCCCGAGATCAGCATTTTCTGGTTCCGTCGAGACCTCCGATTACATGATAACCATGCGCTCTTTCAGGCATTACAATCTGGATATCCTGTTCTTCCAATATTTATTTTTGATCCCAATATTCTTGATAAACTGGATAAACCCTACCAGGCAAGGGTGCAGTTTATTCACGAAACATTGACCTCCATCCATCAGCAACTTCTAAAACAGGGTACAGGAATAAAAATTCTGATTGATACCCCCCTGAATGCATATAAAAAGTTGATACATGAATTTGATGTAAAACATGTATACACCAACCGTGATTATGAGAAATATGCTATTGAAAGAGATCATACAATTGCTGATTTCTTAAGATCTCATCAGATTGGATTTAGCGATTTCAAAGACCAGGTGATTTTTGAAAAATTAGAAGTTGCCAAAGATGATGGAACTCCATATACTGTTTTTACCCCCTTTTCCAGAAAATGGAAATCACATCTATTGAACCATCCAATCACATCATTTCCATCAGATAAATATTTCAATAAGTTCTATAAACAAAATCAAGAGGACTTACCATCCCTCTCTAAGATTGGATTTAAAAATACTGGTATTGAATTCCCACCAAAAGTATTTCCTCGAGATATTATTAAACAGTATTCAAAACAACGCGATTATCCTTCTATCAATGGTACCTCCAAATTGGGAGTTCACCTAAGGTTTGGTACAATTAGCATTCGTGAACTTGCAAAAGTTGCTGCATCTCTTAATGAAATCTTTCTGAACGAATTGATTTGGCGCGAATTTTATCAATCCATACTCTTCAATTTCCCACATATCTCTGAAGGATTTTCATTCAAAAAGGAATATGATAAGATACAATGGAGGAACAACGAAGAGGAGTTTAATAAATGGTGCAAGGGGCAAACGGGTTATCCAATTGTAGATGCAGGCATGAGAGAACTGAACCAAACTGGATTTATGCATAACCGTGTAAGGATGATTGTTGCCAGTTTCCTGACCAAACACCTTCTCATTGATTGGCGATGGGGTGAAGCTTGGTTTGCTGCTAAACTGCTCGACCATGACTTCGCAGCAAACAATGGGGGATGGCAATGGGCAGCAGGTTGTGGTTGCGATGCTGCACCATATTTCAGGGTTTTCAATCCATATTTACAAACTGAAAAATTTGACAAAGAAGGCAAATACATCCGCAAATGGGTTCCTGAATTTGATTCCCTTGAATACCCGCAACCTATGGTGGATCATAATTTTGCGAGAAAAAGATGCTTGGACACCTATGCAAAGTATCTTTCAAAAGATTAAATGATACTTTTGTGAGGATATGTTGAGCAGAATCGATTGGTATATCCTTAAAAACTTCCTGAAAACATTCTTCTTTTCAGTATTGCTCCTTACACTCATCAGTACAATCGTAGATATTTCAGAGCATACAGATGATTTTGTAAAATCAGGACTCACTTCAAAGCAAATCTTCTTGCAATATTATATTGGTTTCATTCCACATATTGTTGCACTTCTTTTTCCTCTCTTTGTATTTATTTCGGTGATTTTTTTTACCTCTAAAATGGCCAGCAGATCTGAATTTATTCCGGTACTTTCCTCTGGAGTGAGTTTACATCGGTTGATGCGTCCTTATTGGATTGGAGGCGCACTTTTATCCATTTTATTGCTTTTTTCAAATGCCCTGATCATACCCCGTGCAAATACTGTTCGAACTACGTTTGAAGCAAAGTATATGCCAAGCTTGATGTCATACACTTCCAGTAATGCTGTCTATATGAGAATTGATTCGTTTTCTTATGTTGGAATGCGATACTATGATACTGCAGCGAAAATGGGTGGAACTTTTTTTCTGGAGACAGTAAAAGAAAATAAGGTGATATATAATCTACGTGCGGATAATATCATCTGGGATACAACTAAAAAAACCTGGAAACTGAATGGAGTGGTTGAACGTAAGATCAATGGTTTGGAAGAAAACGTATCATATAAGTTTGAGGCATTTAGAAAATTTTCATTTGAACCCAATGATCTTCGTTTTGACGGATACACTCAAACCAGGATGACTACTCCTGATTTGATAAAACGAATCAGAAAAGAAAGAATGAGAGGATCAGAGACTATCAAAGAACTGGAAATGGAAAATGCTCACAGAATGGCAACCCCTTTCTCTGTCATGATTCTTACAATGATAGGCGCGTTGATTTCATTTAGGAAAATCAGAGGTGGGAGTGGAATTCATTTGGCAATAGGGTTGCTTATTTGTGCTGTTTATATCCTTTTTGATAGGTTTTCCACCATTTTCTCTACCAAAGGTGATCTGAATCCTTACCTGGCAGCTTGGATACCCAATTTTGTTTTTGCATATGTAGCTTGGCGCATCTATCAAAAAGCACCAAAATAATTCAAGTTTTTTCCCAATTCATCATCGGCTGTAGACCGCTTTGCTGTAACTTTACGCATCCAAAAATTGGACCAAACCCTATTATTGATTTTCAATGGATTTAATAAAGGAAAGTTTCAAGAAAAAAGCAGACCAGGTAGGTGCTGAGATCAAACAAATGCTCAAAGAGCATGGCAATAAAGTAATCGGAGAGGTAACGCTTTCTCAGATATATCAGGGAATGCGCGGCATCACCGGGTTGGTTACTGAAACATCTTTATTGGATGCCAATGAGGGAATCCGTTTTAGAGGGTATTCCATTCCGGAATTAAAAGACAAACTTCCGAAAGCCCCCGGTGGAGATGAACCTCTTCCAGAAGCTTTGTTTCATTTGATGCTCTTGGGAGAATTGCCTACTCAAGAAGAGGCTGATGTCATTACAGCAACCCTTCAGAGAAGATCGCATGTTCCAAACTATGTATTTGATACCATCGAAGCACTACCAGTTTCATCACATCCTATGACCATGTTTGTGGTTGGGATCATGGCACTTCAAAATGGCAGCCATTTTGCCAAGGAGTACGCATCAGGTATGAATAAAAAGGATTACTGGGATGCAACTTTCGATGACTCGTTGGATCTGATTGCGAGGTTGCCCCGAATTGCTGCATATATATATAGAAGGAAATACAGAAACGGTGAACATATTGAACCGAACGGCCTGCTTGATTGGGCTGGGAATTTTGCCCATATGATGGGTTATGAACAGGAAGGTTTCAAAGAATTGATGAGGTTGTACATGACCATCCATGCCGACCATGAAGGTGGAAACGTTTCAGCCCATACTACCCACCTGGTAGGATCTGCTCTCAGTGATCCTTTTTTGAGTTTTGCAGCCGGAATGAATGGTTTAGCTGGACCACTTCACGGGCTTGCAAATCAGGAAGTTATAAAGTGGATTTTTGAAATGAGGGAAACGCTAGGCGTTGATCTTCCCAGCAAAGATCAGATTGCAGATTATGTAAAGAAAACCCTGTCTGAAGGCAAGGTTGTTCCAGGCTATGGCCACGCAGTTTTGAGAAAAACAGACCCTCGTTTTACTGCTCAGATGGAATTTGGCAAAAAACATATGCCAGATGACCCGTTGGTACAAACTGTTTGGAGAATTTATGATACAGTGCCAGATATATTAAATGGACTCGGAAAGGTCAAAAACCCATGGCCAAATGTTGATGCACACAGTGGAGCACTTCTCGTTCATTATGGTATGGTTGAATATGAATTCTACACAGTTTTGTTTGGTGTAAGCCGCGCATTGGGTGTTCTTGCCAGTCTCTGTTGGGACAGGGCACTTGGAATGCCACTCGAGCGTCCAAAGTCAGTTACTACAACACTTGTGAAGGATTGGCTTGCTGGCAAAGATCAAATCTGGGGAGAATAATTCTTCTCAAAGATCCAAAAAAGACTCGTTGATATACTTTACGAGGGAAAGAGAATTTTTAAGTCCTAATTTCTTTAAAATCCTTGCCCGATGGGTTTCAACCGTTCTTGGTGATAAGAAGAGGGTCTCAGCAATTTCTTTATTGGTTGATCCATTTTTAATCAATCGAATGATTTCAATCTCTCTCTCAGTTAGCTTGCTTAATTTGTTGTCTTCCTCTTCAACGAGCAATTGATTGGTGATGTTCTTTTGAATTTCAGCACAAATGTATTTCTCGCCCTTCATGACGGATCTGATGGCTTCATACATCTCCAATTTAGACGAGTTTTTGGTTACATATCCCATCGCACCGTTTCGGATCATTTTCTTTGCAAACGAGGGTTGATTGTGCATGGACACTCCAATGATTTTTGCTCCAGGGGAAAGCTTTTTAATCATGGTGGTTGCCTCAATTCCTGAAAATGGATTGATATTGATATCTAAGATGGCTACATCCGGACGAACTTCTGTGATTTCATCAATCATTGTTTTGGTGTTGTCATACACCTTCACCACTTCAAATTCTGGATCCAGGTTGATCAAGGTTGCCCAGGTTTCCGCAATGAGCAAATGATCGTCCGCAATTATAATTCGTACTTTTTTCGTCATTCAATTTCGATTATTGTCATAGAATGTTGGAGGATTTCAAGGTAGGAGCTTGGATTTCAATTATTTGGATGTCTAAAGTTAAAAAAAACATACTTCCACCCATTTATTTTTTGTGGGTATTCAGTATTTATACTTAAGATTATTCAATATAATTTGGGATTAAATCCCCCTTCTTTTACATTCCTCTTTGATCAGGGTGAGTTCTCTGTTAGTCTGTCCTGCAACAGAGCTATTTTCCTGAGCCCTTCTCATCAGATAGGGAATAACCTCCTCGATAGGACCAAATGGCAAATATTTTGAAACATCGTATCCTTCTGAGGCTAGATTAAAAGTAAGATGATCGCTCATTCCATAGAGTTGTGAAAAGTGTAGTTTTAGTTGCTTGTCTGCTGTTTCCTTCTTTTGCGAAAGAGTTACTGCCAATTGTGTACTCTTTTCATTATGTGATGCAACAATGAGGGAAGGGGCAGATTCATGTTGAGTTAAAAATTCAATCGCCTGATCATAATCGTAATCAACACTTTTCTTATCTGAATGAATAGGGGATGAATAATTTAATTTTTGAGCCCTCGCTCTTTCTTTTTCCATGTAAGCACCTCTAACAATTTTTACAGCAAATTGATATCCATGTTGAACACTATCTTGATTAGATGCATGCATAAATGCTATCCGATCATGTCTATAAAATTGGATGGTATTATAAACGACAGCTTTGTTTTTATTGTATTTTCTCGACATCAATATGGTTATATAATCGATTGGATCCTGTATCCAGGTTTCCTCAGCATCAATCATTATACCCACGCCACTTTGGCTTGCTGTATCACATATTATGTCGGTTCTTTTCAGCAACTTATTCCACGCATCCTTTTCTGAAGAATCAAGGGCGTTAATTTTTTCATTCATTTTTTGATCAGAGACAAACTCAAAATGTTCGTATGCATTTAGGTTAAGCTTTTCCAACAAATTCGTTGAACTGAGTCCAGTAATTTTTACACTTATGAAGGGAGCATTTTTTTTGGTTGAAGCAAATCGAATTACTTTAATGAATTCATTCAGTGAGTGATCATATTTTTCATCGTTGTATTCACCACCTTCTACACCATAATCGAGAATGACTGACACTTTTTCTTTTTCAAGATTGCTGATAACAGGCGAAGATTCTTCCAATGATGCACCTCCAACAAATTGCTGAAAAAGTGTCTTTCGAATTATTCCTTTAATGGGAAATTTTATTTTCAATGCAAGAGGGGTGAGCAACGTGCCCAGTTTCACCAAAGCATTGTATTGCATCAAGCCAAAAAGAAATCTCGCCTTTTTTAGTTCTTCATCGGATTTGTACGCAAAAGCTTTTTGCGTATCGTTAAAGTTCAACATCCTCTCTCCAGGTTTATTTCAAACTACCAATTCAATACCAAAACATTGTTTTTACGCTCGGTATCTGCCATTCTTTGTGTTGGATCTATTTCCAATTTTTTTAAGTCTAATAATTTTCTGTCAATACCAATGGTATAAGTTGGATGTGTCCATTTCCATGGCGCTCCAATTGTTCTTTTAACAGAGGGGGTTTCATTTTGTTTAGTTCCGAACATCAAATATTGAGGGATGTAAGCAATTTCTTTTGAGCCGTCTTTAAAAGTAAGTTCAATGTCTAAGGGCATCGGCATGGTACCATTATTTTTCAATCTTAATTGCATCTTGCCGGATTCCTCCCAAAGGCTATCAATAGCATAATCAATGGTCTTTGTTGTGTTGACATAGAAGTCTTTATACCAATCTAATTGGATTCCACTTGTTTTTTCGGCCACCCTGATAAAATCAATTACATCTGGATGTTTGAATTTCCATGTATTGAAATATTTAATAAGAATGCTGTCTCTAACATCTGCACCTACTATATATCCCAATTGTTCCATAAAAACTTCACCTTTCGAATAAGCATTGATGCTATATGCCGCATTGCTGCTGTATTGATCTGAATGTGTGGTCAGGGGTTCGTTGTATGTTGATTTGGAAAGTGCAATGATTGCATCGTATGCAGGCTTGTGGGGTAAACTGTCTTTAAAATTATCCAAATAGTTATTTACGTTGGCTTCAGCAAAACTTGTAAAACCTTCGTCCATCCATGGGTACAAAGATTCATTTGTTCCCAACATCATCTGGTACCAGCTATGCATCCATTCATGTATCACTACACCTTTACCTGCACCTTTCAACAAAGTTGCCATTGGATATTCCATTCCGCCATCACCCCCTTGAATGAATGAATATTGCTTATATGGGTACTCGCCATAGTGGCTGTCCATATATGGAATGGCCCTGGAAGCAAATTCCAATACACTGTCCCATTCCATTTTGTAATTATTGATAAAATCATTTCTGGTGATTCTTTCTTTCATTCTAGCAGGCATACCATCGTATTGCTTGCCCAACAAGGTTGGATTGATTTTATAAAAAGAATGTAAGATGAGTCCTTTGCGAACTTGCTTGCTGTTATGGATATATTCCGGGTCTGCCGCCCAAACAAAATCATGAACGTTTGGTGCTTTGAATTTCCATGTCAGCATTTTTTCTTTGGAAGATTTAAATGGAAGGGAAGCTGACTGGTAACCATGTCCGATTTCTTGTGCATTTTGAAGATATCCAGTTGCTGCAACTGTGTATGAGCTGTCGATTTTTAAGTTTACTTCATAGTCTCCCCAAACGCCATAGAATTCTCTCGCAACATAGGGTGTTGGATGCCATCCACTTCTATCATATTCACACAACTTTGGATACCATTGCGCCATGCTGAATCGAACACCTTCTACATTGTCTCTGCCGCTTCTTCTGATTTGAACAGGTACCTGGGCCTCGAAATCAAGCTCGATCATTGCTTTTGATTTCGGAAGGATTGGTTTGGAAAGTTCCACCTTGAGAATGGTTTCATATTCAGTTGTTTTTTGAGGGATGCCATTCACTTTCAAATTGTTTACTCTTTGATATCCTATTTCATTAGGCTTCAAATTGGAAATCCTGTCCCTTACGCGTTGATCCCAGTCGGGTCTGCCAGTAACACTTTTCTTCCCGAGTACCAGGCTTCTCTCATCCATCATGCTTCCTGGCTGAAAAGCATTCCAGTATAAATGATAGTAGATGACATGCAATGTATCAGGTGAGTTATTGGTGTACTCAAGTTTCTGCTTTCCGGTAAAAACATTTTTCTCAGCATCTACCGTTACATCCATTTTATAATTGACATGTTGTTGCCATCTGTCTGCTTGGGAAAAGGAAATCAGACTTATACAAAGACTAAGAATTGTTAATTGAATTTTCATGAAGCAAAATTTATTTCTTTTGATAAACACGTACATAATCAACTTCCATTCTCCTCGGCCAAATATCTGTTGCAACACCTTTTTGTCCACCCCAGTTGCCACCAACAGCAAGATTCAGTAGGAGATAAAATTTATTTGTCAAAGGCCAAACATCATATCCGGTATTTTCATTTTTGAAACTGTAATAATAATTGTCGTCAATGCCAATCCTAAGACTGTCGTTGTTCCACTCCAATTGATAACGGTGAAAATTTGTTGAGCAATCTGCTACATTGATTCTAGATGTCTTTTGAGTACCTATGATATGGTTGTATTTTTTAGTATGCACAGATGCATGAACCACACCTTGATCATACCCAACATGCTCCATGATATCAATTTCACCATCATCTGGCCATTTTAAAGGATTTGTATTTGCCAACATCCAAATCGCTGGCCATGTGCCCAATCCTGAGGGAAGTTTTGCACTCACCTCAATCTTTCCGCTTGACCAGGTTGCGATATCTCTCGTAACCAATCTGGCGGAAGTATATTCTTTTCCTTCAAATGGCTCACGGTGTGCCTCAATGATCAGTTTGCCATTTTCAATTCTTGCGTTTTCTTTTCTGGCCATGGTATAATATTGGAGTTCGTTGTTTCCCCATCCACTGCCTCCAATGTCATAATCCCATTTTGCTGGATCGGGGAGTCCATCTTTCTTGAATTCATCACTCCAAACCAACTTCCATTGGGAAGACGAATGCATTGGAGATAAGATAAATAATATGCTGATAAGTGCTAATGAGAGGGGTGGGAAAGCCATCGTTTTTTTCATTCCCCAAGGTAATGATTTTCCCTTTTTGGCTATTATGTTTTTGAATCTTACCTTTGCAACATGTCAGTATTTTTAAACAAACATCACCACCATATCTCTCCTAAGAGGTGAGCCTATCTTGGTATGTACATTATACAGGCTTGCCGTTGGTAAGCCTTTTTTATTTTAAATGATGAACAATGAAAAATGAAACAGTATTGAGAATTGCAATTCAGAAGTCTGGCAGATTGTCAGATGATTCAATACATCTTTTAAAAGAATGTGGCATCGATCTCCGCAATGTAAAAGACAGGTTGAGGACTGTTTCGGAAAATTTTCCAATAGAGGTATTTTTTCTGAGGGATGATGATATTCCGGAATATGTGCAGGACGGTGTGGCTGATTTGGGGATTGTTGGACAAAACGTACTTGCAGAAAAGAACAGCAAAGTGGAAACGGTTGAAGCACTTGGCTTTGGTAAATGCCGACTATCCATTGCATTGCCCAAATCTGTAAAATATGAAGGATCAAAATCAATTGAAGGAAAGAGGATTGCAACCAGTTACCCACACATCGTGCAAGACTATTTGAAAAAAAATAACATCAATGCAACGGTACATGAAATAAGTGGTTCTGTTGAAATTGCTCCTGGAATTGGTTTGTCTGATGTTGTAGTTGATTTGGTAAGCAGCGGAGGTACTTTGTTTATGAATGGCTTACAAGAAGCTGAAGTCATTTTGGATTCTCAAGCTGTGTTGGTTTCGAACAAGCAGCTTTCTGTAGAGCAACAACAAGTGTTAGAAAAATTATTGTTTAGAATAAGAGCTGTTAAAAAAGCCAAGAAGAACAAATATGTGTTGATGAATGCTCCCAATGAAAAACTTTCTGAAATCATCTCTTTGCTACCTGGCATGAAAAGTCCATCTGTATTGCCTTTGGCAGAAACAGGATGGAGCAGTGTGCACAGTGTGTTGAGTGAAGATGAGTTTTGGGATAAAATTGAAAAACTCAAATTGGCTGGTGCTGAGGGAATCCTTGTGGTGCCAATTGAAAAAATGATTTTATAATTTATGCAGATATTTCAAGAACCATCGTTTCAGCAGTGGACTGAATTAGTGCAAAGGCCCGTTATCGATCAAGCACCTTTGCATAAAACAGTTTCAAAAATTTTACAGCAGGTAAAAATGAAAGGGGATGCTTCAGTAAAATCGTTCTCAAAAAAATTTGATGGATTTTCTCCGCGTAAACTGTTGGTTACAGAGAAGGAAATCAAAGACGCTGAGAGAAAAATTTCTGTTGAATTACAACAAGCGATTTTACGTGCTCATCAAAACATTACTAAATTTCACACCCAACAAATTGAAGTAACCAAGAAAATTGAAACAAGTGAAGGTGTTTACTGTTGGAGAAAATCTGTTCCTATTCAACGGGTTGGATTTTATATTCCTGGAGGCTCTGCACCTCTGTTCTCAACAGTGCTGATGTTAGGAATTCCAGCGCAAATCTTAGGATGTAAACAAATTGTATTATCAACTCCTGCTGGAAAAGATGGACAAATTCACCCTGCCATATTATACGCAGCAAGTTTAGTTGGTGTAAAAGAAATTTATAAGGCAGGTGGTGCGCAAGCAATTGCGGCAATGGCATATGGTACTGAATCAATTGCTAAAGTGGATAAGATTTTTGGTCCGGGTAACCAATATGTGACTGCTGCAAAACAACTCGTTCAATTGGATGGTATGGCAATTGACATGCCGGCTGGTCCGAGTGAAGTATGCATCATCGCTGATGATACAGCTGTTCCTGCATTTATCGCGGCAGATTTATTGGCGCAGGCAGAACATGGTCCTGATTCACAGGTAATGTTGGTGACAAATAATCATAAAATTATAGATGAGACGGCAAAAGAATTGCACATACAGGTAACCCAACTTGAGAGAAAAACAATCGCTGAAAAGGCACTGGAAAACAGTAAATCAATTTTGTTGAAAGAAACAGATTCGATAATTGCATTTGTAAATCAGTATGCCCCTGAGCACCTCATTATAGCTTCTGATGAGCCTCAGCAATTTGTTGATGGAATTGTAAATGCAGGATCTGTTTTCATAGGAAATTATACACCGGAAAGCGCTGGTGATTATGCAAGTGGAACAAACCATACGCTTCCAACAAATGGATTTGCCAAATCATACAGTGGTGTGAGCGTTGATAGCTTTGTGAAAAAAATCACCTATCAGCAAATCAGCCGAAATGGAATTTCTAAACTGGGGAATACCATTATTATAATGGCTGAAGCTGAAGGACTAGATGCACATGCGAATGCAGTTAAAATAAGACTAAATAAGATATAGCAATGTTTAACCTGGACTCAATTGTAAGAAAGAATATAAAAGCACTTGTTCCATATGCTTCTGCAAGGGATGAATTCAGCGGTGAAGCATCTGTTTTTTTAGATGCTAATGAAAATGCTTTGGGCTCTCCTTTAATGAAATGGTACAACCGTTACCCAGATCCCATGCAATGGAAAGTGAAGGAGAAAATATCCTTTATCAAGAAAATTCCTAATGAAAATATATTCTTGGGAAATGGAAGTGATGAACCCATTGATAATTTATTGAGATGTTTTTGCGAACCGCATCAAGATGAGATCATTGTAATGCCCCCAACCTATGGGATGTATGAAGTGTATGCAAATATTCATGGAGCACACATCAATTATGTGCCAATGACTGCTGAATATCAAATTGATCTGGAAGCACTCGAAAATGCTATTCATCCCAACACTAAAATTATTTGGATATGTACTCCCAATAATCCAACAGGGAATAGTATAGATAGGCAATCCATTGAGATGATTCTTAACAATTTCGACGGATTGGTAGTTGTTGATGAAGCATATATTAATTTTTCCAGACAACAATCTTTTCTGTCTGATTTAAGTGAATATCCTAATCTGATTGTATTGCAGACGCTCAGCAAGGCCTGGGGTTTGGCTGGATTGCGTATCGGTATGGCCTTTGCTTCAAAGGAAATCATATCATACATGAATAAGGTGAAAGCTCCATATAACATCTCTGTTCCGATTCAAGAGCTGGCTTTAAAGGCATTGGATGAAGTGGGACAGGTGAATGATATGATCAAAGAGATTGTGGAATTGAGAGAAAAATTAGTCGTTGACTTACGCACTGTTGAACATGTGATTAAAATAAACCCATCCGATACCAATTTTCTTCTTGTACAATTCAAGGAATCAAAACGTTTATATGATTACTTGCTGCAGCAAGGTATTGTTGTAAGAGACAGAAGCAATGTTAAATTTTGTGAAGGCAATCTTCGCATCACAGTAGGTAATGCAAAAGAAAATGAAGCACTGTTGAATGCTATAAAATCTTTTAAATCATGAAAAAAGTACTCTTCATCGATCGTGATGGAACACTGATTAAAGAAGCACCTCCGACTTATCAAATTGATCATTTTGATAAACTTATTTTTTATCCTTTTGTTTTTCAGTATTTATCCAGAATCGCTGCTGAATTTAATTTTGAATTGGCCATGGTGTCTAATCAAGATGGATTGGGTACGGCATCTTTTCCTGCAGAACAATTCGAACCGATACAACAACATATTTTAAATACACTGGAAGGCGAGGGTATTATATTCGATGAGATATTCATCGACCCAAGCATGCCACATGAAAACTCTAATTCAAGAAAACCTGGATTGGGAATGCTCGGAAAATATATTGGAAATGATGCATATGATCTAAAAGATTCTTTTGTGATCGGTGATCGAAAAACCGATATTGAACTCGCTAAAAATTTAGGAGCTCAATGCATATTCATTAACAATGCTGATGGGGCAGGAGCAGTGGATATTGAATCTTTGCCTGCTGATTTGAAAAAACATATCATATTGTCAACTGACGGCTGGAAAGATATTTATGCTTTTTTAAAAAATGGTTTAAGAATCGTTGAGCACGAGCGCAATACCAACGAAACCAAGATTTCTATCAAAGCAAATTTTGATGGTACAGGTAAATCGGCCATTCACACAGGTTTGGGATTTTTTGATCACATGCTCGACCAGATTGCCCGTCACGGTAAAATAGATTTAGATATTCAAGTTAAAGGTGACTTACACATTGATGAACACCATACCATAGAAGATACTGGAATTGCATTGGGTGAGGCGTTTCTAAAAGGTTTAAGTGATAAGCGCGGCATGGAACGTTATGGTTTTGCACTTCCAATGGATGAAGCTGAAGCAAAAGTATTGATAGATTTTGGAGGGAGAAATTGGTTGGTATGGGATGCTGACTTTAGAAGAGAAAAGATAGGGGATATGCCTACAGAAATGTTCTTCCATTTCTTTAAATCATTTTCTGATGCTGCAAAATGCAATTTAAATATCCAGTGCAAGGGTGAAAACGAGCACCATAAAATTGAAGCTATTTTCAAAGCTTTTGCAAAAGCTATTCGAATGGCTATACGAAAAGATCCATTTCAGGATGCATTGCCATCTACCAAAGGAGTGCTCTAATTATTTTGTCAAAGACTGAAGAATATCATATTTAGTAATAATATGATAATTACCTCCTTCATCTTTTGAAAGCACTGCACCATTGTCCTTATTGATAAGAGAACTGATTTTTTCAAGCGGTGTATTGAATTCAACCAATGGATATGGTTTCTCAATTACCAACCTGATTGAAGAATTTTTTATTTCAGGGTCTTTGAAAATTTTTTGAAAGAGTCCATTTTCACTGATAGCGCCAACTACTTCATCTTGTTCCATCACAGGAATGTGTTCAATTTCATATTTCTGCATCAGTGTAACTGCTTCTGCAACTGTTTGGTTTGATTGAACTGAAATGAGTTTTTGTTTTGATCCTCTAGCAGATATAATATCTCTGAATGTCTTCACTTCCATGAATCCTCTCTCCATCATCCACTGATCATTGTATATTTTTCCTACATATCTGCTACCATGATCATGAAAGATGCAGACAACCACATCCTCTTTTTTAAGTTGATCTTTTAACTGCATCAATCCCTGTAGGCAGCTGCCCGCGCTGTATCCACAAAAGAGTCCTTCTTCTTTTGCAATCCTTCTAGCCATGATCGCACCATCTTTGTCTGTTACTTGTTCAAAATGATCAATCACCGACATGTTGTAGTTTTCAGGAACAAAGTCTTCTCCAAATCCTTCTGATATGTAAGGATATACTTCCTTCATATCAATGTCACCCGTTTTGAAATATTTTGTCAACAAGGATCCGTATACGTCAACGGCCCAGATTTTAATATTTGGATTTTTTTCTTTTAGATACATTGCTGTGCCGGTGATGGTTCCGCCTGTTCCTGCTGTACACACCAAATGTGTAATCTTGCCATCCGTTTGTTTCCAAATTTCTGGACCGGTTGTTTCATAATGTGCCAACCTGTTTGCAAGATTATCGTATTGATTGGCAAGAAAAGAATTTGGAATTTCTTTGAAAAGCCTTCTTGCAACTGAATAATAGCTTCTCGGATCATCTGGTTCAACGTTCGTAGGACAAACAATTACTTCTGCTCCAACTGCCTTTAAGATGTCAATTTTTTCTTTTGATTGTTTATCGGTTGTGGTAAAAATGCATTTATAACCTTTTACAATACCAGCAAGGGCTAATCCCATGCCCGTATTTCCAGATGTGCATTCAATGATGGTTCCACCAGGTTTAAGCTTTCCTTCTTTCTCAGCAACTTCAACCATCTTCAAAGCCATTCTGTCTTTAATGGAGTTGCCTGGATTGAAGTAATCTACTTTTGCAAGAACCTGACAAGGAAAAGTTTTGGTGATCTTGTTTAATTGAATCAAAGGTGTGTTTCCAATGGTCTCAAGAATATTTTTTTTGATATCCATCATGCGACTATAATAATATAAAGTTAGATGTTTTATGGTAAGTCGAAATCATATTGCTTTTTGATCTACATCATTTGAATCAGTAAAGATCAAAATAAAAAGTATCAATTCACTCATTACTCAAAAGAATAAATTTTACTCATAGAATTGATGCATATCGAGAAATACTTTGCCCCTGTTAAACATTTTCTAATCATTAACAAAAAAATGAAGGGTTATGTATCAGGAAAAAACAATTTCTCGAAGTTTGAGATGGACGTGTAATGTCCTTCTTTTCTCTCTGCTCCTTATTTTGATTCAAATCAATGGTTATTCGCAATCGGCCAGTGCGAATATTGATCAAGGTGATAATGGTCGCAAAGATGCACCTAAAAGTCCTGTTGATTGGGTCAATGGTAATTTGAATACCACCAAAACCCATTATATCGAAGGTCAATCGATTCCCTATCGTATTTCATTGAATAATATTCCAATCGGTGTGCCCGTTAAAGTGCGCATTGGATTTGACCTGAGAAATTCTGGTCACTATGCCATTGATTATTTGACATCGGATACTTTCACTTCAAAGCATGCCGTATTTTTTAAGCATCCACCTGAACAGGTTATCGAAGAATTAGGAATACCAGTGCCAATCGTTGTTACAACCTATGCACCATTGCCTGATCCTGGGAACAAAAATTCGCCTTCTGGCTGGAGCAATGAGCCGCAGGCGAGTTTTAATTTGGTGAAAGCTGCAGGAAATGCGAACATGTCATTGAAGAACGCACTTTTCCAATCCAATCCAGTTTGGGTTGCTGGTAAAGAACCCGATTTCTCTGAATTGAACGCAAGTTTTGAAGCACAGATGGATGTAACCATTGTTGCTTCTGCACTTCCGGTCATCATCGGATTTGGTGGTCACATTGCGAGCCGATTTGATTGGGGTACGTTGCCAAATGGACAAGCAAGATCTGCCGGTGGTATCAGCGGATCGCCTTATCACATGCGAGTGATACAACTTGATTTCAATGGAAGTACAACTTCTATTGGCAACCAGGATCGATCATTGCAAGTTGCTGCACCCGATTGTAATAATCTTGCGGTTTTGATCACAAATCAACAGAATTTACAATGTAATGGTGTTGGATCTGGATCTGTCACACTATCTTCCTCAGGAGGTACGGCAGGTTATCAATTCAGTATTGACAGTGGAAAGACCTATCAGTTTTCCAATATTTTTTCTGGGTTGGCTGCAGGGAGTTATCAGTTCACGGTTAGAGACACCATCGGTTGTACAAATACCGTATCGACTACCATAACAGAGCCCCCTGTGTTGAGTTCGAGCGGCAATGTAACCAATGTGTTGTGTTATGGAAACACTACTGGCACCATTGATCTCTCCGTTTCCGGCGGAACACCCGGATATACCTACTCATGGTCGAATGGAGCCACCACGCAAGACTTAAATGGATTGAGTGCGGGCGTGTATACTGTGCTCATTACAGACAATTCTCAATGTACGGTAAGAGATACATTTGAAATCACGCAACCTGCTTCCGCCTTGTCTTCATCGGGCGTGGTGACAAATATTTTGTGTCATGAAGTGCATAATGGTGCAATTGATTTGAGTGTGAGTGGCGGAACACCGGGTTATACTTATCAGTGGTTGACGGGGGAGACGACACAGGATTTGAGTGGATTGCAAGCAGGCGTGTACAGTGTATTGATTACGGATGCAAACGGATGTACCAAGAGAGATACTTTTACTGTTACGCAACCGGCAGCATCATTGGATATGACTTTTGAAAGTGTTGATGTTTTGTGCTACGGAGATTCTACGGGATCAATCAACATGACCGTGTCGGGCGGCACATCACCATACAACTATGCATGGTCGAACGGTGCCACAAGTGAAGATATATCCAATCTAAAGGCTGGCTCATATAATGTATTGGTGACTGATAAAAATGGATGTACAAAACGCGATACAGTAATCATTGATCAGCCGCAATCACCATTGTCGTTGAGTCATCAACAAACCAATATACTGTGTTATGGATTTAAAACTGGATCCATAGATCTTTCGGTAAGTGGAGGGTCATCTGGGTATACGTATGCATGGTCGAATGGTGAAGTGACGCAAGATCTGAATGATTTGGCTGCAGGAGTATATATCATTTTGGTTACAGATGAATCAGGTTGTATCAAACGTGACACGATTGAAATCACGCAACCTGCTTCCGCCTTGTCTTCATCGGGCGTGGTGACAAATATTTTGTGTCATGAAGTGCATAATGGTGCAATTGATTTGAGTGTGA
>Ga0208546_1000288_pt1 | contig 20457 bp, 35 predicted proteins | sample DEB19_08_DNA_4_FD_184528 | JGI IMG/M metagenome (GOLD analysis project Ga0208546, IMG submission 184528) | Aqueous microbial communities from the Delaware River and Bay under freshwater to marine salinity gradient to study organic matter... | ecosystem: Environmental > Aquatic > Marine > Coastal...
AACACTAGAAATGATTAACGGTTTGTCAGAAATAGCAGAATATATGGAGGATGATGAGTTAACCTCAGCCCTTACATTTATTGCTAAGATAATTATTAAGCCAGACATCCCAATGAATGTGGCAACATTAGAGATAGTAAGACTACAGGCAATTGCAGCCAAAATGGCATTTAGAGCAACATGGATGGCCAATGTGGATAAGTCAGACAGAGGCAAAAAGAACATTTATTATACGGCAGCAGAGTCTATAAATAATCTTGTTTCTGCACTCAAATACATAACTCGCTGATATCTGATATAATTATACAAACAAAGGATAATAATGAAAAATTTACTAAAAGAAGTAATGATAAAAGATTCAAATAAAAATAATACTACAAGCAATGGTGAAGACGGAAGTTTCATCGAGGGCTTAATTGAAAAAATAGAGTCTGGATACTTAACAAAAACAAAGCCAAAGTTTACTAAAAAGAATAACTTTTCTGCTTCTGGTCTAACATATGGCGCTGGAGAGTGTCCAAGATATTGGTACCTTGCGTTTGATGGAGCAGTGCATTATGACAACTCTGACGCATACGGTGTTGCTAATAGAACTAATGGAACTCTCGGACATGAAAGAATACAAGAGGCTATAGAAGCGTCTGGACTTCTTGATCAAGACATGGAAATGGATCCGCTTCCAAGAAAATATAATAAGCAAACACATCCATCAATGGAATTTAGAGTTAAGACAGAAGATCCTCCGTTTGATGGTTATGGTGATGTTATGCTTAATTATAATGGAGAAAGACTAGTTGGTGAAATTAAAACAATAACTAATGAAGGATTTGAATATAAAAAGAATAGTAGAAAGCCTAAGATGGGTCATCTTATGCAATTATTAATCTATATGAAGGTTTGGAAAATTGGTAAGGGTGTAATGATTTATGAAAATAAAAATAATCATGAATTGTTAACTTTGCCTGTAGTAGTAAACGATCATTACCGTCGGTGGGTAGACCAGGCTTTTGATTGGATGCGAACAGTACACAAGTCTTGGAAAGATAGAGAGTTGCCACAAAAACCTTATCGTTCCAATTCTAAGATCTGTAAAGTTTGTCCAATTCAAAAAGCATGTGCTGAAGCAGAGACAGGGGTAATTAAACTTAAACCTCTGGAGTTGCTGAAAGATGAAGACATGTAAATGGTGTGAGTCTAACTTTATTTCTAATGTTTCCTATCAGATTTACTGTTCTGATAGTTGTAGAGAACTTGCAACAAAAGAAAAAATTTCACAAAGATATGTCCATTTAAGAAGACAAAAAAGAAAAGGAAAAGATCGTCGCTGCAAAAAATGCAATGAAAAACTATCTATTTATAATGATGATGTTTTATGCAATAACTGTAACATAAATCCAAACGATGTTAAAAAAACTTTAGGACAAATAAAAGGAATGTCTAATGACAAAAGCAAAAGAAACAGATAGATATTTTAGGCCAGAACTATCTGTTCAGCCTGGAGTTATTTGTGCTATTGATGCAAGCACTAACAGTTTGGCTTTTACTATCTACTCGTATAAAAATTTATCAGATCATGGCAAAATTACTTTTGAGGGAAAAGATATATATCAAAAAGTTATAGATGCAAATAAAAAAACTAAAGCATTATTCCAGCACTATAATCTTGTTGAGGCTATCGTAATTGAACATACTGTTTTTATGAATTCCCCGAAAACTGCTGCAGATCTTGCTCTTGTTCAGGGTGCAATAATTGGTGGTGCTGGTCTGGCTGGTGTCAACATTATAGGAAAGGTATCGCCAATTACTTGGCAATCTTATTTAGGAAATAAAAAATTAACTAAGGAAGAACAGATACACATAAGATCATTAAATCCGAACAAGTCAACTTCTTGGTATAAAACATATGAAAGAGATTTTAGAAAGCAAAGAACGATTAAATTATTAGATGTTATTTATGATAAAAAAATAACAGATAACGATGTTGCTGACTCTGCTGGGATAGGACATTGGGCAATAAATAATTGGGATAAGGCGATTTGACAGGAACTGCTATGGCTGCTAAACTATATACAAATGAATTATGGCTTAAGAAAAGATATCATATTGATAAAAAAACTCCAGAGGCCATAGCACAAGAATGTGGGGTTAGTGTGGAAACTGTTTATGTATACCTTGCCAAGTTTGGATTAAGGAAGTCAAAGCGATGAGACCAGAACCAGTATACTCAGATGTTAAAAATTTTAGTTGTCAAGATTTGTATTTGCATTCTACTGGTGCCCCGTCTGGGATACAAATTTTAGATACATGTCATAACATTGCAAAAATGTTGATAGATAAAAATATTGCTTATGGAGATTCTGCACTTAGCCCTGTAAGAATTTTTAGCAAATCAGATCCTAGAGAACAGTTACATGTTCGTATTGATGATAAGTTAAGCAGACTTATGAAAGGCTCTGAGTATCCAGGAGACAACGATATAGACGATTTAATTGGCTACCTTGTACTTTTAAAAATAGCAAAGGAAAGAAATGTCGACTGAAGAAGATTTAGTTAAGCATCTAGATGAGATCAATATAGTTGTTGGAGAATATTTAAAAGGTAACGACGCAACTAAAATTTCTAAAGATCTTGCCATTCCAAGAACTCGTGTAGTTCAACATATTAATGAGTGGAAGGTAATGGCTTCTGCTAACGATGCAATTCGTGCTCGTGCTAAAGAAGCACTTGCTGTTGCAGATACACATTACAACAAGTTGATTAGTAAGTCTTATGAAGTTATTGATGAAGCATCTATGACCAATAATCTTAGCGCAAAAACTGCTGCAATTAAACTAGTTATGGACATTGAGTCTAAGAGAATTGATATGTTACAAAAAGCAGGACTACTTGAGAATAAAGAATTAGCAGAAGAGATGCTACAAATTGAAAAGAAGCAAGAAGTTCTTATGGCAATTCTTCGAGATATAGCGTCTGAGCATCCAGAAATTCGTGATGAGATTATGCGTAGACTTTCTGATATTGCTAAAAAGGATGAAGTGATTACAATTGTCCATGAAGTTTGATGATTTTCTTGAGGCTCTTGCCGATAACCACTTTGAAGAAACTCCAGTAGACGCTAAAACATTTGTTGAGTCACCAGATTATTTGGGGCAGCCTGGTTTATCAGATATTCAATATGACATTGTTGAAGCAATGAGTCAGATTTATAGAAAAGAAGATCTTAAAATAATAATGGGTGAAGAAGAGGGGGCAAAGTATTTTGAAAAATATACAAAGAACGAAATCATCTTACAACTGGGGAAGGGTAGCGGTAAAGATTTTACTTCTACTGTTGCTTGTGCTTATATTGTTTACAAACTACTTTGTCTTAAGGACCCTGCAAAATACTTCGGAAAGCCATCTGGAGACGCTATAGACTTAATCAATGTTGCCATTAACGCACAGCAAGCAAAGAATGTTTTCTTTAAAGGCTTTAAATCAAAGATTGAAAGATCACCATGGTTTGCTGGTAAGTATGAGGCAAAGGTAGACTCTATCAGTTTTGATAAGTCTGTAACCGTTTACTCTGGTCACTCAGAAAGAGAATCACATGAGGGACTTAATCTTTTGCTTGCAGTTCTTGATGAGATTTCAGGTTTTGCATCTGAAGTAGCAACAGGTAATGAGCAAGGCAAAACAGCAGATAATATTTATAAGGCTTTCCGTGGATCTGTTGATTCTCGTTTCCCAGATCTTGGCAAAGTAGTTCTTCTTTCATTCCCAAGATACAACGGAGATTTTATTTCTGAGCGGTATGAAGCAGTAATTGCTGAAAAAGAAACAGTGTCAAAAACACATAGATTTATTGTTAATCCATTACTTCCTGAAGATGATAAAGATAATTGGTTTGACATTGCTTGGGATGAAGATCATATTAAATCATACAAGTACCCTGGAGTATTTGCTATCAAAAGACCAACATGGGAAGTAAATCCAACAAGAAAAATTGATGATTTTAAGATTGCTTTTATGACAGACCTTGGAGATGCAATGATGCGTTTTGCTTGCGTTCCTACATATGCTTCTGATGCATTTTTTAAGCAGGCGGATAAAGTAAGAGCCTGTATGAGTATTAGAAATCCTCTTGATACCTTCAGAAGGTTTGAAGAAAACTTTAAGCCAGATCCAGAAAAGGTTTATTTTGTTCATGCTGACCTTGCACAAAAGCATGACAAGTGTGCAGTAGCAATTGCACATGTTGAGAAATGGGTTAATGTGCAGGTAATTAAAGACTACGAGCAGATATCCCCAGTAGTAGTTGTAGACGCTGTAGCATGGTGGGAGCCGAAGGTAGAAGGTCCAGTAAATTTATCTGAGGTAAAGCAGTGGATACAAAACCTACGCAGACTCGGATTTAATATTGGTTTAGTTACATTTGACCGTTGGCAGTCATTTGATATTCAAAATGAATTACAGGCGGTAGGTATGAAAACAGAAACTGTATCTGTGGCAAAGAAACACTACGAGGATATGGCTATGCTTGTATATGAAGAAAGACTTGCTATGCCTGCTATCGAACTTTTGTTTGAGGAATTAACAGAACTTAAGATTATGAAAAATGATAAAGTTGACCACCCACGCAAAAAATCTAAGGACTTAGCGGATGCTGTGTGCGGATCTATTTTTGGTGCTATCTCATATACTCCAAGGGATCAAAACCTTGAGGTTGAAGTCCATACATTTAGGGACAAGCCTAAGCGAATTGACAGTCTCCCAGAGAATGTGATACACTATAAACCTAGTCAAATAGAAGAAATAAATGACTATTTGGATAGGCTAAAAACAATATAAATAAAATGAATATACAAGGAGAAAAATGAATTCATTAAAGAAAATCGCTCTAGCCGTGGTTGCAGCCATGACTACCGCAACAATCGTGGCTTCGCCTGCAAGCGCAGCCGTAATGACAGTCGCTGTATCACTTGACGGAACTGCTAATACAACAGCATCCGCAATTGCTACACCTGCTACATTGCCAGTACCAGCAGACAACACAGTTGACGCTGCTGACGCACTCAAGTTTGTTGCAACAGTTGACACAGGAACATCAGTAACCGTATCAACAACAAATGCAACAATTGTTTCTGCATTGCACACATCTGCTGCACCAGTATCTGCATCATCAGGATCTTCATCTTTGACAATTGCAACTGGAACAGGAACAACTGCAACATTTTGGGTTTATACAAAGACAACTGCAATTGGTACTGTAACAATTACCAATCAGGGAACAACCCTAACATATTATGTACAAGGAACTGCAGGAAAGATTAACACACTTGCACTTTCATCTGCTGATGCTGGAACAACCTCAAGTGTTGTAACTGCAACAGTAACAGCAACAGACGTATTTGGTAACAAGGTATCAGGCAAGGGTCTAACAGCACTTGTTGTTGGTGGAACTCTTGATACAACTACTGCTACAACTGGTGCTACTTTGACTAACTTTGGTCAAGCAGACTTTAAGGTAACACTTCCAACAACAGGTTCTTCAACCCTTGTTGTTTCTGTTACAAACTCATCTGATGTTGCATCTGTTGTAACAGGTTTCAACACAGTAACTTCAAGCGTAGTCAAGACAATCACAGTTCGTGATCTTCTTGGAGAACTTGCTGCTGAAAAGGCTGCTAAGGATGCTGCTATTGCTGCTAAGGCTGCAGTAGATGCTGCTCTTGCTAAGGCTGTAGCAGATGCTGCTACTGCTGCTGCTAAGGCTACTGCTGATGCTGTTGCTGCTAAGGCTGCTGCTGATGCTGACAAGGCTGCTGCTGTAAAGGCAGAAGTTGACAAGGCTGCTGCTGCTGCTAAGGTTGCATCAGATGCACTTGCTGCTAAGGATGCACAGATTGCTAAGTTGACAGCAGATAATGCTGCAGCAATTAAGTCACTTAAGGATGCTTTCAATAAGTTGGCTCGTCAATGGAATGCAAAGAATCCAAAGGCTAAGGTTACACTTGTTAAGTAATTAATACTTAAAAAGATTGGGAGTCAGGAAACTGGCTCCCTTTTCTTTTATAATAAAATGATATAATCATCTTATTACTTATTGTTGGAGGAAAGGACAATAAAACGATTAATACGTATAGCAATAGCCAGTTTTTTAGCCTTTGGATGGCTTCTAGTAGCCCCTACAGAGGCTAATTCTGATGACCCTATAACAATTGCTGCCCAAGAGATACAAGACCTTAAGAACAGCGTAGAAGACCTAAACTATAAAGATGAATTTAATAGTTTAATAAATATTGCAGAACAAAAATATGATGATGCAGTGTACGCAAGAGATGCCAGAGATGATGCTTATGATGCATACGATACTGCAGTAGCAGCAGAAGCCACGGCACTTGAAGAAAAAACATTAGCCCAATCAGCAGTAGATGGACAAACAGTAACTGTAGCCACAGCATTAGAAGACAAAAATGATGCCCAAGATGATCTTGATGTAGCACAATTAAATCTTTCTACCGCAAATACAAACCTTCAAACAGCACAGTCAGCAGTTCAAAATGCTGGAGGTCAAGGTTTACAATATACAGTTTATTCTGGAGTAAGACAATATTCATTTTTATGGTTAAGCAATCAAATGGTTCCAGATCAAATTTTATGTACTGGTATATGGAATTCAAATTCTATGAATCTTCCAGTTTGCGGAAATAGGTATGAAAATTTTGTTGTTAAATTTACTGGAACCATAACCGTGCCCTCACATTGGACTGAAACAAAATTTGCAGGTTATACGGATGATGGATTTAGAATGTATGTAAATGGTCAACTTGCAGTTGATAATTGGGTCGAACAAGGAGCAAGATGGAGTGCATATTCTCCAATATATGATGTTAGTCAAAATAAAACATTAAATGTAGAAATTTGGTGGTATAACGGAGGAGGTCCAGGATCTTATCATCTTGGATGGGCAATTCCTGGAGGATGGACTGGAGCAGGATGCGACTATACTGGTGGATGGGGAGTAGGATTTAGTTGTAATTTAAACACATTTTCTTCTGGTACTGCACCTACACAAGCACAAGTTGATGCATATAATGCAGCCGTGACTGCTCAAGCGACGGCGCAGACGGATTATAATACCAAACTAGCAACATATAATACTAAAACTACTACATATAATAATGCAAATTCAACATTAAACACATACAACCAAACATTACAAACAAAAACTACTACATACAATACTGCTGTAACAAATACATCAGGCGCCCTGACTGCAAAAAGTAATGCTATTTCTGTTTATAATCAAGCAATTATTGATATGAATAATGCAATACAAAATGCTTGGGATTATTATGATGAGCAATTAGAAAGAGAAATACAAATTGCTATTGCTCAAGCAGCAGCAAATGCTGCAGCCAATCAACCAACACCTGTAGCAAGTCCAGATCCTGAGCCAACTGTAGAACCTACTCCAGAACCAACCGTAGAGCCAACACCTGAACCTACAGTAGAACCAACTCCTGAACCTACACCAGAACCAGAACCAACTCCTGAACCTACAATAGATCCAACTCCTGAACCAGAACCTACTTTAGAGCCAACTATAGAGCCTACACCAGAGCCTACTATTGATCCAACTCCTGAACCTACCCCTGGACCTGAACCAACACCAGAGCCAACTCTTGAAATAGATAATGAAATAAAAGAATTAATTCCTGAAAAGGGTACAGGAACAGCAGAAGATTTATCTGGAGTTATTGCCAACCTTACAAGTAAGGATAATAAGTTAGTTACACTTTCACCTGAGCAAGTGGCAGCAGTTAGTCAAACTCTTAAGTCTTTGACCCAAGAAGCAAAAGCAGAGGTAGCACAAGATTTAGGTATCAAGGCATCAGAAGTTGAAAAGATTGCAGAGGCAATGAAATCTGACCCTGCTATTGCTACAGCGTTTGTAGAGTTTAAAGATAGAGCAGCAGAGGCAGGGGACGCAGCAATGCCTTATACATTAGCAGATGCTATTACAGAAGTACAAACAGAAGCATTTTTAGCAGACCCATTGGGAGCACTAACAGATATAGATTTTGAAAAGTTATTAAGTCCTACAGAATGGGGTAAAGATATGACAGATGATCAAAGAGAAAAAGTTCAGGAAGTAGTTATTCCTGTTATTTTGGTAGGAAATATTGTTAGTTCAGTTATGTCACTAAGGAGGTTATAATATGAACATGATTAAAAGGATAGTTAAGGGGCTTCTTAAGTGGTTTAAGGCTGCTGTAATTGAGAGCATTGCCCAGATATTCACCATTCTTGGCTTCTTTATTGCATGGCTTACCCTTACAGGTACCGCCCAGCAGGTAGTGGGGGTAGCCACATTAATATCAATTGCTCTGTGGCTTATTACCATCCCGCTTCGTGAAGATAAAGAATAGTTGGTATAATACAAGTATGAAGATCCGTAATATTTTTTTATCGTGTATACTTGTATTAGGCCTTGGTGGCTGCGGGTATGACGGTCACTATCGCTATGCTTGCCAGGATCCAGCAAACTGGGAAAAGGCAGAATGTAATCCACCATTGTGTGAGGCTACAGGAACTTGTACAAAAGACTTGATAGGAAAACAGGATGAGTAAGCAAAGATTAACACCGCAGGATCTTGATGCACGACTAAAGTTTATTCTTGGTTGTACACTTGGAGCAATTTTATTATTTACAGCGTTAGGTATTTTATACGCACTTATATTCGTAACACAACCAATTGGAGCACAATCAGAAAATGATAAGATGTTTTTCAATGTGCTTGGTTCAGTTGCTACATTTATCACAGGAACACTTGCAGGTCTATTGATTGGGCAGAGTGGTGCTAAAGATATTATGCAAGCACAGATGGATAATAAAAAAGTAGATTCAGAAATTAGAATGGCAGAAGATAAACTTGATGCAGAGTTAGACGAAGTAAGAGCAAGACTCGCTGCCAAGCCAGACGGTGCAATGCCAGCAGAGCAACCAGTAGATACTAATTGGGATAAGGAGTAAGCGATGGCACAAGATGATTTTCCAGTACCAGCAGCAACAGAAAAGGCTCCGCAAGGAACTGCTGCTCGTCTTATTCAAGTTGCTAAATCTCAAGTAGGATATATCGAAGGTCCTAAAGATAATGAAACAAAATACGGTGCATATACAAAGGCAAACTTTCAACCATGGTGTGGATCATTTGTTAATTGGTGCGGTAATGAGGCTGGCGTAAAGATTCCTAATACTGTTTACACTCCAGGTGGTGCACAGGCATTTAAAAAGGCTGGGGCATGGATTGATGGAGATGTAGCAGATCCAGAGCCAGGGGATATTGCTTATTTTGATTTCCCATCAGATGGTGTCGATAGAATCTCACATGTTGGAATTGTTGTTGAAGATAATGAAGATGGAACTGTTTGGTGCATTGAAGGAAATACTTCTTCAAACAAGAAGGGTAGCCAAAGAAATGGTGGAGAATGCTGCAAACAACTTCGTGCCTATAAGAAAAATAAAGCAGGAGTAATGGTTTCAATAGTTGGATTTGGTCGTCCTAAATTCAAGGGTGCAGGAAAAACATCAGAAATAACTACTAATAAGACTGATAAGCCTAAGCCAACTAAAGTAAAAACTTGTCCAACATGCCAGCAAGAAATCAAGTAGTTGACATATTTTTAGTTCAATGCTATACTAAATAATAAATATAGAAAGGTATTCAATGACTTGTATTGCAGTTGTGCGTGATGTTACAACAAACAAAATCTATATGGCTGGAGATCGTGGTGTTTCTGATGATAACACTATTAATGTTTGTTCTAGTCCAAAGGTTTGGAAAAAAGAAGGATACCTTTTTGGATATGCTGGTTCAATGGATGGGGACAGAATAAAGCATTTATTTGTTCCGCCAACACCAGAACCAAGAGTAAATATTGATAAGTTTATGTATAGTAAATTCCTTAAAGCACTTAGAAAATTTTATGAAGAGTGGTGGGTAGATATATCTCCATCATCTGATTTTGGATTAATTATTTGTGTTAAAGGAAAAATTTATGAACATAATGCAGCAGATATGTCATTAACACAATACGATCAAGATTATTTAGCAATGGGATCTGGCGGTGATTTAGCCTTGGGTTCTTTGTATTCAACTAAGTCATATAAGGACGGTAGAAAAAGAGCAAACTTAGCGGTTCAGGCTGCTATTAATCACTCAACTTCTTGTAAAGGTCCTATTGACATTGTAAGCATTTAAGTATATACTAAAGATATGAATCATATGGGTATGGAAGATCTGTCTCCAGAGGAGCAGGAATTTGGTATTTGGTTACAAAACGGCATTGAAAGAGGCTGGATCAGTGACCCTTATTGCCACACACATGACGGTGGCTATGAGTATATGAGTGAAGAAGAAATAGAAGAATGGGAAGCAGGAGGCGACCCATGTGAACTTGTGATTAGGATTTTTATATAATGAAAAAAATATTGCTTGCATCATTTTTAATCATTGCGTTGCTACCAACTTCGGCTCAGGCATCAACAAAAGAAAGAGCATGCCCAAAAAGTCAAATTAATAAAGTAAAGGATGGCTTTGTTTGCAAAAAAGTTGGAAATGTTTATAGATGGACAAAAATAGCAACACCAAAGCCTTCTGCTATACCAACACCTACTCCAACACCAACACCTACTCCAACACCGACTCCTACTCCAACACCGACTCCTACTCCAACTCCTACTCCAACACCGACTCTTACTCCAACTCCTACTCCAACTCCAACTCCAACACCTACTCCAACAATTATTCCAGAATATATCAAGATTTATCAAAGTATGAACAATAATTTTGAAAAGTATGCTGGTGAAAATGTTGATGTTCGCTCAGTATTTTCTCCTTCTGTAAATGTTGAAGAAGCCAAAAAAATTGAATCAAGATTCGAAAGTGTGCTATCTCAATATTCTAAAATCTTAAAAACTAAAGTTCAGATAGTGTTTGTATCTGAAAAAGATTTTGAATGGTATAAAAATAAAACTATTGAGATTGAAGGTGGAAACGGAAGTTGGCAATTTTGGAATAGCGGACATTGCGAAATTACAGAAACAAGACGGTGTAGTTATGGATCTGGAACTTTCGGAGGCTATGCTACATTTTATCATTTCGTAGGTTCAAAATCATCTTGGCCTCAGTGGATGAATTTATCAGTTGATCATGAGGCTATTCATATGTATCAATCAAGTGTTTGGGGTTCATACCATGGTTCATGCTGGTCTGCAGAAGGTTATGCAAATGCAGTAGGCTGGGCAAAAACATCAAAGTATGAACAGAGTTATGTTGATATGCAAAGAAAAGGAACTATACGAGATAATCTGAATAAGGTATGGCCAAACCATAAAACATTTACCCAACAACAGTTTGCTGATGCAATCAAACAACAAGTGTCAAACAATGACAAATGTTTTTCAGATATAACTGGTTATTGGTTAGGGGCTATGTTTACTGAATATCTTTTTAAAACATATGAATTTGATAAAGTTCAAAACTTTTTTATAAATATTATAACTTTAGGTGTAGATCAAAGTTTACGGAATAACTTTGGAATTAGTTCAGACACATTTTATTACAATGTATCTGAATACATAATTGCAGAAAGTCGGTCATAAATTGATAATTTTAGGAATAAATGAAACCAGTCATGATGCATCAGTTTCTTTAATTGAAGATGGAAACATACTTTTTGCAGGGCATGCAGAAAGATATAGTAAGCAAAAAAATGATTGGTATACAAATCAAGAACTAATTGAGGATGCACTACAGTACGGACTTCCAGATAAAATAGCATATTATGAAAAACCTTTTTTAAAGGCATCTAGGCTAGTATTAAGGGGTGGGGCAGGAGATTGGAAACCAAATATTCCATTAAATGTTCCAGTGCATTATTTTAAGCATCATCATTCTCATGCAGCAGCAGGGTACTACACAAGTAAATTTGATGATGCGGTTATAGTTGTTTTAGATGCAATAGGAGAATATAATACTTCTACAGTATGGACTGGAGAAGGAAACAATATAAAGTTAAAGTATAAGCAAAACTATCCAATAAGTTTTGGACTATTTTACTCAGCATTTACTAAATTAGTAGGTCTTATGCCTAATCAAGAAGAATATATTATGATGGGTATGGCTGCTTATGGAGACTGGACAAGATATTATGTTAAAGTTAAAGAATATTTTCCTAGTATAAATAAACAAAAATATAATTTTCATAAAGGTATTTTAGATTGGGATGAGCCAATTGACGAGCAAGCAAAATTTGATATTGCTGCTGCCGTTCAAAAAGTTTATGAAGATAGACTAGTTAATTTTATGGCTATGGCACAAAAAATTACAGGCAAAAGAAATCTAGTCTTTATGGGTGGATGTGCACTTAATTGTGCAGCAAACACAATGCTTTGGAGAATGTTTGATGATGTTTGGATTATGCCAAATCCTGGTGATGCTGGATCTTCGCTTGGCGCTGCTGCTGCTCTTTATGGAAAACACATAAACTGGAATCATCCATATCTTGGCTACGATCTTGGGGGAAAGTATCCAGTGAATGCTATTATGGCAGAATTAATTAGAAATAAAATTGCTGCGGTAGCAACTGGTAGAGCAGAATATGGACCAAGAGCGCTGGGCAATAGAAGCATTCTTGCTGATCCAAGGGATCCAAATATTAAAGATAAAGTTAATTTAATTAAGCAAAGAGAATTATTTAGACCATTTGCTCCTGTTGTTTTAGAAGAGTATGCAGGTAAATGGTTTGATATGAACTTTACTTCTCCATATATGCAATATGCGGTTAAATGCCTACAACCAGAAAAAATACCTTCGGTTGTTCATAAAGATGGAACATCTAGAGTTCAAACAGTAAATAGACAACAACACCCAGGACTATATGAATTATTATCACATTGGTACTCTATAACTGGAGTTCCTATATTATTAAACACAAGTTTAAATATAAAAGGACAACCACTATTAAATGATAATAATGATATAATTAATTGGGAAAAGGCCTACGGCCATAAAATAGTAAGAGGAGAATAAAATGGAATCAACTAAAAGAACATTACTTAAAACAGCAAGTTGGGAAACATTTCACCTAGTAGGTGTTGCTGGCATCATATCTCTTGTAACATGGAAGATTACTGGCGAGGTAGATTATGAATATGCTAGTCTTGGTGCGCTAGGATATATTGCCTGGGAAGCACTTGGCTATTTTATTCATGAAAGAGTTTGGGCAAAGTGGGGAAGGAAAGTAAAGTAATGCGTATTAAAATTATTAGATTTATTGCTAAAGTATTGGGATATGAATTAAGTTCCGCACCAAGGGGAGTACCTGTATGGCAACTACGAAAGAAAAAGTAGTATGCCAGCATATGAATATGACTGCATGTCTTGTGCAGTAAGATATACAAAAGTCAGAAGCATGTCAGAAAATGACCCAGGCTATGAGTGTGACACTTGCCAAAAACCTTTGGTTCGTGTATACTCTAGTATAGGAGTTACATTTAACGGCTCTGGATTTTATAAAACTGACAATAGAAAGGTATAATATGTTTAGTATGCTTAGGGATAAAGAAGAAGAAAAGGTATGGATTCTTGATGCCAGAGATAGGTGCGACAGATGTAGCGCTCAGGCATATGTAAAGGTTTTGGGCAAAAACAACACAGACCTTTTATTCTGTGGTCACCATTATGATAAGGCAATGAGTAATGCAGTCGGATATGATAATATGATGAAGTATATGGAAAGCGTTATTGATGAAAGAGAAAGACTTGTTGAAAATAAACAACAAGGCAAAGATTATTAATGAACTTTCATTTTTTATTAAATAGTGGCATGTTAAATGTTAAGCAATTATCACATTTATCAAATCAAATAAATGATTCTGGCTATGACTCATTATTATTGACATACCACTCTTTATCTCCAGACTATTGGATTAAAAGTGCAGCAGCATTAAACACTGATCATAAATTTAAATATATGATTGCATTAAGACCATTTAACATGAGTTATCAACATTTTGCCATGATGGTAGAAGGTTTTAATCAAATTCAAAAAAACAGACTAATAATTAACTTTATTGCTGGAGACTTTCATAATAGATCTGACGAAGATAAACAATCAGATGTTTACGGTCTTTTTGATTCAATAGATACTATAGAAAAAAGAAAAACAATTGTAAGAGATTTTGTAGATAACTACAAAAAACACCCATTACATATTGATCCTCCAAAATTTGTTTTTAGCGGGTACTCTAAATATATGATAGAAACTGCTGAAATGTTTAATGGAACAACACTGTGTATGTTGGACGATTATTATAAAAATATAGAATTATTTAAAAATATTAAAAATAAAATGGTTTCAGTTTTATTGGTCATTAGGGATACAGAAGAACTTGCGGAAAAAGAGGCAAAAGAAATGTTAAATGAAAGACAGTTAGAATACTCATTTTATGGAACTGAATCTTCTGTAGCACAAAAAATGCTAAATCTTTCAAAGGATGGCATAACTGATATACTTGTAAGTGCATACTCTGGTTCTTCTCACATAGATAACGAGAGTATATCAAGAATACACGAATGTATAAGGAGAATAAAAAATGTATGAGTATAGAGTAAAAAAGGTAACTAGTGTTGTAGATGGAGATACAATAGATGTAGATATCGATCTTGGTTTTAGTGTGTCTTTTTCTCAAAGAGTTAGGCTTGCTGGAATTGATACGCCAGAGTCACGAACATCTGATAAATTTGAAAAAACATTAGGTCTTGAGGCTAAAGAATATCTTAAGTATAAACTAAAAGATGCTAAGACTGTTATAATTAAAACAGAAAAGCCAGACTCGTCAGAGAAGTATGGTCGCATTCTTGGCTGGTTATATGTTGATGGAGACACTGTATCTGTTAATGATCATATGATTGAGGACGGATATGCTTGGGGATATCTTGGAGAGACCAAGGTAAAAGACTTTGCTGCACTTGCTGCACAAAGAAAAAAGTCTGGAAAGTAATTTTAATAGGAAAACATGCAAGCAAAAAATGAGGCTATGATTGAGCATCTTCTAATGCAGGGTGCAATAGAGATGGCTGGAATTGACAACAATGGTCAGATGTATTATAATATTACATATAAGTTAAAAGAGGTTAACCCTAAACTTTATGAAGAACTATACAAACAATATACTGACCATATGTTTAGACTAATAGACAAAGGGCCAGAAATAATGCATTGGAGAATAAATGTCGACTGATATAGATAGTCTAATTCTTTCTGGGGCACTTGAGCCTGCAGGGATTGATCTGGAAACTGGAGAAATGTTATATAACTTTACTCCAAAATTAAAGCAAATAAATCCAGAATTATTTGATATTGCAAATAATGATTTATATTCACAAATATCAGATTTATGGGTAAATGGTTTTGTTGAGTTAGATATGCTATCCAATAATCCATATGTCAAGTTAACGCCAAATGCTTTTAATGAATCATTGCTATCTACATTATCTAGAGATATGCTGCATACATTAAATGAGATAAAGAGGGTTATTTATGAAAACTAATATACTTGATGAAAACATTTTCTATTACACAGAAATAATAGATAATCCTTACGCCTTTATTGATTTAATTGAGTCTAATGATATAAAAATTAAAAATACAAATGCTCCGCTAAGTCCGTGGAATGTTTGGACTGCAAGTAATGACGACTATATTTTTGGGTATCAAAAAAGATTTTTAGAAAATATAAAAGATCCTAGTTCAGATTATTATGAAGAATGTTTATTGATTCACGATACAATAAAAAATAGTATTGAAAAATGTTCTTATGACTATGCAAATCAAAAATCTATATCTATAGGTAATTTGACTCCATTATCAATAAGTAAGTATTCTGCTGGGGCACAAATGGGTCCACATGTTGACTCCTACGGAGATGACAGATCTCCAACAATATCGGTTGTTTTATATTTAAATGATGATTATGAGGGCGGAGAAATATACTTTAAAGAACAAGATATAAAAGTTAAGCCAAGTGCGGGTAGTCTAGTAATTTTTCCATCTACAGAACCTTATTATCATCAATCATTACCTGTAGTAAGTGGATCAAAGTATATGACCCCAGGCTTCTGGTATAAAAACTAAATAGTGGTATAATTAAATTCACAATGGAATATTTATTGGGATCCCTTATTACTTTTATTATTGTTTCCTTGGTTGGAAGAAATGTGGATCGCAAAAAGGTAGACTTAGAATTTCCTTTTAACTATGTAAAATATAGACAGTCTGATATTTTTTCTCTAGTTAGAGCATACAATGTATCTCAAATTTTTGAAGAAAAAAATAAAAAAAATTTTAAAAATACCCAATCTTATAAGCATTTTAAAAATACCAATATTAAAGTTATTATTATGGATGATATAGCATATTGGATTAAGGACAATCTTTTTTATACAGCCAATGTTGTAGATGGAATAGTAGACAAAGAAACTACTAGAACAGTTGACACAATGGATATGGATAAGGTACAATTGGATAAGATGATGTTTATTATTGATCAACTTAGAGAGGAAAATACTCGTGATAGTGGGAGTGCAGGGAACTAGTAGTTTTAACGACTACCAGATTTTTCTTCGTGCTATGGGCGTAGCACTTTCTGGAATAAAAAGTGATGACAATTATATCTATATTTATACAGCAGGTCCTAAAAATATTAACGATATGGTTATGGAATTTACCAATTTATCAGATCGTGGATTAAAGGGTAGGGGAATTAAAATTAAAATGTTTAAGGTTGCCCCCGAATGGTTAGAAGAAAATTGTGCTGATATTAACTATTTTGCATATCTTTGCAATCCTAGAGAAAATCAGAGCAAACTATTTAAAACGATACAACTAAATAATATAGAATATGGTCTATTTAACAGTTAGGTAAAAAATGATAATTAATGATTTAGAGACAATGGAGAACATTGTCAATAATAACAATACCCTGTCCTGGATAGGTTGGGATGTTGTTGAAAGACACAAAACACAAAAGGCAAAAACATCTAAAGATGGAATTTTTGTTGACGGGTATTGGTATACACAGAAAGTGTATCCAGTAACTCGTGAAGGTTGGAGCATTCCTCAGAAACTTGTAAGGTGATGCCATGCCTAAGCATCTTTGGAAAGACGATGCGTCTTGTTTAGATTATGATACAAATATATTTTTTGAAAAATATGAAGATGATGAGGCACTAAGGCCTGCCATAGATCTTTTATGTTCTTCTTGCAGTGTAAGGAAAGAATGCTTTGCTGTAGGGGTATCACAAAAAGAATGGGGAGTTTGGGGCGGTGTTTATTTAGAAGAGGGTAAACTTTCTAAAGAGTTCAACAGCCACAAAAATAAAGAAAGTTGGGCAAAAATTTGGCAATCCTTAACGATAGACTAGTATGGTAGTATAGATATATGTACACAGATTCTATGCGTAGAGCCTTTAGGTCATTAGATCATTATGCTCCAAAAGGATTTTCTGTAGAGATTATAGATAATGATAATTTTATAACAGTTAGAGCAAAGGCATCTTCTTTTGTAAATTTATCTGATCGTGATAAAAAGAAGGCGGTTGAATATATGTCTATGGTAAAAAAAGCATTTGAAGATTTAGGTTCAATTGTACTTCTGACTAGGACAGAGCAATGATTATTGAATTAATAGTTTATTCTTTTTTAACATTACTATTTGTTTATCTTATTTTTAATAATGTTAAAATAAAATACAAAAATTTTGAGTTGCAACAAAAACTACTAGAGTCTATGCTTAATAGAAATATGCTTTTAGAAAATATGAAAGCATTAAGTAAGTCAAAATCAATTGTAGAAGATGATGGATTTAATAAGTTTATTAATCAGTCAAGAGATTGGGCATTTCAGTATATAGAGTTTGCTCAATTAGAACTAAGCAAAATAATTAATCAACAAAATTCATTAACCAAAGAAGAGATTATTGATAGAATAAATACTTTATTACCTACGGATAACAAAAATGATTAATGCAAGGGGTATTCCTACAGCAAATTGTCCAGAATGTGGATATGATTTGCTTAAAGTAAATGTAAAAATTGATCCTATTGATTATGAACTAGGACTATACACATTAGATGGAGAGTGTGCCAAATGTGGAACACTTGTTACGGTAGCAACACCCCTTGACCATCCTAACTTTAACAAAGGAGAAAAATGAAAGATATTATATTTTCAATATTAACAGGCTTTGGTTGCGGAGTAATCTTTGCAGCCTTTAAACTTCCAGTTCCAGCCCCTCCAGTGTTTGCTGGTGTTGCTGGTATAATTGGATTATGGCTCGGATACGATGTCATAACAAGGTTCATATCCTAGGAGGAAAATAAATGGACGCAAAAATGAAAGCAATGCTTGCATCATACGGACGATCAGTTCTTGGTGCTGCGCTTGCGCTATATATGTCTGGGGTTACAGACCCTAAGACACTTGCATATTCGTTATTGGCTGCAATTGCACCAGTTGGGTTAAGAGCAATTAATCCTAACGATAAAGCATTTGGAAGAATGCCTGCAGTTTCTGCACTTGAAACAGCACTTGCAAACTTACAAGTTAAAAAGGCTCCAACAAAGAAGGCTCCAGCAAAGAAAACTGCTGCAAAGAAGTCTTCTGGTGGCGGTAAGCCAGCCGACATGGCATAAATTAGTTAAATAAAATTTGGGGGTGTTGATTTTGACACCTCCATTTTTTATGCTATAATACATATGTACCCGCCCAAAGGGGGGTATTAATTGAACTCGCTTAATAAGGAGGAAACATGGTAAGTTCATTTGCATTGGATCTTTTTAAGGATCCATTTTTTATTGGTTTCAACAGAGAGTTGGACCGTTTTTCTAATATCCATCGTGAGGCAACTCGTCAATCTTATCCACCATATGATGTGGTAAAACTTGATGAGGACACTTACAAGTTATCTTTGGCCATTGCTGGTTTCAGCAAGGACGAAGTTGAGGTTTCTGTGGATAATGGAAGTTTAATTATCAAGGGTGAGAAAACCGAAGAAGAGAACACTAATGTTCTACATAAGGGTATCGCAACTCGCAAATTCACACGCACCTTTGCTCTTGGAGAGTATATGGAGGTAGATCGTGCTGAAATGGCAGACGGTATTCTTAGCGTCTTTGTGGAAAGAAACATCCCAGAAGAAAAGAAACCAAAAACAATCAAAATAAAGTAATACAATATAGATAGTCCTCCGCAGGACCTTGGGATGAGTAGTTACCATCTTATTTAACCTGGCCATCGTGCCTGAATTTCCTGCGGGGGATTTATAATTCCCCTGTATAATAATCTTATCTATGACTGACAAAGAACTTCATAGGCAAAAGCAGGCTTACAAGCAAAGACTGGTAGAAATAAAAGAGTCCAGTGGGTGTAAAGACTGCGGAGAAAGTAACCCAATAGTTTTAGACTTTGACCATCTTAAAGACAAAAAATATAATGTTTCACGAATGATACATGATGGTTTTTCATGGAAGGCTATCAAAAAAGAAATAGCAAAATGTGAGGTAGTTTGCGCTAATTGCCACAGAATAAGGACATATAACCGCCTTGCTGGGTAATATTATGCTATAATAATTGAATGGATCAACTAATAGCCCTGCTTAAGGTACTGCTTGCAGATAATATTACCCTTAAACTAAAGGCACATGGATATCATTGGAATGTTGAAGGTGATGATTTTCCTCAATTCCATGATTTTTTTGGAGATATATATGCAGATTATGAGTCAGCGACAGATACATATGCAGAGTGGCTTCGTAAATTAGATGCTTATGCACCTTTTAAGTTATCTCGTTTTATAGAACTTAACGAAGTTGGAGAGCCAGAAGTAACCTCTGATCCAATGATGATGACAGCAGATTTATTAATGGCTAATGATATGGTTTTATCTAAACTTATGAATGCAGTTGAACTTGCTACAGCAAATAGACAGCATGCTCTTGCTAATTTTTTTGCAGAGCGTATGGATCAACACCAAAGATGGCACTGGATGCTTTCTGCATCACTAAAGGAAACTGAGAGCGACTAATGCCATATTCTGTAGGTGCTAAAGGTTCTCATGGGTGTTCTGGATACCCTGCTGTAAAAACAAGCACAGGAGAGGTTATGGGCTGTCATAAGACCAAAGAAGAGGCAGCAGCACAGATATACGCTATAAACCGTTCTGAGGGCAATATAAAGGCAGATATAAGCACTATTGGGGAGTCATCGGACAAGCCATGTTCTTACGATGGCTGCGGTTGTCCTACATGTGAAGATATGAATGTTTGCTGTGATTTATGTCCAGTTTGTCAAGCCAATGAAATGAAGGGCGATTGCTGCGGGGATGTAAATAAGGCAAATCCATGCTGG
>Ga0208546_1000290_pt1 | contig 20432 bp, 20 predicted proteins | sample DEB19_08_DNA_4_FD_184528 | JGI IMG/M metagenome (GOLD analysis project Ga0208546, IMG submission 184528) | Aqueous microbial communities from the Delaware River and Bay under freshwater to marine salinity gradient to study organic matter... | ecosystem: Environmental > Aquatic > Marine > Coastal...
GGCACAGCTCCTCGCCGACGCACTCGCACTGCAGGCGGCAGGTGCCGCCGCGATCGTCATTGAACTCGTCCCAGCCGAACTCGCCGCGCTGATCACCGAACGACTCGCGATTCCAACGATCGGGATCGGTGCCGGCCCACACTGCTCCGGCCAGGTGCAGGTTGCCCCTGATCTCCTTGGGCTTCTTGCGGGGCCTGCGCCGCGCCACGCGGGCGGCTACGCCACGCTGCGCGATCAGGCGCTGGCCGGACTCACGAAGTGGCGCGCCGATGTTGCGGCGGGAACCTTTCCTGCCGCTGCACAGAGCCTCACCGCGAGTGAGGAGCTTCGCGCCGCACTCGCCGCAATGTAGTGATGCAGCGCATCCAGAGCCGCGCCGACCTCGCCGCAGCACTTAACAATGCGCCGCGACCAGTCGGCTTCGTCCCCACGATGGGGGCGCTCCACGCCGGTCACGCCGCGCTGATCCGCGCCGCGCGCGCTGAGTGCGCAACGGTGATCGTCTCGATCTATGTGAACCCGAAGCAGTTCACCACCGCGACGGATCTCGCCGCCTACCCGCGCACGCTCGACGCAGATGCCGCCCTCGCTGAAGCGAGCGGCGCCGACCTTCTCTTTCATCCGAGTGACGCGGAGATCTATCCGCCGCATGAAGTGGTACAGACCGTTGACCCAGGACCGCTCGCGCTGCGTCTTGAGGGTGCAGCGCGACCTGGCCACTTTGCCGGCGTTGCAACGGTGGTCTCGCGACTCTTTGACCTAGTGCAACCCGACCGAGCCTACTTCGGTGAGAAGGACGCCCAGCAACTGCGCGTCGTGGAGTGGATCACCGCGCGGCGCACATCAGCGCCGCCGATCAGCATCCGTCGCGTCCCAACGGTCCGTGACACAGATGGCCTTGCGCTGAGTTCACGCAATGCGCGCCTCTCCCCCGCCGGTCGAACGGCGGCTGCCGCTATTCCGCGCGCACTCGACGCGGCGCACGACGCGCTCGCACACGGCGCATCTACCGTTGCGCAGATTCGCGCAGCGGCGCTGCACCTACTGAGTCAGCACCCAGAGCTCACGCTGGACTATCTCGATGTAGCTGACCCTCTAACGCTTGAGGCGCTACCAGATGACGCAACCGTCAACGAAGCGCTCCTGACTATCGCGGTTGTGGTTGATGACGTGCGCCTACTTGACGAGCGTCTTCTCGGTGAGCGAAGCGCGACCTAGCGCGCTGGGACGGGTCGCGCCACCGCAAGGATGCGGTCGATGTCGAGTGAGCCTGCAACGAGTGCCTTGATCTCGGCGATCTTCCGCACATCTTCGGGATGCGTCTTTACCAAGAGGTCGTGCACCTTGGAGGCAACCGTATAGGTATCACCCTCCATTAAGACGGTGAAGAGATCCGCTTTGCGGAGTAGCTCAATGATGCGCTGGCTCGGCCGATAGCCGCCACTCAAGACAAAGCCAAGCGGCCGATTCGGATGCTCGCCGCCGTTCAGCCAGAGCCCCGCGAGCACCTCCAGCACATCCTCGCGATCGCCAGGGACCACCACCAGTGCGTCGGCACCGATGCGCTCCATCACATGCTCTGGCTGCATCGCGGCAACGGAGACGCGGCCGATGATTGCGTCCATATCGCGGCCAGGCCAGAGCGTCTCCCCTTGCAGGCCATCTTCAATGATTGCGAGCGTTGGATTGGAGAGGATCTGTCGATACGGAAGGATGCCGAGCAGCGGGATCTTGTGTCGAGCGAGGCCGCGCTCAAGGAGCTGTGGCAGTTGCGGCTCCATCTCAAGGTTCACCTTATTGACAATCGCGCCTGCCACCTCAACGCCACGCGCGGCGAAGAGTGCGGCGTTCAAGACGATCTCATCGATCGGTCGGCCGATCCCACCTTCGCTGACGATGATCACGGGGGCGCTGAGGAGCGCTGCAACATCCGCGTTGGAGAGTCCGATCACGGCGCCAACGCCAGCGTGGCCGGTTCCCTCTAGAAGGATCAGGTCGCGCCCCTTCGCCATCTCCGCCTGTGCGGCAACGATGCGTGCACCAAGATCCTCAACGATCTCCCCCTCAATAACGCGGCGCGTAAAGCCGCGCGGAATCTGCACCGGCGAGAGGAGCTGCGTTGAATCCGGAAGGTTGAAGACGCCGCGCATCAGTGCCGCGTCTTCGTCTGCGGGTGCGCCGTCCAGCATGATCCAGCGCTGCCCGACCGGCTTCATGAAGGCGGTGTTCAGGCCGCGATCGGCAAAGGCGGCAAAGAGTCCGAGCGATGTGGTGGTCTTGCCGCGGTTCTGCCCAGTTGCGGCAAGGAAGATCTGCCGAGCGCCGTCGGCCATGCGCGTTACTCCTCGCCGCGTGGCGCAGTGCGCCGTTCGATCAACTTCACCGCGTCGGCGAGTCGTGAGACAACCTCTGGCTCCACATCTTCTCGAGTGATGTGCGTGCCGAGTTTATCCAGCACATCTGCGGCCACGGAGAGGAAGACCGATGCATCGGCGATGAAGAATTCGGACTCATTGCTATAGCGCACAAATGTCAGTCGCCCCTGCAGCGCGCGGCGGTCATCACCGTGTGCCACCTGCGTGGTGAAGTTGTGGCCCTGGATGCCGTCTGGGTTAGAGAGGAAGCTGAGCGCGTTATCAATCGCAAGGCCGAATCGTGCCCGCCAACTGGTGAGCCGCTCCAACACCTCCGGCTGAAGGCGAAGATCATGCACCTCGTTGAAGGCCTCAGGGGCGGCGGTGAGCGCGTTGACGAGCGTTGCCCCCTGGCGCTGACCGAGCATCGCCTGCAGTGAGCGCTCCAGCGTCACCACCTCGGCATCGAAGTGGCTGGAAGTGATCAGGTCGACGAGGAGATCCTCCACGTTGTCGAGCGTGGTCGGATCGCCGAGCGCCAAGGCGAGCGCGAGGATCTCCTCGCGAAAGAGGAAGCGCTCTTCGTGATCAAGTCCTGTCATCGCAGCATCCTAGCGCGCCGCACGCCGCCAGGGCGTACAGGCGCAGGTGTGCTGAAGCGCAGATCGGCCGGGCCGAGGCTTATGGGTAGATGCCGCGGACGCTCATCGCGTCGGCAACACGCTTCACGGAGAGGAGGTAGGCACCTGTGCGCAGGTGACTCTTCTGCTCCTGTGCCATGTCGTAGACCTCGTGGAAGGCGCGCACCATCTTCTTCTCAAGGCGGAGGTTGACCTCCTCCTCTTCCCAGAAGTCGCGGTTCAAGTCCTGCACCCACTCGAAGTAGCTGACGGTGACGCCGCCCGCGTTGCAGAGGATGTCAGGGATCACCATCGCCCCATTAGCGAAGAGGATGTCGTCCGCCTCTGGAGTGGTTGGGCCGTTCGCCGCTTCCGCAACGATCTTCGTCTTGATCTTTGCCGCGTTCTCCGCAGTGATCTGATTCTCCAGCGCCGCTGGAATCAGCACGTCGCACGGGATCTCAAGGATCGCCTGGTTAGAAACCGCCGTTGCGCCGGCAAGTCCGACCACGCTCCCCGTCTTCTTCTTATGCGCATCAACTGCGGCAAGGTCGAGCCCCGCCGCGTTCTGGATGCCGCCGCTGCTATCGGAGACGGCGATCACCTTGGCACCAAGCTCAGAGATCAACTTTGCGGCGATGGAGCCGGCGTTGCCGTACCCCTGCACCACAACCGTTGAGCCCTTCAGGTTGAGGCCGATCTTCGCCGCAGCTTCACGTACGCAGATCACTGCGCCACGCGCCGTTGCCTCGTTGCGACCCTTTGAGCCGCCGAGTGCGATCGGCTTTCCAGTGACAACACCTGGGACGGTGTAGCCAACATGCATTGAGTAGGTGTCCATCATCCAGGCCATCGTCTGGCTGTTGGTGTTCACGTCAGGCGCAGGGATATCTGACTCTGGCCCGATGATCACCGCGATCTCCGTGGTGAAGCGGCGCGTCAGGCGCTCAAGCTCGCCGAGTGAGAGCTGCTTCGGGTCAACGGTGACGCCGCCCTTACCGCCGCCATACGGAAGATCCATCACGGCGCACTTCCACGACATCCACATTGAGAGCGCCTTCACTTCATCAATGTTGACGTCCTGATGGAAGCGAATCCCGCCCTTCGCTGGGCCGCGACCGAGGTTGTGCTGGACGCGGTGCCCCTCGAAGACGCGCGTTGAACCATCATCCATGCGTACAGGGAAGTGCACGGTCAACTGCCGGCGCGGCTCGCGCAGCACGGCGGCGATCCCTGGGTCGAGGTTGAGCCGCTTGGCGGCAAGATCAAACTGCTGCTGGGCAACGGCCCAGGCGCTCTTCTGGCTCATTCGTGGGTCACCTCATGCTCATATCCGCTGCGGCGAGAGGTCGCAGTCGGCCGCCCTTCGGCGCACGCCCTCAGGCTACAACTTGGCCAAAAAACCCGCCGCCGGAGCCTGCGCCGCTCGGGACCTAGCAGGGTTACTGGGCGCGAATCAGTGCAACGCCGAGACCCTTCGGTCCCGTGTGCGGCCCAATCGCGGCACCAGCTCGAACGATCCCCGGCTTCAGCGCGCCAACGGCTGGGAACCGTGTGACGAGTTCTGTCCGGAACTCTTCAACATCAGGCGCCTCTGAGTGCAGGATCGTGAGCTCCTCAACGGGCGATTCGCCAACAATCTGCATGAAGCGCTCGCGTGCCTTTGATGTGGTGCGCGGCTTATCCAGCGTCACCACTTCGCCATCAATGATGTCAATGATCGGCTTCACGGAGAGAAGCCCGCCGATTGCGGCGCGTGCTGGGCTGATCCGTCCGCCCGCCTTCAAGTAGTCCAACGTGTCAAGGAAGAAGATCACGTGGGTGCGCGGGATCGCCCCCTGGAGGTCGGCCACGATCTCCGCCGCGCCCTTCCCTGCAACGGCACCGCGCTGCGCGCGCTTCACCAAGAGGCCCTGTGCCGCGGATGCCGTGGTGGTGTCAACGAGGTGAATGTTCTTGCTCTGCGGATGTGCAGAGGCGGCCATCTCGGCGCTGCGGTAGGTGGCGGAGAGCTTTGATGCCACATGAACGGAGACGATCTCCTGCGCGCCATCGGCGAAGGCGCGATCGTACGCCGCGGTGAAGGCGGCGGCTGATGGGGCGGCGGTCTTCGGGAATGGCGCGCCGGGGGCGGTGAGTCGCTTCCAGAACTCGTCCATGGAGATCTCTTCGCCCACCTTGAAGCTCTCTGCCTCAAAGGAGACGATGATCGGGACGATCGTGATGCCGAGCTCCTTGGCGAGCTGCGGTGGGATGTCGGATGCGCTGTCTGAAACGATCGCAACCTTGTGCGCTGCCTGACTCATCAACCCACCTCCAACATCAACGAGCGAAGACCGCTCTGGGGTTCAGTTTATCGGCGAGGATCAATCGTGCGCGGCGCGTTGCCGCTGCAGGGTCGTTGGAAGGATCTCGTGCTCCACACGGCGCAGGATCAGGAGGAAGCTCCCCGCAATAGCGAGGAAGCCGAACGTGGCGTAGACGAGCCCGTCCACGCCAAAGGAGGTGGCGAGGTCCCCCGCCACCTTCACCCCGATCACCTGGCCGAGGCCGAGGAAGATCGAGTAGAGCCCCATCACCGCGCTGCGATCGGTGTGATAGCGCTCGGAAACATCAGCCAAGAAGCCGAGCGCCGCTGGCGTTGCGCCAGCGATGAAGAACATGGAGACACAGATGGTGACAAACAGTGCACCAACCAGTAGTAGATCGGTCCCGCTCAAACGATTCATCAGGAAGACGGCAGACATCGCCACGATGAAGGCGATCAGGCCGAAGAGGAGGATCGTGGTGCGGCGGTAGTTCGCGAAGCGATTCCCCCAGAAGAAGAGGCCACCACCGCCAACCAGCGCAACGAAGGCGAAGGCGGTGGTGATGACGACAAAGGGGAATCCGCTCAGCAGGAACTGCCCAGTCACGTCAACGCCAGCGTCGCCGAGCAGCAGGTTGAGTCCCTGCGGCACCCAGACGCCGATGATCGCGTTGATGGAGACCCAGGTTGGGACAAAGAGGAGGATGCCGCGCTGGCTGAAGAGCTTCACGTACTTCCTCAGTCGCCCCTCGTCGTGCGGTGGCGGCGCGGTGTGTTCGTCCTTGACGCCGTAGGCGAAGAAGGCGAGCGCGAGGAGATAGATGCCACCGTTAATGAGGAAGGCACTCGTCCCGAAAATCTCCCAGAGTGGCCCCGCAAGCGCCGTCCCTGCAACAAGGAGTCCGCCGAGCGTTGCTACCTCAAAGAGGGTGACCACGCGCCCGCGCAACTTCTCGTCGTGACTCGTGCTCGCCGCAACGTAGGAGAGGATCGACGGCACGCTCGCCGCGGTTGATGCGCCTTCAAGGAGTCGCGTGCCGATCAGCAGTGGAATCGTCGCCGCAAAGGGGGTCAGCAGGACCGCGGCCAGGCCGAAGAGTGGGCCAAGAAGCATCACCGGCTTCCGCCCAACACGGTCGGCGATGATCCCGAAGATCGGCGAGCCGATCAGCTCAGTGACGTAGAAGGCGAGGGTGATCGTTGCAAGGTCAACAGGCGTGATACTCACCGCGCCGGTTGTGTTGAGGTGCTTATTCCAGACGATCAGGAGGGCGCCAGTCGTCCCCGTCGCCGTGCGCAGGGTGAGCGTCCCCAGGAGCAGAGAGCGCATCGAACCAGTCATCCGCTCCACGATAGCGGCTCGGTATACTCGCCGCATGCCAAGCAATGTTGCCCAGAGTTACCCATATAAGAAGGAGAGCGAGGCGGAGCGCGCCGCCGCGATTGCGTTAACACTCGGCGCACGCGAAGGGCTCGCCGAGAAGCTCGCCGCCGAGGCGCTCCCCTATGAGAATACGAGCGACGGCGAAGCCTGGGCCTGGCGCTGCCGCAGCGTCGGCTGCCCTGGCGTGATGCACACCGCCGGCTACGCACGCGACCGCCACGGACTCGTCGCGCTCTGCGACGGCTGCGGCACGATCGCGCTGCGCTAACGATGAGCAGCGAACGCGCACCAGATCTCAACGCCGCACCGGGGCTCGTCCCGATGAGCGTGGCGAATAAGCCGACACAGGTTGACGTTGTTGGCGATCGCATTCGTGTCGCCTCGCTGGAGATCATCGACCGCGCCCTTGCCGGCTATCTGGAGAGTCGCTCGCCAGAGGAGCGCCCTGAGACGGTTGAACGCGCCCTGCGCGTTGGGCTGATGGCGCTGCAGAGTGCAAGCGGCTCCATTGACGTTGATCATGTGCGCCGCGCCTTTGACAAGTTGCTGAGCGACGCGGCGGATTCCAATAAGAAGGCGACCGTTGAGGTGGAGGAGATCCTGCGCAAGACCTTCTCAACTGAGGGTGGCGTGATGCCAGCAACGTTGGAACGCTTCATCGGCGACAAGGGGCAGCTCGCTCAATTCACCAAAGATCTCTTCGACGAGAATCGCCGCGACTCTGCGATCGGCAAGCTGAACACGATCCTCGGCACCTACTTTGACGGCGATGCGAGCAAGCTCGCGCACCTTCTTGACCCCACGCGCGAAGCGTCGCCACTGAGCGGCTTCCGCGCGGAGATCGCGAAGCGCTTCGACGACGTGTTGCTAAAGATCGTGGAGATGGAGGCGTCGCAGAAGGCGGCGAAGGGCGAACGGAAGAAGGGGACGGCGAAGGGGGCCGACTTCGAGACGCGCATCATCGCCGAATACACCGAACTGCTGCGCGCAACGAATGACGACATTGAAGGGACAGGCGGCATCACCGGCGCCGTGACCGACTCAAAGAAGGGCGACGCGGTGATCACGATCAACGCGAAGGATTCGAGCGCTGCGGTGCTGCGGATCGTTGTTGAGGTGAAGGACAAGGCGATGACTGGGCCGGCCATTGAGAAGGAGCTTGCCGAGGCGCGTGAGAACCGCAAGGCGGAGATCGCGCTGATGGTCTTTAGCGAGGCGGCGGCACCGGCGGGGGCCGCGCCGTTCCAGATCAGCCGCAACGGCGTCTACTGCGTTGTTGACCCAGAGGCGCCAGATGTTGCCATCCTTGAAGCCTCCTACCGACTCGCCCGCATCTCCGCGCTGATCCGCGCCAAGTCCGAAGGGAGCGGCGCCGACCTCTCCGCCGTGCGCGACGCGATTGAAGCGCTGCGCAGCCGACTCGATTCGGTCAAGGAGATTAAGAAGACGCTCACCGCCATTGACAACACCACCGAGAAGGCGCGCGACGAGCTCGATACGCTCCGCACCTCGATCAGCACAGAGATCGATCGGATTGAAGAGCAGGTCCGCGCGAGCAGCGCCGCCGCAAAGTCAGAGTGAGCGGCGCCGCAGCCGACTGGCGACGCTTCCTCACCGGTCGATACGCAGCCTTCGGCACGCTCGCCATCTCTGACGCAATCGCCGTTGCCCTTGCCGGCGATGGACTCGCCATCCCCCTCGTTGCAACACTCGGCGCATCACCTGCACTCGCCACGCTGATCGGCCTCTTTCCATTCCTTGGCGGCATCCTGCAGGCCTTCGTCCCCGCCGTCTTGCGCCGCAATCGTGGCGACCTGCGCGGCCTCACCATCGTCATTGCCGCAATAGGACTGATGCGGCCTCTCCTTTACATCGCGGTGGTTGTTTCCATCTGGGCCGGGATCCTCTCGCCGATCGGCGGCATCCTGCTGATCGCGATCGGCTTCGGTGTTGGCGCAACGGCGCAGGCGCTCGCTGGCGCAAACGTGCAGACCTGGTTCGGCCGCATCCTTCCAGAGCGCGAGCGACGCTTCGTTGCACCGCGCGCGCTGGCGATCCAGTTCGGGCTCGGCTCGGTGCTGCTTGTCCCTATTGCACTACTCGTCCGCGTCGGCGAGGCCGACTGGGGCGTCCTCATCTATGCGCCGGCATTCATCGGTGCACTCATCGCGAGCCTCGCCTTCATCCGCGCGCTGCGCAAGCTGCCGCGACCCGGAGCCCTTTCACCCGAGCGCGCAGTGCGTGGCGGAAAACTCTCGGCGCCAGTGCGCAGATTTATTCGCACCAACGCGATTGCCGCACTCGGTGCCGGCTTTGCGCCGTACCTTTCGCTCTACGCCATTGTTGTGCTCCATCAGTCGGCCGCCTACGCCATCCTCCTCTCTGCCGTTGGCTCCGCCGCCGCACTGATCGGCGCGCTAGTAATCGGTAACTGGCTGGAGCGCGGTTCGGCGAGTCGCCTCTATCGAACGTCACTCATCGTCCGTGGCGTTGGGATGGCGTCGTCAGCTCTGGCCGGTCCATGGAATCCATTTGCGCCACTCGTCCTCCTCGTTGTGATGGTGGTGGTCACCGTTGGATTCGCCGCCGGCATGCTCTCAGCACAAGAGCGACTCCTTCGACTCGCCGCTCCTGGTGAAGTGGTGCGTGCGCAGTCAACGTTTGGTGCCGTGAACGCCGCCTGCCTCGCAATCGGTCAAGGTGTTGGTGTTGCGGTGCTCGCCATCTTCCCCGTTGCCTACCCAACGTATGTGGTGATCTTCCTCGTCACGGGCGCCTTCCGCCTCGTTGCCGCCGCCACCGCCGAGGTAGGTGGTGGCTGGGATGCCGCCACGCGCCTCCATCACGGTGATGAGGTTGTCACCGAGCCCGCGCTCGAATCACAGCGCTAGCGCACCACCCCAGTGCGTGGGCGGGGCTACACTAGGGGCGAAGCCGCACCGCGGCACCGCGCGGAGCGGCACGAATAGGAGGAGTAAGACGATGCGTGTACCTGTAGAGATGCCACGACTCGGCTACGACACTGAGGTCGGCAAAATCGGCAACTGGACGGCCAAGGTCGGCGATACCGTCACGGCGGGTCAGCCGATCGGCGAGCTTGAGACCGAAAAGGCAACGGTGGAGTTTGAGTCCCCCGCCGCCGGCACACTCGCCGAGATCGTCCACGCCGCAGGGAGCGAAGTGGCGGTCGGCACCGTGATCGCCTACATCGAAGACGGCAAGTAAGTGGAGAAGCCCGGCCGTACGCCGGTCACCTTCACGCCAATGCGCGCGGCGATCAGCCGTCGCATGGTGGAGTCAAAGTCCAAGGCGCCGCACTTCTACGTCTCTACTGACATTGAGATGGAGGCGGTGACCGCCGCTAATAACAAGCTGAATGAAGGGAAGAGCGGCGACGACCGCGTCACCATCACCGCCTGGCTCGTCCGCGCACTTGCGCAGTCGCTCGCCGCAGCACCAGCACTCAACGCCGTCTGGAGTGGCGAGACGCTCGAGCGCGTCGATCAGATCAATATCGGCATCGCGATTGCCATCCCCGACGGCCTCATTGCACCAGCACTCCTCGACTGCGCTAGTAAAGACCTCGCCACCATCTCCTCCGAACTTCGCGACCTTGTGACGCGCACCAAGACGAACAAGTTGAAGCCTGCAGAGTTCTCCGACGCAACGTTCACCCTCAGCAATCTCGGTGGCTTCCCAGTGACGCAGTTCACCGCAATCGTCACGCCGCCGCAAGTTGCCATCCTTGCCACCGGTCGTAGCGAGCAGCGCGCCGTGGTGCGCGACGGTGCAGTGGTGGCACGACAGATGCTGACCGCCACACTCTCCGCTGATCACCGCGCCGTTGACGGCGCACTCGTTGCAACATTTCTCGGCGACCTGAAGTCGCGACTCGAGACACCGGAAGGCCTCGCCTAACCGTGCTCTCCTGTGACTGATCAGAGCACGCCGCTCGGCGGTCGCTCGGACTATTCGCAGCGCGAACTGAACGAGGGCGACCTTCACGCTGACCCACTGACGCAGTTTCAACGCTGGATTGATGCGGCCATTGCCGCCGAGCTCCCCGAACCGCTCGCCGCAGCCCTCGCAACGGCCGACGCGCACGGGACACCGAGCGTCCGGATGATCCTCGTCCGCGGCATCGCCGCCGATGGCCTGCGCTTCTATACGAACCACGAGAGTCGCAAAGGAAAGGACCTCGCCGACAATCCGCAGGCGGCGCTCACCCTCTGGTGGCCAGGGATCGAGCGCCAGGTGCGCTGCTCCGGTCCGGTGCGACAGCTCACCGAAGCCGAATCGGCCGCTTATTTCACTAGCCGCCCGCGCGAGAGCCAGCTCGGTGCCCGCGCCAGTCGCCAGGGCCAACCGACCCCCTCCCGTGGGGCGCTTGAGGCGGCCCTCGCCGCCGAAACCGCCGCCCACCCAGGCGAGACGCCAATCAAACTCCCTGAATTCTGGGGCGGCTACCTCCTCACTCCCGCCCGCTGGGAGTTCTGGCAGGGGCGCCAAAATCGCCTCCATGACCGCTTCGAATACCTGCTGAACGGCGCCGCCTGGGAGATCCGCCGCCTCCAGCCGTAGCCGCCACGAAAAACCTGCGCCGCGGCTAGAAGTACCCCCCGCCGATCGGATACCCTACGCCCAAGCGCAGATCGCGCTTCATGAGACACGGCGCTCGGATGCGGGCGCCGATCGAAGGAGGAAACATGCGAAAGAAGTCCGCACTGGCGGCTCTCTTCGTAAGCGCAGCGTTGATCGCTGGTGCTTGCGGTGGCGGCGCCAGCATCGTCGGCTCGTACAAGCCTGGCACAGGCGGTACTGGCGGAACGTTGCTTGTTGGCGACTATCAGGACGTCGACAGCTTGCACCCGTACTACTACTCCACCGTGATGTCAGCGAACGTGCTGGCAACCGTGTGGGACGGCCTCGTCACCCTCAGCAATGAGGCGAAGTACGTGCCGTGGATGGCGACCGAGATTCCAACGATCGCCAATAAGGGGATCGTTCTCCCAGGCGAGAACGGCGACGCGATGACCGTGACCTGGAAGCTCCGTGATGGGCTTGTCTGGTCAGACGGCGTTGCAATCACCTGCGCAGACGCTGAGTACACCCACAGCTGGGTGATGACGGAGGGGAACCCTCTCTCAACGACCGGCGCTGCTGAAATTTCCGATGTTGAGTGCGTTGATGATCTGACGATCAAGCTGCACTACTCCGAGATCTACTCGGGCGTGTACGGCGGCGTTGGCATCATGCCAAAGCACTACTTTGAGAAGTACGACATCAACTCTGGTAACCCGGCAACTGACATGGTGCTCGGCGCGGGCTTCCGCCCTGAGGACCTGGCAAACGTCCCGGTCTCCGGCCCATTCAAGTTCGCAAGCCGAACTGAAGGCGTTGAGACCGTTATGGTCCGCAACGACAAGTGGAAGAACCCATACAGCGGTGAGACCACAAAGCTTGACAGCATCAAGTACGTGGTCTGCGGCGACCCAGACACCTGTATTGCAAAGTTCCGCGCTGGCGAGTTGGACATTGTGACCGACCTCGACGGCAACAGCTTTGCGACGACCAAGGATCTTGGCGCGCAGCAGAAGCCGCAGAGCGTCTTCACGTATGAGATGTTCCGACCAAACCATTCGGCGGATGACTGCTCAATCCTTGAGCCGCTCAAGACGACGCGTGGCGGTGGCTGCCCAATGTCTGATCCAGCGATGCGCAAGGCGCTCGCCCAGGCCACAGACAAGGACGCCATCTGGACCCGAATCCTTGGCGAAGCTGGTGTGATCGCTTCTTCGAGCGTCACCCCACTCGCCTGGTTCTATAAGGAGCAGAGCCCGGTCAAGTTTGACCTGGCCGCTGCAAAGAAGACCCTTACCGACGCAGGTTGGGTTGACGCCAATGGCGACGGCATCGTGGAGAAGGACGGCGTCTCTGCCATCCTCGAGTTCTGCACGACGATGAAGCCAGTGCGAAAGTCCACCATTGCCTACGTGGCTGGTGACCTTGCAAAGATCGGGATCAAGGCCGTGTACAACGGCGGCGGCACCATCTTTGCGCCGTGGACAGAGTCGGACGAGACGCTCTCGTGCAACCTCTCCCGCGGAAACTTTGACGTTGCGCTGCACGCCTACAGCTCGGGCATTGAGGCGGTCTCGCTATATGGCGTGTACCACTCAACCAAGGTCGAGCCAGACGGTCAGAACGACGCCAAGGTCAACGACCCAGCACTTGATGCCCAGTTGGACATCATCAAGGGCACCATTGATCTGGATAAGATCGCCGCTGCTGCAGCCAAGGTGCAAGACATCATGGCCGCCACAACGGTTGAGATTCCCCTCTATTACTGGATGGGGATCGAGCTCGTGAGCGACAAGGTCAAGGGGTTCCTCTCGAACCCAACACAGGCCGGTCCGCTCTGGAACGCAGGAGATCTCTCCCTCGCGAACTGAACGGGTCTCTTCACCATATGGTGATGTAGCACGAGGGGCGGGACGCAAGTCCCGCCCCTCGTTGTTTCTCCACAGGGGTAATCGGCTAGGATTCTGCAGGCGCCACTGAGGCGCAGAGAGGGGGAAGGATGCTGAAGTTCGCACTACGCCGCATCGGCGCTAGCCTCCTGATCCTCCTCGGCACCACCGTCTTCATCTACGCGCTCCTCCTCGCAGCTCCTGGCGGGCCCGAGCAGAAGTACGCGAACAATCCCCGCTTCACTCCGCAACAGCAGCAGGCGTATGTGAAGGCGCTCGGCCTTGATAAGCCGGTCCCTGTTCAATACTGCCGCTGGCTCGGCGCCTGCCGCCGGGACGCTGATGGACTTGATGCACTCCTTGGCCCAACTGGACTTCCGAGCATCTTCCCGAGCTTCCTCTCTGGAGTAGAGAGCGGCATCGTGCACGGTGACTTTGGTTATAGCTATGAGAATGGCAACGCCGTGATCGAGCGCATCAGTGGAGCGCTACTCCCTACGCTGATTCTTGCCGGACTCTCCGCCGCCCTCTGGCTCACTCTCGCCGTGATTCTTGGAGTTATTACCGCACTGCGAAACGGCGGCCTCTTCGATAACTTCTTCAGCGTCTTCACCTATGTGACCGCCGCCTTCCCCACCTTCATCCTGGGCTTCGCGCTGATCTCCATCTTCTCCGTGTGGCTCGGCATCACGCCGGTCAGCGGCATGACGGATGGTCGCCTCTCCCCCGCCTTCGGCAGCAACGAGTACTGGCAATACTTCGCGTATAGCCCAAGCACCGCCATTGCCGACCTGGCGCGCCACCTCATCCTTCCAGTCACAACGCTCGTGCTGATCAGCGTTGCGGGCGATGCGCGCTACGTGCGACAGAGCGTGATGGAGTCGATGGGGATGGAGCATGTACGCACCGCGCGCTCGAAAGGGCTCAGCAGTCTGCGCATCAATCGCCGACACATCTTGCGCACTGGACTCATTCCATTCGCCACGAACATTGGGCTCGCCTTCCCCTTCCTCGTCTCAGGCGCCCTGATTACGGAGACAATCTTCAGCTGGCCGGGTGTTGGACGACTGACGTTGATTGCGATCGGCAATCTTGACTACCCACTCCTGATGGGGATCCTCTCCATTGGCGCCGCCGCCGTTGCCATTGGCAACCTGATCTCCGACCTCCTCTACGCCGCACTTGATCCGAGGATTCGCCTGTGAGCGACGCCGTGCAGGACCGACTCCCAGTCTCTGAGAGCCCATGGCAGCAGGCGCGGAAGCGCTTCATGCAGACACGCATGGGACCAGCCGGCCTGATGATCCTGATCGGCATCTTCATCTTTGTCGTGCTCGGCTCACTCTTGCTCCCCTACGACTTCTATAAGGTGCCGCAGCCCGACGAGATCAACTTCATCGGTCGGCCACCAGCATGGGGTCGCCCATTCGGCGAGACCGGAATGCTGCAGCTGGACGTCCTGACGCTCGTCGCCAACGGCGGGCGCACCTCACTGATCATCGGTTTCGCCACGGCGATCGGCTCTATCACGATCGGCACCTTTGTTGGCGTCATTGCGGGATTCATCGGTGGGAAGGTTGACTCGTTCTTGATGCGCCTCGCCGACGTCTTCCTGATGATCCCTTCACTCTTCGTCATCCTCTTCCTCGCCCGCATCTTCCAGGGTGAAGGTGGTGGCGGCGTCTGGTCGCTCGTCATCGTCTTTGTTGGCTTCGGCTGGATGGGGCTTGCGCGCCTGGTTCGTGGGCAGGTGCTGGCGATTCGCGAGATGGAGTTCGTTGAAGCGGCGCGCGCGCTCGGCGTCCCGCCGCTCCGCATTGCGCTCCGACACATCCTCCCGAACGCCATCGGCCCACTCGTTGTATCTGCACCGTTCATTGTGGGCGGCGCTATCGTCAGCGAGGCCTTCATTAGTTATCTCGGCTTCGGCGTGAACCCTGCCACCCCAACCTGGGGGAACATCCTCTCCGAGTCGGCAAAGTTCTTGCAGCAGGGAAATTGGTGGTGGATCGGATTCCCGGGCCTCTTCATCGTCCTCACCTCACTCTCGATCAACATGATCGGCGACACCCTGCGCTCAGCACTTGATCCTCGAGGTCGCAAGTGAGCGGCGCAAAGGGGGCACCGGTGATTGAGGTGAATGACCTCAACATCTCCTTCAAGACCGCGGCGGGCGTGATCAAGGTGGTGGAGAACGTCTCCTTCTCCATCGGCAAGGGCGAGTGTCTCGCCGTGGTTGGCGAGTCGGGCTCTGGGAAGAGCGTCTCTGCGCTCGCCACGATCGGCCTCCTCGTCAAGGATCAATCCGTTGTCACCGGCTCCGTCCTCTTCCGCGGCGAGGAGCTGCTCGGTAAGCCGGAGTCGTACATGCGGAAGATTCGGGGCGGCGGAATCTCCATGATCTTCCAGGAGCCGCTCTCCGCACTCAACCCCGTCACCACCATTGGCGAGCAGATTGCCGAAGTGCTGGTAGCGCACGGCCGCGCAGGGTGGCGCGAGGCGAATAAGAAGGCGATCGAATATCTCGAGCTTGTGGAGATTGCGCAGGCGCCGCAGCGCGTCAAGCAGTACCCACATCAACTCTCAGGCGGCATGCGCCAGCGCGCGATGATCGCCATGGCGCTCGCCGGCGAACCAGAGCTGATCATCGCCGACGAGCCGACCACCGCCCTTGATGTGACGATCCAGGCACAGGTGTTAGACCTTCTCCGCCGCGCCACTAAAGAGCGCGGCACAGCACTGATGCTGATCACTCACGATCTTGGCGTTGTCGCTGAGACCGCCGATCGCATCGCCGTGATGTACGCAGGGCAGATCGTTGAAGAGGGCCCCGCACGCGAAGTGCTCCGCACTCCAGCAAGCCCCTACGCACTCGACCTGATCGCCTCGATCCCGTCATACGAGCGTCGTGGGAAGGGCCTCTCCACGATTCAGGGTGCCGTCCCGTCGCCTGCAAACTTCCCGAGCGGCTGCCGCTTCCACCCACGCTGCCGCTTTGCGGTGAAGGCGTGTGCTGCGACGATGCCGAGCCTTGACGTACGCGGTGCCGACCGCTCGGTCCGCTGCTTCCGCGCCGATGAGATTGCAGGAGGTGCGAAGTGAGCGAGAAGCGCGCCGCATCCGGAACGTCGGCCAACCTGCTTGAACTTCGCGGCCTGAAGAAGCACTTCCCGATCGGCAGCGCCATCCCGCTGATCCAGAAGCGGAAGACGGTGAAGGCGGTTGACGGAGTAGATCTCACGATCGCCCGTGGCGAGACGCTCGCGATCGTTGGTGAGTCGGGATCCGGGAAGACGACGCTTGGACGCGTTGCACTCGGCCTGCAGAAGCCGACTGCTGGCGAAGTCTGGTTTGACGGTGTACGTCTCACCGATCGCAGTGCAGAGGAGCAGCGGAAGCTGCGCCGCAAGATGCAGATCGTCTTCCAGGATCCATTCGGCTCGCTCAATCCACGCCTCCCAATCGGCGACCAGATTGAAGAGGGCCTCGTTGCACACGCGATGGGGACTCCGTCTGAGCGAAAAGATCGTATGCACTCCGCGCTTGAACTCGTTGGGCTCCCCGCCGAGTATGCGGTGCGCTATCCGCACGAGTTCTCTGGCGGACAGCGGCAGCGCATTGGCATTGCCCGTGCGCTCGCCCTTGACCCCGAGTTCGTGGTACTTGACGAGCCCGTCTCTGCCCTCGACGTCTCCATTCAGAGCCAGGTACTGAACCTACTCGCCGACCTCCGCACGAAGCAGGGGCTCACCTACATGTTCATCAGCCATAACCTTGATGTGGTTGGCTACTTCGCCGATCGCGTCGCGGTGATGTATCTCGGTAAGGTGGTGGAGTCTGGCCCTGTGGATCACGTCTTCACCAAGCCACAACATCCGTACACGATCGCCCTCCTCTCAGCGGTACCGAAGATTGAGGCACACGACACCGCCGACCGACTGATCCTTGAAGGCGAGATCCCATCGCCAATCAGCCCACCATCCGGTTGCCGATTCCGGACCCGATGCTGGCTGCGCGAACAGCTCGGCAACCCAGAGCGCTGCGCTACAGAAGAGCCTGCACTCGCCGCGTCGCCGCGCGATCTTGACGTTGCCGTTGCCTGCCACTTCCCACTCGAGGACGGTGCCGCCGCAACCACAAAGGCTGGCCGCACCGCGGCGGCAGCTTCCTCCAAGGCGAAATCAAAGGCCTAACTCTCTCCCGGTCGCGCGCCTGACGCGCGCCGAACTACGCGCGCCTGAACTGCTCCAGTAGGCTCGCCGCAATCGCGGCACTCCCTAGGTTCGGCTCAATCCGCTCCTCCGCCACAGCGATCAGCTCCGCCGCCTCACTCAGCGAGGCGTAGAGGCCAGCACCGAGTCCAGCGAGCGCGGCGCTTCCCGCTGCCGCCGCCTCAGGGATGCGTGGAAGCACCACCGGCACGCCGAGAAGATCGGCGCGCATCTGCGGGATTCCTCTTGGGACGCTGAGTTGCGCAGCGTAGAGTCCGCTCGTTGCGCCGGTCGCCGGACCGGAGAGCCACATCTCGCTGAGCGGAAGTCCCGCAGCGCGTGCAGGTGCGAGCAGCGCCGCAACCGCAAGCGCTCCGTACTCCATGACGGCACGCACGCGGTGCGCATCACGGCGACTATCGCTTGCCCCGATGAACCGCACCTCTTCGCCATGACGCTCTACGCGCACACCATCAGCGCCGAGCGGCAGTGCAGCAACGGCATCAATGAGTGCGCCTGGATCACTCCCCTGCGCAATCGATTCACTGATCGTGGTGTCAAGGAGGAGGCCGGTCCCGCCCAGTGCGCCGCCCATGATGCGAGCCTCGCCGAATGAGGCTGGTGCGGGGCCAGACCAGAGTGCACCACCAACTTCCGTGGTGATGCGCTCGGCGGTCACTCGCTCAACTGAGATGCCAACGCCACCAGCGGCGCCACCAACATCAACGCCGCGCGCCAGATGCATCAACCCAGCGCCAATCACCGCCGCCATCCCATCATTGGTCCCCGAGATGATTGGGATGCCACTCGGCAGACCAAGATCGCTCGCAGCCGTGGCGCGCAGCGCGCCGATCCGCGTCCCGGGAAACACCTCTGGTGGGAGTGCGCGCTCATCAAGTCCACCCGCTTCGCTCAGCAGGAGCGCGCGTTGCGCAGGTGAGAGGGAACGCGCCGGATCCCAAAACGAAGCGACCGCCTCGCCGCTTAGTCGATAGGCGAGCGCATCCCACGTTGAGAGGAGCCACGCAGTCTCTGCCGCCGCTGCGGCACGCTCACGCAAGAACCAGCGCGCCTTCGGTAGCTCAGCGAGCAGCCAGCCGGATCGGCCCAAGAGCGCCGCGAGCTGCGCATCATCTTCAGCGGCGCGACGATCGCCCCAGAGCATCGCCGCACTCGCTGCGCTTCCATCTTCTCGCACTGGGACGAGCGTTGGTCCATGTCCATCCGCAGCGATGCCGAGAATCTCAACAGCAGGTCCTGCCACTTTGAGCGCTTCGCCCACCGCCGAACGGATCGCCTCCCACCAGGCGTTTGGATCTTGCTCAACGGCGCCGCTTGCTGAACTCAGTGCCACGCCGCTTGCACGGCGCGTGAGGGCGAGCGGGCGACCGCTCTCTGCATCAAGGATGAGGACCTTGACCGCGGTGCTTCCGAGATCAATGGAGAGGAGTGCGCCGCGCTGAGGAGTCATTGCGCAGCTACCGCGCGGACGGCGCGACGGCTCAGCGCGGACCGGCGCTGCGGCCGTTGTTGACGTACCACCAGGCGCTCGGGAAGATCCCCGCTGCGAGCGCGATCTTGATCGCATCACCAATGAGGAACGGCGTTGCCCCCTTACCGATGGCGTCGCCAAAGTCGATCTGCAGTGCAGCGGAGAGCCAGCTCACACCGAACGCATAGATGACAAGGTTGCCGATCAGCATCGCTCCAACGGTACCGACGACACTGCGATCCCAGCCGAGATCGGCGAGTCGCCCAACGATCCAGGCGGCGAAGAGCATCCCGATGAGATACCCACCAGTTGGCGCCAACGCAAGTGCGCCGTCCGCCCCACTGGCCGCAAACTGCTCAATCCCGTGACCGCCAGACTTGAAGAGCGGCGCGCCGATGACACCGAGCGCCAGATAGAGGCCGAGCGATACAACGCTGCGTCGGGCACCGAGCGCCGCGCCAACGAGGAGGACGCCAAAGGTCTGTCCCGTGATCGGCACTGGTGTGCCCGGGAGCGGGATGACTACCTGTGCCGCCGCGCCGATGATCAGCGCGCCGACAACGGCGAGGGCGAGCCCTTGCAGCCGAGAACCGAGTCGCTCGCCGAGGAAGACGGGGAAGAAGAAGTCGCCGAGCGTCACGCCATGCTCCGCCGCCGGAATCCGCGCCACCGCTGGCATCGATCGCCTGATCTGCATAAAGACCTCCCTCTCGCTGCTGACCTGATTCTACCCCGCAGGGAGCGTGCTGACGCCCCTCCTCGTGGGCTCTCTGCCAGAGATGCGGCATACTGCCCCTGGGCATGGTGGCCATCGTTCAATGGTTAGGACCGTGGTTTGTGGAGCCGCAGATGAGGGTTCAATTCCCTCTGGCCACCCCACCCTCTCCCTCGTGGCCCTTTGCGGGCCTCTCGAGGCGGCATGCCCCTGCCCGCATCCTTAGAGACTTCACATCCTCTTCACACGAGGGACTAATCGTCAGCGCGCATAGTGGTCCTAACGGGTCAGACGACTCGAAGAACAAAGGAGAGGTGCGATGAACTTCAGCTGGCTCTCACTCATCGGCGGAGGATTCGCCGCCGCTGCAACGCTCGCCGCTGGAATCTCCATGAGCGGACTTGCCGCCCCCTCTGAGGTGCCGGCGACAGAGACCCCAGTCGCAGAAACGATCTACGTAGAGCAGCCCATCGTTGAGGTTGCGCCATTTATGTCTGGGGCGAATGGTTCGCCACTTCCGCCCCGCATCATTGCAATCCTTCCGCCTGATGCAGCGACTGGTACAGGATCGACCGACACAGGCGCGGCGGATGCAGCGTCAACACCAGGCTCAGTTTCAGGGGATCCAGCGCTGCCACCAAGCTACTCGGATGACGAGGACGATGACGACGACTACGCAGGTGGAGACGACGAAGACGACGATGGCGGCGACGGCGATGGAGGTGGAGACGATGACTGACAAGAAGCGACACCTTCGCAGTAGCGAACTCGCACCAGTGGAGCCAGGAGCGGTTGCGCCGGCTGCAGAGAAGCGACGACCAGACGCTCGGCCGTTCCAGCGAGCGTGGGGAGCAGCAGGTGCCGCAGCAAGCTCTGCC
>Ga0208546_1000294_pt1 | contig 20130 bp, 6 predicted proteins | sample DEB19_08_DNA_4_FD_184528 | JGI IMG/M metagenome (GOLD analysis project Ga0208546, IMG submission 184528) | Aqueous microbial communities from the Delaware River and Bay under freshwater to marine salinity gradient to study organic matter... | ecosystem: Environmental > Aquatic > Marine > Coastal ...
CGATTCCAGATCAATTCGGGCGCGTATGTGCCGCTGATATGAGGAGCACGACGAGGGTTGCGAGAGCGAACCCAGCTTGCTGCAGTAGGGGGCCGGGGCGGCCCATCAGCTGACTGATTGCAATCGGGATGGTCATCGAGTCGCTCCGCGTCAGGAAGCTCGTCGCGCCGAACTCGCCAAGTGACACCGCAGCACTGATTCCCGCTGCGCGGGCAAGCGCTGGTCGCAGCAACGGCAACTCCACTGTCCGCCTCACGGTGAATCGCGATGCACCTAGGTCCTCAGCTGACTCGTACAGCGCTGGGTCAATGGCGCGACGTGCCGGCCCGATGATGCGCACGGCCAATGGCAGCGCAATCACCGCGTGGATGGCGGGGATCATGAATGTGGAGGAACGCCAGTTGATGGGGGTCACATCGAAGGTCACGATGATGCCCAGTCCCAGAGTGACGGCGCTAACCAGCAGCGGCGCGAGGGTCAGTTGCTCGGTGCGTGTGGCGCGGTCGCGCCGTGTAGTGAGAAGTGCGAGCGGGACCGCAATCACGATGGTGACGAGAGCGAAACGGGCTGATGTCGCGATGCACTCGGCGATGTCGATCCCGATGGAATCGAGAGTGCCGTCGAAGAGCGCACGGAAGCCTGCAAGGGTCCACGCTCCGTCGTAACGGAGCGACCGGATGACCACGGCGACAATCGGTGCGAACACGATTGCCGTTCCGGTGAGCGCAGTGATGAACGGAGCGTTGCGGAGCCGTGCGCGGTGGCTCTGGTGCATCGGCTCGGGTGGGTTGGTGGTGGCGGACTCATCGGTGCGGTTGCCGCGGGAGAGGAGAAGCGCAATCACCACCACTGCGGTCTGCAGCACCGTGAGCGCGGTGGCGGTGCGGATGCTGCCGAGGCGCACCGCCTGCGTGAACACCTCGGTCTCAAGAGTGCGGGTGCTGACCCCGCCAAGCACGGCGATCACGGCGAAGCTGGAGAAGCAGAAGACAAATACCAGCGTGGCGGCATTGGTGACGGCTGCGCGGATGGCGGGCCAGGTGACCTGAGTGAACACCCGCCACGGCGGTGCGCCGAGAGATTCCGCTGCCTCGATCATCTCGCGGTCCACCATCGCCCAGCGGGGCGACACCACGCGCAGCACGACTGCTGTGTTGAACACCACGTGTGCCCACAGGATGGCCGCGATGCCGCGCTGGGGCATGACGGCCAGCACGCCGGTGGCGACCACCACGCCGGGCATCAGGAACGGCACGGTGACGAGACCGTTCATCAACCGCGCGCCGCGGAAGGTGTGGCGCGAGAGGGCCCACGTGACGGGCAGGCCCACGGCAAGTGTCAGCACGGTGCTGGCAACGGCCTGCCACAGCGTGAACCACGCGACACGGCGCATGGAGTCGTCACGCATGACGTCGATGACGGCACCGGCGCTGGTGTGCTGCACCAGCAGCACCGCCACGGGCAACACGAAGAACACCGCCAGGTAGGTGAGCAGCAGTGCCCCCGGCGCATGCCTGCGGATCACAGCGCGATCGCTCTCCAGTCATCCAGCCACGCCGTCAGTTCCTCCTGCGTGGGCGAAGCGGTGAACGGGCTCGCGGCCTTCACCGCCCACTTCGTGAAGACATCGGGCAGCTTCGCATCGGTGTTCACGGGGAAGACGAAGAGGGTGAGCGGCATCGATTCCTGGAACGCGGTGCCGAGCAGGTGGTCCACCAGCTTGCGCGCATTGTTCGGGTTCTTCGCGCCGCGCAGCATGCCCACATACTCGGTCTGGCGGAAGCACGTGGCTTCGATGATCGCCGAGTCCGGCCGTGCCGGCGGGTTCTTCGGGTCGGCCGCGTAGACGATCTCGGCGGGCGGGCTGCCGCCGTAGCTGACCACCATGGGCCGCGTACCGGGGTTGCCACCACCCGCATACTCCACCGTCCACGCGGTGGTCCAGTCGGCGACGATGCGCACGCCGTTCGCCTTCAATGCACGCCAGTAGTCGCGCCAGCCGTCGCCGTACTTCTGGATTGTCGCCAGCAGGAACGCGAGACCGGGGGAGGAGTTAACGGGATCCTGCACCACCAATTGGTCCTTGTAGGCGGGCTTGATGAGGTCGTCGAGTGACGTCGGCGGCGCGAGCTTCTTCTTCGCGTACCAGGAGGTCGAGTAGTTCACGCACACGTCGCCGGTGTCGACGGGTTCGTAGCTGTCGAGAAGGTTCGCCGCTTTCGCACGGGCGATGGTGGTGTTGTCCACTCCCCACAGCACGTCGCCCTCGGGGTTGCCCGCGGTCAGGATCGCCTTGCTGATGACCGTGCCGGAGTCGCCGCCCGTCACCACCTTCACCTTCGCGCCGGTCTGCTTCTCGAAGTCGTCGAAGATTCCATCCGCGGGGGTGAACGCGTCATAGGCGAGGAGGGTGACTTCCTGCGGGTTGGCGTCGGTGGCGGCAATGGTGGGCTTCGTGTCGTTGCTCGAGGTGCCGTTCCCGCATGCGCCGAACGCCACGAGGGATGCCGCAAGCAGGGCGATTGCCGTGTTCCGTCTCATTGTGGGTCTCCTAGGGATGCCTGGGGTGTGGTGAACGCGATGAGGGTTCCCTCGTGCACCGCGATGTCGACGCGACCCGTGGCAACGTTGCTGACACCGCGGGACGCACGCGCGTGCAGGGTCTCGCGCACGAGCGGCCACTTCAGGTTGTCGGCGCTGACGATTGCGTCGCCGCCGACGGGCAGCAACGACACGGTGTCACCCGGCTGCGTGTGGATGTCGACGGGTTGGTGGGCGTGGCACACGTGGAAACGGCTGGCACCGATGTGGCCGTCGATGCGTGCCGATGCGAACCGTGGCGACGCGAGGGAGTGGAGCATCGCGAACACGTGGTCGGGTCGGTCACCGCCGCCGGCAATCACGGTGATGTGGGTGGCGCCGTTGTCGATGGCGGTTACGAGGGCGATCTCGGTGTCGGTCTCGTCCTTGTCGGGGTCGTGCACGATGACGTCGGTGTGCGATGCACGTGCCTGCGCGAGGTGCGCCTCGCTGATGGAATCCATGTCACCAACGAGGATGTCCGGCACACGGCCTGCGATGACGGCGTGTTCCCAGCCGGAATCGGCCGCGATGACGAGCGTTTCGGAGTCGGTGTTTGCAGCGATGACGGCGGCGGTGTGGTGCGCTCGTTCGTGCGGTGCGTCCCCGCCTGTGTAGATGATCGCGTGGCGATGTGTCATGGTCCCTCCGCCGGCATTACCCGGATCAGGTTCTCGGGTCGGTGAGCGCGTTCACCCTCTCAGCCCGCCGTTCGTGCGAGCTCCCCGTCTGGTTGTGTCTTCAGACTAGCGACACGCACAGGTGGCGCGTCAGGCGGTGCGTGCCGCGGATCGGCACAGTGTGGCCCTATTGCGGGGTTCAGGCCCGGGCTGTGTCGGGTTCGATGAAGATGAACTTCGCGTGCGGCACGGCGGCGCGCATCTTTTCCTCGGCGGCGTCGATGGCGCGGCTCACCTGGTCGGCGTGCAATGCGGGGTCGAAAATCACCTTGGCTGCCACGAGGATGACCTCGGGGCCGACGTGCTCGGTGTGCATGTAGATGACGTCGCGCACGTGGTCTGCACCGCGCAACGCCCGGGACAGGGCAATGCGGTTCTCCGGGGACGCGGTCTCGCCCATCAGCAGGCTCTTCATCTCGACGCCGAGGATGACGGCGACCACGATCAGCAGCACGCCGATGGCCACGGAACCCGCCGCATCCCAGCGCGGGTTGTGGGTGTAGTGGCCAAGCAGCACGCCGGCGAGCGCGATGACGAGGCCGGTCTGTGCGGCGATGTCCTCCATGAGCACCGTGGGGAGTTCGGGCTGCTTCGCGGTGCGGATGAACTGCCAGTAGCTCTGCCCGGCCGGCTTCACGTGGGCGGTTTCCTTGACGGCCGTGCGCAGGGAGAAGCCTTCCAGGACGATGGCCACGCTGAGGATGACGATTGCCACCATCATGCTCTCGGTCTCGTGCGGGTGGCGCAGCTTCTGGATGCCCTCGTACAGCGCGAAGAGGCCACCCATGCTGAACAGGATGAGGGCCACGACGAAGGCCCAGAAGAACCGCTCGCGCTCGTGGCCGAACGGGTGGTCGTCGTCACGGGCACGCGCGGCGCGGGTGCCGCCGAGGAACAACAGGCCTTGGTTGGCGGTGTCGGCGAGCGAGTGGACGGATTCGGCGGCGAGGCCGGCCGACCCGGTGATGATGAACCCGACGAATTTCGACACGGCGATGCCGAGGTTCGCGACGAACGCCGCGGCGATTGCCTTTTTGCTGCCATCTTGCATGGGTCTAGGTTCTCACAGCGGTGTGCGCGTGGCGTAGTTTCGGTTCGTACACACAGGGGGACAACATGGGCATTCTCGACGGCAAGGTCGCATTGGTCACCGGCGGCGGTCGCGGCATCGGTCGCGGCATCAGTGAGGCACTCGGGCGCGAGGGCGCCACGGTACTGATCAACTACCGCAAGGACAAGGAGGCCGCCGAGGAGACTGCGCACGCGATCATCGCAGCGGGCGGGAAGGCGAGCATCCACCAGGCGTCGACCGATGTGCCCGACGACTGCCGCCGCATGATGGAGGAAATCCACGCGCAGTACGGCGGGCTTGACATCGCGATCGTGAACGGCGGGAACGCGTCACGCGGCCGCAGCATCGTCGACACCGACGAGAAGGAGCTGTGGAACCTGGTCGAGACGCACGCCCTCGGGCCGCACCAGTTGTGCCGGGCGTTCATCCCCGAGATGCGAAAGAAGGGCGGCGGCCACGTCGTGTTCATCTCGTCGGTCGCCACGAAGGGCATGGCGGCGAACGGTGCTCCGTACAACATGGGGAAAGCCGCGATGGAGGCACTCGCACTGACTCTTGCCAAGGAGGAGTTGCCGAACCGCATCCACGTGAACATCGTGGCGCCGGGCCTGGTGGAGACCGACATGGGCGTGCGCCTCGCCCGCGCGATCCAGGGCAAGTCGAAAGAGGACATGGCCGACCTTCGTGCGATGGATGCCTCGTCACCGTTCGGCCGCGTGTGCCAGCCCGAGGACATCGCCGGAGCGGTTCTGTTCCTGCTGTCGCCGTGGTCGGGATACGTCACCGGTCAGCGCATCGAGGTGGACGGCGGCTCGAGCGGCATCCGCCGCTGATGACCGCGGGGCCCCGGGGAACCGGAGACAAACGGAGCCGAGCATGGCTAGCCTGACGGCGTGAGCCCGCTTGCCCCCACCGATTCCAAGGACACCATCATCGAGATCACCGATGAGGCCCTGACCCAGCTGCTGATCCTGCGCGACGAGGAGCCTGAAGGTGACCGCCTCGGTCTGCGTCTCGAGGTCATTGCCGTGCCGGGCGAGGAGTTCAAGTACGACCTGTCGTTCGAGATCATCACCCAGGCCGCGTTCACCGACGAGGTGCGCACCATCGGCGAGGGTGACAAGAAGATCAAGGTCATCATCCCGCTGCAGTCGTTCGAGCACGTCAACAAGGCCACTCTCGACTACAGCGAGCGTCAGGGCCTGATCATCCGCAACCCGAACAAACCGCCGCTCGTGGCCATCGAGGGCCTCGTGAACGACGACGAGCTGTCGGCCTCCATCGAGGCGATCATCGGCACCGACATCAACCCCTCGCTCGCCGCGCACGGTGGTTTCGTCACCTATGTCGGCCATGACGAGGACGGCGTCGCCTACCTCACCATGGGCGGGGGTTGCCACGGGTGCTCCATGAGCAAGATGACGATGCTCGAGGGCGTGCAGACCACGCTGATCGAACAGGTCCCCGGCGTCACGAAGGTCCGTGACGTCACCGACCACTCGACCGGAGCGAACCCCTTCTACAGCTGATCCCGGCTACGCCGGCACCCAGCGGATCTCGGCGCGCCTGAACCTCTGGGCGTCGTTCTCTCCGGCCTTGACCACGTAACCGCGGTAGACGATCCACATGTCGACACCGACGCGCGAGAGGTAATCCGACACCGCCTTCGCGCGGAAGTCGGCAAGGTTCTGCAGGTACTTCTTCGAGTCCTTGTCGTTGAACCGCGAGTAGCCGGTCACCAGCAGGGTGCCGCACCTGTCGCCGACAGCCTTCGCCACCTTGTCGAGGGCTGCCTTGTCCGCATCGTCGAGGGTGATCTCTGATGCGGCGAAGTCAATCGCGGGGAGGACCATGTCACCCTTCGGGGTCGGCACGCCGTAAGGGGCTTTCTGCGAGGCGGTCTTGCCCCTCGAGACGTTGACGTTCTTTGGTGCGTTCGCGGACACTCCGCACTGGTTGGTGGTGTACACCTGCACCTTGGCGCCCTTCAGGCCCTTCGGGATCTCGATGCTCGCCTTCGTGTCGTTCGGCTTCGGCATGATCGTGGTGGTGCGCACGACCTTGCCTGCTTCGTTCGTCACCACGAACGTGACGGTCTGGATGCCGGCCAGTGCAGCCGACGTGCCGAAGTTCAACGTGGTCGCGTTCGACACGAGCGACGCGGTGACAGGTCGCAGGACCGGCGTTGTCGGTGCCGCTGGCGCGAGTGCTGCGCTCACGATGAGTCGTGTGGGGGCGGAGGAGGCCGAGACATTGCCCGCGACGTCCGTCGCCGTGGCCGTGAGTGACCATGTCCCGCCAGTCATCTTCGACATGTCGCATGAATTGACGGCCGCCGCGGCGACGAACGAGCACGTGGCGGCCAGCTTGCCCGGCAGTGCACCCGTGACGGTGGCGGTGTCCCCGGCGGTCACGCCGTTCACCACGATGCGCGGTGTCGAGTCGGTCGACATCGACGAGTTCTCGGCACCGTTCAGCGGGGCGGCGGGCGGCGCGGGCGCGACCGTGTCCACGGTGACCGAGAGGGCGGAGGAGGTGTTCGACCTGTTGCCAGCCCGGTCGGTGAGTTGTGCCGTGACTGTCCATGCCCCGTCAGCAAGGACCGGCAGGACGCAGGACTTCTTCGATGCAGTGGTCACGAAGGTGCACTGCGCCGTCGCCCCGGCACTCGTGGCGGTCACCACCGCGGTGTCCCCGACGGCGGCGTCGTTCACTACGACAGTGGGAGTGTTCTTGTTCGTCACGTTGTCCGTGGCATCCGCGCTGTCGGAGCCCGCGGCCATCACCGGGCCCTTCGTGAAGACGGGTGCGGTCGTGTCGATCGTGACAGAAGTGGTGGGGGAAGCGGCGACCATCAGGCCGTTGATGAGCTGTGTCGCGCGGTAGGACCACGTGCCGTCGGAGAGGGTGTCAGGGACGCAGGTTGCCGACGAGTCAGTCGGCATCAGGTTGCACACCACTGTCGTGCCCGATTTCGTGAACGTCACGCGCGTGTCGGTTCCGGGCACGAGTTCGCCGACCTGCACGGTGGGCCGTGCGACTGCCAGCGGGACGTCGGCAGTTGCAGCCGGCACCGATGCGGTGATGGTGCGCACGAAGATGTCCGCGCTCGACATGGTGGTGGCGTTCGGCAGGTAGTTGCCCGCATCGGCTCCCGTCAGCGTGATGCCCACGATGGTGACGGGACGCGCCGTGCCGAGTTCGTCATCGGGGAATGTGGCCGTGCCGGAGACCGTGAAGATGTCGCCCGCGATTCGGTCGTCGCCGTAGACGGCGGTGGCGGCGTTCGTGGCGTCGTAACGCTTGCTGTCGGCGACGGCCGTGACCACCAGGGGGCGGCGTGTGATGGTTGCCGTGGTCGTTGCGGACGCCGCGTGGGAGTAGTTGGCCGCGTCCACCCCTGTGACCGAGATGCCGGTTGCAGTGACGATCTTCCCGTTCGCAACGTTCTTGTCCGAGAAGGTCGATGTGCCCGTGACGGTGAGCGAGTCACCGCTCACCCGGTTGTCAGTGAAGGTGACCGTGGCGGTGTTCGTCGCGTCGTACTGCTTGTCGTCGGCCACGATGCCGATGGCGAGCACGCGGGCGCTGATGTTCGCGGTGGTGGTGGCGGTGGTGTTCTGGACGTAGTTGGCAGCATCGGCACCGCTGATGGAGATGCCCGACACAGTGACGGTCTTTGCGTTGCCGACGTTCTTGTCAGTGAACGAGCTGCCGGTGTACCCCACGGTGAGGATGTCGCCGGTGATGCGGTCATCGGAAGTCGTCACCGAAGCCGCGGCGTTGCCGTTGTACGTCTTGTTCGAGGCAGTGACCGTGACGGTGAGTGCCTTCGCGGTGATGTTGGCAGTTGTCGTGGCGGTGGTGTTCTGGGTGTAGTTCGCTGCGTCCGCGCCACTGATGGAGATGCCCGTCACGGTGACGGTCTTTGCGTTGCCGACGGTCTTGTCGGAGAAGACCGGGGTGCCGGTGACGGTGAGGGTGTCGCCCGCTATCCGGTCGTCCGCGTACGTCACGGATGCCGCGGTGGTGCGGTCGTAGGTCTTGTTCGATGCGGTGGCCGTGACGGTGAGTGCCTTCGCAGTGATGTTGGCAGTTGTCGTGGCGGTGGTGTTCTGGGTGTAGTTCGCAGCGTCCGCGCCGCTGATGGAGATGCCCAACACGGTGACGGTCTTTGCATTGCCGACGGTCTTGTCGGAGAAGGACGGTGTGCCGGTGACGGTGAACGAGTCCCCGGTGATGCGGTCGTCGGAATAGGTCACCGAGACGCTCGCGGACCCGTCGTAGGTCTTGTTCGACGCGGCAATGGTGACGTTCAGCGTCTTTGCCGTGATGTTGGCGGTGGCCGTTGTCGATGAGTTCTGGGTGTAGTTCGCAGCATCGGCGCCGCTGATGGAGATGCCCGACACGGTGACGGTCTTTGCGTTGCCGACGGTCTTGTCGGAGAACGTGCTGGATCCGTACGTGATGTTGACGGTGTCGCCGGTGACGCGGTCGTCGGAGATGGTGACCGATGCGGCGGTGGTGCGGTCGTAGGTCTTGTTCGACGCGGCGGCCGTGACGTTGAGGGTCCGCAGGGTGATGTTCGCGGTGGTTGTCGTCGATGTGTTCTGGGCGTAGTTGGCGGCGTCTGCACCGGTCAGCGTGATGCCCGAGGCGGTGACGGTCTTTGCATTGCCCACCGTCTTGGACGAGAACGTGGCGGTGCCGCTGACCGTGAACGAGTCCCCGTCAATTCGGTCATCCGAATACGTGACTGATGCTGCGGTGGTGCGGTCGTAGGTCTTGTTCGACGCGGCAATGGTGACGTTCAGCGTCTTCGCCGTGATGTTGGCGGTGGCCGTTGCCGATGTGTTCTGGGCGTAGTTGGCGGCGTCGGTGCCGGCCAGCGCGATCCCGGATGCGGTGACCGTGCGCCCGTTTCCGACGTTCTTGTCGGGGAAAGTGGCGGTTCCGCTGACGGTGAACGAGTCCCCCGTGATTCGGTCGTCGGAATACGTGACCGATGCGGAGTTGCCCTGGTCGTAGGTCTTGTTCGACGCGGTGATCGTGACATTCAGCGTCTTTGCCGTGATGTCGGCCGTCGTGGTGGGGGAGCCCGTCAGGCTGAGCGTGTAGTTGGACGACGTCGTGCCCGAGAGAAGCGCGGACGTCAGCGTCACGGGCTTTCCGGCGCCAACGTTCTTATCGGCGTAACGGGCAACCAGCGAGGCGAGGCCCACCTTCGATGCGTTGTTGGCGTCTCCTGCCGGCACGTTCACGAGTGTGAGTGAGCCTGCCGATGTGATCGTGGACGAGGTGGTGCGGTCATAGGTCCTGGTGGAGGCGACGACCAAAGCACCGCCGACCGTGAGCGGGCGTGGTGTGATGTTGGCGGTGAACGACGGCTGGGTCAGCGCATAGTTCGCGGCGTCGGCACCCGAGAGCGAGTAGCCGGTGGTGGAGATGGCGATGCCGTTGCCCACCGTGGCCTGGGCGAACGTGAACGTCGGCGAGCCCGTGAGCGTGACGTCATCGGCAAGCTGCACGTCGGACAGGCCGGGCGTGTCGGGCGGTGTGACCTGGCCGTTGGCGTCCGTCGTGGCGTCATACTGTCGGTTCGTCACCCCGAAGGTCCCCGTGATGGTGATCGTGCGCGCGGTGATGTTCGCCGTCGTCGCGGCGTTCGCCGTGACGGAGGGAAGGACGTAGTTGGAGGAATCGGCACCCGAGATGGAAAGACCGCTGACGGTGACCGACTTGCCCGTGTCCACGGTCCTGTCGGAGTAGGTGGCGGTGCCGCTGACGGTGAGAATGTCGCCAGAGACCCTGTTGTCGGAGAAGGTGACCGATGCAGTGTCGGTCCCGTCGTAGGTCTTGTTCGCCGGGGTGATCGTCACGTTCAGGGTGCGCGCGGTGATGTCGGCGGTCGTGGTGGTCGAGGTGTTCGCCGAATAGTTGGCGGCATCGGCACCGCTGATCGAGATGCCGGCGACGGTGACGGTCTTGCCGTTCGCGACCGTCTTGTCGGCGAAGGTGCTGGAGGTGTAGGCGATGCTGATTATGTCGCCGGACACTCGGTCGTCGGCGATGGTGACCGACGCCGCCGTGGTGCGGTCGTAGGTCTTGTTGGACGCTGTCGCGGTAACGGCCAGCGCACGGGCCGTGATGCTGGCGGTCGCGGTGGTGCTGGTGTTCTGGGCGTAGTTGCCCGCGTCGGTGCCGGTCAGTGTGATGCCGCTCGCCGTGACCACCTTGCCGGTGCCGACCGTCTTCGAGGCGAACGTGGCGGTGCCGCTGACGGAGAAGGAGTCCCCGGAAATGCGGTTGTCCGAGTACGTGACCGATGCCGTCGTGGTGCGGTCGTAGGTCTTGCTTGATGCGGTCATGGTGACGGCGAGCGCTCTTGCCGTGATGTTCGCCGTGGTGGTGGCGCTGGTGTTCTGCGCATAGTTGGCGGCGTCAGTTCCGGTCAGCGTGATCCCGGAGGCGGTGACCGTCCGCCCGGTCCCCACGTTCTTGTCGGGGAACGTGGCGGTGCCGCTGACGGTGAAGGAGTCCCCGGCGATGCGGTTGTCCGAGTACGAGACCGATGCGCTGGCCGACTGGTCGTAGGTCTTGTTCGATGCGGCAATCGTGACGACCAGGGCCTTTGCCGTGATGTCCGCCGTGGTGGTGGTGCTGGTGTTCTGCGCGTAGTTGCCCGCGTCGGCTCCCGTGATGGAGATCCCTGTCGCCGTCACGGTCTTGCCCGTCCCCACGTTCTTGTCAGAGAAGGCCGGGGTGCCGCTCACCGTCAGCACATCTCCGGTGATGCGGTCGTCGAGGTACGTGACGGAGGCCGATGTCGTGCGGTCGTAGGTCTTGTTCGATGCGGTGATGGTGACCGCGAGGGCCCTCTTGTTGATCGTGGCCGTGGTGGTGGTGCTGGTGTTCTGCGTGTAGTTGCCCGCGTCGGTCCCGGCGAGCGAGATGCTGCTGGCCGTGACCGTCTTGCCGACGCCGTACGTCTTCGACGCGAATGTTGCGGTGCCGCTCACGGTCAGCACGTCTCCGGTGATGCGGTCGTCGAGGTACGTGACCGACGCCGCAGTGGTCTGGTCGTAGGTCTTGTTCGATGCGGTGATGGTGACGGCGAGGGCCTTCTTGTTGATCGTGGCCGTGGTGTTGGTGCTGGTGTTCTGCGTGTAGTTGCCCGCGTCGGCCCCCGTGAGGGTGATGTTGTTGGCCGTCACGGTCTTGCCGGCACCCGCGTTCTTGTCGCTGAACGTGGCGGTGCCGCCGACCGTGAAGATGTCGCCGGACACCCGGTTGTCCGCGTACATGACGGAGGCGGCATCGGTCTGGTCGTAGGTCTTATTGGATGCGGTGATGGTGACGTTGAGCGCGCGCACGGTGATGTCGGCCGTGGTGGTGGGGGAACCAGTCAGACCCAGGGTGTAGTTCGGGGCGGTCGTTCCCGAGAGGGAGGCAGAGGTGAGGGACACCGTCTTGCCGGTGCCGACGGTCTTCGACGAGTACTGCGCGACAGGGGACGCGAGCGCGACCTTCGCCGCATCCCCGGAGTCGCCGGCGGGGACGTTCACGAGCGTGAGCTGCGAGGCATCAGTGATCGCGGATGCCGTGGTGCGGTCGTACGTGCGCGTCGATGCGACAACAAGAGAGCCACCGATCGTCAGCGGCCGCTGGGTGATGTTCGCGGTGAACGAGGGTTGCGTGAGGGTGTAGTTGGCGGCGTCGGCACCGGCCAGGGAGTACCCGGATGTCGAGATGGCAATGCCGTTGCCCACCGTCGCCTGGGCGAAGGTGAAGACCGGAGTGCCCGTGAGGGTGGTGTCATCTGCGCCCTGCACGGCCGAGAGGCCGGCAGTGACAGGCAGGGTCACCTGGGCGGTGGCGTCCGTTGTCGCGTCGTAGGCGCGGTTCGCCACGGTGAACGTGCCGGTCACGGTGAGCCCGCGTTTCGTGATGTTGGCGGTGGCCGTCGCCGTGGTGTTCTGGCTGTAGTTGGCGGCGTCGGTGCCGGTCAGCGTGATGCCCGAGGCAGTCACGGTCTTGCCGTTCGCGGCCGTCTTGTCGCTGAATGTGGCAGTGCCGCTGACCGTCAGCGAGTCACCGGAGATGCGGTCGTCGGCGTACGTCACGCTCGCGACATCACTGGCGTTGTACACCTTGCTCGACGCGGTGATCGTCACGTTGAGCGTCTTGGTGGTGATGTCGGCGGTCGTGGTGGCCGTGGTGTTCTGGCTGTAGTTCGCGGCGTCGGTGCCGGTGATCGAGATACCCGTGGCGGTGACGGTCTTGCCCACGCCGACGGTCTTCGATGCGAAAGTGGCGGAACCGGAGACGGTGAGGATGTCGCCGCTCACCCGGTCGTCGGCGAACGTGACGGATGAGATGACCGTCCGGTCGTAGGTGCGGTTGGGTGCCGTGATGGTGACGACGAGCGGCCGCGCGGTGATGGTTGCCGTCCCCGTGGTGCTGGTGTTCTGCGTGTAGTTGCCAGCGTCGGTTCCGGCGAGCGAGATGCTGCTGGCCGTGACGGTCTTGCCGACTCCGACAGTTTTCGACGCGAAGGTCGCGGTTCCGGAGACGGTGAGGATGTCGCCGCTCACCCGGTTGTCGGAATAGGTCACCGAGGCGGCGGTGTTGCCGTCGTAGGTCTTGTTCGACGTTGAGATGGTGACGGCGAGCGACCGGGACGTGATGTTCGCCGTGGTCGTGGCGGTGGTGTTCTGCGAGTAGTTGCCCGCCGCAGTTCCCGTGATCGCGATGCTGTTTGCCGTCACGGTCTTGGCAGTTCCCACGTTCTTGTCGCTGAAGGTGGCGGTGCCGCTGACCGTCAGGACGTCACCCGCCACGCGGTCGTCGAGGTACGTGACGCTGGCCGAATCGGACCCGTCGTAGGTCTTGTTCGTCGCCGTGATCGTGACGTTCAGTGGTCGTGCGGTGATCGTGGCGTAGGTGATCGGCGAGTTGTCCACGGTGACGGCGTAGTTGCCGAGGTCCGCTCCGGTCAGCTGGTACGAGGTGAGCTCCACCGTCTTCAGCACGCCGACGTTCGCGTTCGTGCGGAAGCGGCCGCGCGGGTTGGACACACCGACCGCATCAGAGCCCTGCACGCCGACCAACGTGAGGTCGGCGACGTTGTATGTGGCCGTGCGCAGTCCGTCGTAGACCTTGTCCTGCGCCTGCAGGGTGCCCGTCACCTGGAGGGGCCGCTGCGTGATGTCGGCAGTCGATGACGTGGTGGTGTTCCAGGTGTAGTTGCCGGCGTCGGTGCCGGTCACCGAGATGTCGACGATGGACACGGCTTTCGTGGTTCCCACGACCTTGGTGGAGAAGGTGGCGGTGCCGGTCACCGAGAGAACGTCCCCCGCGACACGGTTGTCGCTGTAGGTGGCGGTCGCGGCGGTGGTGGAGTCGTAGACCTTCGTGTCGGCCACCGCGGTGACGGCGAGGGTGCGGATGGTGATGTCCGCGGTCGTCGAGGTGGTGGTGTTCCAGGTGTAGTTGCCGGCATCGGTTCCCGTCACCGAGATGCCCGTCACCGAGACGGTCTTGCCGGTGCCGATGTTCTTCGTGTCGAAGTTGGCCGTTCCGGCGATGTTGAGGATGTCGGAGGGCCGGCGGTCATCGGCATAGGTGACGCTCGCGGCGGTGAGCGCGTCGTAGGTCTTGTTCGCTGCGGTCGCGGTGACGGCGAGTGTGCGCTGGGTGATGCTGGCGGTGGTGGTTGTCGAGGTGTTCGGCGTGTAGTTGGCGGCGTCCGTTCCCGAAAGCGAGATTCCGTTCGCGGTGACGGTCTTGCCGACACCGACGTTCTTGTTGGCGAATGTGGCGGTTCCGGTGACGGTCAGGGAGTCACCCGCGATGCGGTCATCGGAGTACGTCACGCTCGCGGCCGTGAGTGCGTCGTAGACCTTGTTGGATGCGGTGATGGTGACAGCCATCGACTTCGCAGTGATGTTGGCGGTGTTGGTGGCGGTCGTGTTCGGCGTGTAGTTGGCGGCGTCGGCGCCCGACAGTGAGATCCCCGTCGCGGTGACGGTCTTGCCGCTGCCGACGTTCTTGTCGCTGAAGTTGGCGGTGCCACTGACCACGAGTGAGTCGCCGGAGATGCGGTTGTCCGAGTACGTCACAGTGGCGGCCGTGAGTTGGTTGTAGGTCCTGCTTGCTGCGGTGATCGTGACGTTCATCGACTTGGCGGTGATGTCGGCGGTGGTTGTTGGTGCGCCGGTCATGCTGAGCGAATAGTTGGCCGATGTCGTGCCCGTCAGGGACGCCGTGGCCAGGCTCACCGTCTTGCCCGTGCCGACGGTCTTGTCGGCATAGACGGCGGTGAGGGAGGTCAGACCGACCTTGGCGGCGTTGTTCGCGTCACCGGCAGGCACGTTGACGAGTGTGAGGGCCGACGGGGTGGTGATTGTCGAGGCGGTTCCGCGGTCGTAGGTCTTCGTGGAACTGACGACCAGGGAACCGCCGATCGTCACGGGTCGCTGGGTGATGTTTGCGCTGAAGCTCGGCTGGGTGAGCGCGTAGTTCGCGGCGTCCGCTCCGCTGACCGAGTAGCCGCTGGTGCTGATGGCGATGCCCGTTCCGACAGTGGCCTGGGCGAACGTGAACGCGGGAGTTCCGGTCAGGGTTGCGTCGTCGCCTGCCTGCACGTCGGAGAGTCCCGCACTCACGGGGAGCGTCACCTGCGGTGTCGCGTCGGTGGTGGCGTCGTACGCGCGGTTGGCCACGGTGAAGGTGCCGGTGACCGTGAGCGGGCGCTTCGTGATGTTCGCCGTGTTGGTGGCCGTGGTGTTCTGGGAGTAGTTGGCGGCGTCGGCGCCGGAGAGCGAGATGCCGTTTGCCGTGACCGTCTTCCCGTTTGCTGCCGTCTTGTCGCTGAAGGTTGCCGTGCCGCTGACGGTGAGAGAGTCCCCGGTGATTCGGTTGTCCGAGTACGTAACGCTCGCCGCATCGCTCGCGTTGTACACCTTGCTTGAGGCCGTGATCGTGACGTTGAGGGACTTCGCTGTGATATCGGCCGTGGTGGTGGCGGTGGTGTTCTGCGTGTAGTTCACCGCATCGGCGCCGCTGATGGCGATCCCCGTTGCCGTGACGGTCTTGCCGGTCGCCACCGTCTTGTCGTTGAAGTTCGGCGTGCCGGTCACCGTGAGGACGTCGCCCGTGATGCGGTCGTCGAGGTACGTGACGGTTGCCGTGGTCGTGCGGTCGTACACCTTGTTCAGGGCGGTGATCGTGACGTTCAGCGTCTTCTTCGTGATGTTGGCCGTCGTCGTGGTGCTGGTGTTCTGGCTGTAGTTCGCCGCGTCGGTGCCCGTGAGCGTGATCCCGCTGGCGGTGACCTGCTTGCTCAGTCCGTACGTCTTGCTGGCGAAGGTCGCGGTGCCGCTGACGGTGAACGAGTCGCCCGAGATGCGGTTGTCCCCGTACGTGACGGTCGCGGCCGTCGTCTGGTCGTAGGTCTTGCTTGACGCGGTGATCGTGACCGCCAGCGCGCGGGCGGTGATGTTCGCCGTGTTCGTGGCCGTGGTGTTCTGGCTGTAGTTGGTGGCGTCTCCGCCGGTGAGCGTGATGCCGTTGGCGGTGACCTGCTTGCCCGTCCCGACGTTCTTGTCGCTGAACGTTGCGGTGCCGCTGACGGTGAACGAGTCGCCCGAGATGCGGTTGTCCCCGTACGTGACGCTGGCGATCGTTGTCTGGTCGTATGTCTTGCTTGACGGGGTGATGGTGACGACGAGGGCTTTCGCGGTGATGTCCGCGGTCGTGGTCGGCGCTCCCGCGGTGGTGAGCGTGTAGTTCGACGCGGTTGTGCCGGTCAGCTGGGCGGTGGCGAGGCTCACCGTCTTGCCGGTGCCCACGTTCTTGTCCGAGTACGTGGCGCTGAGGGACGCGAGTGCGACCTTTGCCGCGTTGTTCGCGTCACCCGCGGGAACGTTCACCAGGGTCAATTGGGTGCTGTCCGTGATCGCGGAGGCCGTCGTTTGGTTGTACGTCTTCGTGGGGGAGACGACGAGGGCGCCCCCGATGGTGAGCGGCCGCGCGGTGATGTTCGCCGAGAAGCTCGGCTGGGTGAGCGCGTAGTTCCCGGCGTCCGCGCCGGTCACCGAGTAGCCCGTGGTGGAGATGGCGATGCTGTTGCCGATTGTCGCCTTTGCGAACGTGAACGTGGGGGTTCCCGTCAACGTGGCATCGTCGCCCACCTGCACGTCCGACAGTCCCGCGCTCACGGGGACCGTGACCTGGCCCGTGGCGTCCGTGGTGGCGTCGTACTGGCGGTTGGCGATGGTGAACGTGCCGGTGACGGTGAGCGGCCGCGCGGTGATGTTCGCCGTGTTCGTTGCGGTGGTGTTCTGCGTGTAGTTGCCGGCGTCCGTGCCCGTGAGGGTGATCGAGTTGGCTGTCACGGTCTTGCCCATGCCGATGTTCTTGTCGGCGAAGGTGGCGGTGCCCGAGACCGTGAACGAGTCCCCGGAGACCCTGTTGTCCGAGTACGTCACCGATGCGGCCGTGCTCGCGTTGTAGACCTTGTTCGATGCCGTGATGGTGACGTTGAGCGAGCGCAGGGTGACGTCGGCGGTGGTGGTGGGCGCACCCACCATGCTGAGCAGGTAGTTGGACGACGTCGTGCCTGTGATCGACGCTGCAGTCAGCGACACGGTCTTTCCAGTGCCCACGGTCTTCGATGAGTACTGCGCGACCAGGCCGGTGAGGGAGATCTTCGAGGGTGCTCCCGCATCGGCTGCCGGCACGTTCACGAGCGTGAGCTGGGAGGAATCCGTGATGGTGATGGCCGTCGTGCTGTCGTAGGTCTTTGTGGAATTGACCACGAGTGACCCACCGATGGTGACGGTGCGCGTGGTGATGCTGGCGGTGTACGTGGGTTGGGTGAGGGTGTAGTTGCCCGCGGTCGTCCCCGACAGGGAGTATCCGGATGTGGTGATCGTGAGGTTCGTGCCGACGGTTGCCTGCGAGAAGGTGAACACGGGGGAGCCGGCGAGTGCGACGTCATCGGCGCCCTGGACACCGGACAGGCCGGGCGAGGCGGGGACCGAGACGTTGCCGTTCGCCGAAGTCGTGCCGTCGTAGACCTTGTTCGACGCCGTGAAAGTGCCGGTGATCGTCAGCGTGCGAGAGGTGATGTTCGCTGTGGTGTTGGCGGTCGTGTTCTGGCTGTAGTTCGCCGAGTCGGCACCCGTCAGCGTGATGCCGGACGCCGTCACCTGCTTGCCCGTGCCGATGTTCGCGTCGGAGAAGGTCGCGGTGCCGCTGACCGTGAAGATGTCGCCGGAAATCCTGTTGTCGGTGTAGGTGACCGAGGCGGCATCGCTCGAGTTGTAGACCTTCGACGTCGCGGTGATGGAGACGGTGAGCGACCGCGGGGTGATGGTGGACGTCGCGGTGGGAGCACCCGTCAGACTGAGCGAGTAGTTCGCCATGGACGTGCCGGTGAGACTGGCCGTCGTGAGGGAGACCGTGCGGTCCGTGCCGGCAGCCTTGTCCGGGTACGCCGCCGCGAGAGAGGTCAATGCGAGCTTTGCGGCATTGCCCGCGTCGGCGGCTGCGACATTCACGATGGTCAACTGGGTGGAGTCGGTGATGGTGGCCACTGCGGACTGGTTGTACGAGCGCGTCGAAGCCACCACGAGTGTGCCGCCGATGGTGACCGCGCGCGTCGTGATGTTCGCGGACAGGGTGGGCGCCGTCAGCGTGTAGTTGCCCGCGTCAGTCCCGGTCAGCGAGTAGCCGCTGGTGGTGATGTTGATTGCGGTGCCGACGTTCGCACTGGCGAACGTGAAGGTGGGCGTGCCCGAGAGAGCGACACTGTCGGAACCCTGGACCGTGGCGAGGGTCGGTGAGGCGGGGACCGAGACGTTCCCCGTGGCCGCAGTGGTGCCGTCGTACACGCGGTTCGACGCGGTGTACGTGCCGACGATGGTGAGTGCCCGCGCGGTGATGTTGGCCGTGTTCGTCGCGGTGGTGTTCCACGTGTAGTTGCCCGAGTCGGTGCCGGTCACGGTGATCCCGGTGGCGGTGACCGTCTTGCCCGTGCCGATCAGCTTGTCGGCGAAGGTGGCGGTGCCGGTGACGGAGAGCGAGTCCCCCGCGACGCGGTTGTCCCCGTAGGTCACCGAGGCAGACGTGAGCGCGTCGTAGGTCTTGTTAGACGGCGTGATCGACACCGCAAGGGTCCGCGCCGTGATGCTCGCGGTGGTCGTTGTCGACGAGTTCCACGTGTAGTTGCCCGAGTCGGCGCCCGTGACCGAGATGGAGGCGGCAGTGATGGTCTTTCCGGTGCCCACGGTCTTCGTGGCGTAGGTGGCGGTGCCGGTGACGGTGAGGGCGTCGCCCGAGACCCTGTCGTCTGCGTACGTGACCGTGGCCGATGTCAACCCGTCGTATGTCTTGCCCGCGCTCGTGATGGTGACGGCGAGGGTCCTCGCGGTGATGGTCGCCGTGTTGGTGGTCGACGAGTTGGGCGAGTAATTCGCGGCATCGGCTCCCGTGAGGGTGATGCCGCTGGCTGTCACGGTCTTTCCGACGCCGACAGCCTTTGACGCGAACGTGGCCGTGCCGGTGACGGTGAAGATGTCCCCTGCGAGCCGTGTGTCCGAGTAGGTGACTGCGGCTGAGGTGAGACCGTCGTAGACCTTGTTGGACGCCGTGATGGTGACGGAGACTCCCCTGGCAGTGATGTTTGCCGTCGTGGTCGTCGTCGTGTTCCACGTGTAGTTGCCCGAATCGGCGCCGGTGACCGAGATTCCCGTCACGCTGACCGTCTTGCCCGTGCCCACGTTCTTGTCGGCGAAGGACGCCGACGTGTACGAGGTAGTCAGGGTGTCACCGGAGACCCTGTCGTCGGACAGCAGGACCACTGCCGACGTGTTCTGGTTGTAGGTGCGGTGGACACCCCCGGCGGTGACATTGAGCGTGCGCGCGGTGATGGCCGCAGTCGCCGTCGGTGCACCGGTGACGCTGACCGTGTAGTTCGACATCGACGTTCCCGACAGCGTCGCGGCGGTGACCGACACCGTCTTGCCCGTGCCCACGGCCTTCGTTGCGTACTGCGCCGTGACGGTCGCGATGGCCAGCTTCGACGCGTTGCCCGAGTCCGCGCTCGCGACGTTCGAGAGCGAGAGGGTTGCGGCATTCGAGACGTTCGCGGCGAGCGTGCCGTCGTAGACCCTTGTCGACGTGACCGTCAGTGTCCCACCGATGGTGACGGTGCGGGCGGTGATGTTCGCGGCGTTGGTGGTGGGTTGTGTGAGCACGTAGTTGGCTGCATCCGTGCCCCCCAGCGAGTAGCCAGAGCCGGTGATGGCAATCGACGTGCCGACGTTCGCGCTTGCGAAGGTGAAGGTGGGCGTACCCGTGAGCGTCACGCTGTCGGTTGCCTGGACACCCGACAGCGAGGGCGAGGCGGGCAGTGACACGTTGCCGGTCGCGTCGGTGGTGCCGTCGTACGCGCGGTTCGACGCGGTGTACGTGCCGACAATGGTCAGCGTGCGGGCCGTGATGTTGGCGGTGCCGGTCGCGGTGGTGTTCCAGGTGTAGTTGGTGGAGTCGGTGCCGGTGACGTTGATGCCGCTCGCGGTGACGGTCTTTCCGTTGGCGACGGTCTTGGTGGCGAATGTCGCGGTGCCGGTGATGCTGATCGAGTCGCCCGAGACGCGGTCGTCGGTGTAGGTGACCGTGGCGGTCGTCAGCCCGTCGTAGGTCTTGTTGGTGGTGGTGATGCCCACCGTGAGCGTGCGGGCCGTGATGTTGGCGGTGCCGGTCGCGGTGGTGTTCCAGGTGTAGTTGGTG
>Ga0208546_1000295_pt1 | contig 20109 bp, 14 predicted proteins | sample DEB19_08_DNA_4_FD_184528 | JGI IMG/M metagenome (GOLD analysis project Ga0208546, IMG submission 184528) | Aqueous microbial communities from the Delaware River and Bay under freshwater to marine salinity gradient to study organic matter... | ecosystem: Environmental > Aquatic > Marine > Coastal...
CTCCGCCATGGAAGGGACATTAGGAAGCGCCTTCAGCCGCTTGCTGCCGGTAACCGCGAGCGCTTTCAGCCGGCCGTCCTTGACGTATGGAATGACGTTTGCCGCCGCGAATACCCCTGCGTGGGTCACCTTGCCGAGGAGATCGGTGATGGCGGGCGCAGCCCCCTTGTAGGGGACGTGCTTGAGCTCGATGCCCGCACGGGACTTGAACAGCTCCATCGTGAGGTGCGACGCGCTGCCGGCGCCGATGGATCCGAAGTTCATATTCCCATCGGACTTCTTCGCCAGGGCCACGAACTCAGCCAAGGTGGACACTGAGACTTCAGAGTTGACCACCAACACCTGCTCGGAAGTGACACCCAGCGTGATCGGCTTCAGATCCTTCTGCAGATCGTATTGCAGGTTCTTCGAGAGGAACGTACTGATGACGAGCGGATTGAAACCGGTGAGGATGGTGTGACCGTCACCCGGCGACTTCGCAACTAGGGTAGCGGCAATGTTGCCCGACGCGCCCGGTTTCGCATCGGCAATCACCGACTGACCGAGGGCCTGCTGCAACCCCGGGATCACGGCACGCGCGACGAGATCAACCGTTCCCCCCGATGCCGGGACCACAATGCGCACGGGCTTGCTCGGTGTCCAGGATTGCCCGAAGGCAAGAGGAGAAGCCAGAGCGGCCGAAGCAACGCAAATCAGCGTGAATATTTTAGGCATTGGAGGTCCCGAGGAGGAGGAGGGCGCGGTGTGTCTCGACGGCGGCTTCAATCTTTGATACCAGCCTATTCTAGTCGTTCCCGCGGGGCCGGCGTCTTGGGGTTTTCCCTGAAAATGTCCGGAGTGTGGACAGATCAGAGTCGCGTTGAGATGTCGCACGCCGCATTGGCGGTCTGGCTGCGAGAGGAGTGCAGTGCGGCGCCGCGCAGCCGCATCTCCGCCCCGAACACGCAGACTGCCGCCACCGGCTGGCCGCTTTTTGTCAGCACCGGCGAGGCGACGGCCACCGTCCCCGCCATCACTTCGGCGTGCGTCACGAGCACACCGTCCTGGAGCACGGTCTGGAGGTCACGGGCGATCAGGTCGCGTGCATGTCTACTGAGCTGACTAAGCGACTGCCGCCGCTGGTCCGGCGTCAAGTGCGCCAGTATGACCTTTCCGCCGGCACCGTTGTGCAGCGGCTCGGTATAACCCACTCCGCGGCTGAACGAGAGGGCCTGAGGGCTCTTCCGCTCGAAGACGCACATGCGATGGGTAGCGGAGACGGGCATCATGAGCGCGACGGTTTGCTGGGTGCTACGCCAAAGCTGTTCTAGCGGGCCGGCAGCCAGAGTGACCAGTGGAGGCGCAGGCGTCCACGTGCTCGCGAGCAAGCCGGTGCGGGCGCCCAGCTGGAAACGTAGCGGGTTCCCGAACGAGTAGATCAGTCCCCTGGTTTCCAGTGTTCGCAACAGTCGGTAGAGAGTGGGTCGGGACAGCCCGGTGCGCTGCTGCAGCGCCGGAATATCGAGAACCGGCTCCTGCTGTGTGAAACTGAAGAGCACTTCGATGGCGCGTTCCACGGAACGCACCGAGCTGTCACTCAAGATCTGGCTTGTGGTGGGTTGCGACTTCGAATAGAGCTCTGCCATACACATGCTTGCTGAGACTTACCGATTAAAGATCCAGAACAAGGCAAGCTGACCTGGAGCGGGAACAGCAAGGCAGGAACTGGTCGTTCGCGGCCTGCTCCTGCGGCGTCAGGTACATGTCCCGATGGTCGGGCTCTCCTTCGAGCACGCGTGTGAGGCAGGTCCCACACACGCCTTGCTCGCAAGAGGTCGGCACCAGGATACCTGCGGCCGCAAGCGCCGAGGTCACCGAGGCATCGGCCGCAACGCGGATGGTTCGACCGGAGCTGGCTAGCTTAACCTCGAAGCTTCCGTCGGTGGCCAGCTTCTGCGGCGCGGCGCTGAAGAATTCGTAGTGAAGCTGGTCCTGCGGCCAGCCGCTGCTGCGCGCATTGGACAGCACAGCGTCCATAAAACCCTTGGGACCGCAGGTGTAGATGTGGACTCCGCGCCGTGGCGTGCGCAGCAGCGCGGGCAAGCCGAGCTTCTGCTGCTGCGGGCCGTCGTCAAGGTGCAACTGCACGTGCGCTGCATAGCCCGCCTGCTGGATGCGCTCCCGGAACGCTGTGCGTTCCACCGAACGCGAACAGTAATGCAGGGTGAAAGGCTGCTTGAGCACGTACAGCCGCTCGGCCATGCACAGCAAGGGCGTGATGCCGATGCCGCCGGCGATCAGCAAGGTCTCCTCGGCACCCGGAGTGAGTGGGAAATGGTTCCGCGGTGCGCTGATGGTGATCACATCACCTTCGCGCACGAGCTCGTGCATCGCGCGCGATCCTCCCCTGCCCCGCGGGTCCTTGAGCACGGCAATCTGGTAGCGGTGCGACTCCTCAGGATCGTTGCACAGCGAGTACTGGCGCGTGACACCAGAGGGCAACAGAACGTCCACGTGCGAGCCCGCAGAGAACGGAGGCAGTGCCCTGCCGTCGGTGCTCACCAGTTCGAACAAGGCAATGTCCAGCGCAAGGGGAATCTTGCGCGCCACGCGCACTTGCAGCATTTGCGCATTCATGGTCTCGACTTCTCCCGACTGGCAGACGAAGAAATGCTCGCGCCGCGCTGCGAACCGGCAGCCGACGCGGCTGTCCCGATCCGTAGAATCTGCGCATGCGCAACTCTCCCCGTGTGCCCCTTGAAAACAGAATCTCTTACCGCTGCCTGTCGGTGGCATCGCGCATCACACGCCATCTCGCCCCGCGGTGGAAGAGCGAGTTCGGCCTGACGGTGACCAGCTGGCGTGTCATGGCCGTCATCGGACGCTACGAGCCGCTGTCGGCGATGCAGGTCGCCGAGCGCACCAGCACCGATGCCTTCTTCGTCGGCCGGGCGATCGACAAGCTGGTCGAACAGGGATACCTCAAGAAGGGCGTGGACCCCGACGATCGCCGGCGCTTGCGACTGAGCCTCACGGCCACCGGCAGGAAAGTCCACCGGCAGGTGGAGGACATGATCAACCTGGTGGAAGCCGACCTGCTCGCCGGGATTCCCGCCGATCATCTGAGTACTTTCTTCGCCACCATGTCCCTGCTGGAAAGCCGAGCCGGCAGGCTTGGCGGCTGCGATCCGTAGCCGGGTCACTTGTCGAGAGTGATCCCCGCCTTGCGAATCACGCCGCCCCAGCGCTTGTACTCGGCCTTCAGGTAGGTATCGAACTCCTCCGGAGTCATCCCTCGGCTTTCCACGCCGAGTTCCTTCAACTTCTCCTGGACCTCACCCTGATTCAGGATCTGGCGCATCTCATCGGAGAGCTTGCGGCGGATCTCGATGCCGGTACCTGCGGGTGCCAGCACCGCGAACCATGGGCCCGAGACGATTTCAGGGTGACCCGCCTCGGCGAAGGTCGGCACCTGCGGCAGCACGGTGCTGCGTCGGGCAGACGCGATGGCGATGGGCCGCAGCTGGCCGGATCGGATGCGCGGCACGAGGTTGATCGTGTCCCCGATCATCATGCCGACCCGCCCGGCCAGAACGTCCGTCAGGGCGGGAGGAAACCCCTGATAGGCAACGTGAGTGAGACCAAGCCCAGTCAGCTGGTTGATCAGTTCGCCGGTGACATGCCCGGTGGTGCCCACTCCTTGCGTGCCAAAGGTCATCTTGTCCGGGTTTGACTTGGCAAAAGCAAGCAAGTCGGAAAAATTAGCCACCGGAAACGCTTGGTTGGTCACCAAAAGGTTCGGTGCCTCGGCCACGAGGGTGACCGGCGCGAACGCAGTTTCGGCGTTGTAAGGCAAGCGCTTCATCAGGAACGGATTGAGCACCAGTGGCCCCTGCGCCGTAAACAGGAAGGTGTGCCCGTCGGCCGCGGCCCGCGCTACCGAGCCCGCACCGACGGTTCCGCCTGCGCCGGGGCGGTTCTCCACCACGACGTTTTGACCGAGCCGTCCTTCCAGGTGCCGGCCCATCAGACGGGCCACTACGTCGATTGAGCCGCCTGCGGCAAACGGGATCACGAAGCGGATCGGCTTGGAGGGCCATGCAGCATCCCTGGGCTGCGCCTGCGCGGCGAACGCAAAGGCGGTGGCCACTACAGCGGCAGTCAGCGCGAGGGGTCGGCGGAACTTCACGAGAACATTCACTGGAGTCTCCTTTGGATTGGTGGTGAGGCACGGGCTCGCTTCGCTTTGGCGGCGCGCGCCGACCTCCTGCAGCGGCGCGCTCAGGCGCTCGGCACGGTGGCAGGATGGGTTCCCGCCTGCTCTGCGGTCATCTCCTTGGGCAAGAGCATGGCGACGGCGCGCCGCTTGTACAGATCGGCGCGCGAGACGGCCGCCGGGATCGTGCCTTCCGTGGCGAACTTCTTCGCGGATTCGATCAGGCGCCGGCGGCACTTGACGATTGCGGTATCCGAAGAGCCCAGGTGTTCCTTGGTCCGGTCGGCGATCGCGCCCTGGCTCTCCTGCACTACGAGATCCTGCAGCTGGGCGCTCAGGACGCCGGTGAACGAGCCGCTCTTCTGGAGGGTGCGGTCCATTAGGTAATCATTGGCGCGGTTGCCCTCGGGGATGTAGGTTCCCGAAACGAGCTTCGCGTAGTCGAGCCCGCCGCCCTTGTACTCGGCGAGTTCATCGTTGCTCAGAGGACGTCCAGCGTGGTAGCGGATGCGGTACCACCAGCAGTTCTCATCGTCGATGGGGATGAACAGGTTGGCCCTGCAGACCAGGCCTTCGGCTGTCGGCACCAGGACGGCGGTGGGCATCAGCCACTGCGTGATGCGCCAGTAGAAGGTGTCCTCGCCTCCGTCCCGGCGCGCAGAGATGCGCATACCGTAGTCGGTGTCCTCGCAGAAAAAGCGTGGCGCCCCGTCGGCATCGCCGTACTCCTGCAGGTGGCCTACGTTGAACACGTCCTTCTCCATGGGCGCGATGGACCGGTGCAGAAAGGTAAGGTGCGCTGTGTCGATGCTGCCTTCCAGCGCCTGCTGGTAATTGCATTTCATCAGGCACTTCGAGGTGTAGAAGTTCTGTGCCGGCAGGCTCATGAATTCCATCTGCGGCAAAGGCGGGACGCACTCCTGCGGGCCCAGGTAGGCCCAGACGATGCCTCCGGCTTCGTGGACCGAGTATGCCTTGGCGCGAATGTTCGGATTGCACCGCATCGGGCTGCCGGCAGGTTCACTCGGCATGTCCAGCAGCTCGCCGGTGACGCTGAACTTCCAGCCGTGGTACACGCAGCGCAGCCCGCCTTCCTCGTTGCGCCCGAAGAACAGCTCGGCCAGGCGGTGCGGGCAATGCGCGTCCAGCAGGCCGACCTTCCCGCTGGAGTCCCGGAAGGCGACGAAGTTCTCGCCCATCAGCCGAACCCGCACCGGAGGGCAATCCGGCGCCGGCAGCTCCTCGCACAGAAGCGCGGGCTGCCAGAACTGCCGGAACAGGCCACCCATGGCCGTGCCGGGGCCGACGCGGGTGAGGATCTCATTGTTTGCAGAATTCAGCATGTTTGACCTCGGACGAAAATTACTTGCGGTTCGCTATTATACGATCGCATCCACCGGCTGTCAATGCCGCCGCCCCGTCCCCACCGCCGGTGGGGCATTCACCGGTCACACATACGGGGCTGCCGAGGCTAAGCGGCCCGAAACTCAGCAATCCAGGGTGCGCAGCACGTCCGGCAGGATCCGCCGGATTTGACCGGAGATGAACGGCACCCCGAGCGGGTCGCCGAACACTCCGGCGGTAGGCGGACCGATGGCCCTCAACGTGGGTTGCGGGTTCCCGGCCGCATCCAGCGCTTCGCAGTGGGATCCCACATGCAGGCCGATGCCGGTCGGGTCCAGCCGCAGCCAACCGTGGTCTGCGAGGGCATTCAGAAAGGGGTTGAACCGCCAGCCAGCGCCGGGGTCAAGCCCGGGGTCTCCTCGTTTTCAGTGCAATAAGTGACGGTACGAAAAGCTAGCACTGGCGCGGAGGTGGTGTTGGTAGATCGTTGATTTCATTGACTTTCCTGTTCACTTTCAAATCTGCGATTCGTGGCGTCAAACCGTGGTCGGTTTCATCCATTGGTGCCAGTTATCGATGCATTTGGCCGCGAAGGCAGGATTTGGTCAGCATAGCGGTCAACCGGGAAGCGAAACACACCCCGCAAGTTGATGCTCTCCAGCCTGGTGGGCGCAATCTTCCCGATCAGTTCCGGTGGAATGACCTGGCGGCGGTTCGACCAGCGATCCAGGACCGCCTGCATCTGTGAGGTATTCCACGCCATCACGATGTTGGCCATCAGGCTCAACGCATCGGCCACAGCCTGCATTTCATCGACACGTTTGGCCTGCGCCGGGCTGATCCGGCCGGTATAAATGGCGCGCTTGAGGGCGTTAACAGCCTCGCCCCGATTGAGCACCCGGCGCAACTCGTTCCTGAAAGCGTCCTTGACAAAGTAGTCAGCCAAAAACGCCGTACGCAGCAACCGCCCCAATTGCACGCCAGCCTCATAGATTGGATCGCCCTGGGCGGCAGAACCGAACCGCGCAAGAGCTGCCACCGCACTGGCATGTCCGCTCATGACCGAGGCTGCCAGGTGCACCAGACTATCCCAATGCTTTTCGATCAAAGCGACGTCGACATTGGCTTCGCACACCGCAGCGATTTCTGCGGGCACTTTGGTGCCGCGTGGCACAAAGAGGTGGCGCTGTTTGAGTTCCTTCAACCGCGGGCAAAGATCAAAACCAAGCAAACGGGCATGTGACATGGCAAAGTCGGTGTAGCCATGGGTATCCACAGCAAGCTGGCTGGTCTCCAGCTTTTCTTGGCGGATGACACCTTCAATGGCCACGCCCGCCTGGCGCTCATTGAGCACAAAGGGCTGCGCATGGAAGATGCCCCACCGGTCTTTTACATGGGAGTAGATTCCAATGGAAGGTGTGTTGCGCCGAGGATCAAGCCGGGCTTGCCACACCCGTTTGGTGGTCTCCATGCTCATCATGTCAGAAGATGCCAAATCGGACCGCCCCCAGGTGGCGGCAATCGGGTGTCGCTGCATGAATTCCAGCACAGCCTGGCAGGCCTGGCTCAGACGCCGTTCGTCCCGCGCCCAGCGCATGGCCTGGCGAATGCTGGTGGCAGACAATTGCGGAATCATGCGCGCGCATTCGACCGCAGTCAGACTGGTGCCGTGGGCCATGATGCCGGCATAGACCATCAGCAGCTCGTCGGTAGAGCGCGGCTCACGTCCGAGCATGATCCAGCTAAAGCGCACCTGGGCGTCAACGGCCAGAATCACTTCCGGCAATTGAACCTCACCGATGCGGTGATCCAAAGCCGCGCGCAGCTTGGTCACTTCTGGGTCTTCGTCCTCTGCGGGCAATGGCGACAAATGGAGTTCATCATCCACGCGCAGTACGCCACTGCGGGCTGCAGCGGCCACCGCATCGACACCGGCAGTTACTCTGGCCAGCAAAGGCTTCAAGAAAGTGGCAGCCTTGCTGGGTAACGATAGACGGGCATAGTGTTTCTTGGACTCTGCCTGCCAACGCTCGTCCGTGAAGAACAAGCGCGCACGACCCCGAAAGCTCAGGCTGTGCTCAATCCAGACCGAGCCATTGCGCACCGCGCGGCGCAGGGCAAACAGGGTGGCCACCTCCAACGCCTGAAACGCCCGTTCCCGGTCTGGGCTGGAGATCGAAACCTGCCAGATCATTCCCAGACTTGGTGCCACCACTTCAACTGGCAGCTTTCTGGATCCTTTGAGATATAAAGCTTGCAGCTTGGCAAGGTACTCGATGGCAGGATGCTCGCCGGTGGCCTGCCAGGGCAGCTTTGCAATGGCGACGAGCAACGACCGCACGGGGCGAATTCCATCAATCAATCCCTCGCGGACCAGGGAGGCCCTGCTCGGTGGTTTGCGTTTCTGGGTTTCGGTGATCAAGGCTTCAAGACGGGCACGCAACTCAGCATCTGGCACCGCACCTTGCGCGCTCAAGGCAACAAGTTCGCCGAGCAGCGTTTTGTACATTGCGGCCCAATTGACGGTAGCGGGGACATCGGCGGCAGCCTGACGCCACAGATCGGCGATCCGGCGCTGCACCATAAGGATCAACTGGTCTGTGGTGGTGAACAGGCAATACCGAAGAAAGCATGCGACCTCCACGGTGCGCGCTGGCTCTTTGATCTTGGCTCCGGCTGAGGGCGGCCTGGAGACAAGTCGGCGCGCGTAGCGGCGCAAGATGAGATCGGGGATGTCTGCCAGGTGCTTATGAACGTCCAGCGTGTAAAGCAGGTCGATGCGCTCCAGTACCTCGCTGATTTGGCGGGTTGAGTGTTTCGCCGGTGCAGCCCATAGCCAACTCTGCTGGGTTTGTCCATCTGGGCGCAGCTCTGAAACTGAGGCTCGCCAGCGATCAAGTGTTGCTGGATCAACGCTGGCGGCGATGGCGGTGCCTGTTTCAACTTCAAGCTGGGCAAGTGCCGCCGCAATCAGTGTCCGAATTGCCCGCTCGTGCACGATCACCAGCTTGTTCTTGTACAGCCATTGACGCGCCCGCACGAGTAGCTGATCGCGGTCGGCGCAGCGCGCCACTTCGTCGCGCAGTTCACGTACCAGTGAGCGGCGCTGGTGCTCGCTCATCCACTGGAATCCAAGGACCGTGCAGGCTACTTGTTGGTGATCGAATAGCGTGCGCCCGCGTTCATACATGGCTCTCAGCGAGGCGACTTCTGGTGCTGCAATGCCAAGCTCGTTGCCAAGGTGGCGCCACAAGGCTACTGGAATTACCCGAAAGGCACCGAGCAAACGCCCACTCATGCGCAGGAAACCAATATGGAGCGCCAGACCAAGCTTGTGGGAATCACCTCGGCGTGCATTGATTGCGTCGCGCTCGGCACCATCGAAGGTGAAAAATGCCTTCATCTCGAAGTCGCTGATATCGCGGGGGAGCCCACGCATCCCCAAAAACGTTGTGTGCCAACCCTGCATCGTGAACCTCAAAAGTGGGAGGCCACCATACCCGTTTACAAAGCGAACAGGAAAGTCAATGAAATCAACGGTCTACCCAGACCACCCCCGCGCCAGTGCTAGCTTTGCGTACCGTCACTTATTGCACTGAAAACGAGGAGACCCCACCAGTGAGCGGCGCTGGTGCTCGCTCATCCACTGGAATCCAAGGACCGTGCAGGCTACTTGTTGGTGATCGAATAGCGTGCGCCCGCGTTCATACATGGCTCTCAGCGAGGCGACTTCTGGTGCTGCAATGCCAAGCTCGTTGCCAAGGTGGCGCCACAAGGCTACTGGAATTACCCGAAAGGCACCGAGCAAACGCCCACTCATGCGCAGGAAACCAATATGGAGCGCCAGACCAAGCTTGTGGGAATCACCTCGGCGTGCATTGATTGCGTCGCGCTCGGCACCATCGAAGGTGAAAAATGCCTTCATCTCGAAGTCGCTGATATCGCGGGGGAGCCCACGCATCCCCAAAAACGTTGTGTGCCAACCCTGCATCGTGAACCTCAAAAGTGGGAGGCCACCATACCCGTTTACAAAGCGAACAGGAAAGTCAATGAAATCAACGGTCTACCCAGACCACCCCCGCGCCAGTGCTAGCTTTGCGTACCGTCACTTATTGCACTGAAAACGAGGAGACCCCGAATCAGCGCAGAGATTTCGCACGCACAGCCCGTGCATGTGGCACTGCGTCCGAGCCTGTCATGATTTCTGCATCTCTCTACACTTGGCCCATTTTTTCTGTGGACGGCGCGCTATTCACCGGTTCCCAGAGAGGCGGTTGCCGATCTTCAATCAGGCATCTCTCCCTTAAGCCGGCCTTGCGCCCTTCGTGAAAATCTCATAGAGCGTGTGAGCCTCCCTGGAAAGGACCCGGTCCCTGCGACGCATCAGCAAAATACTCTGTTCAGGCGTCTCTTCAACCGTCCGGATCACGGCTATTTTGCCTGACAGGCCAATAGCGTCCAGGCACGGCGGGCAAAGTGACAGCAACTCGGACCTTTGGACATGCGCCAATGCGTCAACGAACGACTCGCAGTACATCGCGATCTTCGGCACGCCGATGCCGTACCGTTGAAACATGGCGGTAATGCTGGCGTCCGGTCGTTCAATGGGCCCGTTGGCAATCCACTTGCTCTCGGCCAGCTCGCGCAAGCTCGACGCCTTGCGAAGCGGATGCGAAGCGTTGGCGACAATGATTGATTTGTGGCTTGACACCGCGTCGACTACAAGCGAGTTGTCGGCGGAACTGTCGAGCACAGGGCACGCGATGAAGTCGAGTTTTCCAGCGCGAAGTTCGGCAAGCAGCTTGGCGTAGGGTCCGTTCGCGCAGCGCACTACGACATCGCTATTGCGGCGGCGAAACTCTTCGATTGCAGCAGGCGCGAGCGAGATCGCGGCCAGCGGCGACGCGCCAAAAGAAACCACAGGATGACCTCGTGACGCCATAGATGCATCGGCTTTGGCCTGCCTGGCTTCCGAGAGGATCAAACTCGCGCGAGGCAGGAAGCGCTCACCGCCTTGCGTCAGCGTGATTCCGCGCGAATTGCGTACCAAGATCTCCAGACCGAGGGATACCTCCAGCCGTTTAATGGATTTTGTCAGCGAGGCCTGACTTTGTCCGGTGCTCTGCGCCGCGCGGCGAAGGCTGCCGTGCTCCACGACGACAACGAAATCCATCAATTGCTGCAAAGTCAAAACTGATTCCTCGCGCCATATGACATCGCGAGCACTTTTGCGGCCGGTTACTGCGCCTCGATCTTCAGTTCACGAAACGTGGTTGTCCAGCGCGATGTTTCAGCTGCCAGCATGCTGTCAATTTGGCTGGATGTCTTCGGGTCTGATGCATAGGCACCTAGTTTCTGCAGCCGCTCCCGAATCTCTGGATCTGCAATGGTCTTCATCACCACATCGTTGAGCCGGGCGATGATCGCCTTTGGCGTGCCGGCCGGGGCCAGCACCAGATACCAGGACAAAACTTCTGCGCCCGGGAAGCCCGCTTGCGACAGAGTCGGAACGTCAGGAAGCTGTTTGAGCCTTGAAGGGGAAACGACTGCCAGCGCCTTGAGCTTGCCTGAGCTGATTTGGGCGGCCGCCGTGGACAACGGAAGCATCGCGAATGAGAGTTCGCCAGTGAGCAATCCGGGCAAGCCCAACGGCGTTCCCTTGTATGGGATCGCAACCAGGTCGATGCCGGCGACCTTCTTCAACATTTCGGTGTTCAGGTGCATCGAGGTCCCGATTCCCGGCATGAGGTAGTTGAGCTTGCCAGGTGACTTTTTGGCGTAAGCGACAAATTCAGCCAAGTTGGTCACGGGCAGTGTACTGGGCACCACTGCAACGACCGGCGCCGTCACAATCTCGGCCACACCGGCGAAGTCAGCTACGGGATCCCATTTCACGGCCCGTTGAAGCAGCGGGTTTGTGACGTGACTGAGCGTCGCCAGCAGCAGGGTATATCCGTCTGGAGCTGCGCGGGCCACGACGCCGGTGCCGATCGCTCCATTGCCGCCCGGCTTGGGATCGACAACGACAGGGCTGCCCAGGAGCGCACCCATCTTTTCGGCGATGGCTCTTGCGATCAGGTCAGGTGTGCCGCCGGCGGGATACGGTGCGACGATGGTCACCGGCCGGCTGGGCCACGACTGCGCCTGGGCCGGGGCAAACGCCACCATTGCCAGCAGCGGACCTATTGCAAAAATCACTCTCGATAGTTTCATGTCGTCTCCTTATTCGGATGGTGTCACTACGGGGTCCATGTCGGACCCAAGCCTATGATACGGGGAACAGTTCTGCCTGAATGGCGTCCAGATCGACGTCGCGTGCGCGAGTCACGGCATAGGCATAGCCGCGGTAAGCTTGTGGACGCGATGCCGCTGCAGGCAGCACACCTTCCTGGAGCGCCCTGGCTGCTTCCAGGAGAAGGCGCCTGCATTGGATGATCGGCATGTCGGTCTTCATGGGTCGCTCCTTGCTGCGGTCATGAATACGCCCCTGGCTTTCCTGGATGGCCAAGTCCTGCAACTGCGCGCTCGGAATGCCGGTAAACGAAGCCGTGCGCTGCAAAGTCCGGTCCTGCAGGTAATCATTCTGACGGGTTCCTCGCGGAAGGTGGGTACCAGGCACAAGTTCTGCGTAGTCGAACGCGCCCTTGGCGTAGCCGGCAATCTCCGCGCTGCTGAGCGCCTGGTCCTTGTGCCAACGGATCCGATACCACCAGCAATTTTCGTCGTCGATCGGAACAAACAGATTAGCCCGGGAGACGTTGCCAGGCGCGGTGGGAACGATGACGGCTATGGGCATCAGCCACCGCGCGATACGCCAGTAATAGGCGTCGTCGTGCGTATTGCGGCGAGCGGCGATTCGCAGCCCGTAGTCGGTCCGGTCGGCAAAAAGAGTCGGGCGTCCATCGTCATGCGAGTGTTTGATCAGCTCGCCAATACCGAACACGTCAGCACCCCCGGTTGCGCTCTCGAGATCCTTGTGCAAAAAAGAGATGTGTGAATAGTCGATGCTGCCTTCAAGCGCCTGGAGGTAATTGCATTTCATGAGGCACTTGGATACGTAGAGCTGATCTGCAGGCACACGGCAGAAGTCAAACTCCGGGGCACCTGCGGGCGGAGCCCCGGCACCCATATAAGCCCATACGATGCCACCTTGCTCGAATGTTGGGTAGGCCTTGGTGGATGCACTTTCAGCCAGGTCGCAGCCGGCTTCTTCATTCGGCATATCAACGCAACGCCCATGAACGTCGAATTTCCACCCGTGGTAGACGCATCGCAAACCCGATTCCTCGTTGCGGCCGAAATAGAGTTCGGCGCGTCGATGCGGGCAAAACGCATCGAGCAGCCCGACCCGCCCTTCGGTATCACGAAACGCAACAAGATCCTCCCCAAGGATCTGTACTCGAACGGGCGGCGCATCAGGACCAGGCAGTTCCTCAGAAAGCAGTGCGGGCATCCAAAAATGACGGAACAAGTCGCCCATTGGCGTGCCGTGGTTGGTACGAGTCAGGGTGATGTTGTCTTCTGTGCGCATCGTGCGTAGTCCTTCTCAGGTCGGGCGAAACTGGCGACTGCCAATCTAATGTCCTCCAGAAGGAAAATGGTAGCCATTACGGCAGGATGATGGGGAGATATTTCCGGGTCCGCGATTACCTGGTGTCCGGTAGTGGGCTCAACTGTGCGACCTGGCGCGCGCTGGGGGCGGATCACTCTGCTGGAGATGCCTTGTACTGTGCAAAGCTCTTCCTATTCTTGCCATGAATGTATTCCGAAGCAGTCCTTCGCTTCCGAGAAGCCAGGTCTGCAGGGTCCCCAACCGCGTCCGGATCCGGGTCGAAGAAGATCGCGATTGAGTGTCTTCACTTGCCGGATTTGTTCATAACCCAGTGCGAATTTGAGCTCAGATGGGCGGCTGACCAGCGTTTTCGTTCACACTCAAAGGCCCCCGGCGCCGCCACGATGCGTTTGCGAGTGATGGACATATTGTCATTCCCGGTGACAGGATCGGGCCCGAGATCATGGCCGCAACTGTGGCTGTTCTCGACGCCGCTTCAAAGCGCTTTGACCTCGTCCAAGTTCTTTCGCAAGAAGCTTGATCTTTTTGCCAACATACGTCCAGCGCGCACCTACCCGGGTGTGAAATCGCGCTTCGATCCGTTTGACCTCGTGGTCGTGCGCGAGAACACCGAAGGTTTCTATGCCGACCGGAACATCGAGTCGGGTGCAACGAGATGCTGATCACCCCCGATGTGGTGATTTCCTTGCGCCGCATCACCCGTTCATGCTGCGAGCGCATCGCGCGCAGTGCGTTCGAGCTGGCCACCATCCGCAAAAAGCATGTGACGATCGTGCACAAGGCCAACGTGCTGAAGATCGCCGACGGCATGTTCATCGACATCTGCCACACCGTCGGCCTTGAATTCCCCGGCGTCACTGTGGACGACGTCATCGTCGACGCCATGATGGCGCATGTCGTGCGCGCGCCTGAGCGGTTCGATGTGATTGTCACCACCAACATGTTCGGCGACATCCTGTCCGACCTGACGGCGGAGATGTCGGGCAGCCTAGGATTGGCCGGCTCGCTCAATGCGGGGGTGGACCACGCCATGGGGCAGGCCGCGCACGGGTCCGCACCGGACATTGCCGGCCTGGACCTTGCAAACCCCCTGTCCATGATCCTGTCGGCGCAGATGCTGCTCGCGTGGCTGGGCACGCGACACGGGCAGCCGGCGTTGATCCAGGCAGCGGAAGCGATCGAGACCGCAGCCATGCGCATGATGCAGGCCGGCGAGTCGACGCGCGATATTGGCGGCAAGCTGGGTACCAGGGCGTTCGGCGAAGCGATGGCAGGGCGGATGGCTGCGGCCTGAAGACGCATATCAGGCCGGCCGAGGCCAGCGCGCGCTCAGTCCAGCACGGTGATTGTCTTGGCCTGCGGATCCAGCCTGATGCGGTCGCCGGTGCGCAGAACATCGAGCAGGTTCTCTGACCAGCCTTCGGTCACGGACATGCGTGCGAGAACGGCGCCCTGCACCATCACCGGGTTCAGTTTTCCGAAAACGAGGCCGGCGGGCGCGATGCCCTTGTGCAGCAGGTCGAAAAAGGCCCACCCGCCCGCGACGCCGCCCTTGGTCGTCGGGATCACGAGGAATCGGCCCTTGATGGACTCGCCTTCGGCGCTGTGACCGATGCGCGAGATGAGCCCGGTCAGACGGTCGAGGTCGTAGCGCGGGCTGAAGCCTTCGCGCATCACCAGAACGGGCGCCTCGGTCACCGGGCCCCAGGCACGCGTGACATGCACAACCCGATTCACCGGAGTTCTCCCGTGCACGCGATGTCCACGCAATCCTGGGTGCGCCGCAACACGGTGTTGAAACGGTGCGCGGTGATGGTGTTGACGAGCTTGCCAGAGTTGGAGATGAGGTTGGTCCAGCCGTTCTCCTCGCGGATCTGCGTCAGGCGCTGCAGGATGTAGAAGCACACGCCTTGCAAAATGGTGACACCCGCCGCCTCGAGTGTTGCGACATACCCGAGACGTTGCGCGTCGCTGTAGATCATGTGGTTGGTGGTGATCGCCGCCGCCATGCCAGGTGCGACCTGGCGGCCCCTGAAACGCGCGGCCATGTCCTGCATCTCGAAGATCGACAGCTGCGGGCCGGAGAACACGACGATGTTCGCGCGGCCTTCGCGGTACTTGTACGCGTCGTACACGGCCTGGATGTCCGCGTCCGTGACCGTCACCGTGCCTGCTGGTTTGTTGCCGCCGAAAGCCACGTCGCGCGTCGGCGCTTCCGGCGTCACGCCGACCATGTGGAACATCGCCATCGAGCCGTAGCTCGCGAGTGATGCGCCGAGGTGCTTGAGCTCGTCGGACATCGGCATGCGCGTGAGACCGTCGATCACAGGGACCGCCAGATAGTCCTGGTTCGGATGCCCGACGATCTTGCCCAGCGCACCCCAGTCGGCGAGGTCGTCCATCCGGGCCTTCAGCTCGACGAGGAAAGTGCCGCGGCGCTTCTCATCGAGGTGAAAGCCATAGGCCGGCGTGCGTCCCGTGATCGCTGCGGCGAAGCTCGCCTTGCCCGCCTCGTAATTGGTGCGCGCGCCCAGCACCGAGTTCGCGTAGATCACCGTACCCGTATCCCCCCATGCAACATGCTCGCCGAGCTTTGGCTGGTACACGGTCTGGTAAGGGATGCAGGTGTCGGTCGCGGCGATGCGCATGCCGTCGTACAGCGCGAGGATTTCGCGTTCTTTGGCAACTTCGCCTGCATCCTGGCGCAAACGCGGTTCGGGGTGGAAGTGCATGCACTGCGCATTGCTGGACGTCGGCACGACGCATTGCGCCTTCTGCTGCGACATCCGCCGCAGCAGGCCCAGCCCGCCGTCACCCATCACCTCGATGTCGCCCATCACGTGCGCGTTATTGATCTTCACGAAGCGCCTGGCCTCGAAGAAGTCGCCCACTTCCACCTGGAACTGCAGCGCCTCCTGCACCGCTTGCCCCCGCTCCCCGCGGAGCATGGCCTGCTCCTCTTCATCGAGTTGCATGGTCATTCCGGCTTCATGCCTGCGGCCTTGACCAGCGGCGGCCACTTCGGGATGTCGCTTTCCATGAAATTTTTCAGCTCCGAGGGCTGCGCGGTGTTGCGCACTTCAAGCCCCACGGCTGCGAGCTTCTGCTCCACTTCCGGGTCCTTCGACACCGCGCGCAGCTCGGTGTTGAGCTTGTCCACGATGTCCTGCGGCAGACCGGCAGGACCCATCACGGCGAACCACTGGAGCGTGGTCACGCCGGGCAGCGTTTCGGACACGGTCGGCACGTTCGGCAGCAGGGGCGAGCGCTTCTCGCCCGTGACCGCGATGGCCTTCAATTGACCGCTGCGAAGGAAAGGAAGTGCCGGCGCGAGGCCGAGCATCGCGACCTTCACCTGGCCGCCGACCACATCGGTGATGGCCTGCCCGCCGCCCTTGTACGGTATGTGGGTGAGGTTGATGCCGGCCTTGACCTTGATGTTTTCCATGCCGAGGTGCTGCGCCGTTCCCAGCCCGGACGATGCATATGGCTCACCCGGCTTGGCCTTCGCCTGGTCGATCAGTTCCTTGAGGTTGTTCGGCACGAAGCTGGGATGTGCGACCAGGATGTGCGCACCCGCGGCCAGCATGGTGATCGGCGTGAAGTCCCTGATCGGGTCGCTTCCCATCTTCGCGAACACCGCAGGTGCGATCGTGTTGCTGTCCAGGGGTCTCCTCGTTTTCAGTGCAATAAGTGACGGTACGAAAAGCTAGCACTGGCGCGGAGGTGGTGTTGGTAGATCGTTGATTTCATTGACTTTCCTGTTCACTTTCAAATCTGCGATTCGTGGCGTCAAACCGTGGTCGGTTTCATCCATTGGTGCCAGTTATCGATGCATTTGGCCGCGAAGGCAGGATTTGGTCAGCATAGCGGTCAACCGGGAAGCGAAACACACCCCGCAAGTTGATGCTCTCCAGCCTGGTGGGCGCAATCTTCCCGATCAGTTCCGGTGGAATGACCTGGCGGCGGTTCGACCAGCGATCCAGGACCGCCTGCATCTGTGAGGTATTCCACGCCATCACGATGTTGGCCATCAGGCTCAACGCATCGGCCACAGCCTGCATTTCATCGACACGTTTGGCCTGCGCCGGGCTGATCCGGCCGGTATAAATGGCGCGCTTGAGGGCGTTAACAGCCTCGCCCCGATTGAGCACCCGGCGCAACTCGTTCCTGAAAGCGTCCTTGACAAAGTAGTCAGCCAAAAACGCCGTACGCAGCAACCGCCCCAATTGCACGCCAGCCTCATAGATTGGATCGCCCTGGGCGGCAGAACCGAACCGCGCAAGAGCTGCCACCGCACTGGCATGTCCGCTCATGACCGAGGCTGCCAGGTGCACCAGACTATCCCAATGCTTTTCGATCAAAGCGACGTCGACATTGGCTTCGCACACCGCAGCGATTTCTGCGGGCACTTTGGTGCCGCGTGGCACAAAGAGGTGGCGCTGTTTGAGTTCCTTCAACCGCGGGCAAAGATCAAAACCAAGCAAACGGGCATGTGACATGGCAAAGTCGGTGTAGCCATGGGTATCCACAGCAAGCTGGCTGGTCTCCAGCTTTTCTTGGCGGATGACACCTTCAATGGCCACGCCCGCCTGGCGCTCATTGAGCACAAAGGGCTGCGCATGGAAGATGCCCCACCGGTCTTTTACATGGGAGTAGATTCCAATGGAAGGTGTGTTGCGCCGAGGATCAAGCCGGGCTTGCCACACCCGTTTGGTGGTCTCCATGCTCATCATGTCAGAAGATGCCAAATCGGACCGCCCCCAGGTGGCGGCAATCGGGTGTCGCTGCATGAATTCCAGCACAGCCTGGCAGGCCTGGCTCAGACGCCGTTCGTCCCGCGCCCAGCGCATGGCCTGGCGAATGCTGGTGGCAGACAATTGCGGAATCATGCGCGCGCATTCGACCGCAGTCAGACTGGTGCCGTGGGCCATGATGCCGGCATAGACCATCAGCAGCTCGTCGGTAGAGCGCGGCTCACGTCCGAGCATGATCCAGCTAAAGCGCACCTGGGCGTCAACGGCCAGAATCACTTCCGGCAATTGAACCTCACCGATGCGGTGATCCAAAGCCGCGCGCAGCTTGGTCACTTCTGGGTCTTCGTCCTCTGCGGGCAATGGCGACAAATGGAGTTCATCATCCACGCGCAGTACGCCACTGCGGGCTGCAGCGGCCACCGCATCGACACCGGCAGTTACTCTGGCCAGCAAAGGCTTCAAGAAAGTGGCAGCCTTGCTGGGTAACGATAGACGGGCATAGTGTTTCTTGGACTCTGCCTGCCAACGCTCGTCCGTGAAGAACAAGCGCGCACGACCCCGAAAGCTCAGGCTGTGCTCAATCCAGACCGAGCCATTGCGCACCGCGCGGCGCAGGGCAAACAGGGTGGCCACCTCCAACGCCTGAAACGCCCGTTCCCGGTCTGGGCTGGAGATCGAAACCTGCCAGATCATTCCCAGACTTGGTGCCACCACTTCAACTGGCAGCTTTCTGGATCCTTTGAGATATAAAGCTTGCAGCTTGGCAAGGTACTCGATGGCAGGATGCTCGCCGGTGGCCTGCCAGGGCAGCTTTGCAATGGCGACGAGCAACGACCGCACGGGGCGAATTCCATCAATCAATCCCTCGCGGACCAGGGAGGCCCTGCTCGGTGGTTTGCGTTTCTGGGTTTCGGTGATCAAGGCTTCAAGACGGGCACGCAACTCAGCATCTGGCACCGCACCTTGCGCGCTCAAGGCAACAAGTTCGCCGAGCAGCGTTTTGTACATTGCGGCCCAATTGACGGTAGCGGGGACATCGGCGGCAGCCTGACGCCACAGATCGGCGATCCGGCGCTGCACCATAAGGATCAACTGGTCTGTGGTGGTGAACAGGCAATACCGAAGAAAGCATGCGACCTCCACGGTGCGCGCTGGCTCTTTGATCTTGGCTCCGGCTGAGGGCGGCCTGGAGACAAGTCGGCGCGCGTAGCGGCGCAAGATGAGATCGGGGATGTCTGCCAGGTGCTTATGAACGTCCAGCGTGTAAAGCAGGTCGATGCGCTCCAGTACCTCGCTGATTTGGCGGGTTGAGTGTTTCGCCGGTGCAGCCCATAGCCAACTCTGCTGGGTTTGTCCATCTGGGCGCAGCTCTGAAACTGAGGCTCGCCAGCGATCAAGTGTTGCTGGATCAACGCTGGCGGCGATGGCGGTGCCTGTTTCAACTTCAAGCTGGGCAAGTGCCGCCGCAATCAGTGTCCGAATTGCCCGCTCGTGCACGATCACCAGCTTGTTCTTGTACAGCCATTGACGCGCCCGCACGAGTAGCTGATCGCGGTCGGCGCAGCGCGCCACTTCGTCGCGCAGTTCACGTACCAGTGAGCGGCGCTGGTGCTCGCTCATCCACTGGAATCCAAGGACCGTGCAGGCTACTTGTTGGTGATCGAATAGCGTGCGCCCGCGTTCATACATGGCTCTCAGCGAGGCGACTTCTGGTGCTGCAATGCCAAGCTCGTTGCCAAGGTGGCGCCACAAGGCTACTGGAATTACCCGAAAGGCACCGAGCAAACGCCCACTCATGCGCAGGAAACCAATATGGAGCGCCAGACCAAGCTTGTGGGAATCACCTCGGCGTGCATTGATTGCGTCGCGCTCGGCACCATCGAAGGTGAAAAATGCCTTCATCTCGAAGTCGCTGATATCGCGGGGGAGCCCACGCATCCCCAAAAACGTTGTGTGCCAACCCTGCATCGTGAACCTCAAAAGTGGGAGGCCACCATACCCGTTTACAAAGCGAACAGGAAAGTCAATGAAATCAACGGTCTACCCAGACCACCCCCGCGCCAGTGCTAGCTTTGCGTACCGTCACTTATTGCACTGAAAACGAGGAGACCCCACCAGTGAGCGGCGCTGGTGCTCGCTCATCCACTGGAATCCAAGGACCGTGCAGGCTACTTGTTGGTGATCGAATAGCGTGCGCCCGCGTTCATACATGGCTCTCAGCGAGGCGACTTCTGGTGCTG
>Ga0208546_1000298_pt1 | contig 19886 bp, 33 predicted proteins | sample DEB19_08_DNA_4_FD_184528 | JGI IMG/M metagenome (GOLD analysis project Ga0208546, IMG submission 184528) | Aqueous microbial communities from the Delaware River and Bay under freshwater to marine salinity gradient to study organic matter... | ecosystem: Environmental > Aquatic > Marine > Coastal...
GGCTCTTAAACTATACATTAAATACATGGAGTTACATCCTAACTTAGAGTATAAAGACCACATCTTAGCTGAGTTTACGTTAAACTTAATGGGCAAGACTGGGATGTTAGTAGCCAAGGATAGAGTGGAACTATTAGAGAAAGAGATTTTAGAACATCTTAACCCTAGGTATGATTTTCTAATAAGTGAAGGTTATGCAGAACGCCACCCGAAAACAGGTACGCTCAAAAAGAAACAAAAGAAACTCAGAGACCACATCAAAGAGAGTTGCAAGACGCCAAGGTACACAGCGAAAAACACAATCGCCACCTCAGATGAGGCTATGGACTCGTATCTTGAAACTAATCCAGAGGATAAGGTTCTTAAAGCGTTTAAGGACATAGGTGAGTATGAGAAGGCATACACTGCTTTTGTTAAGAGGCTATTACTTGCTGACCCTGTTATTCGTACAGAGTATAATAGCATTGTTTCTTCTGGTAGGTCTTCCGCTAGGTCTTGTTCTTTTTATCCTAGTGTCAATATACAACAGATGCCGAGATCGTTATCTGGAGTTACTTGGGACGTAAGAAACTGCTTTATCCCTCCTGAAGGGTTTGAGTTTGTTAGTATTGATTACGCAGCGTTAGAGTTAATAGCAGTCGCTAGCCAACTGTTGAGGCTTGTAGGATACTCAAAGATGGCAGAAATGTTAAACTCAGGAGATAGACCAGTAGATCCCCACTCAGTGCTAGGAGCTGAAATCCTAACTAAGAAGTTACGTAAATTCATTTCTTATGAAGAATTCAAAGCTAAAAAGAAGGAAGGGGAGTTCAAAGACATCAGAACTGTAGCAAAAGAAGTAGGGTTGGGGAGGCCTGGCGGAGAAGGTATTGACGTTATGAGAGGGTTAATTAATGGCCACGGGATATTTCTAAAATACAAAGAGCTACATGTTTCTGATAAAGAGTGGGAAATCGATAATTTAGTATCGGCGCTAAGGTCTAAGTATCCTAACGTTAGAAAGAGGAGGATAGGCAAAACTTCTTGGGCTCTTACTTATGACGAAGTTATGGACGTAGATAGACTACTACTAACTAAGTATCCGGAGCTGAAAACATTTTTAAGGAACCACCACGAAAAATACCAGACTGGTGAAATTAGGAAAAAGAAGAATGATTTTAGGGAATGGGAGGACCACCCAGCACACAGGTATAGCACACACGGGGTCACCAGAGATTGGTGTACATATACGGAATTATGTAATGGACTACTGATGCAGACTCCAGGAGCGATGGGAGCTAAAAGGGCGGCAGCTTGGATGGTGGAAAAGTACTATAGACACGAGGACGTTATCCCATTAGCATTTATCCACGACGAGATTATCTTTGCGGTGAGGAAGTGTGAGAATAAGTGGGGGTACATAGAAGATATAGCACTCATTATGTGTAAAGCACTGCAGTTGACATGCCCAGGCGTTCGTGTTACAGTAGAGGCTTCTACTATGGACTACTGGTCTAAGAGCGTAACTCTAGAAGACAGGACGTATTGGTTAGACCCATCAGATAAAGAGTTAAAATCAAATGTATAGAGTACAGTGGACAACAGATCTGAATCATTGGGACGGAGTTAGGTGTAAAGACTATCAAACAGCACTACAAATATTCTCTAATCTGTCTAGCATCAAACGAGCTGAGTGGATAGATGAAGATACTGGAAAGGGATATTTTGTAGAAGATAATGGTGAGTTTATGCAAGAGGGGATACTGAAAAATGAAACATGAAATCAAGATGTCTTTTTGGGATTCTGTCAAAGTAACATTAGGAGTAGCTTTTGCTAAACTTCTATGTACAGTAGTGTTCTTAGCAGTCGTAGCAACAATTATAATATTGATGAATTAACGATGACTCCTAAGCAAGTAGCTAAGTGGAGACATCTTGTTCAATATAGAGCAGGGGTAGATAACCTAGAAGAGTTCATGGAAAGACATATGCCTATATTAGACGGCAAATCCCCTTTAGAGATGATTAATGAAGGTAAAGAACAAGAAGCATTTAATAAGTTAAGTGCTTTACTGGGCGGTTGGTGATGTCTTTGTTAGGTATATCAATATTAGATTGGATTAAAGCCATCCTAATAACTACTGGAGTAGTCATAGCGCTACCGATTATCTTTGTAGGGATTGTAGCAGGCTGCTGCCTAGGTTTAGAATGTTTAAGATTGTTACTGGAGAAGATATAATGAGTTACGATAAAGCAGATGACGCGTTCAGACAGTTATTAATTGTAAAGCAAAGCTCGCTCAAAGTAGCTGCTGACCTAGTTATGGCAGGTAAAGCTGACGAGTTAGCCAAAGTCTTAGATATGGCCGAAGAGATTACTGCTAGATTAGTCAGACGTAAACAAGCAACTCAAGACCTAGGAACGACTGCTAAGTGAAAGAGGTCCCTAATGATAATATATAATATGCCTATCACTAAAGAGGATTTACACTACCTACAGACCGCTGTCAATGATTTAGAAACTAAATGTTTAAACATGACCAACTCTGTAGATCCGAGCATAGAGAGAATACAAAGACTTCTGCATAAAGCACGTGATTTTTATCACGATAAACATGAGTTTGAATTCTATTACGGAGATAAATCTTGATTATTTATAATATGGAACAGCGCTCTGAGGAGTGGTACGAGATACGGAAAGGTAAGGTAACTGCCAGCGCAGCGCAGAATATCCTCACCCCCAACTTCAGAAAGCCTTATATGTATAAGCTCATATCCGAGATTCTGACTGGGACACAAGACAAAATAGAACCTAACGAATATATGCTATGGGGAATAGAACATGAAGAAGAAGCTCGTAACTGGTACACGCAAACTAAAGGTAAGTTGGTACAAGAAGTTGGTTTCTGTGTCGCCGATTTTAATGCTGGCATTGGGTGTAGCCCAGACGGCCTTGTTAATGGTGATGGTCTTATCGAGATAAAATGTCCTTCCAGTAAGTGGCACATCCAGTATACAATGGAAGGCCCTAAGAAGGATTATATTGTGCAGATGCAATTCCAGATGTTAGTGACTGGCAGAAGATGGTGTGACTTCGTGACCTATGACCCTAGGATGCCTGAGTCAGCTAAGGGAGCTATCCACAGAGTCTATAGAGATGAAGAGCTACAAGCTAAAATGCTCAACTGCTTAGGTAGTATGCAGAAACAAATGAAAGAGTTCTTAAGTTTGCATGGAGTTGATTATGACTACTAAATCTCTCGTAGATATTGGGCTATACGGAGACCATATGGTGATGAACTTTATGGAACCGGGGCCGCCATATGAAATATGTAGCACCCACCATACTGTATTTCTATATGAAATTAAGACCTTTGAAGAGTTAAATGAGATTATTAAAAATCTTCAAGATTTAAAAAGTCAGGTAGGGGCATGACTATTAACGACTTCTCAGATTTAATGGTAGAGGCTATAGATTTAGTATGATAGATAAGTATCTTAAACAGAGGTTTGCTAAATATAAGCTTAAAGCTGGTAAGTCTATGACATACTACTGGACCTTGACAGGAGCCTTAAAAGCTTTAGACTCTAATGTTGAGCAAAGAAAGCTTGAAGTATTTAAGGGAGATAAGTGCGTATACAGGGTAGTAGCTAACCAAGATAACACTTCAGCACATGGGCAGATATACTTATGAAGATTAATAACGTTAAAGAATACGACTTAGCCTTAGAAGAAGTAGACCTTTTAATGGAGAAGTTCGATGAAGAGGATATGCTAGATAAGGAAGACACTGAGAGGTTGTTAGATCTCGTTAACGACATAGAGTTGTGGGAAGAAACAAACGAAATCTCTAGGTGGAACAAGGACTTAGCATCAGATGAAAACTAAGAAGTCAGACGTACACACATACTCTATATCAGGAGTTGATAGTCTAGACAATAAGAAACACTATCTTTTCTTGGAGAGAGCGGAGAACGGAGGCTGTCCAGCTGTAGCTCAGGTATATCTAGGGAAAGATTTAGAAAGCTCCATCTATCAGCTGAGAATTATCATATCTAAGTTAGAGAACGATATGGCATGGTTAGTCTATAAGCAAACTAAACAGAAGACTGAGAGGAAAGATAATGCCAAACCCAAAAAGAACAAGAAGAAAACCTCTAAGTCAGGAACAGGTAGGTAAGAAGTATGGATTCAGGTCAGGCTTAGAGGAGTTATTTGCTGAGAGGCTAACTAACGCAGGCTTCAAGTACACCTTTGAGGAGCTAACTTTACAGTTTACTCAGCCAGCAAAGAAGCGTAAGTACACACCTGATTTTGTTTTAGATAAGAAAGACGGAACTAAGATGATAATAGAGACTAAAGGGAGATGGGTAGCCGAGGACAGGAACAAGATTAAGCTTGTACTTTCCCAGCATCCAGACCTAGACTTAAGGATAGTCTTCTCTAATGCTAATGCAAGGATATCTAAGAAGTCAGATACTACCTATGCTGACTGGTGCGATAAGAACAATATACCGTGGGCCCATAAGGTTTTACCTGAAGAGTGGGCGAGAGAACTCGCAGTTCCTTTGGCTTTCAAAGAAAGCTAACGAGCCTGAGGCTCTGCGGGCGAGAGAACTTAAGTTAAATAATAAATAAGAGGAAAGACGTATAATGTTAAAATGGCTCACCTATAAAACATGCTTCATCCTGGCTGTAGTGTTCTTAACGCTAGCTGTATATTCTGAGAGGTCGAACGCTAAAGTTAATACTGACAATATCGAAGCTATATCTAATGATCCATATAAAGTAGAAGCTAAGCTATTACAACCTAAAGAGAGAATAGTCCTTAACCTAGATTCCCAAATAGAAGGTCCAGGAGCTTACACCGATATCATTAACATGTTAGATTCCTTAAGTGCTGACCAAACAATAGTCCTTAAGATTAACTCCCCTGGAGGCTCAGTGCTTGGGGGCATCCCATTAGTTAACGCCCTACTTAACACTAAAGCTAGAGTAGAGGTAGAGATTACTGGTGGAGCCTTCAGTATGGCAGCTATCATTGCCTGCACAGGAGATACTATTAAGATGGATCCAGGCACTATATTAATGTTCCACGACTACTCCGTAAGCAGTGTAGGCGGTAAAGGCAGTGAGCTAATAGAACTTACTACAGCTATCTCTGAGATGTTAAAAGAGAGCGCTAATGCAGCATGCTCTAATCTCCTCACCCCCAAAGAAATCGAGGACTTCATGTCAGGGAAAGACCTATACTTACACCCTAAAGATGTAGCAGATAGGTTAAAGGGTAAATAATATGTACAAGAAGGACAAAGCCTTAGATGGCCTAAACGTCTTGGTGTTCGATATAGAAACAGTCCCTGCCTTAGCTGCTACCTACCACACAGGTAAGCAGACTTTGTGTGAGGACCAACTAATATCTGACCCTTACATAGCCTCTATCCAGTACAAATGGTATGGGGATAGCAACGTCAAAGTTTTACTTGCAGACTTGAATAAGTCAGACGATAAAGCTATCCTCAAAACCTTTGTAGAAATAGTGGACAAGGCTGACTGGGTAGTCTATCATAACGGAGACAGCTTTGATTGGAGATGGGTACAGCAGAGACTTGCTTATCACAACCTCCCAGCCTTAGCTCCTAAAGAGTCTACCGATACTATGAGAGCTTGTAAGAAACACTTTAAACTGATGAAGTACACCTTAAGCTATTGCTGTAAGTACTTTAAAGTATCTCATAAGAAAGAAAGTGGTGGATTTAAAACCTGGGTTGGGTTATTATTAAAAGATAAGAAAGTTCTAAAGGACTTTAAAGCTTATGGTAAACAAGATGTTGTATCTTTAGAGCAATTGTTTATCAGGATATTACCATATATAACTAAGAAACCTAAGGTAAAACAAACACTTAGTGATTTCAGATGTGAATGCGGTAATAAGTCTTACGTGAAGAATGGCACTAGGTTAACAACTGCTGGAGTCAGGCAGCAGCAGATTAGATGTAAAGGTTGTGCCTCGGTACATTATGTTACTCCTAAAGGGTTGGTGAAATAGTGAGCACAGATAAGTTCCAACTAATAGATTTCTCAGAGTATAAATCTGGGAAGAAGGTCTTGAAGGCTCGTAAGGGTAAGTCCAAGCTACCTCCTGTCAATGCTATCATGATGCAGGCTACTAGTGACGACTGGTCTACTTTCGAGTGGTGGGTTAGCGATGAGAGGTTCCTACTTACTAAGCATGGAAAAGTAGTGCAGCTCACTAACCTTGCTGCCTTGATAGCTGCCTTAGCAGAGGATGACCCTGAGCTACAATACCTAGCCATAGAAGCATTAGAAGAACTAATGAACGTACATCAGTTAGACGAGGATGCTGAGGATGAGTAAACCCTATAAAGAACTACAAGATAATATTAAAAGCGTTGGGATTAACCCTAAAGAAATTGCAGGATCTTATAAGCCAGATTTAACATTACTACCTATAACTGCTCTAGTTAAAGTTGCAGTATGTATGCAAGATGGTGCAAATAAATATGGGCCTCAGAATTGGAGAAATAAAGAAGCTCCTATACAATGTAGGACTTACTGTAGAGCTGCCATAGGACATATATTTTCCTACTTAGAAGGTGAGGATGTGGATCCTGAAAGTAGCACTGGAGCCTACCATATAGATGCAGCTATATGTTCTCTATTGGTACTTAGAGATGCTCAACTGAACGGTTCTGCTATTGATAATAGATTAAATAAGGGTAATTACCCAGAACTAATTAGAGAAGAAGCTAGTAAAAGAAAAGATTTGAAATAGAGGCATAATATGATAGGCTATCTAAACAAACTAAGAAACTGGCTGACGATTAGAAGGCACTTTAAGTGTGCTGTCTTAGTAGATAAGGTTATAGCTAAGCTTACACCTAAATGGAGACCTGTATGATAGATGGAGAGAACTACTGTTTCTGTATGCAGTGTGACTGCTCAGAACCTCAAGCGGGCTCTGGTTGCGGGCGTTGTCTTCAACGCAAAGAGGAGTGCTCAGACGAAGTCTTGCGCGGCAGGTGTAAACAGGAAGTTCCAGAAAACATGTACGATATTACTGAGGATAAATGAAGATGTTCCATAGATATGTATGTAGCGCTTTAGAAGAGATGAGAGCTGCTCTAGAAGCTATAAAAGACCACTCAGACCCCAATCTAGCAGTTACTAGGAGACATCTAGCTAGTTTAATTGAAGAAGTTCAAACTGGTGTAAATCGAATGGAGAAGACTCTACAGCAAAACAAAGATATAGAGTATATGGAAGACAGGTATCACGAGCTGAAAAAAGAGATTAAAACTCTTAAGAAAGAGAAGAAGCAGTTGAAACCAGAAGGCTCTAATGACAGTATAGGGGCTTCTTTAGATGAATATGACGATATGGTGTTTGATTTATAAGGTGTAGTATGCCGTATATAGCACACGATAAAAGAATAGCGTTAAGGGAAGAAGGGCTTGAAAGGCTTAGACAGTACATGAGTGATAATACACTTAAGTGTGGGGACATGAACTACCTCATTACTGAGCTGCTTCTTCACTATGCCTCTGAGGCTGCGTATAAGGCTCTAGGAGACGACTTCGACCTTAAGGCTAAGGGGCTACCTTATGAGGTAATAAACAGCGTGGTAGGCATCCTAGAGTGTGCTAAGCTAGAGTTCTATCGTAGGGCTGGAGCATCTAAGGAAGACAAGGCCATTAAGGATAACGGGGACGTACACTTATATAATATGTTAGATAGCAAGAGGTAAAAGATGAAGTTATCTGAGTACGCCAAGAAGATTCAGGAAGAGCGAGACGCTCATAAGAGTGATAGAGATTTCAATGATTTCTTAGTCGCTAATTTTAATACGTCTAGGGAGCCAGGATATGACACTCTCAACTTTAACTACAAGGGATGTTCATATAGAATACAGTATGGGAATTACTTACTCTCTATGAGAAAACTTAGCCCTACTGTTACAAATAAGTTATTATATAAGATGTCTAAAGAAGAGAGCATATCAGATCCGGCTTTACACCAAGAGATACGAGAAGCGTTACTTAATATGAGTGATGATATTGAAGTATTATGAAGCATTTTACCACTTTAGACAAATCTATTGACTATTATTGGGCTTCTCCATACAGCCACCCAGATAAAGATGTCATGGAGGCTAGGTACCAAGAGGCTTCAGATTTAGCGGTAGAATTTATTAAGGAAGGCTTTTTCTTGATAGAGCCTATTGCTATGTGTCATCATAAGGACCAATTACCTAAAGGGTATGATTATTGGAAAACTAGAGATAGGAGGTTTATTAAGAAGTCGGACGCTGTGATAGTGTGTCTGATGGATGGTTGGAAAGAGTCGGTAGGAGTTACTGACGAGATATATTACGCTAAAGAGTTAGGTAAGCCGGTTTATGGGTTAGATCCTAAGACACTACAGGTTGTAGTGTTATGAAAACATTAGAGGTACAAGTAATATGAGTAACTTAGTTCCTATCGTAATAGAGCAGACTGCTAAAGGTGAAAGATCTTACGACATATACTCCAGACTTCTAAAAGAGAGGGTAATATTCTTAAGCGGTCCTGTTACCGATGCTTTAGCTGAGGTAGTAGTAGCGCAATTACTATTCCTAGAATCTGAAAACCCAGACAAAGATATACAGATATACATCAACTCTCCGGGAGGTTCTGTCAGTGCTGGGCTTGCAATATACGATACTATGCAGTTTATCAAATGCGATGTATCCACTTTAGTGGTCGGTTCTGCTTGCTCTATGGGCGCTTTCATTCTATCTAGCGGCGCTAAAGGCAAACGATTCGCTCTTCCTAATGCGGAGATCATGATCCATCAAATGTCTGGAGGAGCTAATGGGCAACTTACTGATGTGAAAATTCGGGCAGATATGATGGATAAGTTGGAGAAGAGACTAAATAACATCACTGCTAAACAGACCGGGAAGACTGTAGAGCAGATAGAGCAAGACACCAATAGAGATAACTGGATGTTCCCAGAAGAGGCTTTAGCCTACGGCTTAATAGATAAGATAGTGGGACATAGGTAACATTAGATTTAATGGGTGATTGTTATGGAATATAGTACAAGTAAGAAAGCTCTAAGGCAAGCTATTAGGGATATTAAAGGTATAAAGCGAGCCTTAACGCCTAATACTAAACCTACAAAAATTTACATACAGTATTATTTATTGTCAGATGCTGTAGAACTCATCTCTAAGGTTGAGGGAGAATAATATGCAGATTTATGATATATCTTTCGGCAAATATCCAAATACTGGAGATTCATATATTAGAATTTCAACTTCAGAAATTGGACCATATTACATCTTTAAAATAGGTTCGTTGGAGAGTTTGGAGATGTTTAAGGATGCCTTAACTGCCTTTGTAACTCAGGAAAAACAAAACGGAGAAGAGGATAAGTAATATGCATGTGTGGGGAGACGGTTTTGATTTTGATAGACTTAATGAAGCGATGAACTTCTTAGATCTCCATTTCCAAGCTAAGACAGGTGTGGGGATTTGTATGAAAGAGAAGTACGGGACTGTCAGATACGAATGGCATCATCTGTGGTTAGTTGAGTATGATTATAACTATGATGAGCCCCTGTTAATAAAGGATAACAGACAAGCTTTTGCTAACAGCCTATTAGCTACTATATATGCTTTCCCGGATATGGCTGCTGAATTAACTGACGATGCTGAATTCGAGATGGGAGATATTGTGAATCTACCTGAAGACGCTTACAAGCACCATAAGTGGTTCAAAGTAGAATATATAACTAAGGAGGATTAAGGTAGCGTACCTTGTATAAGTCCCCCTGTTGTTGCCTACTAAGTAGGAGCGTTGGCTAGGCCAGTTGGGCTGGCTTTTCGGGAGTCTCCTATAATAAATAACTTCCATATATTCTTAGAGCTCTTGGCAGGACCTTTATATCGGTAATCTCCCAACACCACTCTAAGCTACTAATATCCTTCCATGTGCTATGCCTTTAACACTAATTTCGCGTAAGGTTTTCGTGTAATACTACTACATCACCTTAAGGGCGGACTAGCTAAGCTCCTAAGCTAGTTTGGGTATCCGTTAATGAGACCTAAGCATGTCCGTATACATGGAGATATTGGATCACCTGCCTTACACGGTAATATGTTTAACGTCTAGTGATAGTTTATAATTGATTGCTAATCTGAGCATATAGCTTTACACCTCACTTATTAACGTTATTACAAATTAAATATAGCATTCCCTGCTTCTAAAGTCAATGATTAATTCTATCTAGGTCTTTTATCTATTATATTTATAAAAGAAAAAGACTAGGGAGACCGATGTTTTGTTTAGGACTAGTGGTTAATACGGTCTAGCAATTTATCTATCTTTTCTTCAATACGTGTAAGGTCTTCCTTTAAGTCCTTCTGTCTAGACTCTAACACTTGCTGCTTTAAGTCTATTAACTTTTCGACATCCAGGATATCTGGTTTTTGAAGGACACGTTCTTTTAACATACTGATCTCACGAAATACATAGATTGCTCCTGGCAATATTACTGTTGCTATTACATACTGGGCTACTTGAAAGAAATCCATAAGTTTCTTATTGTTTTATTGGTTTATTGGCTCATGGAAAGGTTTATTGGGTGCCATTATTCCCAATACGTAGTACCGTCACCATTAGACTTTAAATACGTGTTAGTGCCAGAGGGAGCCTTATAGTCTACCCCGCTTATATGTATTAGGTTTCCGGGGTTATACCCAGAATAGATTACTACTTTGCGATTAGCTGCACTAGAGTTAAACGTTATAGATGGGGCGTTACCTGTAGCAGCATTGCTAAATGTCAGATAAGAACTCGATATTGCGTATCCCGGGGTAGCGAAAGATAAAATATCAGATGATGAGTTAAAGGCCCCATCACTACTTACATAGAATTGAAAATGATTATTAAAAGAATTCGAAACTAGATTATAACCATTAGTATTAAAGTTGGAAGAGTTTAACGTTAAAGTCTGAGACCCTATGACAGTATATGCTCCGCTTCCAGGGTTTATAGTCATATCTGTATTGGTAGCTGTAGTCAGGTTTGTGGCTGAGATCTCTGCTTCTGTTACAGTAATAGTTCTAACTCCTCCATCTACAGTTGTAGATGTATCAAATACTGAGAAGTCTATATTAGCTAGCTGTCCTGGTATTGAGTAGTTTTTGCCGTTCTCGTCTAATAGTTCATATGAGTACGCAGTGTTATATGGGACGTATATGTTACAACTTCCTCTGGAGCTTAAAGTTATAGGGTTATCTAGAGGTACGGTTAGTCCGCTGTCTGAATACAATGTGGCCAGTGTTCTCGACTGAGATATATAGATACTTAATGTTCCAGAACTTAAAGGGGCGCCTCTTTCGTTTACAAATTGTAGTTCTGCATGTAATGATTGTCTAGCCATTATGCTCCAAAGCTCAAAGAGCTTCCGTTATATTTAAGGTATTGCCCGGCCGAACCATCGGACGTTGGAAATAGGACTTCTGTAGGGTAGTTGTTAAAATACATAGGTGTTCCAGCATCACTACATTGTATAATCAAATCTATATTAGCGTCGTCGCCTGCTGCTTTTAAATCTATATAGTTATCATCTACGTAGGCTACTTCTATGTAGTTAGTAGCACTCCCTGTTACTGAAAACCTATAAATAGGTCCTGATAGACCAGTCCAACTAAATCCTTTCCCATCACTGAAGGTAACATTATTAGTGTTTAAATTTACATATTTATAAGCCAAGCTTAAATCTGAGATTAAAGTATTCCCGCTTCCGTTGGGGCTTAAAGTCAAAGCGTCTGTAGATGTCTCATTTATGTCACAATCGACCAGGGCATATTTAGTGGTTAGCACCTCTTCTTCTGCAATACTATCAAGAGAGCCTACTGTAACATATGCTACTACTGGATCTGTAGTAAATATGGTAGAGGTATTTGTGGGGTCTTTTAAGACAAACTTATATGTTACGTCTTCAGTTAAATATATTACGCAGGATCCTGCAGAATCTAAAACGATTGGGTTGGTATTTACATTGCTGCCATCTGCATCCGCATATGTATCAGCAGGGGTTGTCGTTCCTGTAAGATATGTATATAGTTTATATCCAGAATAGGGGGTTCCTGATGAACTTCTAAAATACTGTCTAGGATTAACAAATAGGCCTATTGTCATATTTATCTTCCTCTACACCCAACTTAATACTTTAGAGCCGTTAGTTTGAAGTTTCTGTCCTGCAGTGCCTGTGGTATTTGGAAACCTATACCCATTTAAATATACGTATCCAGAACCCTTAGCTAGGAGTCTTAGCTTACTGATATTTGCAACTGAGTTTTGTGTGTTTATAAGCAATGCTGGGGTAGTGCCGTCTGCCGTATAATGAGTGCAATATATAGTGATTAAGTTTTTCCTATTAGTAGTTCTGTTGGTTGATAATTTTAGTAGCTCATTTCCGTTTGAATCTAAAATATATGTACTCGACCCGGTATAGAAATGTGGTGAAGTAAAATATGCATCTGTAGCCAATTTTAAATTCTTCACATTTAGTCCGCCATCACTACTATTCCCTAAATTTATATTAACAGACGTTGAGCTGGTTATCGACTCTACGATACTTCCAGAATCTAATTCTGCGAAACCTACATCTTCTTCGTGAGTAGAGGCGTTATACACGGTTTGAGCGGACCTGATTTTGTCTTGGTTGTATATCAGTGATCCGTCGCTACTTTTAACTACCATGTCATAGGTTACGTTTTCAACTAGATATATAACTGCCCTACCTGAATCGTCGAGCTCTATAGGATTTTTATGTCTAGCCTCTCCTAAAGCGTCTTTATATACTTTCCCTTTAGTTGTGGTTCCTGTGAGATAGAAATATACTTTGCCTCCAGATAATAGGTTCCCTGAGTTATCATAGAATTGACTATATGGTGGAGGAAGGAGCCTAGCTGTGGTCATGTTCAGCTTCCATTAAAAGTAGGTCTGTTAGCTCTAGCTTATATCTTTTATTTAATGCAGACTTAATTGGTTGATCCAGAGTCTTCAGGTTATTAACATATAAGACTCGCTCATCCATGATTCGCTTAATCGCTTCTTCCTGCGTCATCGCTCGCGGGTCACTTTTTTTCGCCACTCTTTGGAGTATTACGGCCCATCTGCCATGTTGTACTGAGAGGCTCCATAGAAGCTCGTCCACGGCAGCGCATTTAGGGAAGTGTAATTCTACGTAAGCGTGGTTAGCTATAGGTTGGAACTTGGTGTTCCGTATGTATTGCCATTGAGCTGTGCAGAAGTCTTTGTCAGCTTTAACCTTAGAGACCCATTTCTGATTGAACTCAGATGTTCCTGGCTTGGCTCCTTCAAAGTCCTTCTCGTAGTCGAACTCTCTTAAGAAGGCAGTTAGTGTGCCAGTCTTACTGGAGAGTTGGTACTTACCGTAAGAGGCTCCGCCTGGGTCGTTAGGTATGCTAGAGATTGCCTCGAAGCCTTTATTGCCTGACTCATATTTAGCGCTAATGTCTCCTAACACTTTATCTATCCTGTAATTCTGTAGGTGCTGGGTATTCTGTGTCTTTGTGCATTAAATTCATGTTGGATATGGTTCCCGAGATTAATTGAGGGAGACCTTGTTTCACGAACTCTTCTGCTTTACTTGGATTCTTATTGAAATCTACTAATAATCTTTGACCTGCCGTAGTAGACAGTAGGGATTTAGCTAGGACCATAGCCATGATAGTGCCTGCAGGCTTAACCCATGTTTCAGGATTAAGTACTTCTAAATCCTTAGATTGATATCCTACTAACCCTAAGGCTGCCCCTGCTTTACCTATACCCATCATCTTTTCTAATATATCTGTGTGTTTCCCTAGCTGGCCTATATTGGATTGGATTGTACCGGCGAGTTTAACCATCCCTTTAGTAGCCTCTAATAGTTCTTTGTCTTCTATGGTCAGCTTTAACCTATCCATAACTCCTTTAACTTGAGCAACAGATCTAGCCTCGTTTAGTGTTCCAGACTTTAAATTATTATTTAGTACTCTGGACAATATATCGAAGCTCATAGCTTTCTTACCTTCCGGTGAAAGATTAGCTATAATTTTCTGAGCATTTAGTAATGCGTTAGGGTCGTCAGGAGTAGCAGCTAACTTAAGTATTTGATTTATATTACTTAATTCTGGTGTTCCTGCACCTGCGGCACTTTTAGAAGTGCTGGTTACCGTATCTACGAATTCTCTAACTGGGGAGAATGAATCTCTATTGAAGGTTTGAGCGCCTTCCCATAAGTCTTTAGCGCCAGCTTTTTCAGCTAACATACCTAAGTCGTCTTCTGCCCACCCAGCAATCTCCTTTAACTTAGCAATCTCATCTCTCGACATATCACCAACTCTGAAAGCATCGTCAGCGATTTCCCGAGATTGTATCATAGTTTGCTGCATTTGAAGGGCTGTTTTAGGTTCGTTAGTAACTTGATTAGATAGTTTATCCAAAGCTCTTCTATATGAGTCTGAGGTGCCTTTTTGTTTAGCTAACTCTCGACCAGAAGACATAGCGTTTTCAAAGCCTGTCATTAAAGTAGGTTTAGAGTTCTTATTGATAGTCTCCACTGCCTTCTGATACATTCCGTTCTTTTCATTACGCAATTTAGACAGTGAGTTTTGTAAGTCGTCTTGGATAACTCTAGCGTTTTCAAGGAGTTGCTCAGAGCGACTTCCTGTTTTACCTACACTACTAGGTCTTAGTTTGTCTTCTAGAGTAGTTAACATTCCTTTAACTGCCTCAGCTTTTCGCTCAGTTACGCTTACCCCAGGCAGTACATCCTCAACAGCTGATGCAGCCCTAGCCATCAATCCCCCCGTAGCTTCCTTTAATGTTTGTGGAACACCCGCATCAAAATTAGCCTGTCCTACTGCTGTTGGCTTAGCTCTGCCTAGACCCCCTAAACCTACTCCTAATAGGGTTCCTAAAGCCGCGGCAGGCGCTTCTTGTTCTTGGGTTTGAGCCCCTAAGAAACCTAAAGGTGCTCCCATTAGACCTGCATTCGCTATCTGAGCCATCTTAGGGGTCATCCCAGCTACTTTACCTACAGCTCCAGCTATTCCAGAACCTATCCCGACAGCAGCAGTTCCAACTGTTTCCCCTACACCTGTAGCAACACCTAAGGCTAATCTTTTTCCTGGAGACCAATCTCCGTAATCTCTTTCCTTAGCAGCTAGTAGATTTGTTTCGAATTGTTTGTATTTGTCGTCATCTACCAAACCAACTCTATTACCTACAGACATAGCAGCTCTGCCTAAATCTCGAATCATCTCTATAGGGGCAGCGTCTAACACATCTACTGTGTCAGCAAACCACGAGCTTTCTTTAGATTTAGTAGGGGCCCTTAGCGCGCTAATTAGATTAGGATCCACTTTAACGTCAATGCCTGAGCTCGATATTGCGTTGAGTAAATCTGGATCGATATCCATTTTAAAGTTTCTCGCCAGTTAATTTAGCCCACATCTCTTTAGTTCCTCCCTGTTTAAAGAATTCAGCCTTCTGTTCTTCTCTAGTCATCGTAGTGTAATCTACCTTGGACTGTTCTGCGAAATCTGGGCCTAGGAACATTTCGTACGTGAGTCTCTCAGCACTCTGCTTAGGGGGTTTACCTGTCTGCAACTCAAATTCATATTCGTGTTGATCTAGAGCATCATTATACAAATCTACCATAGCAGATACGTATTCAGATGTAGACATGTCTCCGTTAACGTATGCTTCTTTGATATTTTTACGTTCTGAGTCAGATGCTGCTGCTCCGGATAGCCCTTTAATAACTCTCTGTGTATATCTGTCTATTTTCCTCAGAAAAGAGGTCGCCTCGACTAGATTTCTTCGTTGTTCTGGAGATGCCGCGTCTAATTTCTCTACTGTTCTAGCAACATTCTTAAGGAACTCTCCTTTGTATGTAAGTGGATTATATCCTTTAGGTACTTCGAACATTTTCCCTAATTCTTGGGTTTGTCTTAAAGCATACGTGTATTTAGTTTGAGACTCTTCTAAAGCTTTCTTTTGGAGCTCTAAAGTATTACCTTCTGGGTTAACTGTAACGTTTACTCCTCCCCCTGTTTTAGAAGCAGCTTTAACGCCTTGTTTTAACTGTTGGACAGCATCGTCGGCCGCTAGTATCTCTTCATCTGAAGCACCCGAGTCTATTAGAGTATCTCTTTCCTTGATAGCAGCTTTTAGGTCTGCCTGTAGTTTACCTATAGAGCTTGAAGGGCCTTTAGCATCCTTAGGGTCTACCCAAGTGCTTGGAGGTAAGTCAAGACCTTGTAAGCTTTGTGTTAGACCTGCCATAGCAGCGGATACTCCACCGTCACTTGCCGGTTTTGTAGTAGTGGTTCTAGTGGTATTAGATTTATAAGTATTTGTTTTAGGGTCTAGGTATTCAGCATTTATCGGATTTCCGTTACGATCTAACATTTCTTTTACTGATGTGGTAGTTTCAGTCGCAGCAGTCGGCTGATGTTGACCTCTATTGAAATCTCTAGCAACTAAAGGTGTTTGAGTTTCGTAGAGGCTGTCAGCCATAGCCTGAACCCTAGCAACGTCAGCGGCAGTAGGTTTCTCTTTAGCAGACAACTCAGCAAGAGCATTACTTAGGGCTTGAGCTTGAGCATTAGCTTCTTGACCTAGCTCGTATTGAGCCTGTTCTTTAGCCTTCTCTGTCTCAGGATCTAGTTTATATTTATAGAAATCAGCTTCATAGGCAGCTTTATCACGAGCGTCTATCTGCTCACGTACCTGCTTTCTTTGTGCTTCGAAGTTAGGATCTTCAGGCATTTGATTAGCTCTAGTAACTAAGTCAGGCCCTATGGATGCTTTCTTAGCAGCAATTAAATCGTTGAAATACTTCTCAGTAGCAGGGTCTGCCATTGCACGAAGTGGTTGTTCTGCCAGGCGTGCTGTTTTAGGATTAGATAGCATTGTCTGCAGGCCGTCTTGAACATCCCTTTGAACCGCCATCATACCGATTAAATTACCACTAGAGTAGTTCTCAGGGATCTCAGTACCCATTTGAGCATTAACTTGAGGGATAAGATTAGCCCATTCTTGAGCTCTTTGGTTGGCTGGTAGAGATGATATGCGAGAAGCTACTTGATTCATAATGTGTGCTCTCCTAGCAATATCCTCCTCCCTCATAAGCTTATCAACTTCTAAACCACCTTTCCTTAAAGCTAAAGCTGACTTTCTAATATCCATAGCGGTAGTAGCATCGCCAAACTGGTCGTATATATCTGCTACGGCATCTGCCCCATACTTACTAGCCTCAGCAACAGCCTGTTTCATGAGCATTTCCATCTGCCTATCTTCTTCCATCTTCTTCATTTCCATGACTTTCTTTTGCTGATTAAGTTGGCTTTCTTGTAGCTTACCTAATAGACCTAAGCTCTTGATAGCATTAGGGTTTTGCATCATTTGCTCTTGATTATATTGCCCATAGGAGAACTTACCTGGGCTGTCAAAACCACCGCCTAGAGCACCTTCGAAATCAAAGTCCATACCAGCCATACTTTAGAGCGCTCCCGCAGAGTACTGCTCGAGGACCATTATATTTAATAATTCAAACATGTTATAATGCTCCTATGAGTGAACCAATAGTGCCACCACCTGTACTGAAGATACCTCCAGCACCTGCACCAGCCCCTAACATCATACCTGAAGCTTGCCAAGCATCTGGAGACAACATAGAATTAGCAGCCTTCCTAGCCTCGATATTCGATATTGCATTTTGCATAGTGTAGTTAGAACTTAGCTGACCTAGCTGCATCTGAGCATTAGATAGGAAGTTACCTTCTTGCGTGTTCTGTTGTCCGATAAGTCCTCCAAAGGACCCTATAGCGCTTGTAGCCCCTTGAGTAGCCTGTAAGCCTGACTGAGCCATTTGACCAGCAAACCCTGAGCCTATACCTGCCAAGTTACCAGCAGCATTAGCTCCGGCTGCATATTTAGCTAAATAGCCTTGTTGGTCCGTCTGGAATAAACTTAAGAGCCTGTTCTGGTAATCACCTAAGCTCTGAGTAGCTATCTGTTGGCCTTGGTTATGAAGCTCTTGTAAGGCCCTACCGCTCTGCGTCATGCCGGAAGCAGCACTTGATTTATCGATAGCCTTCACCCCCATATCAAGGGCAGCTTGCACCTGAGGTGATTGTAGGTAATTCTGAGTAGCAGTTTGCTGTGCCGAGAAACCATTAACGCCTAACAAGTCTCTTAGGAGCGTACTATCTGGAGCAGGGTCTCTGGCAGCATTAATGAAAGGCATTAGATATTGACTAGCAGTATTTGACGCCTCTCTAAAGTACCCAATGTTCTGCTCATTGATAGCCTCAAACCTAGAGACGATATCATCGCTAAGTGATTGATATAATTGACGATTCTTATCAGCAGTCTCAGACTGTATTCGTGAAGCCTCACGTACAGCTCCTGCCTGAGCATCATAAGCAGACTGTAAAGCCCCACTTATAAGTGCTGCATATTCATTGATTTGCTTACTCTGTCTATTTGCCATTTTTATCGTTTACCGCTATCGCTGAAAAGCCATATCTTGAGTTTATGGTCGTTCGACCGTATTAGGTAGTTACCTAGTCAACCCTCACCCCCAGGTTAGTGTATTATCACCATTGACCAAGTAACTAATTCGTTGCTATACTATACAGTTAATGTAGAAACGCCAACCGTTAAGTACTTTATATCATATTTTTCTTCGGTTGTCAAGCCCTTTTTAATACCCTCTAGAACGCTCTATAAAGCCCGCTACGCCGTTTTAGCTCTTAGGCTTAGGGTACCTAGCCTTTATATCAGATATCGTGTCCTGCCACGTTGTAGTGCCATTTAGAGCATCGTGGAAGAGCATGTCTAGCTGCTCCTCTATTTTTGGGTATGATCGTACCCTACCTTCTAGCCAAGCTCTAGCTTCCTGTGCTTTCTTGTTAGCTTCCCACTCAACTAAAAGCTCTGCTTCCTCTTCAGGTGTAAGTTCAACTTTCTCACCATTAACCATGCGATGCATTGCCATCTTTTATAACCCCTTGATTTTATTGTAAATTTGTTAATTAGAGGACGAGACCTCTAATAAGCTCTTTTAAGAATCTTTCAGCCCAAATAGAGATATTGTCCCACTTGTTATATTGCCACTGCTCATTAAGAATCTTACAGCAGTGACGGCCGTGGAAGATAAATAAGTCCCCCCAACAATATATCCACAAGCCTCTGGGCTAGAAGAATAATAACAAACACTTCCTGTAAATTGATGATATGAAGATGTTTGAGAAGGGTTATGTAGATATATGAGGCCTGAAAAAGATTCTCCAGTACCAGATCCTAACGTAGCGGAAGCAGAGTTAATTATAAAATTAGTTTGAGAATTGTTACCGCTAGTATCACTAGTGCTCCCGTGAACACCTTTAACTCCGTAAGAATAGTTAGAACCAGAATCCCAAGTAGGAGTACCTCCAGTGCCGAATCTCATATATAAATTTGTAGCATCTGTTGTAGGTATTATATCTCTTAATAAAATAACATACGTGTCGTAAGTATTATCTAACCCTGTAAAATCTACAGTTGCCGCGGAGGATATGCTCTGAGAAGAAATAGCTACGAATTTATTTGAGATAGCTCCTATAGATTGAAAAGAAGGAAGTTGGCCTGCTCCATTAGATGTTAAGATATACCCAGAAGTGCCAGGCCCGACAGTTTGAAACGAAGAAGTAGAAGTAGTACCACCACATAAAACTGCATATGCGGTAGCTGAAGATATCCCAGTACCTCCATCGGCAACCACTACGTCAGTAGCTCCTGGTTTATAATAATCAGTTCCTTCTACTGCAGCAGTC